>Ga0070703_10000066_pt1 | contig 53222 bp, 35 predicted proteins | sample KBSK5251metaG_FD_65453 | JGI IMG/M metagenome (GOLD analysis project Ga0070703, IMG submission 65453) | Corn, switchgrass and miscanthus rhizosphere microbial communities from Kellogg Biological Station, Michigan, USA - KBS K5-25-1 metaG | ecosystem: Host-associated > Plants > Roots >... | reverse complement strand
TTTTGATGTAACCGACGAATGGCTGAAGAAGGTGCATTTTGCTTCAGTCAGGTTCAACATCGGCTGCTCAGGCTCTTTTGTTTCTCCGAACGGGTTGGTCCTTACTAACTATCACATCGTCGAGGACATCGTGAACGAAGTGAGCACGCCGGAAAAAGATTTGGCGAAGGAAGGCTTCGTCGCGCGTTCGAGCGCGCAGGAAATCAAAGCTCCCAGCCTGGAACTGAATGTGTTGATGAGCATTGAAGACGTAACCAAACGCGTGAACGACGCTGTCAAGCCCGGAACTTCTGACGCCGAAGCGTTTGCCGCTCGCCGCAAAGAGACTTCTGCGATTGAAGCAGAATCAACCAAAGCGACGGGGCTGCGATCTGACGTCATCACGCTCTATCAGGGTGGCCAATACAATCTCTATCGCTACAAAAAGTACACCGACGTCCGTCTGGTGTTCGTGCCGGAATTCCAGGCGGCCTTCTTTGGCGGCGATCCGGACAACTTCAATTTCCCGCGTTTCAACATCGACATGGCGCTGGTGCGAGTTTACGAAAACGATCAACCGGTTCATCCCGCCAGCTATTTCAAATGGTCGACGGCTGGAGCAAAGGAAGGCGACCTCGCGTTCGTGACCGGGAATCCCGGCTCGACTTCGCGTTTGAACACGGTCGCGCATTTGCAGGAACTTCGCGACACAAGTATTCCGGTGATCCTGCGACTGCTCGAGCGCCGCGAAGCGATGCTCAAGAAATATATGACCATGGGCGAGGAACAAACCCGCCGCGCCCAGAACGATCTGAACAGCATTCAAAACAGTTTGAAGGTCTATCGCGGCCGGATTGACGGTCTCAAAGACAAGGCCCTGATGGATCGCAAACAGCGCGAAGAAGATGCTCTGCGCAAATCGATCGCTGCCGATCCTAATCGTCAGAAGATGTACGGCGACGCGTGGGACGCCATCGCCAAGGCGCATCGTGATTATCCTTCCTACATAAAAGAGCGACGGATCTTCGATCAGGCCGGCGGCTTCAATTCCGTCTTGTTCGATTTCGCGCGCACGCTGGTGCGGATGGCTGCGGAAAATGAAAAGCCGAACGGCGAGCGACTGCCCGAGTACACAGATGCGCGACGCGCTTCGCTCGAGTTGGGGCTTTATTCACCCGCGCCGATTCATGAAGATTTTGAAAAACTGAAGCTGGCCGATTCGCTGGCGTTCATGATTGAACTATTAGGCGCGGATAACGCTCTAGCCAAGCAAATCATGGACGGCAAGACGCCGGAAGCGCGGGCCGCAGAATTGATTGACGGCAGCAAACTGAAAGACGTCGCGGCTCGGAAAGAGCTGGCCGCCGGCGGATCAAAAGCGATTGCCGATTCAACCGATCCGATGGTCGTGCTGGCGCGCACCATCGATCCGAAGGCGCGCGAACTGCGCAAGCGTTTTGAAAGCGAAGTCAGCGCTGTCGAGCGGGCCAACTATGCCAAGATCGCGCGCGCGCGTTTTGACACCGAAGGCACCAGGCTTTATCCCGATGCCACTTTCACTCTGCGGCTCTCTTACGGAACGGTTAAGGGCTACACGGAAAACGGCAAGAAGGTGACGCCGTTCACGACATTGGGTGGCCTGTATGAACGCTCGGCGAATTTCAAAGCTGAGTTTCCCTACAACCTGCCGCCGCGCTGGATGGAAAAGAAGTCGGCACTCAATCTGAGCACGCCCTTCAACTTCGTCAGCACCGACGACATCATCGGTGGCAACTCGGGCTCGCCGACGATCAATAAGAATGCCGAGCTGATTGGCTTGATCTTTGACGGCAACATCCAGTCGCTGGTCGGCGATTACATTTACGACGAATCTGTCAACCGCGCGATCTCGGTCGATTCACGCGGGATGCTCGAGGTGTTGCGCAAGGTATTCGACGCAAACGAAATTGCGGATGAATTAACCAAGGGCGGCACGCCGACAACGTAGACTTGAAGTCAGTACCATCTGCGTCAGCAGATGGGATCACTTGGCCCACCTTGTGATCCATCCGCTCACGCGGATGGTACTGACTCCATTACCTGGCTTGCCCCTCTCTTCCCTTCGTTATAAGCTAAAGTCTAATAATCTTCCCTCTAAGCTCTCCTATGAAAGAAGTGAACCCCAGTGATGTTCACTAAATTGTGTTTTGAATTGGAAAGGAACTTTAACAATGAAAAAGATTCTACTTGCTTTCCTGATCGTAATTAGCGCCGTAAGTTTTGCTTTCGCCGACACGATTTATCTTCGTGACGGGCGCCAGATTCGCGGCACGCTGCTCGGCTTCGTTAATGGCCGCTTCGTTGTCCGGGTTGAGGGCCAGAGCCAAAATACGACGAATATGGGCGCAACCATCGATCGAAGGAACGACCTTCAATATTTCCGTCCGGAGGAAGTCGATCGCATCGAGATCGAGGGGCGTTCGCTCGAGGATACGCGCTATGAGACTAAAAATGTTCAGGTGACGCTCGATTCGAACTGGATCGACAGCGGCGTGTATGTGCGTCGCGGCGAGCGAGTCCAGGTGAGCGCCACCGGCGTCATCACCGTCGGGCGATCGAGAATCACTCCTGACGGTTTGCGCTCAACCGATCCAAGCGCGCCGCTGCCCGGCGCCAATGAAGGCGAACTGATCGGAGCGATCGGCAATGACGCGCGCTCGCCGATTATCGAACTCGGCAGCAATAAAGAATTCACCGCTGAACGCAACGGCCGTCTGTTCCTGACGGCGAATCGCGGTTCCTTCGCGGACGCGCGCGGCAGTTTCGACGTTCGCATTCGCAGCGAGCGCAATCAAAATGGGCGCGACGATGATGTTGGCGGCGGCATCCGCTCGCGAAACCGTGAAGGCGGAGGCGGGGGCGGCTATCGCGGCGGCCAACGTGAGCGGACGATTGACGTGCCGGCGAATAGTCGCGGCGTAGATACCGGCATCGACTTGCGTGCCGGCGAGCCCCTAACGATTTCGGCAACCGGAACGATCATTGCCGGGAACCGTGTCGGTGAGGTTGGCCCGGATGGCCAACGCAGCAGCGGGCTCGGAATAAGCGCACGTCCGGTCGCCAGCGCGGGCGTAGGTGCGCTGATCGGCTACATCCGAAACGTCAACGGCAGCCTGAGCCCGGCGTATTTGATCGGCAGCAACCTGAGCACGAGCGTTCCAATGGATGGTCGTTTGATCCTTGCGGTCAACGATGACAACTACAACGACAACAGCGGAAGCTTCAGGGTGACGGTTCGGTACTGACGGTAAGCACGCCTCTGGCGTGCCTGCCAAACATAAGTAGCACGCCGCAGGCGTGCGTACCTGAACGCCGTTCGCGAAAGCGAGCGGCGTTTTCTTTTGATAGTTCCCCCCTGGTAACGCAAACTGTGAGTTTGCGATCGCTTCCGCAAGCTGACAGCTTGCGTTACAACTATCCGTTATGAACCTGCTCAGATCACCCTGCGATGAAAGCTTAGCGAGCACGCGCAAGGCCGCATCCACCAAGTGCAGCCAGGCGCAGCGTCGCTGGACGCTGGCGGCGACGATCCTCGGCTCGAGCATGGCATTCATTGACGGCACCGTCGTTAACGTCGCTTTGCCCGCCTTACAAAAGAATCTCAATGCGACGGTCACCGACGTGCAGTGGGTGATCGAATCCTACACGCTGTTTCTGGCGGCCCTGCTTTTGTTGGGCGGCTCGCTCGGCGATCAATTTGGTCGCAAAAAGATTTACGCCATCGGTGTGGCCCTGTTTGCGCTCGCTTCTATTTGGTGCGGCCTCGCTCCGAACATCCACCAACTAATTATCGCGCGCGCCGCGCAGGGCATCGGCGGCGCGCTGCTGGTCCCTGGAAGTCTGGCCATCATCAGCGCAACCTTTTCCGAAGACGAACGCGGCAAAGCGATCGGCACCTGGTCAGGCGCGACTGCGATCACAACTGCGCTGGGTCCACTCATGGGTGGCTGGTTGATCGAACATGTTTCGTGGCGCGCGGTTTTCTTTCTCAACGTTCCAATTGCCCTCGCAGTCATCCTGTTGATCGTTCTGTTCGTTCCCGAAAGCCGGGACGAAGAAGATTCAGGCAAGCTCGATCTCCTGGGCGCGGCTCTCGCTACGATCAGTCTGGGCGCAATTGTTTACGGCCTGATTCAATCATCGAGTTCGGGTTGGCAGAACCCAGTCGTGTTGGCAAGTCTTGCCGCAGGATTGGTCTTCATCGCGCTTTTCGTTTTAGTCGAAGCTCGCAAACGAAATCCGATGCTTCCGCTCGGCCTGTTTCGTTCGCGCAATTTCACTGGAGCAAATCTGCTGACCTTGTTTCTGTACTCGTCACTGGCCGGGACGCTTTTCTTTCTGCCACTCAATCTGATTCAAGTGCAAAAGTATTCAGCGACCGCAGCCGGCGCGGCGACTCTGCCGTTCATTCTGATCATGTTTGGTCTGTCGCGTTGGTCGGGCGGATTGGTTAAGCGCTACGGTTCGCGTCTGCCGCTGGTGATTGGACCGAGTGTTGCCGGAATTGGATTCGCGCTTTTCATCCGGCCGGGCGCCGGCGCGAGTTATTGGACCGACTTCCTTCCGGCAATCGTCGTGTTGGGATTGGGAATGGCTATTAGCGTCGCCCCGCTCACTACGACAGTCATGAACTCGGTCAAATCGAGCCACGCCGGTATTGCTTCGGGAGTAAGCAACGCAGTCTCGCGCACCGCCGGATTATTGGCCATCGCGGTGTTCGGTCTAATCATGTTTCATGTTTTCAACGGCTGCCTCGATCGACGACTGGAGCAGATTTCAGTTGCACCTGATGCGCAGCAGACAGTGAACCAACAGCGCGCGAAACTTGCAGCGATCGAAATCCCTTCAAACGTCACGGAAGAAGTCCGGCTCGCGCTTACGCAGGCGATAGACGAGTGCTTCGTCAAGGGTTTTCAGCGAGTCATGTTAACCGGCGCCGCGCTCGCTTTCGCGAGCTCACTGGCAGCCTGGATTGCGATTCGCGATAAGTAACCGGATGTACCGCAGACTGTCCAGTCTGCGGCCTGAAGGTGAAGCAGCAGACTAGACAGTCCGCTGTACCTCATACCGAGTGTTGCAATCTCTTCGCCTGCCGCAAGACAACTGCAAACTAAAGACTAAGCCAACGCCACGTTCCCCTGCCGCCCCGCCCTCTATTGTGGTAACAGGCCGTATCTGATTGGACGATCTAATCGATCGGAGGGAATGCTGCCATGATCAATCCGTCCTCTACCATTCTCGTAGTCGATGACTATTCCGATAATCGAATGCTTTTAGCGACCTGGCTGCGAGCCAAAGGTTATAAAGTCATCGAGGCCAGAGATGGCAAAGAAGGTGTGCTGCAAGCGAATCGAGCAAATCCCGATTTGATTCTGATGGATTTGGCGATGCCCGAACTCGACGGCATCGAAGCGACGCGACAGCTGCGGCAACGGCGCGCGCACTCAACGACGCCGATCTTTGCGATCAGCGCTTACGCCACTCACGACGTAAAGGACGATGCACTGGCAGCGGGCTGCAACGAAGTCTTCGCCAAGCCCCTTGATCTTATATCGCTGCTCGGCAAGATCCAATCGACGTTGGGACCACGAACTTCCGGTCAGGTTAGGTACCGTGCTGCCGGGGCGTAAATAGAGACCGGAGACTCGTACCCAATCTAGACGACTTTGCGTAGCCCAGGCGTTTACGCCTGGGGAAGGAAAAGGGATTAGTTTCAAAAGCCCCATTATGGGGCTTTCATTTTGCTTGCCTGGAGCGCGACGGGTCTCGGTCGCTGGGAATTGCAAGCGGGACGCTTGCGCTCCAGTCAGTTCGTTACCGATCAAGTGTGCGATCGATGGCGAGTCCCCGAATCATTGCTTCTAATTCGCTCTGCAGACCCGCGCGTTCATCATTCAAAGTCTTCTTGTCCTTGTTCAGCTGCTCCAAACGCGTCTCCTGTGTATCGGCTTTCGCCACGTAGCGCGTGATCAATTGCTTTGCTTCGGCGGTCGCGGTCAACGCCTTGATGTTATCGCGCAGGCGGCCCTGGTCTGTGGCAATCTCGACTACTTCTCTCTCGATCGCTTCAATGCGCGAGTCCGTCATAGTCATACGGCTCTTCACATCAAGGATCTTTTCCAGCGCCGTGCGCGTCGCGGCGTCGATATAATTGCGCGCGATGAATAGTTCAAGGTCGGGCCGCGAAAAATTCATCAAGGCATAACTGTCCATCAAGGCGCGGCGCTCAGTCACCGGCACTTCGACTTTTTGGTGTGGGCCGAGCGGGACGCGAAAGCGATAGTAACGCGCGGTCTTCGCGTCAGGCTTCGCCGTGTCATCGGTGAGCGTCCAATCCTGACGCAGCGGGTGTTCGATAAAGACGACGCGCGGCTTGTCCGTCTGATTGGTCAGCGTGTAGATCTTCTTGCTCGTCTGATAGTAGTGCGCCTGAAAGACTCCGTTGATTGCGCGCACCATAAATGCCGGTGCGCGATCCTCTTTGCTGCTGGCATTGACCAGAGTGCCGAGGTCAAGGGCGAATGAGATCAAACGCTCCTCGCCGGGCTTCAGCCGTTCCATCAATGCTTCGCCGGCATAGGCATCGCCATCGATCACGGTCATTGCTCCACCCTCAAGCGTCAGCGTTGAAGTGTTCTTGAGCAACATTCCGCCCATCGCCCGATCGCGTCGATTGCCTTCGTTGTAGATCGAGACGCGCTCGCCTTCCATCTTCGTTTGCAAAATCGGAATCAACGCCGAACGATCGCGCGGCACGGTCACTGGTTGCTCAATCCGATACTCAAACAGATCGCCGACTTCACTGCCGGTCGCCGCAGTTTCCACGCCTGAGTCAGGGCGCGTGATTGCGTCGCTAAGGTTTGTGCCAGCCCCCGAAAAATTGTTCGCGAAACCCAAACCGGGCGAAAGAGCATACAACCCGCTGACGCTGTTGTTCCGGCCTTGGAGAGGAAGTGAGCGTATTTGTCGTTGGGCCGGGAAGTTTGAGAATTGATCCGCTGATATAGTCACCGCCTCCTGGACGCTGCCGACCTCAAGTCTCGCATTGGCGTATGTGGGCAAATTACCGCTGACAGCAAGGTTAGTAATTACGTAACGTTTAAAGCCGGAAGCGTTTACGGTCACCTGATAATTTCCCGACGTGAGCGTTTGAGATTGAAACATCCCATCACTCGAAGTAGTCGTGTTGAAGCTCTGGTTCGTGGCCGTATTAGTAATAATCACCGACGCGTTGGCGACCGTTGCTCCGTTTGCGTCAGTGACTCTGCCGCTTACAGTTCCCGCGGCGCCGCCTTCGTTGTCTTCATAAGTTTGTGGCGACAGTTTCAAATCTTCAGGCATGCCGACAACCGGACGATAACGATAGAATGGTTTTTGAATCGGCTGGATGAACGAGACGGGCGAGCCGGAAACCAGCGACAAAGAAACATTGTTCCAGTCCTCTTCGCTCACGTTATCGACGATGGCCCAACCCTGGAAGAAAGGCTTCCCGGTTGAGTCGAGCACTACGCGGTAAGTCGTCTTCCAAATCGGCGCGGCGATGGTGTAGCTCACCAGCATTTCGCGCGAACCGGCGCCGTCGGACGTGACGACGATAGTCTTGGCGTCCCGCCGGCGCGCCGAAGCTGTCGCGTTCGCAAATTCCGAAACGTCGCGTCGCGTACCTTCGTCGATCAGTTTGATCGAACGTACGTCAGCTAAATCGAAACTCATCAACTCGCCGCCTTCGGACGCAATCACCAACGCGTGCGAAGTCTGGGCCGGCTTGTTCGCGTCAAGCTGAGACTTGCGCTCTTCAATGGTCAGGATCGATCCGGTCACCGTGCGATTCCCGGTGGCGACTACTACCCGCGCCCCCTGAAGTTGCGAAAGCACACCGGCAAGACCGCCGCTGTTCCCACTCTCAGTTCCGGCCTGGATCGAAAAAGGAATATCGGCCATGCGCGCGGACGGCGGCGCGCTCGAGTTGTAACTGACCGCGCCGATGCGTCCCTGGCCCAGGTCGAGCACGACCATCGACTTCAAAACGTCATCAACCTGCGATTGCTTGAACGATAGATCGATCTCAGCGTGACCGGTTACGGCGCCGCGCCTTTCGATGTAAGCGACGCCGTTGCTGTAAAGAATCACGCGGCGAATCGGCAACGTTTGGGCGTTCGACTTAATCGCCTGTGGCTGCGCCGTCGATGCAGGTCTCGCGACGGACACCCGGCGACGCGTTTGCGCGAAAGCGTTGAGCGAAAGAGAACAGACTACGACCAGAAGGAGAGTGCGTTTCATGGGCTTGCCTCCAGGAAAAAGTGAAAAGGTTGTTAGCGCGTCAACGGGAGACGCGCTCATCGAAACGGACGCAATAGGCGCGCTTGCAAGAGCGGAAAGTTTGTCCGGTTTATTGATGCGGGATACACAATTCTGGTTTGCCGATGATGCCGCAGCGTAAGTGAAATTCGGATCATAGAGTCAGTACCACCTGCGTCAGCGGGTGGGATCAGGAGTCTACCTTGAAGGACGCAGGTAGCATCCTTAACCTATCCGCTGACGCACATGGTACTGACCTCCGCGTTTTAGTGGCACAGACTTCAGTCTGTGATTGTATTTCCGCACCACAGACTAAAGTCTGTGCCCCCGGCAGTGATACAATCCGCCGCCAATGAAGTGTCCTCGTTGTCAGAAGAGCATTCCCTTAGGCGACTCCTCTTGTCCGGCCTGTGGATTCTCGTTCGACGAGGCGACCCAGAAGCTCGATTCGGCCCCGAGTAAATCAAGCGACCGGCGATCATTCACCTCTTTCGACTCCATCGACGATGCGCGCTTTGTGCCCGGCACGATTCTGGCGGACCGCTATCGCATTGTTGGCCTGCTCGGCAAAGGCGGAATGGGTGAAGTCTATCGCGCGGACGATTTGAAACTGGCCCAGCCCGTGGCGCTGAAGTTTCTACCTGACCATTTATTAAGCGACGGCGGCGCACTCTCGCGTTTTCATCGCGAGGTGCGCGTGGCGCGCCAGGTTTCGCATAAAAACGTCTGTCGCGTTTACGACATCGGCGAAGTCGATGGCCGTCATTTTCTCTCGATGGAATTCATCAAAGGTGAAGAGCTCTCTTCGCTGCTGCGCCGCATTGGCCGCCTGCCAGAGGACAAAGCGCTGCAACTCGCCCGCCAAATTTGCGCGGGACTGGCTGCCGCGCACGACGTTGGTTTTCTTCACCGTGACCTGAAGCCGGCCAACATAATGATCGATGGCGAGGGTAATGCCCGGATATTGGACTTCGGTCTCGGCGGTCTGACGGAAGAATTCGGGGAAGAAGAAATCCGCGCCGGCACTCCGGCGTACATGTCGCCGGAACAAATCGAAGGCAAAGAGCAAACGGTCCAGAGCGATGTCTATTCACTGGGCCTGGTGCTCTACGAATTGTTCACCGGCAAGCGCGCGTTTGAGGCCCCTTCACTCAACGAGTTGATTAAGTTGCGGCGCAGCGACGTAACCCCAACCACGCCGACCTCACTGGTAAAAGATCTCGATCCAAAAATCGAAAAAATAATCGATCGCTGCATTCAAAGAGATCCTGACCAAAGACCTTCGTCGGCTTTACAAGTTGCGGCTGCTTTACCCGGTGGCGATCCTTTGGCCGCGGCCCTGGCGGCCGGCGAAACCCCATCACCGGAAATGGTGGCGGCGGCGCCCATGGAAGGTGTTTTGAAACCGGCAATCGGCATTGCGCTGTTCGCCGTGTTCGTGGTCACGATCTTACTGTCTTCGTGGCTGACGAGATACTCTTTCATCTATCGACTGACGCCGCTTAATCAATCACCCGAAGTCCTGCGAGCTCGTGCGCGTGACGTCATTGCCAGGCTTGGCTACACGGATCCGCCACTCGACAGTGCCGACGGCATCATCCTCCAGGAAAATTACTTTCGATACATCGACGCGCGCGACAAGTCGGCTACTCGTTGGGATCGTTTGCGCACCGAATCACCCGGACCATATCGCTTCTGGTATCGGCAAAGCCCTCGTTATTTCGTCAGCGGCGGCGACCTCACCGTTGATAATCCGGCGCTCGACGTCTCGGGTATGACGAGCATGTATCTCGATATGGAGGGCCACCTGCACTGGTTTGTGCGCGTGCCTCCGCAGCGCGAGGCTGCTGATGAAAAGCAGAGTGCGCCGGATTGGTCGGTAGCATTTCGCGAAGCCGGGCTCGACCTTGCCACTTTCAAACCTGCGCCTTCGACCTGGATTCCGTTACACGCCTACGACGCGCGGGCCGCCTGGGACGGAGTCGATCCTAAGCGCCCGGAGAATAACGTTCACGTTGAAGCCGCGTCGTTTCGCGGAAAGCCGATTTACTTCGAGACGATTTTTCCCTGGGATCAACCGTCGCGTCAGCAGTCGCCGCCAGAAAGCGGCAGCCGACGCTTTTTTACTTACGGGATAATTGCAGTTTTTCTAATTGCGCTGATTGGCAGCGCTCTGCTGGCGCGCAGCAACCTGCGACTCGGCCGGGGAGATCTGACTGGCGCAACCCATCTCGCTTTTGCTTACTTTGTGGTGCGAATGCTCGTCTGGCTCTTCGAAGAGCATCACAATGGATCCATCGGCAACGAGTTTTCTCTGTTCATAATAGACGTGGCGATTGCCATGTTTTCGGCCTTCTACCTGTGGTTGCTCTACATAGCCCTCGAGCCATTCGTGCGCCGCCGTTGGCCACGACGCATCGTTAGCTGGAACCGTCTGCTGCGGGGAGACTATCGCGATCCTTTGGTTGGACGTGACATTTTGATCGGGGCCGCGGCAGGCGGAGTCATGATCCTGCTTAACGCTGTGACGCCGCCAATCCTGCGAAGTATCGGTCGTCCCTTTGAACTCGTTTCAAACCCGGGCAGTGAAATTGTCGGTTCGTTCTTTTTCGCACGATTTGCCTCGCAACTAACGGCCGGTTTGTTTCTGTCGTTCATCGGACTGTTTCTACTCTTGCTGTTCGTGGTGATCTTGCGACGCGAATGGTTGGCGATTGGAGCGCTCTGGTTTCTCCTGACTGTGTTTGGCACACTCGTCGGCCAAACGACATGGACGGGAGTTCCGTCCATCATGCTGGCAGCCGCAATCAGTTTATTTATTCTCTATCGGTTTGGTTTACTGGGACTGTGCGCGACGATGTTCTTCGTACACATCTGGGTGTTCTATCCGATGACTACCGACTTCGGCGCCTGGTACGCAACTGATTTTGTGATCGCAGTAATCCTCTGTCTGGCGCTGGCGGTTTACGGTTTTTACACAAGCCTGGGAGGACAGCCGCTGTTTGGTGGGGAGTTGCTCGATGATTGAGGTCCGGCTGAGGATTAATAGAAGGTCCGGCTGAGTTGGCCTTTAAGAAAAGTCTGGCGTCGAGAAGGCATTAATATAGTTGACTCACCGCGGCGCAACCCGAAGGGTTGCAAGAAAGTAGCCGGTGGTCGGAGTCCGCGGAGGACCACCGGAAAAGTTGTTAGTCACGACCGCACCCCGAAGGGGTGCCAGAGTCTGGGGGAGATATCCCTGCGATACCGCGGCCGAGGATCTTGCACCCCTTCAGGGTGCGAACCTATTGTGCAACCGTAAAAGATCTTTACATCAAAAGCTCTGGCACCCCTCCGGGGTGGGACCTAATTAATTTCGTTTCCCGGTGGTCTCCGCGGACTCCGACCACCGGCTACTTTCTTTGCAACCCTTCGGGTTGCTGAGGTGACAGTCTGAGAATCGCAGAAGACGCAGGCCTGACCCCATTTCTTGGTTTTTTGGTTGGTTAGGAGCGATTTTCCGAAATCTGCCTCAAAATGACTCGTCCCGGAGCAGATCGAGTTTGATCTGGCGCAAAACGAATTCGTCCCGGAGCAGATCGAGTTTGATCTGGCGCAAAACGAATTGTTCTAGGAGCAGATCGAGTTTGATCTGGCGCAAAACGAATTCGTCCCGGAGCAGATCGAGTTTGATCTGGCGCAAAACGGATTCGACTTGGAGCAGATCGAGTCTGATCTGGCGCAAAACGAATTGTTCCAGGAGCAGATCGAGTCTGATCTGGCGCAAAACGAATTCGTCTCGGAGCAGATCTAGTTTGATCTGGCGCGGTGAATGAAAAGTTTTCCAAAGAGCCGGTGACCGATTGAGAACCGATCCGGCGGAACTCAAGCACTCCGCAAGGCTCTCTCAACCGTTTTCAACTCAGACTTGCTTCCGATCTCTCGCTCGATCAATTCGCTCGTAGATCTTCTTATATGTCTGAGCGGCCGCGCGACCAGGACGGGACACGGCGCCTGTCGCAGCACGCGGTCGACGTTTGAACCGAACAACGTCATCAGTCCAAATCCTGCGCCTTGCGCGCCCAGGCAAACCAGATCGATTTCGTTTCGTTGGGCGTAATGGATGATCTCGCGATAGGGCTGACCTTCGCAGATCACATTCTTGATCTTGCACCACAAGTGCGCTTCGTCCGGGACCGCTTTCTGCAAGCGGCGCGCAGCTTTGTGATAAATGCCTTCTTTGCCGAGCGGGTACCAGGAAATCTCCGGCTCGTCCAGGGTGAACGGGGGCAGGACGTGCAACAGGTGAAGTTCCGCCTGGTACTCCTGAGCTACTGACAAGCCCAGCTTGAGCGCCAGCTCGGAATGATCCGAAAAATCATAAGCCACCAGCAAACTCTTCAAACCAATTTGCTTTCCGTTTCCGTTTCCATTGATCCAATCGCGCTCGTCGGCATGCATTACCAGTACCGGACAAGGAGCAGTGCGACTTACCGACTCTGCCACCGATCCCAACAGGGCTGCCCGATGCGGACGCCGTCGCGATCGCATGATGATCAAATCCGCTCTATGCCGCGAGGCTTCTCTGGTGATGCAGTCGCCCGGATCGTCACAACCCACGACGATTGATTTCCAGCCCAGCGCTTTCAGGTCCCTCTGGTTCGCATGTTCGCGCAATGCCGCTTCAAGCAAATCAGCGGGCTTGCCATTCAGCGTGCGTGTGCCGTCAGAACTGTCTTCGCAGTACATCTGAATAAGCTCTGCGTCGTACGCCTGGGCCAGCGCCGCTGCATACCGCAGCGCGGCTTTCGAATCTGGCGTCAGGTCGGTGGGACAAAGAATGCGTTCGATTCTCATAATCTGTAACAGGATTCGGAATCTCTGTACCTCAATCAACAACTTTAGCAATGACTGTGCCGACGCGCTCTGTTCGGGAAACGGCAAGAACTTTGCTCAACCTCAACATCGATCAACTGTCTTTGAGGCCTTTTACTCAACCCGTGGGAAAGTTTGCTCAGGACTGGAGCCCAAGCGTCTCGCTTGCAAACGTCAGCTCAGTAGTTCAGACGCCACATCTTCAGCGAGACTTTCTCTTCCAGTGTGGCCACGTCGGTCGCCGGCGCCAGTCCGGATTTCTGCGCTTCCAACCCCACGGCGACGGCGACTTTGCGAGAGATGTCGCGGACCTCATCGAGCAGCGGATAGAGAGCCCCGTTTTCATCCTTTGATGAAGGCGCGAACTCGCTGAGCACTTCGGCCGCCGCGGTGAACATCGAATCGATCACGCGGCAGGCGCCGGAAGCGAGCACCCCGAGGCCGACACCCGGAAAGATAAATGAGTTGTTGCACTGTCCGGTGCGAACCAGTCCGCGATCGGTCACGATCAGCGGGAAAGGACTGCCGGTCGCGATCAAAGCCTTTTCGTTCGTCCAGCGGAAAAGATCGATTGGCGTCGCTTCGCTCTTTGAGGTTGGATTTGAAAGCGGAAAGATGATCGGGCGTTCGACGTTACTGGCCATCTCACGAATGATTTCTTCGCTGAATGCTCCCGGTTGCGCCGAGGTGCCAAGCAAAATCGTGGGCCGCACGTTGCGAACCACGTCAGCGAGCTGTACTCGTGACGGATCGTCCAGCTTCCAATCAGCGGTGCGTTCGAACGGTTGAGCATATTTTTTCTTAAAGGCTTCATCCAGGGCCCTTTGATCGTGCACCAGCCCTTTGCTGTCGATCAGCCAAAGCGATTTCTTCGCTTCCTCCGCGGCAACGCCTTCACGGGCCATCGCCGCCACAATCTGATCGCTAATACCAAACGCCGACGAGCCGGCACCCAGAATGGCTATGCGATTCTCACTGAACTTTGATCCGATCAAACGGGAAGCCGCGAGCAGGCCGGCCACCGTCACCGCGCCGGTGCCCTGAATGTCGTCATTGAAAGTGCACAAACGATTGCGGTAGCGCTCCAGGATTCTGGGTGCGTTATGTTTGGAAAAGTCTTCCCACTGCAGCAGGACGTTGGGGAACTTGTGATTTACGGCGGTAACAAATGCTTCGATAAATTGATCGTATTCTTCGCCGCGTATTCGCTCATGACGCCAACCAAGATAGAGTGGATCGTTCAACAACTCCCGATTGTCGGTGCCGACATCCAGCAAAATCGGCAGGGTGGTCGAGGGATGAATCCCTGCGCACAGTGTGTACAGCGAAAGCTTTCCAACCGGAATTCCCATGCCGCCCACACCGAGGTCACCCAGTCCCAAAATCCGCTCGCCATCCGTGACAACGATTACTTCGACGTCCTTTGTCGGGGCATTGTCGAGCAGCGCCGGTATTTCATCGCGGTACGGATAAGAAATGTAGAGACCGCGCGGGCGTCGAAAGACATGACTGTATCGCCGGCAACCATCGCCCACCACCGGCGTGTAGATAATGGGCATCATCTCGGTAATGTGCTCACTCAGCAGCCGGTAGAAAAGCGTCTCGTTGCGATCCTGAAGTGCAGTCAGAAAAATATAGCGCTCGAGGTCTTTTTCTTTACGTTTGTAGTTTTCATATACCCGAGTCAGTTGCTCTTCGACTGTTGAGCAGTGATAGGGCAGCAGACCCAGCAGATTAAGGCGGCGCCGTTCCGTTTCGGGAAATGCACTGCCTTCGTTGAACAAAGGATCATCGAGCAGACTATGACCGTTAAGGCTTTTCTGTTCCGGCATGCGGACGATCACGTTAGTTGCAAACTGTGTAGCACTCATCTTCTTTCCTCAGGCCATTGCGAATTCGGCCTTGCCTTTGCGCTCGGCGATCGGCACATAGGCGCGCGTGCGTTCGCCAAGATAAACCTGACGCGGACGAGCAATTTTTTGATCGCCGTCGTCGAGCATCTCAGCCCATTGGGCCAGCCAGCCGGCCGTACGTGGAATCGCAAACAGCACCGGGAACATATCCACCGGGAAGCGCATCGCCTGGTAAATGATTCCCGAATAGAAATCTACGTTCGGATAAAGCTTGCGCGAAACGAAGTAATCGTCTTCCAGCGCGATGCGTTCGAGCTCGAGCGCGATATCGAGCAAAGGATCTCTGCCGGTGACTTCGAATACGCGATAGGCGTTTTCTTTGATTATCCGCGCGCGCGGATCGTAGTTCTTGTAAACACGGTGGCCGAAACCCATCAGACGGAACTCGCCGGCCTTTACCCGCTTGACGTACGCCGGCACGTTGTCGACTGAACCAATCTCTTTGAGCATCCGCAGGACCATCTCGTTCGCGCCGCCGTGCAACGGACCATAAAGCGCTGAAGCGGCGCCGGCCAGCGCCGAAAATGGATCGGTATGAGCGCTGCCGATGCTGCGCATCGCGTTCGTGCTGCAATTCTGTTCGTGATCTGCGTGCAGAATGAAGAGCACCGTGAGCGCGCGTTCGAGTACGGGATTCGGCTCGTACCTGGGCTCAGTCGTCTTGAACATCATGTTGAGGAAATTGCCTTCATAGCTCAAATCGTTGTCCGGATACGCGTAAGGCATTCCCACGTTATGCCGATATGCAAAAGCCGCGATGGTCGGCGCCTTGGCGATCAGGCGGTGGATCTGTTTCCAACGCGCCTCTGGATTGAAGATGTCCTTAGCGTCAGGATAGAAAGTGCCCAGCGCGCCCAAGGTCGAGATGAACATGCCCATCGGATGGGCGTTGTAATGAAAGCCATCCATGACTTTCTTGATGCTCTCGTTGATGAAAGTGTGATGTGTGATGTTCCAGGTCCAGTCCTGCAACTGCTCTTCGGTAGGCAGCACGCCGTGCAATAAAAGGTAGGCAACTTCAAGGTAGCTGCTCTTCGTCGCGAGATCCTCGATGGGATAACCGCGATATTCGAGGATGCCTTTATCACCATCAATGAAAGTAATCCTGCTCTTGCACGAAGCGGTGTTCATGAAGGCCGGGTCGTAGGTCATCAGTCCGAAGTCGTCATCCGCAATCTTGATCTTTCGAAGATCGGTGGCCTTGATCGTTTCGTTCTCAATTGGGACTTCGTACTGTTTGCCGGTGCGATTGTCGGTGATCGACAAAGTGCTGGTGTTCATCATCACATCTCACTTTCTTAACGAGTGGCACGGGCGTCCCGCCCGTGAATCACGCGCAAGATGCGCGTGCCACATTTCAACCCCCCGAACAAACGACAACGGACCTGTCCGCCACGGCGGAGATCCTGTCGTCGGCTGCAATTCAAATACAGCCAGAGACTACTTGCTGAGAGGTACCGTGTGCGCTTCCGTTTCGCCGGAGAACTGATATTCAGTCAATTCCTGAAAGCCTGAAACCGCTGCCATGCGCACGGTAAAACTGGCCACCTTTAAGCGTGCCGCCGGTACGCAATGGAAGGAAACTACCAGCTTGCTGGCCACGGGCGAATTGCCTTTGTAAACAAACGTGCAGGCTTCTCCGCGAGCCATCGCCTCGTCGTCATGAACAAACAGGTATTCACCTTTGTTGAGAACTACGCCCACGAGCCGCACCGGCTCAGTGAACCGCATCACCGCTTGCTTCTTGCCGCTGGGCGCTGCTTTACTCGCGACCAACGAGCTGCCGCTGAGGGTGACCGCGAATAGCAGCGCAGCTAATAAAATTAGACTCTTCATAATGATCTCCTTAACGAAACGAAATGTTCTCAGTCCGAATCGACATAAGACGACCACCTCTGTGCAACCGATGTGCCGACCTCGCGCACGTTGAGTTTGCTGACAAAAGACGGAAGCAAGGCTTGATGCTGCGCAAACTTCCGCATCCGGCGTGTGAAAGGTCGCAGTAAACAATGGTCGCGCGAGCCAACTCTTCGTGATTGCCGACGAAGTTTTGCGGGGAATGACTCTTGCTCAAGTTCACGCCGCGAGGTTTGCTTTATTCAAACCAAAAAGAGGTGGGAATCATGGACGGAGTTTTACTTCAAACCGTAGAGGCGTTGGGCGGTTCGCAATTCATCGCCGGCGCCGGCGAAATGTGGGAGCTATTACAAGCTGAAAAGGAAGAAGTGGAACGCGAGATTTTGTTCGACGGTCCGCTGCTGCAGGAAAGTGTCGGCGGTTTGCAGGAATGCGAACCCTCAGAATCGTGTATCCGGGATTTTGAATGGCAGCATCGTGAGACTCTGGAGGAACGGCTGCGGGTCCTGAACGATGCCCAGGATCGTTTGGTGGATGGCGCTTACGGTCGTTGTCTCGAGTGTGGTGAACGGATCAACGCCAGACGGCTCGCCGCCGACCCAGCCGCATCGCTTTGCCTCAACTGTCAGACCCAGGCAGAGGCCGAAATCATCAACCGCAGTCGGTGAAAACTTGTGATCTAATCAATGCAAAACCAGTTCACGTCAATTCAATCGCTACGCAGCGGGACAGTTGGGTTAACGACGACCCTGACGTCGCGTAAGCCAACTCGCGGCCAGCAGTTGAAACATATGATCGGCAATACGCCGCTGCTCGCGATTCGTTTTTTGTATCGCGGCAAAGAGCGCGTCATCTATGCCAAGGCCGAGCATATGAACCTGACCGGCAGCATTAAAGACCGAATGGCCTTTCATATTTTGAAGAAGGCTTATCAGGAAGAACGGATCCAGCCGGGCGACACGATCGCGGAAGCGACCAGCGGGAATACCGGAATTTCATTCGCGGCAATTGGCCGCGCGCTGGGCCATCAGGTGGTTATCTTCATGCCGGACTGGATGTCGCAGGAGCGCGTGTCGCTGATAAAGAGTCTCGGGGCCAAAATCATTCCAGTGCGCCGCGATCAAGGCGGATTTCTCGGCAGCATTCGCATGACTGAAGAGCTGGCTGAGGAAAAGCCACACGTTTTTCTGCCGGCGCAATTCGCCAACGAGGCCAACGTCGAAGCCCATGAGAAAACAACTGGCCCGGAGATTTGGTGGCAGCTCTATTTTCACTCGATTCAACCTGACGCGTTTGTCGCCGGCGTAGGCACCGGCGGCACGATCATGGGCGCCGGAAAGTTTTTACGAGAACGTAATCCGGCGATCAAACTGCATCCGCTGCAACCCGCCGAATCGCCTACGCTGACAGTCGGGCACAAGGTCGGTCTGCATCGTATCCAGGGAATTTCCGACGAATTTATCCCTTCGATTCTGCAATTGGACCAACTTGATTCGGTGGTGACCGTTCACGATGGTGACGCGATTTTGATGGCCCAGAAACTTGCGGCGAGCATGGGCCTCGGCGTCGGGATATCGTCAGGCGCAAACTTCATCGGCGCGCTGATGGTGCAGGCTGAACTGGGAGACGACGCGGTCGTCACTACAGTCTTTCCCGACGACAACAAAAAATATCTCACGACAGATCTGTTGCGCGAAGAGCGTGCTGAATCTGATTACCTGACTCCGGAAGTTGAGCTGCTGGGCTACGAAGCGATCAAGCGCGTTTGCTATACGTGTTTCGATGGGTAGAAAATTAGCCTAGTTTCCATCGACATTGGGGGGCAGGTCAGTCGTCCGGGGCAACACTCCTATAAAGGGACTTTGCTTAACGTTTCCCCTGAAGATCACTGGCAAAGTGTTTGGTGCATTTCTGTAAAAGACGACCATAGTTGCTAGATCCTTGTATCCAAGGCCACCAGCCTTATCGATACCCGTACAAATCTCAAGTAGGCGTTCCTTTTTCCTCTGGGCAAGACTCGAGTTGTAAGCGTGCAGAGGTCGCTCTGAGGTTGAATGAATCATTCCCGCAATCGCCTCAATGCCTCGCTCTCCCAACTTATAGAATGCTTCCTCGCATACACACGGAGCGAGCAGGAATTCAGAGAAATTTCCTACAAAGTATTGCACCGCATAAAGGTCAATACCCTCTTCTTGCTGGAGTTCACGACAACAGATATATCTCCGTTGACCATCGAGAATGGAAAATTTCTTTTGACCTCGAGGCCTGTATACTGTGATCGGTACCAACACGCCGTGTTGACGTATGCTCTTCTTCAGCGTGTTCAAGGGCTCGCGATCGAACAGATGACGCGGATTATTCTGGCTTGGCACCAATTCATCCGGATTGAGTTTGACTAGTTGGCCGCTCGGGACCACGGGAGGATTTTCTCTTTCGAAGGCTACTGGATTTGACACGCGGGACGTCATCGTAGGGTCTCCTCTCTCGCTTAACTATAAGGCACAAGCAAATACTCAGAAAGCTCTCCAGTCACAGTTGACGATGCGACGTAACTTTGTCTCACTACACGGCCTTTCTATTTGACTCGGAATTTCATTGCGTTACACTCATTCGAAGGAGTTAAATCTCTTATGAAATTGCCCAAGCTAACCGCGGTCATAGAAAAAGAGGGCAGGTGGTACGTCGCGACTTGTCCCGAGTTAGGCGTTGCCAGTCAGGGCCGCACGAACGAAGAAGCCGAATCGATGCTCTTAGAAGCCGTTGAGTTGTTGATCGAGGAAGCTGACGAAACGGAAATCAGGCGACGACTGAACCGAGGCGTAAAGGTAAAGAAACTGGAACTCGCACATGCCTAAACTGCCCTCCTTGTCGGCTCGCGAGGTTTGCAGAATTCTTCAGAAGCACGGCTTTGCTATCGTAAGACAAAAGGGAAGTCACATCATCCTCCGCAAAGAATTACCCGGACGAGGCATCACCGTTCCCGTCCCGAACTATTCTGAGATAGCCAAAGGCACGCTGAAAAGCATCATCGATCAGAGCGAGATTCCCAATTCAGAATTTCAAAAGTGAAATGTTCCACCCGGAAAAAATTGCGCCGCCGAGATTGCTCTCTGGCGGCGCTTTCCGATCAGACTGAAGATTATCTGACTAATTCAACGGCGGTTTGCGCCGTCCCAATTTTTCGTGATTAGCTCGCCGCGACTCCCGCATTTCCTGGAGCTTGGCTTTCTGGTCTGGCGTGAGCACGCTCTGCATCTGCGCGTGCACGCCTTTTCTTGATTCCATCAACTGCTGACGCAACTCTTTCGCGCGGGTCTGGCCTTCAGGAGTCAGGGTGCCCGTGCGCCATTGCTGCATTAATTGTCGCAGCTCTGCGCGCTGGGTTTGTGTGCTCTGCGCTTGCGTCTGAATGATCGTGCGAACCTGCTGTTTTTGGGCGTCCGTGAGATTGACTTGCGCGAGGGCGCGCTGCCTACCAAATCTGGCGCGCCGGCGCGTACCCCGTCGGGCTAAACCGTCGCGTCCCGGTTGTTGAACCGACACGGCGGGACTTGCGGGCTGCGTCTGTTGGGCCAATGCAGTAGCGCTGCATGCGCCGAGGCTAAGGATTATTGCTGAGACTGAAAGTTTCGTGCGTAAGAACATCTGATACTCCTTCAATGGTCCATCTGTCGCCGGCTTTTCGAAATCTGTTCGTCAAGCCGGGCAACAACTTAGACGCACGCGAAGGCTGTTCGGCCGAACATTTCAATTTTATTGGTAGTGATGATGCACACGGTTCAGAGTTCAGCCTTCAGGCTGCCGTGTTGCAGAAACAAGCTAAGCTTGAAATCTAAGCTGCTCTGGCCAACCTTTATCGAAAGCCGAGCAGATGCCCGCCCTGGTAAGTTATGAACGATGCCACGTAAGCCAGCGCCAGCATGTACGCGACCATAAACGCCGGCCATCTCCACGAGTTCGTTTCACGCCGCACGATGGCCACCGTCGACATGCATTGACAGGCAAGCAGAAAGAAAATCATCAAAGATAGACCGGTGAGCGGCGTCCAGACGGCCGAGCCATCAGCGCGCTTAGCATTTCGCAACGCATCAACCAGCGAAGTTGATTTCGTATCGGAATCGTCACCGACGTTGTAAACAATACTCAGCGTCGAAATGATTGTTTCCCGCGCGGCGAATGATGAAATAAGGCCGATGCCAATTTTCCAGTCAAAGCCCAGCGGCCTGATTGCCGGTTCGATTAGTCGTCCCGCGCGACCGGCGAAACTATTTTGGACTTGGACACTCGCAGCGTCCGCGGCATTTCCAGGCTGGACGTTGCGTGCGCGAGGAAACGCCACCAGGGCCCACAACAGAATTGAAATTGCGAGAATCACTGTGCCGGCGCGCTTGAGAAATACAGTGCTGCGGCTGAACAAAGCGTGCGCGACATTGCCAACACTGGGCATTCGATACGCGGGAAGTTCCATCACGAAGGGCGGCGCCGGCGCTTTCAGAATCGTGCGCTTCATGATCCAGGCGACGACCACCGCGACAGCGATACCCAAAAGGTACATTCCCAGAATGATCAGAGCGCCGACCGAAATCACGCCCAAAACTTTTTGCCCGGAAAAGAACGCGGCAATCATCAACGTGTAAACGGGTAGCCGCGCCGAGCAACTCATGAACGGCGCGATCATAATCGTCGCAATTCGATCCTTGGGATTTTCGATGGTTCGCGTGGCCATGATTCCCGGCACCGCACAGGCAAAGCTGCTCAGCAAAGGAACAAACGCCTTCCCGTGCAAGCCGACCGCGCGCATTATGCGATCGGTCAGAAACGCAGCTCGCGCCATGTAACCGCTGTCTTCCAGAACCGAAATAAAGAAAAACAGCATCAGGATTTGCGGCAGGAAAGCTAAGACTCCTCCGACTCCGGCGATGACTCCATCGGTGAGAAGATCCGTAAGAATGCCGGCCGGCAAATGGGTCCGCACGCTGTCAGCCAGCGCGCTGAAAACTTGATCAATCAGATTCATCGGCAGGCTGGCCCACGAAAAAATTGTCTGAAAGACCAGAAGCATCACCAGCAACAGAATCACCGGGCCGAATATTCTGTGAGTAACCACCCGATCGATTTTCTCGCTAAGATTCGGACGTCTGTGGTCGCCCTCCTCGGCCGCATCAGAAACAATTCGCTCAATGAACGCGTAACGTTTGATTAATTTGGAGTGACGGGTCGCCTGATCCGATTCCTTACTCAATTCAACCGACTGGATCGCCGAAACGGGTTGAATCATTGCAGCCAGAACCGCTTGCGACAGTTCTTCCAAACCGCGCCGGCGCTTTGCTACAACCGGCACCACCGCAACCCCCAACGCGTCGCTCAGTTTTTTTGCGTCAATCTTTAACTGGCTGCGTTCGACGCGATCAAACATCGTCAGAGCGATCACGACGCGCTGCCCGGTATCGATGAGCTGAGACGCCAAATAAAGATTGCGAACCAGATTCGTAGCATCGACCGCCACCACGATGACATCGGGAGTCGCGATGTTAGTCGCGCGTCCCAGCAGAATGTCGCGCGCGATCTCTTCGTCCAGGGACGTCGCATCCAAACTATAGAGACCCGGCAGATCGATTACGCGGGCCGCCGACAACTGCGGCGAAAGGAACCACAGTCCGGATTTGCTCTCAACCGTCACGCCTGGATAGTTCGCGACTTTTTGTCTGAGACCGGTGAGCGAATTGAAAAGACTGGTTTTCCCCGCGTTCGGGTTTCCGGCTAAAGCTATGGTTAGGGAATGCGACCCGTCGACTTTGATCGGATCGGGAGTGCAGTGATTCAGCGTTTTGACAATCGCGCTCATCGACAATCGGCACGGAAGCCACCGGCGTGCTATCTCGGCACTTAAAGCACGCCGGTGGCGTGCGTACCGGGAAGATTATTGGAAGAGTTAGTCAAGGTCGGAGGATTCGTGCAGAGTTACGGTTATTGACTTCGCTTCGGCCCGACGCAAGGCGAGGTGATAGTCGCGCACGCAGATGTGAATCGGATCGCCGAGCGGCGCTGATTTGACCACTCGCACCGTTGCGCCCGGCACCACGCCCATTTCCATCAAGCGCAAACTATGGGCGTCTGTCGGCGCCACCGAAGCGACGCGCGCCATTACGTTTTTTGGGACCATGTCCAGCGTCATCTAGTTTCTCTCCTCTTCCTTTTTAGCAAAATTGAAATTCATTTTCAATTTCACTGAGACGGAGAGAGCAAACACCAGACCGCGAGTTGTCGCAAGCGAAATCCGTTAAGTTCGCGTTCGGATATCCCGCGGCCTGGGAAATTCCCCGCAGCAACCCGTCATATTCCCCATTAGGTACCCCGACGGACAAACGAGATGAATGCCTTAGCGCTTCGCAACAGGCGCTTCGCAACCTGTCTCAGCGTTTAAGAGGATTCTTTCGCGCGATCGCCCCGCGTGCTTTTTTCAACAACGCCCGCGCCCAAACGAATTCAGACGCCAGGATCGCCAGTCCCAGCGCAATCGTCACCAATCCCGGACCGGGCAGCACCAGGAGTGCGATGCCTATGAGCACGACTGTCCCGCCGACACCTCCTACCAAAACGCGCCTGAGCAAAGGCAGGTTGTGCATCAAGGGAGATTCGCTTGTTGCTCGCAGGGACCAAACGGCCATCCGGCTGTAGGTCTCGGCCACTCCCCAACTGATCAAGACAGCGCCGGCTACCCACACCAGGTCCAGAAGGTTTATCGGTTCAAGTCCCAACAAGGCACGCAACGCCGGCACAACTACCGTGAGCAGTTGCAAAATAATTCCCAGAATGACGGCCAAGTGCAAAGCAAGATTTCTTTTCGATGGGCCGGTGATCCGTCGCGCCGGATAAGCAAATACCAATTGGCCAATGGTCATGTAAAGAAAAAGCAGCGTCCGCGTCGTGGTCAGGCTGTAACCATATTGGGGCAAGCTAACCAGCATCGCGCCCCCGACGATAGCTTTGAAAAGACCGGCGACGAGAATGAAACGCAGTGACGGTGAATCAAGCAGCGGCGCTTTTGGATCGCGCGGACTTTGCTGCAGAACGCCGGCGTCGCGATCCAGGGCCAGCGCCAAGGCGGGCGGCCCATCGGTAACCACGTTAAGCCAGAGCAGTTGCGAAGCCGTTAGCGGTAAGAACAAGAGCCCGGATTGATCATGAATGGCGAAGACAGACGATCCAATCACCCCCATCACGACAATCACGGTTTCAGATAGATTCGTCGAGAAAAGAAAGCGAATGAACTTTTGTATGTTCTCGTAGATGTTGCGGCCTTCTTTGATGGCGGCCACAATCGTGGCGAAGTTGTCGTCGAGCAAAACCAGATCGGCAACTTCGCGTGATACGTCGCTGCCGCGCTGGCCCATAGCGATGCCGACGTCCGATCGTTTCAATGCCGGCGCATCGTTCACACCGTCACCGGTGACCGCCACAATTTCGCCGTTGGCTTTCAAAGCTTCAACCAGACGCAGTTTGTCCTGCGGCGCCACCCGCGCAAACACGTTCGTTTCCTTTACGGCATGACCAATCTCCGACGGCGAAAGCGTTTCCAGATCCACACCGGTCATGACGCGACCCGCGAGAATGCCAACCTCGTTCGCAACTGCCAGGGCCGTCGCGGGATGATCACCCGTAACCATGACAACGCGGATGCCCGCATCGCGGGCTTGTCTGATCGCTTCCGGAACTTCAGCGCGGGGCGGGTCCCAAAGCAACGCCAAACCCAAAAACGTCAAATCGTCTTCACCTTCGCCGCGGCGCCAGGCGAGCGCCAACACGCGAAAACCTTCAGCCGCGTAGCCCTCAGCTTTCTCATGCCAGTTGCGACGCTCGGCTTCCGATAATTGACTTCGCTCCAGGAGAACTTCCGGCGCGCCTTTCAAATAACTGACTGACTGGCCTTCCTCGTCCACAGTGACGCGCATGAATTTGTGATCGCTGTCGAATGCCAACAGCCCCCGTCGCGGATTTGCGCGAACCAGATCCGCAATCGAGACACCCTCAGCAGCAACGTAATTCAGCAGCGCTAATTCGAGCGGGTCTCCGGCGCCGATTCCATACTCAGCGTCATTCGCCAAAGTCATGGCGCGCAAAGCACGTTCAGTGTCGATGCTGTCAAGATCCTTGACGTGCATCTGATTCTCAGTAAGGGTGCCGGTCTTGTCTGTGGCAATCACCGTGACCGAGCCGAGCGCTTCAACCGCGCTTAACTTACGGACTACGGCTTTCTTTCGGGCCATCCGCTCAACGCCGAGCGCAAGCGTCAGGGTCAGCACGGCCGGCAATCCTTCGGGCACGACTGCGACCGCGAGCGCGACGGCAAAAAGAAAAACGTGACCGATTCTGGCAAAGCCCTCGACAAAAATTCCGCCCCCGACAATTAACGCGGTGAGCACCAGGATCCAGCGCGCGATTTGCGCGCCGAAAACGGCGAGTCGTTTTTCCAGTGGCGTCTTCTCTGCTTCGATCGCTCCAATCATCACCGCGAGATTGCCGGCGGTACTCCGGGCGCCGGTGCGGCGAACTTCCATGTAACCCTTGCCGCGAGTTAACAGAGTTGCGCTCAGCACTTCGTCGCCAATCGCTTTTTCAACCGGCAAGGATTCGCCCGTCACAATCGACTCGTCGACCATGATGCCGTGGACATCAACCAAACTTCCGTCGGCAGGAACTCGCTCGCCCGCTTCGATTCGCACCAGATCGCCGGGCACGAGTTGCGTTGAAGGCAGACGCACCACCTGCTCATCACGTACGACCCAGACGGACGACTCGGCCAGTGCTTTCAAGTGGGCCAGTGCAGCTTCCGCTTTGCGTTCCTGATAAACACCGAGCCCGGCATTCAAAAGCAAAATCAAACCGATCGCGAACGATTCAACCGGCCAGGTTGCATGTCCCTCGATGTACCAAATGATCAGATCGACGGCCAGCGCAAACAGCAGGATGTAAATGAGGGGACTGCGAAATTGTTCAAGCAGACGGCGCCACACAGAAGTGGGTGGCGCTTCGGGAAGTGCATTCGGGCCATGCCGGCGCAGACGTGCTTCAGCTTCTGAATGAGAGAGCCCCGATTTAAGTAGTTCCTCGCTTGAAGCCAGCATTCAGGAGATCCCCGGTTGCACAGCCGCGGAGCGGCGAAAGATCTTTAGCCCCCGGCGCGACCGTGGGGAAAAACCGCGAATGTCACATCAGCCGCGGAGCGGCGGAACAATGACGTTCGGGTTTCGCCTCTCTCGGGCTCCCTTGTTCTTGCTAATCCTGATCCCATGGCTTGCGCCACGGGCTACAGATCTTCCGCCGCTCCACGGCCCCACTTTTCTCTTTAAGGTTTGATCGCTACCTTGAGCACGCCGTCGAGCCGTTCACCGAACAGTTTATAGCCTTCGGTGATCTGATCAAGCGAGAAGGTGTGAGTCAAGAGCGGCGTCAGGTCCACGCGACCACGGCGAACGATCTCCATTAAGCGTCGCATGCGTTCCTTTCCACCGGGGCACAGCGTCGTCACGATACGATGATCGCCAATGCCCGCGGCGAAAGCGTCATAAGGAACCTGCAGTTTTCCGGAATAAACACCGAGACTCGAGAGTGTGCCGCCCGGGCGCAGACTACGTAAAGCACTTTCGAAAGTTGCCTGCGTTCCCAGCGCTTCAATCGTCACGTCAGCGCCGCCTCCGGTAAGTTTCTTCACTTCAGCAACAACGTCACACTCGCGATAGTCGAGTACCACATCCGCTCCCATCCTCCGCGCCATTGAGAGGCGGTTTGCGTCTCCATCCACGCCGATGACCAGTGCGGCTCCCATCAATTTCGCGCCGGCGGTGGCGCACAAACCGATCGGGCCCTGGGCAAAGACAACCACGCTGTCGCCAATCTTGATCTCTCCTGATTCCGCGCCGCTGAATCCGGTAGAAGCAATGTCGGCCAGCAACACAACCTGCTCGTCGGTGAGCTCATCCGGAATCTTTGCCAGGTTTGCCTGCGCAGACGGCACCAGCAAGTATTCAGCTTGCGCGCCGTTAATCGTGTTGCCGAAGCGCCAACCGCCCAGCGCTTCGTAACCTTCGCCGTGTCCGCATTGCGAAAGGTGTCCGGACAGGCACGCTCGACACTGACCGCAAGGCGTGATCGCACCGACGATTACGCGATCGCCAATCTGGTAACCAGTCACGCCCGGACCCAGCTCTTCGATCACGCCGACCGGCTCGTGCCCGATAATCAAACCTTCGCGGACCGGATATTCGCCGCGCACGATGTGCAGATCCGTTCCGCAAATTGTCGTCAGCGTCACGCGAATGACCGCTTCGCCCGCGCCTGCTCGCGGCCGTTCAACTTCTTCAACTCGAATCTGGTCTTTACCGTGAAAGACCGTTGCTCGCATGCGTTCCATCGATGTGTTCCTCCTCATAACTCCGCTGAAAAACGGGCACGACCCGTGCCAACTGTAAACGACGCTCAAGTGCTGTTTTAAGTCTGGAAAGGACTTGTCGTGCGGAGTTTTGGACTGTTGACTGGGGAATTTTGCTCACTGGGCGCGACTGTTTGAATCATAAGCTGAGGTGTTTGCGATTTTCTCAATCGGTATGAAGCTTGCCGTGAATTCAAGGTCTGATGAGGAGGTGGAAACGATCGTGAAATTACTAATTGCCTATGATGGTTCCCGATGCGCTGAGGCCGCGCTTGACGATTTGACTCATGCCGGTCTGCCTCAGAAAGGTGAAGCCATAGTGATCAGCGTGGCGGAAATTTGGCTGCCGCCACCGCCGCCTTCTTCATTTGAAATTGTCGAGATGGCCGTGAAGGCCAAAGGGGCCGTCGGCCTCGAGCGGAAATACATGGAGAGCTCAATCGCGGTTAAAAGCGCTAATGCGTTGGCGGCGCAGGCCGCTTCGCGTTTTCAAGCGAACTTCCCCGACTGGAGCGTAAAGCATGAAGCGGTTTGGGGCTCGCCGAACTGGGAAATTTTTTCTAAAGCCAGAGAATCGGACGTCGATCTGATCGTCGTGGGCTCGCATGGCCGAACGGCGTTGGGTCGATTTTTTCTCGGCAGCATTTCGCAATGGCTGCTCAACGAAGCTCGCTGCTCAGTTCGCGTCGCGCGCGGAAAGATCGATGAACCTGATTTCCCCGTGAGGCTGATCGTCGGCCTTGATGGATCGCAGAATGCGGACGCGACACTGGAACAAGTTGCCGCGCGCAACTGGCCGGAGAAAAGCGAAGTGCGTGTCGTCGTTGTCGATCAACCACTCGAGCCCACAGTCGTTGGCGAATTCATTCCTCCGGTCAGACATTCGGTCGCAGAGTCCAACGCCGAAGAGAGCGAACTTTCACGGAAACTGGCTGAGGATGCGGCGCAAAGACTTAGAGCGAAAGGTCTGCGCGCAGACGCCCTGATACGGATTGGCGATCCAAAACACGAACTGGTGAAGTTTGCCGAAGAGTGGCGAGCTGACTGCATCTTCTTAGGCGCAACGGGCTTAACTAATCGTATCGAACGATTTCTGCTCGGCAGCGTCGCCGGCGCCGTGGCAGCGCGCGCGCATTGCTCGGTCGAAATCGTGCGCAGGAAAATCTTGGCCGGCGCACCAAACGGAAACGGAAAGAACTGACCTTGAACAATTGGGTGGTGTCAATCAATGCTCCAGAAACGCGGAGGCCGAATCAGCGATGGTTTCGAATACTTCTGGCCGGTATTTTCCTTCTGACTTGTGCATCCACAGGTGTTGCGCAATGCGTTGATGCTTCTGATCGCCGGCGAAAAGAACCCGAGACGGTTCCCCGTCCACGCGGTTATCCCAGCCCTGATTTTTGCGAGCCGCAGTTATCCCCAGGGCCGGGCATGGTGTATCAACCCTGCCGGCGCTGTGAGGACACGCTGCCGCTGAAACAGATAAAAGAAGATCGAGAGTACCTGGAATTATTTAGTCAGTCAGTCTTGGGTACCAGCGCCAAGCCAGACGAACTCGATTTAGAAGTAGTATCTCGATGGGCCGGCGAAGTGAGAAAACGGATACGCCGTCTCAAATCCAGTTTGGCTTTACCCGAAACAGACGAGCCCCCGGCATCAATGTCCGATGATCCGCGGATTCCATCCAATCGCGGCGATCTGGCGACACTGCTGATTGTACTTTCCAGACTGACGAACGAGAGTCTGCGCAATCCGGTCCTGAGCGGCCACGTGCTCGATCAGGCGTTATCAGCAAAGGCTCTTCGTGACTTGGGACAAATCGAAAGCCTCGCCGGTTTGATCCAAAACGGCTGTCAAGTGTTGAGCAAGAGTTCGCGATAGGAGCGGCGGAAGATCTGTAGCCCACGGCGTAAGCCGTGGGAAAGCAATCATGATGACACGCCAGCCGCAGAGCGGCGTAACAATGAAAACATAACGATCATGTTGTGCCGCCCCCTCGGGCTTTTGGTTTTGGTTGATCCCATGGCTTGCGCCCTGGGCTACAGATCTGTCGCCGCCCGCGGCTGAACTAAATGCTCACGAGCGGAAGCGTGCGATAACGTTTCCCGGTCAACTTCGCCAGGGCATTGACTACAGCCGGCGAAATAACCGGAACCGGCGGTTCGCCGCAACCTGTCGGCGCATCGGTGCTCGGCACAATGTGCACGTCGACGTTAACGGGAACGTCTGCGATGTAAGGCGGCGTGTATCCATCAAAATTCCTTTGTTCCACGCGACCATCCTTAAGCGTGATCGCACCTTGCCCGACCAATTGCGTCAAGCCAAATCCCAAACCGCCTTGAAACTGGCTTTCGATCGTCAGGGGGTTCACCGCCATGCCGCAATGGACAGCAATCGTCGCGTGATGAATCCTCGGTCGCTTGTTTTCGATTGAAACTTCAACCGCGCAAGCCACTGCAGTTTCGAACGATTCATGACAAGCAATCCCGAGGGCGTGTCCCGGAGGAGGCAACTTATTGCGCCAGACAACGAGCTTTTCCTCCAACAAATCCAACACGGCGCGCAATTTCTTCGCTTCAGGTTTCAGCATTTTGCGCCGGTACGCGATGCCGTCCATTTTGGCGCGCGTCGCCAGCTCATCAATCAATGTTTCCATCACGAACGCATTGTGCGTATGCCCGACCGAACGCCACCAAAGCACCGGCACATTCACGACCGGATGATGAGCAGAAACGTGAAAGTTCGGGATGACGTAACTGGTGTCGGACGTGCCCTCGACCGCAGTTTCGTCGACTCCGTTCTTAATCATCATGCCTTCGAACGGAGTGCCGGCGACGAGTGATTGTCCGACGACGACGTGACGCCACGCCGAAGGCATTCCATCGGCGCCGATCCCGACTTCGACTCGATGCGCATGCATCGGGCGATAGTAACCACCGCGGATATCGTCTTCGCGCGTCCAGATAAGTTTGACCGGCGTACCGCGCAGACGTTTCGCAATCACAGCCGCTTCGCGTTGCACATGTGAATCAATGACTGCGCGACGGCCAAAACCGCCGCCGGCAAACTCAGTGTGAAAAGTAACTTGCTCGGGCTTTAAACCAAGGACTTGCCCGATGGCCATCTGGTCCATCGTTTGAAATTGAGAAGGAACCCAGGCCTCAGCCTTTTCACCGTCAAAACGAACCGTAGTATTCAGTGGCTCCATCGGCGCGTGGGCCAGATAAGGGAATTCGAATTCGGCAACAATTCGATTCGCGGCGGCAATTTGATCTATCAGCTTTTCATCGCCGAGTGTGACTGCGACATTTCCACGAGTGCGGGCCAACTCGCGATACTTCGTCCAAAGCTGCGCGCTGTCCGGATGTTCAATCCCGGAGAGGTCCCAATCGATCTTCAAAAGATCGCGCGCCTGCTTCGCCGGCCAAAACTTATCAGCAACTACCGCGACACCGCTGCCCTTCACCAAAGGAATCTCGAACACGTCGCGCACGCCTTCAACCTTGCGCGCCTCAGTGTCGTCGACGCTCTTCACCTTTCCGCCAAATACCGGCGGATGCGCAACCACGGCGATCTTCATGCCGGGAAGATCGAGATCCAGACCAAATTTTTGCGAGCCATCGCACTTTGCTCGGCTATCAATTCGCGGAATCGCCTTGCCGATGATTCGAAACTCAGATGGGTTCTTAAGAGTTACCTTTTCCGGCACAGGTTTGCGCGCAGCATCGTTCGCCAACTCAGAATATTTTGCCGTCTGGTTGTTTGGTCCATGAACGACACTTGCTTCGGTGCGGCACTTGTCCGGCGTCACTCGCCAGCGATCGGCAGCCGCAGCGACAAGCATCGCCCGAACCTTCGCTCCCAATTCGCGATACTGCTGGAACGAATGAGCAATTGAACCCGATCCGCCAACCATCTGAATCCCGAAGACCGGATCCTTGTAAACTTCGGCGGCCGGGGCGAGTTCGGCGACGACGTGTGACCAATCGGCATCCATCTCATCAGCCAGCACCATCGGCAGCGCCGTGTGCACTCCCTGACCAAACTCGAGACGATTAACCGTGATCATAATTTTCCCGTCCGGCCTGATGTGAACAAATGCGTCCGGTGGATAAACTTTTGTGGGCGGCTGATTTTCCTGCGCGGTCGTCAAAGGAAGATCGAAGTACAGCGAAACCAACAAGCCGCCCGCAGCGGCGGAGGTGACCCGCAGAAAGCTTCGCCGGTTCAGATGCAAATCGTTTTGAAGTTTCATTGCTGCTCGCATGGTCGTCCGCCTCCTTTATTTCAGTTGTCGCGACGCGTTCTGGAGGGCTTCGCGAATCCGCACATAAGTCGCGCAACGACAAAGGTTTCCGCCCATCGACTCTTCAATGTTTTCGTCGGTCGGTTTGGGTGTCGCCTTGAGCAACGCAACCGCGCTCATGATTTGGCCGCTTTGACAGTAGCCGCACTGGACCACGTCCTTTTCCACCCACGAGTTCTGCACCACTTTGCCGATCGGATCTTTGTCGATGCCTTCAATCGTCACGATTGGACGATTGCCAACCATCGATACCGGCACCACACATGAACGGGTAGCAACTCCGTCGAGGTGCACAGTGCACGCGCCGCACGCGCTGATGCCGCAACCGTATTTGGTGCCGGTCATTTTCAGATCCTCACGCAGGACCCAAAGCAGCGGTGTCGAAGGATCGACATTCACCTGCTTCCGCTGGCCGTTAACAGTAAGTTGATAAGTTGCCATGACTGACTCTCCTATTTTGCCGGCGGGCAAGGCGTGCCGGCCTCGACCCAGGTACGAGTGGCCGCGACGAATTGCGCATGCGCTAAAGGTGGCGTGGTTCGCATGGTGCCGTCTGGTCTGCGTCCGGGATTCCATGCCCAAAGCACCAAGGCTGCTTCCTCGTGATGTTTCAACAGCGCGCGCCCATCCATATTTTCGTTCTTTGAGCGGTCAGTGACAGCGCGACAAACATCAGCGCTCGACAACGGCCGATCATTTGGGTCTTGCCACTTCATCGACAGAGGCGCAAGGTGCCAGGCTGGGCCACCGGGGACGCCGGTGCTGTCAGCATTCGCATCCTGATGACAGCTCATGCAAACCAAACCGGGAACGCCTCGTCCACCTCGACCGCGGATCACATTCGCAAAGTGCCGGTGGCGGTCGTCGCCCTGCTGCGGATAGCTCGTCGCCGTGTGACAGTTGATGCACCGTGGTGAAATCAGAACTGAATAGACATCCTGCCACGCCGCCAAACCGTCGGCGACAGTTGGTTTTATTGTTTCGTTCTCAACCGGCCCATGCGTAGTTACCGCCAGCCTGGTCGCAAAGACGGCAAGAATGAAAAGCAAAGCCTTCAGCAGCAACTTGCGGTTAACTAACATGCTTCCGTCCTTTCCAAAACGATCGCCAAGGATCGCTTCAGGAAATTATGATGGGGGGAATTTTGAGGGGATGTGCGTCTAAAAATTAGCACGGTCTCTCAAAAAAGTAACGCGCTCCGCATGTTTTTTAGAATTGTCATCGTTGGTTTTTTCTTTGTGTTTCAGTGGACCCCCGGGTCTCGGTGGTGACTCTAATCGTAGGAACATATTCACCACAGAGGCACTGAGGACTCACAGAGACACGGAGAGTAAACAATTCCACCGAGCTCTTTTTTTAGAACGCATGGCAACTCAACATATCTACCGAACAATCGAAGGTACGAGCGCATTGGAGAAATTTTTCTCGAGAAAGTTCTTGACAGGATCGCGCTCGATACTTTATACAAGACGATTCGCGCGTAACACTGATCGCGCACTGTGAGGAAATAAATTCAATGTTGATGAGCAGGAAACACAACGAGCATCCGACGAAATGGCAGCCGCGCGCCGCCATGTATATGGTCGTCTGTTCGATTGGTCTGAGCTTATCAGCGACCAATAATTTTGGCGGCAGACTCGAAGGACGAACGTCCATAGATAGCCGTCAAATCAGGCAATAATTCGCGGGAGCGGACTCCCGCTCCCAAATCTCAAAGCAAAATTCGCGAGAATTGTAGGAGCGGGCAGCTTCCCTGGGAGGCTTAAAGCCCGCTCTTTTAGTTTTTTGACAATCGAAATACCTTTTGCAACGTGGCACAGACTTTCGTCTGTGATTAGAAGTGGCACGGGCGTCTCGCCCGTGATCCGCGTCGCCGCAAGATCACAGACTGAAGTCTGTGCCACGAAATTCTGCGAGAGATGAAGGCAGGGAGCCTTCTAAACGGATGACGACCTCGGTCCTTTGCGAGAGTCCGCGAGATCGCCATCCTCAGGAGAAGTGTGCCTCGAAGTGTGTTCGGAGCAATGTTCTCTCTGCCTTCATCTATTTTTTAGCATGAATGGATCTGGAATCTGAAATCTCAAATTGTGAGATCTGAGATTTGCGATCTGAAATCTGGAATTTGAGATCTGAAATTCAATTCGCATGTGTGGGCTTGAGCAGCAAAGCTCCTACCACATGCACCAAAGTTTCTTCAGGGATTGTAGGCTAACCGGCAAACCGTCGGTCTCCAGAATCGAAATTCTCAGTTCAAATCTGAGCGTCCCTGCCAATCGATTTAAGGAAGGCCCGACAGTAGAGTGAGTCAAGCAGTCTTGAAAACTGTGGCGGCTTAGTCCGTGTAGGGTTCGACTCCCTAGCCTTCCGCCATTCACGTCCGACAAAATTTCGTTTGTCGCTAACCTTTAAACGATAAGACTTTCGTCGAGAGAAAACGACAGCTAAAGCTCGTCGGACAGACGGAGGCGTCGTCTGACGATATGGCAGTCCCGACGTATCGTGACCAGATCGCGGTGCTCGTCGCGCTGGCTTCACCTCCTGCCGTCCTCGGCAGAAATGCTGTCAACTGCGTAATGAGAAAGGCGGGGCGCTTCATTTCAAGCGCGCCCGCCCTTCCTTCGCTCTCTAAGTTCTGAGTCGAGGGCTCAGAGCCAGATGGTAATTGACTTGTGATAGTCCTGATAGTGAAGGTAGCCATAGCCGTTGATTACCCGGTCCCACACGCCGAGGTAGAACGTGTGCGCGCAATGTTTAGACGTAGGATCTCCGGCCACTGTGGCATGCCACGCGGGAGTTGGAACAATGCCTGAAATCACGCCCGTCCATTGACGTGTGGGCGAGATGTGATTGCTGTAACTGTCTCCGCCTACAGAGGCAGATTTGTTGTCCCCCCACATTGCCGTCAGATTCCAACTGAGCAAATGCCCCTGCGGATCGGTGGCCGTGATTCGGAACTGGAATTGGTCACTGCCGCTGTTGACGATTTCACAGACGGGAACCTCCACGCCATCATGGAGAATCTTCTCGAGGTTGGCTACGGGCCACTGGTTGTCAATCTTGACGCGACGGCTGTGAATGCTGCCAACGGGTATCTCGATCTTGGCGGCATTGTACAGCTTGATGTCGATGACGCAGAGGCCGTTACCGAGGATACTCGTATCGAGCATGTAGCCGAGCAAAGGGTTGTACCAGATTTGAAACGGATGACGCACGGGATAGAAACCGCCCGGATCCGGATTGGTGGTCTTTGGGATAAAGCTGTTGCTCGGCGGGTTCCAGAGATAGTCGGCAAAGCTCTGTCGCGGCTCCATCGGAGGAGTGACGGCCGGTGTCACCTGGCTCACGAACAGCTTGTAGTAAGTTGCGCCGGCCAGCAGCGCGGCATTGTGATTAATCATAATCGCCAGCGTGCCGCCAAAAGGCGCATCCTTTACCTGCAGAATGTAGCCGGGATTGTCCGTGGTATCAGCATACCCATCGGTGTTGTTGTTACCCGTGTTGATAATGTGATCGACGGGGACCAGACCGATGCCCATGAAGAGCGGACCCGCCAGCGAGAAGAGCGCACTGGAGAGATCGTACTGGTCAATCTCTGAATCGCAGCAGACGATCATTGTTCCCGGATTCGTCATCACGATGCTGGAAGGACGACTAGGCACTCCGGTCAGCAGGTTCGTGACCGTGACCGGATTGGCCGTGAGGTCAATCATGTCAATGCGATTGGCCGGGTCGCGTTCCGGCAGGATGATGCGACTTTCGCTTTCATCAGCCCACTCCATGAAGAAAGGCGCGGTCAAGCCGGTGGCGAGTACGTCACGCTGGGCCGTTGTCAGATTGATTCGGGCGACGCGATTAGCGCCGCTGACCTGTTCGGCGACATAGGCGGAACGGGCGTCTTTTGAGATCAACAGACCTGTGCAACCCTGCAAGCCGGTGTAGACGGCGGTCTTGAGACCTCCCGATAAATCGATCCGCCAAATCTTGCCAGTCGCTCCGCCGGTAAATTCAGGAACGTATGCCTGCCCGTGCTCCTCGTCGAGAGCGATCTGATGCGGCGCCGTGAGTCCGGACGTAACAACCTGGGCCGCGGCCCGATTCGCGTTCGTCAAATCAACGCGCAGAAAGCTTCCCGTGCGCTCGGTGACATAGGCATAACGCCCACCGGAGGTAACCTTGATGTCTTCGGGCTGGTTGTAGCCCGTGCCCAGTACTCGATAGCGCTCACCGAGTTTATAGGTCACCCACTGCACTTTCATGTTGTAGTCATAATTAAGCACTTTGATCTTCGCGAAGTTTCCGGCGTTGGTCTTGACGGCGAAGACGTCTCCATTTACGAGTTTGTTAGACGCGTCGTTGTTACCGGGAATAGGCTTGGTATCGTAGGGCAGGTTCTGCAGCTCAACGTGCGTGATGGCATCGAAATCCACAACGCCGAGGTTGATGATCTTGGCGCTGCTCCAGACGGTCATCATCCGCTTGACGGCGTCAACCTGTTCCCACCAGATATCGCCGGTGCTGAAACCTGCGCCGCCGAGCGCACCTGTCTCACAGTCGAAAACCCACGTGCCTTTGATGATGGTTATGCCTTGCGACACAATGCCGGCCAAAGGCCGCACTAAATCGAGAACCGAAACTTTGCCGCTAAACTCTACGAAGTAAAGTTGATTCTTGCTCTGGACATAGTCAGAGCCGATTGCACCTCCGAGGCCTGAGGCGAGTTTGATTGGTGTTGCCATTGAGTTTGTCCTTTCGTTAACTTTGGTGGTGTCAAAGTTGAAAACTGCCGCCGATTACCCTTCAGGCAATCAGCCGAATTCTCATCAATCACAAGAGTGACTCATTCCCAGATGCGTGGCGGGGGGGTTCAGCCCAGGATGGAGGCACAGGAAATTGCAGTCAGTCTCTAACAAGGAAATAGGGCCGTCAAGCCTTTGTGAACTTGTTTGAGGAGTCCTTGCCGATCGGTCTCTAAGCTTGAGCTGCATCACTTGATAACGCCCTGTTTGGCGCCACGAGCTATCAGCGACAGCGATTCGAAAATTACTGGAGGCGTCGCCTAATGGTATGGCAGCGGTTTGCTAAATCGCCGCGCTTTGCGCGTGCAGGTTCAAGTCCTGTCGCCTCCGCCAAATCATTGCCGATTTCCAATTGTTGATTGCCGATTGGTCTGGGATGAAAAGTGATCTCGACACATCTTCAATTCGGCAATCGGCAATCAACAATGACATGGACCTGTAGCTCAGCGGATCGAGAGCGCGACTCTGCGAAGGTCGAGGTCGCACGTTCAAATCGTGCCAGGTCCACCAATCAATTGCTGATTGCGAAATTCGGATTGCGAATTGAGCGCCGAACAGAATTCGCATTTCGAAACCCGCAATTCGAAATTCATCTGCCGGCGTAGCCCAAACGGGAGGAGGCGCTAGTCTTAGAAACTAGACAGTGTGGGTTCGAATCCCTCCGCCGGTACCAAAAATAAGTGGCACAGACTTCAGTCTGTGTTTCTCGCAATCCAGACACAGACTGAAGTCTGTGCCACTCGCGCGTGTAGCCCAATTGGAAGAGGCGGCTGACTTAAGATCAGCTTTGTGAGAGGCGCGAATCTCTCCACGCGCACCAAAACAATCATGGGGATGAACGCGAAATGGAAAGCGGGCTGATTTTCAATCAGCTGATTTGCGAGTTCGAGTCTCGTCATCCCTGCCAACTCCATTTCCGATTGTCAATTGCCAATTGTTGTTTTTGAACTGCGAATTTTGTTAGGCCTTCAATCGGCAATCGACAATCTAAAATCGACAATGTTCATGTGGGTCGTAGCTCAACTGGCAGAGCATCGCACTGTGACTGCGACCGTTGAGGGTTCAACTCCCTTCGACCCACCCAAATAATTGCCGACCATCGTCCTTCTCGTGCCGTAGGCACGCAATGTTTATAGAAGCGAACGAAGCTTTTGATTTCTAACGCCCATTTATGGGCGGCAGAAAATATTACGCTCCTAAAGGAGCTGCCGAGTTTTTTTGATCACAACGATCTATAAACATTTCGCCGCTACGCGGCTGACTGAGCCGACTTGCTTGCTCGTAAAGCGAGCCACTCTTTACGCCTCCTCTGAGACTGTGTCAAGAAAAAGGGCAGCCGGAGGTTTTTCGGAACTGTGGCCGAGAGGTGAGGCGCCTGATTGTCGATCAGGTCGATGACGGTTCGAGTCCGTTCAGTTCCGCCAACTCCGTGTAACGCAAACTGTCAGTTTGCGACCGCAAGCTAACAGCTTGCGTTACCACCGCGCGCCAGTAGCTAAATTGGCTCAAGGCACCTGCCTCTTAAGCAGGGGATTGTGAGTTCGAGTCTCACCTGGCGCACCAATTTGGAGTGCGGCTGCATCGACGCCGCTTTGGATCAATTTCTTCGACATCGGTCATTTGAAATCCTCACCCCAAATCCAAGCGCCGTCGCCGCTTCGCTCTGCCGGCGCACTCCAAAAATTCGAGTTTTCAACTATTCTCTAGAAAGGAGAAACCGAAATGCCTTACGAAAAGCTACCAATCGGTGGCGCCCACAGCGAAATTCTTTCGTGGGCCAATCATGAATTCAGCATTGAAGAACAATCGATGCTGCGAAACGTTTCGCGCTTGCCATGTTTGTTCCGGCACGTCGCGCTGATGCCTGACGCGCATCTGGGCAAAGGCAGCATGGTTGGTTCGGTGGTCGCAACCAAAGACGCAGTGATTCCCGCCACGGTCGGCGTAGATATCGGCTGCGGCATGATGGCCGTAAAGACGCCATTCAAGAGCGGAATACTTGATGGCAAGTTGAAAGACCTGCGCCTGGCGATCGAAGAAGCAATTCCAGTCGGCTTCCATGACTATCGCGATCCAGTTGATGAATCCGATAACTGGAACGGCTGGGCAGACTTCGCCGATCTTCATGAAGGGGTTCACGATCGCAAAGCGAGGGCGATGAAGCAACTGGGCACGCTGGGTGGCGGAAACCATTTCATCGAAGTTTGTCTGGATACGGAAAACTTCGTCTGGTTGATGCTGCACTCAGGCTCGCGCAACATCGGCAAAGAGTTGGCTGAGCGTCACATCTCGACGGCCAAGTCTCTGTGGAAGCTCTCGGAACTTCCGGCGCCTGATCTGGCTTACTTCATTCAGGGAACGCCTGAGTTTGCGGCTTACTGGAAAGATCTGAAGTGGGCGCAAACCTACGCGATGAAAAACCGCGAGATCATGATGGCGCGACTGTTGAAGGTCTTTAACAAGATGTTCAATCATCGCGAAGCATTCCAGCCTGAAGTTCAGGTCAACTGTCATCACAACTACGTTGCGCTCGAAGAGCACTATGGCGAAAAAGTTTTCGTCACCCGCAAGGGCGCAATCAATGCCGACAAAGACGCTTTCGGCATCATCCCCGGATCGATGGGCGCAAAATCGTTCATCGTTAAGGGACGCGGCCTGGCTGAGAGTTTTAACTCCTGCTCTCATGGTGCGGGTCGCAAGATGTCACGCGGCGCAGCGAAGCGGAAATTCACTCGTGAAGATCTAGCCCGCCAGACCGCAGGCGTTGAATGTCGTAAAGACCAGGGCGTGCTGGATGAAATTCCCGGCGCCTACAAATCGATTGAAGCGGTGATGAAGAACCAGGAAGACCTGGTTGAAATCGTCGCTGAGATCAAACAAGTGGTCTGCGTGAAGGGATAGGAAAGTTTCGAGTTTCGAGTTTCTGGTTTCGAGTTAATCGGGCCTTTGAACTCGAAACTCTAACTCGGAACTCGAAACTGAATTTCGGGGTGTGGTGTAACGCAAGCATCCGAGTCCTGGGAACTCGTGGCGACAGTTCAATTATGTCCTCCCCGACCAAATCCATACTAGGTTCGCTCCTGTAGCTCAATCGAAAGAGCGCGACGCTTCGAACGTCGAGGTTGCAGGTTCAAGTCCTGTCAGGAGTTCCAAATGTAGCGCCGGTTGTCCAACCTGCGCATTTCGAAATCTCACCCCACAACCAAAGCAACACGACTGGAGCGCAAGCGTCCCGCTTGCAATTTCCGCGAGCTAATCCCATCCAGCAAGCGAGGACGCTTGCGCTCCAGTCAGCGTCAAAAAAAGCGGGAGTGATGTAGCTGGAAACATGCGAGTCTTCCAAACTCGATTCGAGAGTTCGAATCTCTCCTTCCGTTCCAAGACAACTGAGCCACAGATTGACACGGATCGCCACAGATAAGGCGAGGCAGCAATCGCGCAAATCCTTTTCTCATCCGTGTTCATCTGTGGCCGACTTCCGCGCGCGTCGCCAAGCGGCCAAGGCGCCGGATTGCAAATCCGGTATTCGTGAGTTCGAGTCTCACCGCGCGCTCCACAATCCTGTCGGAACCGCGCGCGGTAGCGACCGGATCACCCTAACCCCAAAGAACAACCACGCGACCCTAACTAACTTGTTGATCCGGTCGCTACCGCTCGCGGTTCTGACACCAATTATCTTCAGAAAGGAGGCGCCGAGTCATGGCACTCAACGGCAGAGTTCTGCTGCTCAACCAAACTTACGAGCCGCTCGGCACCGTCAGTGTCGCGCGGGCCATCATCATGACCTACAAGAACACGGTTTTCGTCGAGGAATTCGACGGCGATCGCGTGCTGCGTTCGGCGCATGATGAATTCCCTGTGCCGTCGGTAATTCGCCGGCGCACTTACATCAACGTTCGCCGCCGGCGCGAGCAGTCGGGCATGAAGCGCTTGCGGATTTACATGCGCGACAAGTTCCGTTGCCAATACTGCGGCGAGAAGAAAGGCGTGGCCCAGCTAACGCTCGATCACATCCTGCCGCGTTCGCGGGGCGGCGATAACTCGCCGTTGAACATCGTCACTGCGTGTATCGCTTGCAATAACCGCAAGGCCAATCGCACTCCGGATGAAGCACGCATGCCTCTGCTGACTTCGCAGACGGCGCTGCGGGTAAAGCTCGAACGCGTCGTGCTTTGTCACTATGCAGAAGCGCGGGCCGAATGGCGCAAGTACCTCTTCATGGACGTGCACGACGATCGTGACGTCATGGAAAAGGTGCATCGTGAGCGGAAGCGCCGGGCCTAATGGCAGCCACAGAAAGACACGGATTTACACAGATAGAAAGGAGGTGATTACCGGTAATTGCGGTGATTCTTATCTGTGTGATCCGTGTTCATCTGTGGCGAATCATCTTCGTGGTCGGATAGCTGAGACGGATTAGCGCGGGTCTGAAAAACCCGAAAGGTTGGTTCGATTCCAACTCCGACCACCAAACAAACAGCCACAGATACACACGGATTGTCACAGATAAGAAACAGTGAATCAGTTTCTTTTCTTAATCAGTGCTATCTGTGTTCGGCTGTGGCAAATCATTTCTCGCCTGAGTAGCTCAATTGATAGAGCGCTGGTCCTACAAACCAGAGGTTGAAGGTTTAAGTCCTTCCTTGGGCACCAGTATTTAGTTTCGAGTTTCGGGTTGCGAGTTTCTGGTTGAAGACGCCAACTCGAAACCCGAAACCCGAAACTGATTTTATCGGGGCGTGACTCATCCCGGCAGAACGGTGACTGCCTGGAGCGTGGAGTTCGAAGAGGCGTGGTCGGCCTCACGCCCCGACCAAAGTCATTGACGATTGCCAATTGGCGATTGCCGATTGGGTGTTGGGCGCAGGCTCAAATCGGCAATTGGCAATCATCAATCCGCAATGACTTGGCCCGCGTTCCCGGCATCGGTCTTCTAAACCGAACCTGCAAAGCGTCGGGTGGAAAGGCACGAGGTTCAATTCCTCCGCGGGCTTCCAAATACGTGTCCGAACCGGGAGCGACAGCGACCGGATCAAGTAGCCCCCCTGATCCACCTCGCTATCGCTCGGGGTTCTGACGCTCCTGGCTGTGTAGCTCAAACGGAACAGAGCAAGCGTCTCATAAGCGCGAGGCTGGTGGTTCGAATCCACCCGCAGCCACCAAATCTAGAAACTTATCCCGGGCTGGTGATGTAACCGACAGCATAGAAGTCCTGCAAACTTCTTGTGAGGGTTTGAATCCCTCCCAGTCCACCAAAATTAAGTGGCACAGGCTTCAGTCTGTGATCCAGCCAATAAGGCGCGGGCCTGGTTCGAGAATCACAGACTGAAGTCTGTGCCACTGCGGCGATGTAGCTCAACTGGATAACAGAGCGTCGGTCTTGTAAACCGGACGATAAGGGTTCGACTCCCTTCATCGCCTCCAAAAGTTGACGCGGGAATAGAGCAAGGGCGGCTCACTGGTCTCATAAGCCAAAACCGGCAGGTTCAACTCCTGCTCCCGCCACCAAATTTCATTGACCACCGTCGCTCCACCAGATGTGCGCCGGCGGAACAAGTCAGTCTCTAAATCGATGTTGCGTTTCTTGTGGCGTAGCCAAGTTGGTAAGGCACCGGATTGTTAATCCGGCTATCGAAGGTTCGAATCCTTCCGCCACAGCCAAGCTTCGCAGTTGCGAGTTTCAGGTTCCGAGTTTCTAGTTAGTTCTTCATCGAACTCGAAACTAAAAACCCGAAACTCGAAACTTTGTTGCTGGCCCGGAGCTCGAGTGACAGAGCGGCGGCCTTTTAAGCCGTGAGGTGCGGGTTTGAGCCCCGTCGGGTCAACCAGAATAAGTTTAGAGTTGCGAGTTTCGAGTTTCGAGTTTCAAGGCGCTGCCAACGCGAAACTCATAGCCAGAAACTCGAAACTTCTTCGCGGTGTAGCTCAACGGCCAGAGCACTCGATTGATAATCGAGCGACGTCGGTTCAATTCCTTCCACCGCGACCAACGTTAGTTTCGCGTTTCTGGTTTCGAGTTTCGAGTTGCCATTGCCCGAACCAGGAACAAAAAACTCGAAACTCGAAACTTCCCTTGCGGGATGGTGCAACTGGCAGCACGTCGGGCTTTGAACTCGAAGATGAAGGTTCGACTCCTTCTCCCGCAGCCAAGTCTTCTCCGTGATCCTCTGTGTCCTCCGTGGTGAAAATCGATTTAACCACAGAGGACACAGAGAAGAACAGAATTCGCAAAAGGTATTTCGATTGTCACCAGACAATAGAAGTGTGAGGTAACAAAATGGCAAACAAGAATCTATTCAAGTCGCTAATCGGCAAGCTGATTCCAGCAACCGATGCTATCAACGAAGAGCGCGCTCCGGCGTACGCCCTTTCGCCAAAGCATCAACTGGCGCAGTACGCTGCTACCGGTTGTCTGAATACAACTTTCTACGCAGGCGCCGGAGAGCAACTCGCGAGAGTGCTTGAACTATGCGCCGACGTCGACGCTGATTTCATCGCCAGAACCGCAGTGTTCTGTCGCGAGCGCGCCTTCATGAAGGACATGCCGGCGCTGCTTTGCGCGGTGCTGTCGGTGAAGGACCGCGAGCTGCTCAACGTCGCGTTCCCACGCGTGATCGACAACGCAAAGATGCTGCGCAACTTTGTGCAGATCATGCGTTCGGGCGCGGTGGGCCGTAAGTCGCTGGGCTCGGCGCCCAAGCGTCTGGTGCGCGAGTGGCTCGACGCTCGTGATCCCGACGCGCTGTTCAAGGCCAACGTGGGCCAGGACCCTTCGCTGACTGACATCGTGAAGATGGTCCACCCAAAGCCAAAGGACGCGGCGCGCGAAGCACTGTTCGGTTATTTCATCGGTCGCGAGTATGCGGCAGATGCGCTGCCGGAAATTGCCCGCGAGTTCGAAGCGTTTAAGGCAGAACTGGTGAAGCACGCCGAAGGCGTGCGTACCGTTCCTGATGTGCCTTTTCAGATGCTGACTGCGCTGGAGCTTGGGACGGCGGAGTGGACTGCGATTGCGCGTCGCGCGCCGTGGCAGATGACTCGCATGAACCTGAACACGTTTGCCCGTCATGGTGTGTTTGGTCAGGAAGGTCTGACTGAGCTAATTGCGGAACGTCTTCGCGACGTAAAGGCAATCGCCAGGGCCCGCGTGTTTCCGTATCAACTGATGGTCGCTTACATGATGGCTAACGTGAACGCTGACATCCCGAAGGAAATCTGTGATGCGCTCCAGGATGCAATGGAGATTGCGATCGCAAACGTGCCTTCGATCGACGGACAGGTTTATGTCTGTCCGGATGTTTCGGGTTCGATGTCGTCACCGGCAACCGGCTTCCGCAAGGGTTCGACCACAGCGGTGCGTTGCATCGACCTGGCGGCGCTGGTTGCCGCTGCGGTGCTGCGCAAGAACCCGGGCGCCGAAGTGCTGCCGTTCGAGTGTGATGTGGTTAAGGTAAATCTCAACTCGCGCGACAGCGTGATGACTAACGCGGCGCGGCTGGCTGCGATTGGCGGCGGCGGAACTAATTGCAGTGCGCCGCTGGCAATGCTCAACCGCCGCAAGGCGAAGGGCGATCTCGTGATCTTTATTTCGGATTACGAGTCGTGGGTTGATGCCGGCGCCGGCCGCGGCACCGAGACGATGCGAGAATGGAACGTGTTCAAGCAACGCAATCCTAACGCTCGCCTGGCTTGTATCGACGTGCAGCCTTATCGCACGGTGCAAGCCTCTGAGCGCGAGGACATTCTCAACGTCGGCGGATTTTCGGATCAGGTTTTTGAAGTGATCTCAGAGTTCGCCCGCGGTGAACTTAACGGCGACCACTGGATCGGGGTGATCGAGTCGGTGGCGCTGTAGAACGAGTTTCGGGTTTCGAGTTGCTGGTTTCGAGTTAACACTTGAAACGAAGAGCATGAAACTCGAAACTTGAAACTAAACCTGGGCCGAATGCTGTCGTGACTACATTCACTTGGAAATGAACAATGTCTCGACGATTTTTGTCGGCCCGATGAATTGACGACTGGAGCGCCAGCGGGGACGCTTGCTCGACTCGGGAAGGCGAATGCGGGGCAGAGCAAGCGGGGACGCTTGCGCTCCAGTCAAAGACAGTCTGGCGAATGCTGGTGCGGAGTACATGGTAAAGCGAAAGCCAGGGTTCGAATCCCGTCCCACTTGATTTCGGTTTCGTGGGATTCTCTCACCAATTCTTGTCGCCATTAATTTGGGGTGAATGCCGAAAGGACTACATCACCAACCTGAGCCTTGTGGAGTGTGATAGCTCCAGCGGTGCACGTCACCGTGCTCGATTGTCTTTTCAATCTTTGTCACCCCTTTTTTTGTTTAGAGTTCAAGCTTTCAGCTTGTACTGCGAAGCGGCAGCCTGAAGGCTGAACTCTGAACCGTGTGATTCAAACTGTAATTTGAACCTAGTGAAGTGAATGCTTGCGAGGACTACATTAGCTCACTAATAGAGCCTTCCGGCGTCTCTACTCGACACTAGAGGTGAACTTTTTCAACGAGCTGCGTAGCAGCGGTCAGAGTTAAGCCCAGGGCGAGGTTTTGCGAGCCTTGGGTCAACCACGCAAGATAATCGAGCCCCGAAGGCGCGACAGCGATCACGGGTAATAAGCGAGACCCTGTTCACGAATCTCTGTCGCGCGCTTCGCGGCTCGCCGAATCCAACAACCATTACCCAAGGTTCGCAAAGCCTCACCTTGAGCTTAACTCTACCGCTGCTTCGCAGCTGATCTCCGCCGCGACTGGTGAATGAGAGAGGACTTTTTGAGGCAGAGCCGTTCAGTAAGATTTACCAATGATGGCTTTCCTGTTTGCTTCTTTACCCGACACGATACATTTACCGGCGCCCGTTTCCTCATCTGAAACCAAACATCTGACGCTGGCCTGGATATCCTTCAGCTTAATCTCATCTTCCGCCGTACCGTCCCAGAACGCTCTGGCAAAACCGGAATTTGTTTTCACAACTTCCAGGGCTTCGTCATAAGTCTGCACGTCGAAGGTGTTGCTGTCTCTAAAGTCACGTGCCTTTTGCAAAAGACTCGTTTGGATCTCAGCTAGCAGAGTCGTAGCCTTTTCCGGCGCCTCGGCAAAGCTAAAACTCTCCTTAGCCCTCGTGTCTCTTCTGCAAACTACGACTGTTCCACCCGCAACTTCTTTTGGTCCTATCTCAAATCGAAGCGGAATACCATTCAGCTCCGATTCATTGAATTTCCAACCGGGCGACCGGTCCTCTCTATCATCAAGGTAACTGGTAATGCCTCGTTCGCTCAGCGCGGAGCTCAACCTGTTGGAGTAATCCATGACGTTGGGCCGGTCTTCCGCGGTCCTCCAAATTGGGACGATACTTGCCTGCCTGGTCGCCAGTTTAGGAGGTAGCACCAGTCCTTTGTCATCGCTGTGAGTCATTATCAGAGCACCGATCAAGCGAGTGCTCGCGCCCCAACTTGTAGCCCAAACGTATTTCTGTTCGCCATCCTCGTCTCGATACTTCACATCAAAGGCTTTCGCAAAGTTCTGCCCGAGATGATGCGACGTGCCGGCCTGAAGCGCCTTCTTATCCTGCATCATCGCTTCAATCGCGTACGTGTGATCGGCGCCGGCGAACTTCTCGGATTCTGTCTTCAGCCCGGAATAAACCGGCATCGCCATGAACTCTTCAGCGAATTTTTTATAGATGCCCAGGATTTTGAGAGCTTCTTCTTCGGCCTCATCATAAGTTCTGTGCGCGGTGTGGCCCTCTTGCCAGAGGAACTCTGCCGTTCTCAAAAAGAGCCGCGTCCGCATTTCCCATCGAACCACGTTCGCCCATTGATTTATCAGAACAGGCAAGTCTCTGTAGGACTGTATCCAATTCTTATAAGCGCTCCAGATGATGGTCTCCGAGGTGGGACGTATAACCAGTTCTTCTTCCAGTTTGGCGTTATCATCGACGACCAGACTTCCATCTTCCGCAGCCTTCAACCTGTAGTGAGTAACAATCGCGCATTCCTTGGCAAAGTGTTCGACGTGTTCAGCCTCTTTGCTCAAGTACGACTTGGGAATAAAGAGTGGGAAGTAGGCGTTCACATGCCCTGTTTCCTTGAACATGTCGTCCAGGGCCCGTTGCATCTTTTCCCAAATCGCATAGCCATTCGGTCGAATGATCATGCAACCTTTGACCGGCGAGTAGTCGGCCAACTTGGCTTCCTTGATGATATCCAGATACCACTGGGAATAGTCTTCACTGCGTTTTGTAATAGCCACTTAACGTTAATCTCCCTTTCGCTTCTTCGGGTAGTGGTACCTACCGCAGACTGTCTCGTCTGCGGGCTTTACCTCACCACAGTCGCCGCAGGCTGGACAGCCTGCGGTACATTGATGCACGACCGCAGAATTCTCTCTTGCGCGCTGGTGAGATACGGCGTCACTCTTTCGATTTTTCCATACTGAAAGAGTTTCGTCACCTATGGCCTGCTCTCATTCTTTTCTCTGCGCGGCGCTCCGCGACCTCTGCGCCTCAGCGGCGAGTAATTGCTTCAAGTGTATTCACCGCGGAGACGCTGAGAGCGCCGAGGTGGCGCGGAGACTTTCAAAATAGGGCACAACGCCCTTTTTCGCTGGAGTTGGACACGGAAAAAATGTTATAAGCAGCACACCCTTAGTCAGTGTCCCCACGGTCTCCTCGGTCTACGCAAACTTATCCCCAGGCTTAGAAGCGCCAAACAGTGACTTTCTGTTAGGCCCTGCCCGACAAAAAGCCGGATACATGAGGATCCCATGTTCAAGGCTCACCATCTTGCGACCTTACTCTTGCTGTCTGGTTTTCCGTCCGCGCTGGCTCAGGATCAATCCGATCCCGTAAGACCCAGACTCGCTCAGGCACCTCCGGCCGTCAATGAAGTCGCTGATCGCAAGCCGGTGTCCGCTGAAGCAACTGCCGAAGCCAAGAGGCTCTACAACTCGGGCGTGAAATACGGCCGTGCGGGTTTGTTCAAGCAAGCGGCCGAAAGCTTTGGGCAGGCCGTGAAATTGAACCCTGACTATGCGGATGCTTACCTGGGCCTGGGCCACGCTTACTACGACCTGCATCTGTGGGAGCAGGCTATCGAGAATCTGAACAACGCTCTGGCGCTGAAGCCTAAAGATAAAAAGGCGATCGACATTCGGGCTGATGCGCGTTTGATGTTGGAGCGTGAGAAAGGAAGTCGAGAGAAGATCGCCCTTGAGGCCAAGGATGCGAAGGATCAAACAGATGGCTCACCGGCGTTGAGCACTGCTCCGTCTTCACCTCCAACATCAAAGCCCGCGAACGATGCTGCTCTCACCAAAGTCTATCGGGTTGGACCAGGCGACATTCTGGACGTGCGTCTGACTGATGCTGCTTCCTCACAATCAACTCTCTTTACCGTCACCCCGACGGGTTTGCTCGAGCATCCGGATTTGAGTGCGCCTTTCCCCGGCGCCGGATTCACCGTTGAAGAAATCAAGTCGCGTATCGAAGACGACCTGAAACAACGGGCCTCAACGAAGAGTCCGAATGTCTCAGTCGCGGTCAACGAGTACGTCAGCCATACCATCCTGGTTAGCGGTCTCGTTAAGGAACCCGGCACAAAGATCATCAGGCGCGAGGCCATTCCCCTCTATGTGGTAGTTGCCGATGCGCAACCACTGCCCGAGGCTGACCGCGTAATCTTGTTGCGAAACGAATCCAACGAAAGTTATGTGATCGATCTCCGGGAACCATCAGAGATGAATATGCTGGTCAGGACTGGTGATGTGATAACTCTGCAAACTAGTCCGCAACAGTTCTTTTACGTTGGCGGCGAAGTAAAGTCTCCGGGAGAGAAAAGTTTTCGTCGCGGGTTGACGCTGACTCAGGCAATCATCGCCGCGGGAGGATTGATCAAAAATTCAAAGGAGGCGCGGCTGGCTCGCGATAACGGCAAAGGCTTCCTGGTTCTGAGTCGCTACAAATTGAAGGACATTGATACCGGGAAAGTTGCCGACCCGGTGCTACAACCCGGGGATCGAATTACGATCGTGAAGTAAGGGGGGCAAAGAAGATGTCAGCAGCAGGCAATTTACCAATCAACCCAAACACCGTGCCCGCCGCGGCAAAAACTAGTGGAGATCCAAAGGTTAGGACACTTAAAGAGCCACCGGAGATTTGGGAGCTGGTGCATGAAACGCGGGCCGAGTTTAAGCCGGGATCCGCCCTGGTCGGACATCTCAAGACAATTCACCCTTTGGGCCTGGCCGTGATTCTGCTAATCCTCGGAGGCGTCGCGGTCTATTCGTTCATGACGCTACGGGGTTCGTCAGCGAATCCGACTGCCGCGCCTCCCGCGCAAGCGGAGAGCGGTATCAAGAAGACTGATTTAAGTCCGCAATCCACTCTGCCCAACAGCACCGAGTCTACGTCCGCTCAATCAACGACAAGCACGATTGATGAACCAAAGACCAACGTCGCCGCACCGTCTGCATCGTCTGAGACTGCCGACATCAAAATTGATGAGCCCAAGACTAGCGGTGCACTTCCTGCGACATCATCAAGCAGCAAGGTCAAGCCTCGCCCGCAAAATCCAACAACTCCAACTACAGCTAAAGGCGAGACTGTGGCCGCCCGCCGCAAAGACAGTGCTCAAGCTGCGAGTCCAGTTAAAGTGAACACCCCGATGCTGGCGCGACCTGAAAACAAAGCCGCCGTTCAAACACCAACCACCGGCACTCCTAAATCCGAAAAGGAGAAGGTTGCGAACCTCACGGCGACGAAGAAGGAAACAGACAAAACTCAAAGTCCTCAACTGATCGCCCCGGCAAAGGCGAGCTCGACACCAAAAGCCAAAGTGATCGCCTGGCCTTAGTGAACAGGTGTTTGGGTTTCGACGTTCGGATGAAGACGAGTTGAGACGCACCGATAAGATGAAGCCTCGGTTGAGAATCTGATCAGCTCTCAGCCTTCCCCTGCCCTTCCCAACACACCTGAATAGATCTTCGGCCGGCCGACTTCATTTGTGAGCGTCACTATCTCGCCAGCCGCACAGCCGGAATATTCGTAGTGCGAGGAGCCTTTCGGCGCACCGCCTGACCGGAGTTTTTCGCTTTTTATCTCATTTTTCTATATGGTGGCGAACCGTCACCTGGTTTCCACTGGAAGTGATGAGGATATGCAGCTTTACCTATAAGAACGTGCTCTGTAAATCTCGAATTCTTTGGCTCACGGTGCTGACATTGCTTCTGGCGGTGCCTTCCCAGACGTTCGGACAGTTGGCCAGACCGGCGGCTGAGTACCGTTCTTTGCTAAACATGCGGTTCTCTGAAGCAGATGGTGAGTTTCTGATCGAAGGGTTGCAGCTGGTCTTTCCCCCTGCTGGCGACAAAATCGCGACTCTTACCGTCAACAAATTGTCCGGAGAACAGGTGTTCAGTCTTCCCTTACGGTTCGAGTCGCATTCGAGCTCTCCGATCTTTGCTGATCTCGTACCTAATAACGAACCGCAGGGGATCAAGCTTCGGCAGTCGGGCGATTTCGTTTTGACAATTGTAATCGGGGACGACGTAGTCACCAGATTGCCGTTCTCTTTAAAAGTTGAGCCTGACGGTAACGCTTATGATCCGCCGAAGAAATTTCTACGCGAGGGACCGTGGCGAGACCTCGCTTATTTTTCCCTTCCTCTCGATCAACCGACCGCGAACTTAGACTTCAACTGGTGGATGAGTACACGTGAGCTTCCAAAAGGAATGACCAATCCGCTGGTTGCCATACACCTGTTGAAGGACTACCGGGAAATTGCTCGCAGCCGCAACCCAGTGGAACTTAACAACGATGATTGGCAATTCTTCACCAGCGAACTGATCCGAATCACGAAGACCGGCCCACAGCAGCTCACTCTGGCTGACCTGGCCAGGCGTGACGGCGACTATCAGTTGATAATTGAGGCGAATGGCAAGCCGATAAAATCTTACAGGGTAGTGGTTGAAGGCGGCCGGTTTCAGCGCGCCGAGCAAAGCCGTCTGGATTTCGAGCCGCACGCCGATTTCATGTCACCACGACTCCTTGATACTTCAGCCAGATCAGATTCTCATGATCTCAAGCGCGACATCTATTGGGTCCGACGAACCGCGGTTGCGGCTACGTTCGCGCCGCAATCGGATTCAAACCAGCCCGCGGCAGCGCTGGACCGAAACCAGGAAAGAAACCGCAAGTAGTCCCAACAAGACGACCCAGTATCTATCGCCCTCGCGTTTGTCAAAGTATCGCTTCTTGGTTGAACGCAGTAAGCCGGCAATGAGCTTACTTCTGGAGAAGTAAGTTACGCATTGGCCACTTGGCAAAACAGCCACAGTTTCCTGTGGCTGTAAATGGTTGAAAACAATTGGTGGAGCAGAGGGGGATCGAACCCCTGACCTCCGCATTGCGAACGCGGCGCTCTGCCAAACTGAGCTACTGCCCCACGCGCCCAAGCATATAGTTTCGAGTTTCGAGTTTCAAGTTTTGAGTCAATGACAGGATTAACCAGTTGAACTGGATTTACGGCACTAATTGTAGTTGCTTGGACATCTTGTTAATCCTGTAAATCCTGTCCAAACGGTTTTGTGATTACCTTCAAGGCCGAGGCGTTCCAGGTGACGACGGGCGGGCTTTCTTGATCTGCTCGATCGATTTTTCCAAATTAGGTTTGAGAGTGCTGTCGATCTTAAGCGCGATGTCGAATTCTTTTTGCGCGGCGGTGTCTTGTCCGCGCAGAAGCATTATCATTCCGCAATTGGCGTAGGCCCTCGCATTCTTTGGATTCAATTCGATCGTCTTCGCATAATCCGCCAGCGCTCCGTCCAAATCACTCTTCGCGCCGCGCAAGATTCCGCACTCGAACCAGGCGTCAGAATCTTCCGGATTGATCTCCAGCGCTTTACTCAAATCGGCGATGGCTCCGTCGAGATCGCCTTTTTGCTTTCGGGCAAAGGCACGATTAAGGAAGGCGAGAAAGCTCCGCGGATTGAGTTCGATCGCTTTTGAATAATCGATCAACGCCGCGTCCGGATTGCCCTGGTGCATCTGCGCAAATCCACGCCCGACAAACGCGCGGGCGCTCGCCGGATCGAGCTCAATCGCGCGAGTGAAATCGTTAGCGGCTCCACGATAGTCGCCTTTGTCATCCCGGGCAATTCCGCGATTGTAAAATGCGTCCGCGTAATTCGGATTGAGTTCGATCGCTTTGTTGTAATCGGCGATGGCCCCGTCTCGATCGCCCTCATCTTTCCGGGTGGCGCCGCGATCGAGATAGGCTTCAGCCATCGGACTGAGTTCGATTGATCGCGTAAAGTCGCTGATCGCCCCGTCGTAATCTGACTGGCGCTTGCGGACCAGGCCGCGACTGAAGTAGGGCGCGGCGTAATTGTGATCGAGTTCAATCGCGCGGTTGAAATGAGCGAGGGCGGTATCCAGGTTTCCCAATTCCAATTCCTTCGTGCCGCGATTTAGATAATCCATGGCCAGCCGGGCGATTGGTCTGAGAGTGGGCCACCGCGACGTTCAGCAGGAGGCATATGAGCAAGAGCGATGTTTGCGAGAGGCGATGGCTCATGTCGAACTAAGAAGCGATTATGTCAAATGAGTCCTGTTGCGAATCTTGCAACGCGGCTTCGCCGCAGCACAGTGCGGTGAGGCTTTGCCTCACCGTGGCCGTCTCTTAGAAAATGAGGCTGTGCCTCCGCCCGTCGAGGCGCGGCCTCGACGGGAGAATCAAAAGATTCGCAACGGTAAGCCGGAGGCTTCCCGCGCTGGGCGGCGGCTGAGCCGCAATGCCCTCACGCTGAGAGCGCCCGAGAAATCTGCGCGGCGACGCGGGCATTGTTTTCAAGCAGCGCAATGTTTGCGCGCAACGTCACGCCCTCACTCCGTTCGGCCATGCGAGCGAGCAGGAATGGAGTCACCTCCCGGCCGGCAATCTTTTCGCGCTCAGCCTGATCAAGAGAATCAGCCAGAACGCTCTCAAGTAATGCTGCGTCAACTTCAGTTTCACGCGGAACAGGCACGGTGACCAGCAGTGCAGATTTCAACCCAAGTTCGCGTTGCGCTTGGTAAATAGCGACAACTTCGTCAGGCGAGTCGCACCGAACATCGATGGGCAGGCCGCTGGCGCGCGAATAGAATGCGGGCATCTCGTCACATTCGTAGCCGACGACGGTCACGCTGTTTGTTTCGAGCCATTCGCGTGTCGCGGGCAAATCCAAAACGATTTTCGCGCCGGAGCAGACTACGATCATCGGAGTGCGCGCAAGTTCCGGTAAGTCAGCCGACACGTCCGGTAACGTTCCGCGATGCACGCCGCCGATGCCACCGGTCGCAAACACTTTGATGCCGGCGCGATACGCAATCCTCATGGTCGAAGCAACGGTCGTAGCCCCGTGCCAACCGCGCGCGGCGGCGATCGCCAGATCGCGAACGCTCAGCTTCCTCACTTCATCGTTGTAAGCCAGTAATTCAAGATCAGAATTTTCCAATCCAACCCGCGCCTCGCCCGAGAGCATCGCAATTGTTGCGGGAACCGCGCCGCCTTCGCGAATTATTTGTTCCAGCCTCGTGGCAGTTTCGAGATTCTGCGGACGCGGCAAACCGTGCGCGATCACTGTTGATTCGAGCGCGACGACCGGTTGGTTTGTTTCGAGGGCGGTTCGAACTTCGGCTTTAATGATCATTAATTACATCCACAGATTACGCAGATCGTGTCAGAAGCCCGCGCGTAAGCAAGGGCTG
>Ga0070703_10000062_pt1 | contig 54112 bp, 43 predicted proteins | sample KBSK5251metaG_FD_65453 | JGI IMG/M metagenome (GOLD analysis project Ga0070703, IMG submission 65453) | Corn, switchgrass and miscanthus rhizosphere microbial communities from Kellogg Biological Station, Michigan, USA - KBS K5-25-1 metaG | ecosystem: Host-associated > Plants > Roots >... | reverse complement strand
CTTGCTAGAATGCGCAGTGGTTGTCTAATTATTCTTCGACAGAGATCACCCAAAACTACCTTGGAAATCGGCTATGGCAACAACCGAAACTGAAATAGCTCCGCCAAACGAAGCTGCGGCGACGGCGACTCCGGCGGTCAAGATCATCGCCAAGAAGGGCGATTCATTGCTCGACAAGGGGCTGCGACTCCTGAGCTCGGTCCGTTTTGGCATCGTGATGCTGAGCATTCTCCTGCTGTGTTGCATGATTGGGATGTTCGTAATGCAGGTCAATGTCGATGGTTTTCAAAAGTACTATAGCAACCTGAAACCGGCGCAGAGAGCCGTTTACGGCGCGTTGAACTTCTTCGATATTTACCGCTCTCGCTACTTCACGCTGCTGTTGGCAGTGACCGGACTAAACATCATACTGGCTTCAATCGATCGCTTTCCGGCTGCCTGGACGTACGTGCGAAAACCAAAACTTTCAGCATCCCCGAAGTTCATCGCGGCTCAGCAATTTACTTCTGAAACAACACATCACGCGGGTCCGCAAAACGCCGCCGAAACGGTGAAGAAGGCCTGGCGAAGACTCGGCTTCAGGGGCCGCGTCACTGAAGAGAATAATCGCATCACAGTTTTCGCGCAGCGTAACGCCTGGAACCGTCTTGGCGCGTACATCGTTCACGTCGCATTGCTGACGATCTTCACCGGAGGTTTTCTCACGAGCCGCTATGGTTTGGGCGGCCCAATGGAGATCAAGCCGGGCAAGACCTCAAATGTTTTTTCAACTTCCGAGATAACGATTGATGGGGCGCGCGAGGCGCAGGCGATGCTTCCATTTCAGATCGAGTGCCTGGACCTGCAGCAGAAGCTGATCAAGCCGGAAGGCACTCTGGATCAGACGAACACGATTGATTGGCTCAGCTCGATCAGGATCATCGACAAGGAGCGCAACGTCCAGCAGGACATGCTTGTTCACCTCAACAACGTTGGTGACTATCGAGGCTATCGTTTCTTTCAAAACTCCTTCATGCCGGTGGGCAACGCTCGCCAGATCACCATAACCTTTGAGCCGGCGGCAGGAGGTGGAACGCCAAGCCAGCCGGTAACCATCATGCGAAACGGCTCGGCCGAGGTTCCCGGAATCGGCACCGTACGGTACGTGGGCTTCTTTGCGGACTTCGATGTGGACTCGTCGGGCCCGACGACTCTTTCGCGTGAGTACAACAATCCTGCGGCGCAGCTCGAGATAACCGGCGCGGATGGAAAACGTCACATGGCGTTCGCCTTCAATCCACAGCTTGCTGCCGAGTATCTGACAAAGGCGAGTGAGAAAGTCAAAGACGGCGGCGACAATCCGCTGTTGATCAATGGTAACAAGATCATCCTGAGGGATTTTGAGAAGGTCTCGCTCACACATACGCTGACCATTCAGTATGATCCCGGGCGTACGCCGGTATACATCGGGTTCACGTTGTTGGTCCTGGCGTTGTGCAGCGTCTTCTTTTTCTCGCATCAGCGAGTGTGGGCGGTAATTGAGCCTGACGGCGACGGCTCCAAGATATACTTCGGCGGAAATACAAACCGGAACAGGCCTGCATTCGAAGGCCGGTTCAATTGGCTTGTGCAGTCTGTTACGGGAGGACCAAAAGATGAGTAGAGCTATAAAGCACGAAGAAGCGATGTTGCCCGAGCTCGAGTTGAGCCTTCCCGCGAAGGCCGCGGGCCTGCTGCCGATCATATTGCCGATCGCGGGCGCCGTCCTGCTGATAATGATCCGCATTCAAGCCGGGCGGCCCGTTGGCTTCATCTACAGTGACGCTCTGGTGATGCTCGCGCTGATCAGTTACATCTGCGCCGCCGTTCTATTGGTCACCAATATTTTCGTGAAAGAAGGCGTGCTCGACCGGCTCGGTCTGTTCACCACTGCGCTCGGATATTGCTTCAACCTTTCCGGGTGGATGATTCGGTGGGTGGAGGCCGGCGACAAAGAAGGTTGGAAAGCCGGAATCAACGGCGTGTGGCGATACTTTCCGTTGGACAATTTGTATGCGCTCACGTTGGGGTTTTGCGCGGGCGCGGGTATCGCGACGCTGGTCGTGATTCGCAAGCCGAAGTATCGCGCGCTGGGTGCTCTATCGATGCCGATCCTTGTAGTGATTCTCGCATTGGGAATGATGCTCGGAAGTGGCATCAGCACATTGCCGCCAATTCTCGACAGCTACTGGCGGCCCATTCACGTTTCGATAGCGACGCTCGCATACGGCGTTTGCCTGTTTAGCTTTGGGCTCGCGTTCGCGTATCTGCTCAAGGACGGCATTCGATCCGAAGCCGTCGCGATATGGGCAGCGGGTTACGGCTTGTTGGTCTTGGGCACTCTCGGCTACGGCACGGCTGAGGCTTATTCGGTGCCGTTCCATATGCAGTACACAGTGAATCTGTTCCTCGATAAGAACTCGCTTCCGCTGCGCACCGAGCTTCCGATGGTCGGCCCGTTGATGGCTCTGACGCTGCTAGTGATCGTCGCGGCGATCGGGCTTCTGATACGAGATCATTTCAACCGCGATGACAGAGTGAGAGCGTGGGGCTGGAAGGCCTTCAACGCCGCGATGATTTTGCAGGTGCTTGTGCTGGCTTTGCTCTTGTTCCAGATGAAGACCCTCGACAACCCTGCTCAGCGAGTACCCGCGCGAGAGTATCCAGCTTTCGCCGTATGGATGTCGGAGCAATCGCAGCAGCCGGTCACCGTTGACGATGCTCAGCGTTGGGTTCAGCAAAATTCCTCGAGCCTTAAGCTCAGCATGACTTCGAACCCGGTTGAGTTCGGCGGATTGATGGGTCTATCAGTCGCGCTGTTTCTCGTGGCACTGTTCTCGTGGAAGCGCGAAGCGGTTGTTTCCGCGCTGCCAGGCATCAAGACGATTGACTCATTGCTATATCGCACGGTGGGCGTGGCCTTCCCGTTGTTGTCGTTGCTCCTGATCACCGGAGCTGTCTGGGCGAATGAGTCGTGGGGGCGATATTGGGGATGGGATTCGAAGGAAGTCGGCGCCCTGGTCGCGTGGATGGCTTACGCGGGATTCCTGCACACGCGCATCGCGCATGGATGGCGCGGACGCAGGAGCGCTTACTTTGCGCTGCTTGGATTCGCGCTGGTGATATTCACGTGGTTGGGCGTGAGCTTCATCATTCCGGGCTTACACTCCTACGCGGGGGTGTAGTTGAATGATATGATCTTGGAAGGGGAGGGTGGCATCGGCCACCCTTTTCCTTTTCGCGGCCCAGGTGGACTAGTCCCCTGCGATCACTTCGAAACAAAACCAGCCGGCAATACCTTGTGAGGGTCCATGCGTACAACCAGGTACACGATCTGATCCGATCTGATCTCGCTGAACCAATGCGGGGTGTTGGGAGGAATGATAACTACGTCGCCGGGGCCCAGCTTGCGGCTAACTCCGTTTTGAATCGGCCCGCCGCCGGTGCTTGGCCCGTTTAGCACTTTTACCACCGCACTGTCGGAAGGACTTTCGCGCGGATTCTCAATCACTCCGCCCGTAACGAGCGTCCCAGTGCCCTCGATTACGTGGTAGACCTCGGTAATCTGACTGTGCTCGATGCCGCCGCCTGGATTTCGCCCCTCGGTTTTAGCCCGGCGCACGACGCCGACGCCAACGTTATATTCGCTATTGATGCTGACAACACGAAGCTGTTGATCGCTCACGGCCGTCGAAGCGCCCTTCAGCACCGCCGTCTTGATTTCATCGTTGGCAACGTCCGTTGCGGCGCCTCGCGGCCCATGACGGGGTGGGGCTTGAACCTCAGCAAGGCTCGCGGTCGATAGCAACAAGGCCAGCCCGCAAATTCTTGCGGTTATGTTCATGGTGACCTCCTTTCAGGTTCCTGCGGCTTAAGTACCAACTCGACGAGTAAGATCAATTTTGATTTGGAGAGCGGCTGATGTTTTGATACCATCGCGGCCAAACCAAACACTCGAAAGGACACTTATGATATTTGGAAAGCGTTTCTCTGAGTACGTTTCCTTCTCTAAGCCTATCCTATTCCTGATAGCGATCGTTGGGATTGCGCGTTTTGGACTGTCTCTCGCGGGAACTTCGAACACTGTCGTCAAGTGGCTGAGCATATCGGTGATCCTGCTGATTGGTCTCGTCTACTCAGCGATCCGCGTGCACACAACAGGGTTCGGCAGCTACTTGCAACTGCTGCCGGCGTTGTGGGTCCAGAGCGTTCTCGCACAGTTGATCGTAGCGATCGGTATCGTAGTCGCGATCGGCACGGGCCGCGACAACATTTTCAGCGCCCCGGAATACAGTGGCAACGCCGATGGAAAAACGTGGTTTCACGTTGGTGCGCACATTGTACTCGGAACGACAATCGGCCCCCTTATCTCGTGGCTGGTAGGCTGCGTCCTGATGTTTGTCACCAAGAAAGTCGTAAAGAAGGACGAGCCTCTCGCCGCGGCGAAGGGAGCATAAGCCGGCGCCCGAGGAATCAACTCGCTGGGCTTGACTAGTCGCGGGCGCCGGCCGTGGCTCGCTAGCGCCGGCCCCACAGATTTACTGTCGGGCGTGTCCGCCAGTTACCCTTGCCGTACCAGAACTCGACGCTTCGAATGCGCCGGCGATCGCCCGGCAGATCGATGACTCGGGTCTTCTCGTTTGCGGCGATTCGGTCTCTTATTTCTACCTGGTGATCCTCGCCGTTATCGAAGTGGACGACAACCTTGTAAAACTCAATTGCGCCGTCTCTAATTCCAAGTTGCAGAGCTCGGAATGAACCGGAGTTGTTTACGCGGATCCTGTCGTGGTCAGATCGGCCGTCTACGTGCGCCTGACCCAGAAAATCCCATCGATCGTTGTCTCGCCGATCGTAGCGTCTATCATCACGCCGTCTCTGACCGTACGAGGCTACACCGAGGCTGACAAGGAGCGTCAGCGAGATGATAAGTCGAACTGATGTCTTCAAGCTCATTGTGTTTTCTCCTGTCGTTGCAGATCAAATGAGTTGCAACTCAGCTTTGCGAAGCTGGTTAAAGATTCGAAGGTATTCATCAGCGGAGACCTTTTGAAAGTCTTCCGGATTAGTCCACACCAAGACGCTAAGCACAGCAGTATTGTCCGTGACCGATGTGACTCGCACAAGCGGCGCGGGTGACTTCAGAATTCTCACGTCGTCCGACAGAGCCGCGTGAATCGCGCTTATCGCGGGTTCCACATCGTCTTCGCGAACCTTGACGGTGAGTTCAATGCGACGCCGGTCGCTGAGCGAATAGTTGACGATCTTCGAGCCCCACACTTTCGAGTTGGGCATTATCACTCGCACACCATCGGTCGTGACCATCTGCATATTAACGATGGTCAGCTCCTTGACCTCACCCTGAGAGCCTTCGACCTCGATCAGATGACCCGCCTGAAAAGGACGGTAGATCAGCAGCAGCAACCCCGAGGCGAAATTCGAAAGCGTGTCCCTCAATCCGAATCCCAGAATCAAACCCGTTATTCCGAGGCTCGCTATGATCGACGTCACTTCAACGTTAAGGTTCGCGAGTGCGGCCAGGGTTGTGAGTATGGCTATGGTCAAAGATATCGAGCGGAGAAAGAAGTTGCGGAGCAAGTGATCATTGCTGATGCGGCTGCGATCCAGGAGTTTCGTCAGCCATCGCTTGCTCAGCTTGGAGATCAGCACGCCGATCACAAGAATCAAAAGCGCCGTAAGCCATCGAGGACCGTACGTGAGTAGAAAAGTTTTTATGTCGCTGATCTCAGTCATAAGAAGCTCTGCATCAGTTCCTACAACAGTCTGAAACTACCCCGAGGGTCCGTAAACGCGCAAGCTTTGCACCCACGCCTTGAAGATCAAAGGCCCTTCCAGGCCCTTCAGCGCCTCGAGAGCAGTTTATTGCGAATATCTTGCCTGAAAGAAAACCGTTGAGTATTAAAACTCAGACTTGCTACTATTCGAACATCAGTATTTCGAAGTGGGAGACCTGGCCCGATGATTAAAATCGCGATTTGTTTTCTCGTCATGCTCAGTGGTGGCGTTCTGGGATTGACCTTTCACGCCGAAGAACCTCGTTACGACTTGCTCAAGAAAATCGAAGAGGGCAGGGAACGGCTCAAGGGGGAATCGGTGCAATTGCAAATGGGAGTTGTCGGCACACGCCGAGTTCGAATCAGCCGGCGGCGCTACCAGGACGTTCCGATAACTGGAATCGTCGGCCGCGAGATGGCGCTCTCCATCCTCGAGCCTTCAGGGAAGATCAAAGTCGTGCGAGCCGTAAAGCGTGACGCGGCGTTTGAGGTTCTTACCGAAGGCTTTATCATTTCCATGCGCCGCGAGAACGGGATCAACTCTGACTTCGCGTGCATCGACCCGGCCGGCGGAAAAGTCGTCGCGGTCAAGTATCCGGTATCTAACGAGGGCAATCGCTTCGGCCCCGGTGATCCAGTCATCGAAGCTGTTTACACGCCGTACTCAGCGGAAATCAAAACCGAAGAAGTCATCAAGCGCGGGATCGAAGTTCAGAACGGTTTTATCGAAAAGGCGTATTCCCGTTTGCGCGAACGCGCGGTTATGTCTCGGGCCTTTCCGGGGCAGCGCGTGGTTGAAGTCATCCCAAGAGACGTCCTGCGAGTGCTGCTGCTGAACGAGCACATCGATCCCGGCGAATTCAAGAGCGCCGGATTGACCAAGCCTCTTGCCGAAAGAGTTCTGACCGTGATCGCTACAAATCGGGATAAGGCTTATGCCTACTCCGTCAGCCCTGCGCGCGCACGCGGCTTGGTTCAGATGATTCCTTCCACATATACACTCCTGTTGAACCGGTATCCCGCTGCCGGACTGAGATCAGACTTCGCGCAGGCAATGTCCGATCCTATCAACGCGGTAATGGCTCAAGTGTTATTGTGCGATTCAGACTGGCAGTCAATCCGCACGCGCAACGATCTTCCGGCGGATCGAGTGGGTCCGTATCTTGCGGCGGCTTACAACGGAGGTGTCGGGCGCGTTCTGACGCTATTGTCGAACGAATCAAACGACTGGATGGAAGAGCCCGATCAAAACGCGCGGCCGACCATAACAGTGAGCCGCAAAGTATCCGTCAGAATGCGCTCAAGCCGCGGCCGGGTAACGCGTCGCTATGTTATTAAGAGCTACACGCGAGCAGTCTTCAAGAACGAAACCAGCAAGTACGTGAGCCAGTATCATTGGATAAGCGATTTCCTCGCGGAGCGGGCGAAACCCGGAACTCCGCCGAAACTTGTTGAAGCGCGCTAGCACGCATTCCAGGAATCGGATTTGGAGGGAAATGACTGACGAGCACTCGGAGATACTGGCTTAAGCTTCCAGTTAATTTGATTCGCAAAAATAAAGAAGGGTCGAAGCAATCAGCGCAGCCCCCGTTGCCCTGATCGTATCGACCCTTCCGTTCTTTCGAAGCTCGTCTTTACATTTGGCAAGTCGAATGCCAAAGAGAATCATTCAACGCGTCGACGCTAAACCCTTGATTTGGTGTTGAGTCATCTGAGTGATCGCGGATTCAGAGCGGCGAGCCTCACATATTTTGTCATCGGCTATCACTCATTTTGTTATTCCGCGCGCTGTCACGACAACCGGTGCACCGCATCCAAGCGTTCGCGAGGCGATCCGGCCAGGATTCTTAAGCCGGGACTACTCAACAGTCGCGGCAATGGATCGATCCGCCAATCCACTAACTTTGACGGGCTGCGATTCTTCACGATATGATCAAGCGGTCCGGCAGGTTAACCCCCGAGAAAACTGACGATCGCCCCGGAGCGGTAAGACTCGATGCAAGAAAAAGCTCAGATGAAGATTCCTCTGTTGGACCTGGCTGCGCAGCACCAAACGATCGCTGGAGAGATTGAATCCGCGGTAATCCGAGTGCTCAACAGCCAGCAATTCATTCAGGGACCGGAGGTCCGCGAGCTTGAACGCGAACTCGCCCTTTACTGTCAATGCGAGTTCGCGATTGGTTGCGCGTCAGGATCAGACGGGCTTCTGCTGGCATTGATGGCCTGTGACGTGGGTCCGGGCGACGAAGTGATCACGAGCCCGTTCAGTTTCTTCGCCACGGTCGGTTCAATTGTTCGCCTTGGCGCAAAGCCCATATTCGTTGACATCGATCCGGAGACTTTCAACCTCACGACCGAGAGCCTGGAGCGAGCGGTCACTCCGAGAACAAAAGCGATAATGCCGGTTCATCTTTTCGGACTATGCGCCGAAATGGATTCAATCGACGAGTTGGCTTCGCGACTCAATATTCCAGTGATAGAAGACGCGGCTCAGGCTATTGGCGCCGAGTATCGCGGGAGAAGGGCAGGGAGCCTTGGTAAGATCGGTTGCTTCAGTTTTTATCCGTCCAAGAACCTTGGCGGGGCGGGCGACGGGGGCTTGCTCACGACGAACGACCCCGAAATCGCGGAGGCGCTCAGGACTTTGCGATCGCATGGTGCAAAGAAAAAGTACTATCACGATTACGTAGGCATCAACAGCCGGCTGGATTCGCTTCAAGCTGCGATTTTGCGTGTTAAGCTCCCTCATCTTGATCGATGGGCGGATGCTCGCCGCGCTAACGCTCAAAAATATCGTGAGCTCTTTAGCGCGGCCGAATCCACGTCGGATAGAACTGTCGGGCTGCCTTTCGAGCCAAACACCGGCCGGCACGTGTACAACCAGTTTGTGATTCGCGTCAGGGACCGCGATGCGCTTCGAGCCTACCTCCAGGATCGCGGCATTGGCACCGAGGTTTATTATCCGGTCCCCTTGCACCTGCAAAACTGTTTCAGTGATCTCGGCTATAGCGAAGGAGACTTTCCTGAAGCCGAGCGTGCTGCGCGAGAAGCACTTTCGATACCTGTTTATCCTGAACTCGATCAGGCGGCGCAGAAGTATGTCGTAGAGAATATCGCTTCGTTCTACAGGTTCCGATCACACGAGAAGGTGAGTTGATATGCGAGTCCTAATCACAGGAGGCGCCGGATTCCTTGGCTCACATCTCGTCGATCGTCTGATCGCCGACGGACACGACGTGCTGGTGTTCGACAATTTGCTCACCGGCCGGCTCGAGAACATCGAGCATCAGTTCGGTCACGAGCGCTTTAGATTTGTAAGACAGGACGTCACTGAATATTTGTTTGTCGCCGGAGATCTGGGCGCGGTGGTGCACTTCGCATCGCCGGCTAGTCCGATCGATTATCTTCAGCTTCCCATTCAGACACTAAAGGTTGGCAGCCTCGGGACTCACAAGGCGCTCGGTTTGGCGATAGCGAAGGGCGCGCGTTTCCTGTTGGCATCGACGTCCGAGGTCTACGGCGATCCGCAGGTTCATCCTCAACCCGAAGAATACTGGGGTCACGTAAATCCCGTGGGGCCGCGTGGTGTATACGACGAAGCCAAGCGATTCGGCGAAGCGATGACGATGGCTTATCACCGGTATCACGGGCTGGATACGCGGCTCGTGAGGATATTCAATACCTACGGCGCCAGGATGCGGCCAAATGATGGCCGTGTTGTTTCGAACTTTATCGTTCAAGCGTTGAAAGGCGAACCCCTCACTATATATGGAGACGGCACTCAGACTCGGTCCTTCACTTACGTGAGCGACTTGATCGACGGAATTGTTCGTTTGCTAATGGCTCCCGACACGGGCCCGTCGAAGGCAGAGGTTGAAACCCCAAATCGCGACGTAGATATCCACTTGCCGACAAACATCGGCAACCCAGGTGAATTCACGGTTATCGAGCTCGCGCGAAAAGTGATCGAGCTAACGAATAGCCGAAGCGTTATTGAACACAAACCATTGCCTGTCGATGATCCGCGCGTACGCCAGCCCGACATCGGCCGTGCCCGAAGGATCCTGGGGTGGGAGCCGCGAGTCAATCTTGAAGAGGGGCTCGTGAACACAATCGCTTATTTCAAAAGCGCGCTGTAACGGGAGTTAGATTCACTATGCATATTGCTGTGATCGGCACGGGCTACGTCGGACTGGTAACCGGTGCGTGCTTTGCCGACTTCGGAATGAGAGTGACCTGCGTAGATAAGGACGAAGCGAAAATTGCTTCGATTAAGGCAGGTCAAATGCCGATCTATGAGCCCGGCCTCGATGCGCTGGTTGCGAAGAACGTCCGAGAGGGCCGGCTGGATTTCAGCACTGATCTTAGAAGTACAGTTGCGCAGTCTCTGGTCGTGTTTCTGGCGGTCGGCACGCCGCCCAGCGGTGACGGCTCAGCCGACATGAGTCAAATAGACGAAGTCGCTTTCGAGATTGCGAAGGCGTTGAACGGCTATAAAGTGATCGTCACCAAGAGCACGGTCCCAGTTGGCGCTGCTTCGCGGATAAAAAAAATCATTGAGGAGAATAGAGCGACGGCGAGCCGCTTCTCGGTGGCCGCGAACCCGGAGTTCCTGAGAGAGGGCGCCGCAATCAACGACTTTATGCGTCCGGACCGTGTAGTCATCGGCTGCACCGATGAAGAGGCGATCGCAATCTTGAAAGACATCTACAGACCTCTGTATCTGATCGAAACTCCATTCGTGATAACAACGGCTGAATCCGCGGAGATGATCAAGTACGCGTCGAATGCCTTCCTTGCAACCAAAGTGTCATTCATCAACGAGATTGCCCGGTTGTGCGAATTGCTGGGAGCGGACGTGCATGACGTTGCGAAAGGAATGGGAATGGATGTCCGCATCGGCTCGAAGTTCCTGCATCCGGGCCCGGGATTCGGAGGAAGTTGTTTTCCAAAGGATGCGAAGGCGCTTGTTGCGTTGGGTCGCAGCGTCAACTATGACGTGCGGATTGTCGAAGCCGCGTTATTTGTAAATGATCTGCAGAGAAAGTCGATTATTGAGCGCGTAAGACGCCTTGTGCCCCAGCTCGAAGGCAAAACCATTGCAATTCTCGGATTGGCATTCAAGCCCGAAACCGATGACATCAGAGAAGCGCCCGCGCTCAAGATAATCGAGGATCTGCTGAATAGCGGAGCGAAGGTTCGGGCTTATGATCCCGCGGCAATCGAGACAGCGCGGCGGATTTTGCCCGGCATCGCATACTGCGAGGACGAGTATGAAGCCGCGCGCGGAAGCGATGTGCTTGTAGTTGTCACTGAGTGGAACCAGTTTCGAAGGCTCGATATGCCGCGGCTTAAGGAAGTAATGCGCGAGCCAAACATAGTGGACCTTCGAAACATCTATGAACCAGAGACCATGCGGTCGGAGGGATTCAACTACCTCGGAATGGGCCGGAACTAGGAGTTGTAGTTATGCTGTTACCTACTTCACGAGCAAACACGCGCGTGCTTTTGGTTCTCGTAGTCGCGATGGTGGCGTTGCCTGTCAGCGGCCAGCAGCAACGAGTTCAAAAAGATGACGAACCTATCAAGCTTCACACTACACTGGTGCAAGTGCCGGTGATTGTCAGCGCGCCGGGTGGACGGTACGTGAGCGATCTCAAGCAACCGGAGTTCACCATACTTGAAGACGGGGTCAAGCAGAACATCGAAGTCTTCGGTTCGGTTGAAGAGCCGTTCAGCGTGGCATTGCTGCTGGACTCGAGTGGGTCGACTGGCGCCGCGCTGGATCAGATAAAGTCCGCGGCATTGGCTTTTCTGGGTAACCTCAGGCCGCACGATCAGGTGATGATTGTTTCTTTCAATGACAGTGTTGAGATCCTGTCCGAGTTGACAAATGATTCGGCAAAGCTCGCGTCCGCGGTTCAATCGATCAAGGGCGGGGAGTTTACGCAAGTGTACGAGGCTGTATATACGGCGGTCTGGGAGCGCCTTCGTGATGTTCCCGGTAGAAAAGCAGTCATCTTGTTCACCGACGGGATAGACACTGCCAGCAGTGAGATATCAGAAGAAGAAACGCTTGACGCGGTCATTGAAAGCGAAGACATCATTGTTTATCCGATTCGATACGCCACTCGATCGGATGTCGAGCGCAAACTACAAGCGAAGTTGCGAGGCCCGGCCAATTCGAGCTATACGCCGGCAATGAACGTGAAACTTGAGGAGAGCATGCGCGAGTTGGATCGGACCTATCGTCGCGCGGACGAATACCTGCAGCAACTGGCAGAGATGTCAGGTGGCGTTGTTGAACGCGCAGACCGGCTAGGCGATTTGAAATCCGCTCTCGGCCGGATTGCGGAGGAGCTTCGACATCAGTATCTGCTCGCCTACTATCCCACACACCATGAGAAGGATGATCAATCTCGCAAGATCACGGTACGCGTCAGCCGCCCGGGCGTGATTGTGCGAGCGCGCCCTGCATATCGCATTGCGCAATGAGGATTCGTCAATTTGAAGAGGACCGTGGACAGCGAACTACTCGACAAGGTAAACGAGCGGGCGGGAAGGGGAGAACCCGTCGCTGTTGTTCGGATCCTCGGTGGCAATAACCAGGTCGTAAGCGTTTATGACGGGGAGCTGCACCCGCCGATCGCGGATAAAGAGCTTGAAGCGCAGGTGCTCGGATCCGTAGAAGCCTTGAATGAAAACATCGCGGATCTGGTGGATGTAATCGATGAGAAGGGAAGCCGCATTACGCTGGCTATCGAGATAATCAGGCCCGAACTCGAGTTGCTCATCTTTGGTGGTGGACATGTCGGGCAAGCGGTAGCATTGATCGGCGCACTCACCGGCTACCGCGTTACCGTCGTCGATGATCGCGAAGAATTTGCGTCGCGGCAAAGACTGCCGGATCCCGCGATCAACCTGGTTGTCAGTGATTACGCGAGCGCGAGTGAACGAGTGAACATCTCAACCAATACGGCCGTTGTGATCGTGACCCGGGGGCATCAATACGATGAGCTATGTCTCAAGAGTGTCATCGCCTCATCAGCAAGCTATATTGGAATGATTGGCAGTCGCAAACGCGTGCTTTCGGTGTTCAAGAAACTCGCGGGCGAGGGCGTTTCAGAATCCGCTTTGAAGAGAGTGCATGCCCCGATTGGGCTGTCGATCGGCGCAAGATCGCCGCAGGAAATTGGAGTGGCGATCGTCGCGGAAATAATCAATCACGTGAATAATCCTGGGCACGGATACAAGGGAGAGTGAAATGGCTTTTGAAGGTCTGGACGTATTGGGAATCGGCGCATTGCTATCGGACGAAGAGCGGCTCACGCAATCAGAAGTCAGAAGGTTTGTTGAGGCGGAAATCACTCCAATTATTGCTCTGTGTTTCGAGGAAGCACGGTTTCCTGTCAATCTGATACCGGCGCTTGCTGAACTTGGAGTGCTGGGAGCCAATCTTCCAGAAGAGTACGGCTGCGCTGGAATGAATAATGTAGCTTATGGCCTGGTTATGCAGGAGCTCGAAGCCGGGGATTCGGGCATCAGGAGTTTTGCTTCCGTACAGGGCGCTCTGTGTATGTACCCCATCTTTCAGTTTGGGAGCGAGGAGCAAAAACGAAAGTGGCTTCCACAGATGGCCGCGGGAAAAGTGATCGGTTGTTTCGGGCTGACGGAACCGAACTTCGGATCAAATCCCAGTGGAATGCTGACAAGAGCCAGGAGGGTGGGCGATGGATGGGTTTTGAACGGCTCCAAAGCATGGATTACGAACGGCACAATGGCGCATATTGCGATTGTCTGGGCAAAGACGGATGAGGATGATGAGATTCGTGGATTCATAGTCGAACGCGGCGCGAAGGGCTTCAGCACTCGTGAGACGCATCACAAGCTGAGCCTGCGAGCTTCGGACACGTCGCAGTTGTTCTTCGAAGACTGTCTAATTCCAATTGAGAACCTTCTTCCAGGGTCGGGAGGCCTGAAGAGTCCGCTCATGTGTCTGACTCAAGCTCGATATGGAATTGCCTGGGGTGCGATGGGTGCCGCGATGTCTTGCTTTGACACGGCACTCACGTACTCAAAGGAACGAGTTCAATTCGGGCGGCCGCTTGCCGGGTTCCAACTCACTCAAAAGAAGCTAGCGGAGATGGCCACCGAGATCAGCAAGGCTCAGTTGCTCAGCTTGCACCTTGGTCGAATGAAGGATGCTGGCACATTGAGACCCGTACACGTGTCGATGGGCAAAATGAATAACGTCGCTATGGCATTAGAATGCGCGCGGACCTCAAGGGGGATTCTAGGCGCGAATGGAATCACGGGTGAGTATCCGATCATGAGGCATATGTGCAACCTGGAATCCGTGTACACCTACGAGGGCACTCACGAGGTACACACGCTGGTCCTTGGGCAGCACTTGACGGGTGAGAATGCGTTTGAATGAACCCCGCAGGACTTCGAGTGTGCAGACATTGGTTTTGCCCATTTGTTTTTCGCGCAAACCAGGCGCATCTGGCCGGGCAGATTTCGGGTGTTAAACAAGAAACACTTATAGTAGAATGCGCCGCGACGTGTAGGCACACATCATTTGGTTGCGACGGTTGCTTAAGGTTTCGACGCGGGTGGGGTGCAATTACGAGTTATGCCCGCAGTCCAATACATACGCGGAACGCAAGCGGCAGCAGCGGCTCGAACTGAAGTAGATCGCCGTGTGGAACTTGAGGTTTGCGAGGGGAGTTCCTTGTTTCGAAGGTCGACTATTCCGATCCGACACGTGCCTGGAGCACTGGTCGCTACGCAACTCGATAGGATTGCCGCATTCGCAAAATCTCCCGTTGGTTGTGCGGCCAGGCAACGCTACTGTGAAAAATTCGGGCGAGTTGGCTTGTTTAGCCCTTTGAGGAGCGGAAAACAAGAGCGGAAGAACTAAGATGCAGACAACCGCAACGACAAATCGTTTTCCCGCGGGTCCTTCCTCTAAGATGGAATTCTCTGACTCTGACATCATCGTCAGTCGCAATCGACTCCTTCAACATATTGTTACTCGCCATTTAAGCCTGACGGTCCATTCTCACGAACTGTTCGTCGAGCTCGCCAACGAATTGATTCGCTTTGCTGAGCAAGCCTACTTCACGCGTGATGTTGATGCGCTGGATGAGGTCAGCAAGGTATTGATGAATCTGCCTGTAGACGCTGCGCGACAAATAGGAACTTATTATTACGCTCTCGCGATCAATCGAAGCGCTCGAACTGAGGCCGAAGCAATGCTCGAGACCATTGCCGATAACGGGCCGATTACTTACCGAGCGCGTGCGATTCAGACTTTGGGCGCAAACTACCACGCCAAGGGCCAGCTTGACGAAGCGTTGAGGTTTCAACTCGAGGCTTTGAGAGCCGCATCGGATCCAAATGCACGCGGCTTCCAGACAGCGCTGATGGCGCATCTTGAAATTGCGATAGTCAAAAGTCTTAAGGGTGACCACACCGGCGCCTTAGCAGACCTTAGAAAACTGCATCCCCTTGTAAACATAATCGCAAAACAAAAACCGTTTTTATTCTATGCATTTTGCAATTCGCTTGCGGTTGAATTAGCGGAGTTAGGCCGTCTCGCTGAAGCCGAAGCCTTTTGCGCCATAACTCTTGCATCGCCGCTCGCTCATGTCTATTCAGAATGGAGCGAGACGCGAGACGACATCGCGGCTAAGCGAACATCTGCTACGCCGACAGTCATCGGAATCAACCGGGCGCCAAAACCCCTGCCATCACCAAAGACTAAGCCGCAACGCCAGCGCAGGCAATTAGCAAAGCTCTCCCTGAGCACTCGAGTGAGGAAGGGCAGAGATTTATTTCAAAACTCGATAATTCCAATTCCAGCAACGATAACAACCCTCATCAGCGTGATGAGCATTCGTGACAGGGTGCTTATCTGCATTAGTCCTCGCTCTCCTCCGGCCTATTGCTGACGTACCCGCAATAAATCCGTCAGTCAAATAACAGCGGGGTAGGCCGTGGTCTCGCTGTCGGTCTGCCCTGTACTCCTTCACCGCGCTATGGCGTGAGGGTATTGGTGTATCTGTCAATGCTCTCACAGGAGAGGCGTGCATGAGTATTAGAGAAGAAGGCGAGAGTGCTAGTGATAGTGTGCTCCGCCCGCGATTCATCGCTGAAAAGGTGTGGTGCCCTTTGTGCAACGATTACTCGCACCTTATCAAGAGCGCGAACGCAGCGAAGCTTGCTAGCGTTCACCGAAGAACGATCTACCGCTACATTGAGGAAGGCGACGTGTATGCGCTAAAAATCGCCGGCAAATCGATTCGTGTCTGCACAGGTTGTTTACTGAAGCACTCTCAGTGAGGAACTCTTCTTCACACAGAAAATAAAGGGTGGCAGAGTATGACATCCTGGATTGACCGAGAAAGGCGCGTATCATATCTTCCAGAGTGAAATGCGACATTCTTCACTGTATGGCTGGTATCGTACGCAGGAGTGCCGTAGCGATTATGAGGCTCATTAAGGTCGACAGAATGGTTGAGATCATGGCGCAAGCTCCGGCGAGCGGGCGCCCCAACAGGATCAAGGTTTTCTCCTTTTAGCGGCTTGAGAGGGTGCACCGCGCGTTCGGGCAATCATCCCAGAAGCCTGAATGCGCGACGCGCCCTCTCCTTTTTCTTTGTCTTGAACACGCCTTAACGAATCACTACTCACTGTCACACTACTACACTACTACACTACTACATAATATCTATTATCGGACACAGCCAACCAGAGCATGGGTCGGTTTAATCCAGATCTTGAATGGTAATGTTGACTCTGACTTCTCCATAGGCCGTGTTGATTGGCGCCACAAGCGTTTCGTAGCACTGATCGTAACTGACCAGATTCGCGCCGGTGATCACGGTAGGCGGACTCATTCTCAGTTTGGTCCCGCAATCGTTGATCTCCGATATGGCGCGTCCGATTGCCATCGAAGCGAGCTCGGCGATCGAGCTGCGGACGAGCGGAGTCATTCCAGGCGAGGGCTCGCCAAGCATATGGCCGGCGAGCTGCACTGCGGTGAACGTGTCCATGTCAAAGATAACGCGACCTTGCGCATCTCCTGCCAGTCCGATTATTGCCATTACTTCCCGTCCGGCTACCGGGCTCGGTTTCATCGTCAGTGACGGAACATCGACCGTTGGTCCCACGATCTCTTTGAAGAGCGAGATAGTCGAGTCCACAAACATTCTTACAAAGTCTAGCCTCATAGTAGCTCCTGAGCGGGAGTTTCGGGCGACAGTACGTCTTCGATCGCCTTCCTAAGCTGATCCGTAGTCACGGGTTTCGGAATGAAGCACTTTGCTCCAGCCGCCATCGCATCCGCGACTTTCTCCTTGTAGCTAACGGAGCTGATCATTATTACCCTTGCTCCGGGGTCGGTATCGCAAATCTTTCTAACCGTCTCCACGCCTTCCAGGCCTGGCATTACGATATCCATGAGTACAATGTCGGGTCTGAGCCGGCCGTACTCTCTGATAGCTTCAGTGCCGTTGGCTGCCTCGGTAGCGATCACATTGTCGAACGAGTCCATCATTCGTCTGAGATGAAATCTCATGAAAGCCGAATCGTCCACGATCAGGCATGTAAGGGGTGACTTTGGCATTGCAGTTACCTCATAGCTTGTGCGCATATATCGTCTCCTGCTGTGGGATTGTCCCGACTGTGGATGTCAAGTAGGACGGCATCGAAGTCAGCGCCAAGATTTTTTCAGCGAATCCTTTTTCGGTGGCGATCCGGGGCATGCCGTACACGGCGGAGCTATCTTTATCCTGAGCCACCGTGTGCCCTCCAGCCGCCAGCAGTTGGCCCAATCCGTTTGCTCCATCGTTGCCCATCCCGGTCAGAATTATTCCGGTCGCCGACGGTCCGTAATTCTCAGCGACGGATTCGAGTAGCACATCCACCGACGGGCGGTGACCATTTACCAGCGCTCCCTTATCCAGAAGAATCTCACAGCCGGCTAGCGTTTTTCTCACTCGCATATGCGAGCTTCCCGGCGCAAGAAGCACTTTGCCGGGTACAGCAAAATCGCCCGGCTCCGCTTCTTTTACTTCGAGTTCGCAAATCTCGTTCAGCCAGTATGCGAGCATTGTAGTAAAGCTCTCAGGCATGTGTTGGACAATAACGATCCCTGCATCCAGGTTCACCGGAAGGCGGGGTAATAAATATCGCAGTGCGTGAGGTCCGCCCGAGGAGGCTCCAATAGCGACAAGCCGCCCTGTCTTGCTTCCCTGCCTTGGGATCCTCTTTGGCGCTGCCCTGGGGATCTCTTTGGCAAACGTTATCGGACGGGTGCGGGCGGCCGCCTTTACCTTCGACAGCAGCTCTCCGGCCATCTCTGCGATTTGAGCGGCCGCGGCCGGTTTGCAAACGAAATCGACCGCCCCTTTTTCTAACGCCTGCATCGTCAATGCTGCCCCTCTAGATGTGAGCGAACTCAGCATCACTACCGGTGTGCGATGCTTTGACACCATCTCGCCCAGTGCCGTTAAGCCGTCCATTCGCGGCATATCCACATCCAGCGTTACCACATCGGGCTTCAGTTGTTCGACCTTAGTGAGAGCAAAGCATCCATCAATAGCCGTCGCAATGACCTCAATCTCAGGGTCCCGTTCGAGCAGGTTCGAGATGAGCTTTCGCATCACTGCCGAGTCATCTACCACCATCACCCGTATTTTTCTTCTCTCAGACAGCATAGACTTGCCTACCATTACCCTTTCCGCGTTCGTGCTTTACTGCTTTTCGAAAGATGACTTCTGAATCCATGATTAGCGCAACGCGTCCGTCTCCCAGCACTGATGCTCCGGCTAACGCGTCGTTTTGTACCCAATGATTATCGAGCGGCTTGATCACCAGCTCCTGCTCGCCAGCGATATCGTCCGCCACAACGCCGTACTGCTTATCACCAGTCGCCAGCACTATGATGAAACACTGTTCCGCTTCGTGCCTCAGCGCGGCGCCGCTGCCGCCCTTCCGCCGATCAAACGCGAGCACGACTCCAGGCCGCACCAATGAAATAAACCGATCCCGCAATCTGTAGTGCTCCAGTCCGTCCAGCCGCACGAAATCAGATGATCGCGCGCGAGCTATTTCGCTCACTGCAAGCAAAGGCAACGCGAAAAGCTGTCCCGAAGCGTTGAACAACAGCGCTCGAATGATCGCCAACGTGAGTGGCATCCGCAGCATGAAGCAAGTACCGACACCGGCCTGGCTTTGGACCGTAACGCTGCCCCGCAACTGTTCCAACGCACCTCTGATCGCGCTTGCGCCAATCCCGCGCCCTGAGATTCGGGTTATTTCTTTGGCGGTCGAAAGGCCTTCGAGAAAGATCAGGTTCGTCGCTTCTTCTTCGGGCATCAGGTCGGCTTGTTGCTGACTTATTGCGCCGACGGCCACTGCTCTTCTCTTCAGGTCGATAATATCGATACCCCGCCCGTCATCCCATACTTCGACGGCGATCTGATTGCCCTCGTGATAAGCGCGCATTGTGATTCGCCCGATCTCGGGCTTCCCTGCTGCCACTCGCTCCGCTGGTGACTCGATTCCGTGATCGACCGCATTGCGCAGCAAATGTAAAAGCGGCTCATACAGCGAATCCACGAGAGCGCGATCAAGTTCCGTGCTGCCGCCGGTAACGTCGATCTGAATTAGTTTGCCGCGCTCCGATGCAAGCTCTCGCATTGGCCTGGTGAATCTTCGAAACACCTGATCGATGGTGACCATCCGCATCTTCAGAACAGCCTTCTGCAGTTCGCCAACCATTTTCCCCATATGTGCGCTTGCGCTGGTGAACCTGGCAACCAACTCGTTCTTCAATTCGGTTCGTTCAAGTTCAGACCCGACCTGGCTGATAATCGAACGCGCGATAACCATTTCTCCCGCGAGGTTCAGCAGCAAATCCACTTTCGCCGCCTCCACTCGAACATAGTCGCGCCGGTGTTTGACCGTAGTATCGCTCCCAGTCGAAGTTGCAGTTTCGTTTTTTGCCGACTCTGTATCGTTGGCTTTCAGCGAAGCAGGAGCAAACTCGGCGATCCTGTCACGTTTCTGAATAGAGCAGAGTTGCTCAACAAGCTCGGCGGCCGTTTCCCCCACAAGATCATCAACTTGTTCGCCGCCAATGGCGCTTCTGATTGAATCAAGCGCCGTTAGAATCAAATCGACAGATGGCTTATCGATCACTCGCTCGCCTCCCAGCACCGCATCGAATGCGCTTTCGATCTCGTGAGCAACGCTCGTCACCCCATCCAGTGCGACGCATGCCGAGTCTCCTTTGATCGTGTGAGCGCCCCGTCGTAGCCGCGTAACCGCTTCGGTGTCGGCGCCGCGCGCTTCGAGCGCAAGCAAGTCGTGACTCATCTCGTCGAGAATTTGGGTCGACTGATCGCGGAACACTGCGAGCAGTTCGTCGAATTCTCTTTTCGCCTTATCATCCATCGAATGCGTTATCCTTCGAGCCGGTACGCAATGCCTTTGTTGCGATGCACCATCGAGAATCTTGTCGAGAGCCCCTGCAGACTCTCGGCGTGTCCGAGAAACAGGAAGCCTCCGGGCACCAGGCAACCCGCGAATCGATTTACCAGCCTGCGCTGTTCTTCGACGTCGAAGTAGATCATCACGTTCCGGCAAAAAATGATGTCGAGCCCTCGAAGTCCGTTATCATGCTTTAGATTATGATAATCGAAAATCACGCGCTTCTTGGTTTGCTCGCGCACCACGTAGTACCCGTTCTCCTGTCGGAAGTACTTATCCACGTAGTATTGACTCAGCCCTTTCAATTGATCCGCCCGATAGAGGCCACATTGCGCGCGTTCCAGAGCAGTGAACGATAGGTCAGAAGCGAAGATTCGCAGTGTCCATGACTCCGCGTTTAGCAGAGTCTCAGACAGCGTCATTGCCACGCTGTACGGTTCCTGTCCCGTTGAGCATCCGGCGCTCCACACGCGCAGCAATCGTGTTCCGTCTCTCTCCTTCTTGCGAATGACTTCGGGTAATACGATCTCGCGGAACAGATCGAACTGGGGTTGATTCCTGAAGAAGGAGGTTTCGCAGATCATTAACGAATCCAGAAGCGCGGGCAACTCGCTCGATCGTCCCGGATTCCGGCTCACAAGTGAGTAGTATTCATAGCCGCTCTTGATGCCAAGCTCGTCCATGCGTCGTCTCAGTCTGGATTCCAGGAATGAGCGCTTCTCAGAACCCAGACTCACGCCGCACTCTTCATAGATGAAATCCCTAAACATCCTGAACTCACCTTCGGACAGCAATCTCAGGTTCAGCGCTCCGGAATCGAATTGATGCGACGGCTGTATTCTCATGCTCACGACTAGTCACCTGACCTTTTAAACCGCTTGCGCTGGAGCGATCTGTTCCCTCTGCCGGGACAGATACTCGATTACATGATCCAATTCACCAACGACCTCTTGTGAGAAGGCCTTTTCCAGGTCAATCAATGTAATGAACCTGTTATTCAGATTGACGACCGCCTGAACATACGCCGCGCCGATCTCTGATATGAGGTTGGGCACAGGCTCGATCATATCGTCGTTCACCCTGATTACCTCTGAAGCTCCGTCGACTATCAGGCCGGCGACTCTGCCTTCTACAAAAGTGACGATTATTCTGCGATCGCGACTTTCAATCGGGCGCGATGCGCGAAGCCTCTTTCTGAGATCAAGCACCGGCAACAAGTGTCCTCTGAGATTCATGACGCCCTCGACGTAGCCCTCTGTTTCGGGCACGGGCGTTATGTCGTGCATCAATACCACCTCTCGCGTCAGCATAATATCGACAGCGAATTCTTCGGTTCCCACTTTGAAGACGACCAGTTGTTTTCTAGGCACCTCGGTCTCCTGTTCGCTTGCTAGTCGCCCTGCGAAAAAGGCCTGAGCGTTGATCCGTTGCCTCTGCCCCCGACCGAGCCTGAGACGTCATAGGAGAAGGGATGAATGTAGTCATCCTTCACCCTGAATTGGGAAATAGACTTATTGAGTCGATCGGCGAGTCCGACCATACCCTCGATGGTCTGAGCAGTTTCGTGTGCGCCGGCGGATGTCTCGAGCGTTATGCTCGAGATGGTTTGCATTGCGCCCGCAACGTTACTCGTCACGCGAGCCTGCTCTTCTGAGGCCGCCGAGATTTCTTCAATCAGTTCTGACGACTGTCGAACGGCTTCGGAAATATCCTGGAGAGCGCGGCTCGCCTGGCTCGCCAGGTGGCTTCCGCCGCGAACTTCCTTCATGCCTACTTCCATGGCCGCCAATGCTTCGGACGTTTCGGTTTGAATCGACTTGATGAGATGACCGACATCACGTGTAGCGCGAGCGGACCTTTCAGCCAGCTTTCTGATCTCATCGGCGACCACGCTGAAGCCAAGGCCCGCTTCACCTGCATGTGCCGCTTCGATTGCCGCGTTCAGCGCCAACAAGTTTGTTTGTGACGCGATTTCGTCGATGAGATCGATGATCTCCGATATCTCCGAGCTGCGAATGCCGAGAAGACGCATCTTCTCCGATGTCTGTTGCACAGCGGAATCAATCCTCGACATCGCTTCAGAAGTGTCGCGAACCGACTTATCACCGTGCTCAGCCATATCGAGTGCGCGCCGAGCGGAGTCTGCCGACGCCTCTGCATTTCTTGACACCTGAGTCATTGACGCAGCCATCTCCTCGACCGCGCTTGAGGTATTTGTTATTTCATCCGCCTGCCGCTGCGATCCGACCGCGATCTGCTCCGCGGCGGCGAGGATTTCCGTTGCGCTCGAGGAAACCGACAAACCGATCTGTTTGACTTCGGTCAGCATCGTGCTGAAGTGGTCGAGCATAATGTTGACCGATTGAGCAACGCTGCCCAACGTATCGCCGCTTTCTTTGCCGCGTTTTGTCAGGTCGCCCTCGGATACTGACGAGACCATTGCCAACAATTCCTTCAGATTGTGCTCAAACTCCTGCTCGGCCAACCGTCGCGGCGTGACATCGCGAACGACGCCTCGAAATCCGGAAGGTTTTCCAGCGGCATCTCGCTTGAGCGTAATCGAAGACTCGACAAACCTGAGGCTTCCATCCTTTGCCGTCACTTGATATGCGAAGTCGCGGCTGGGCTCACCAGTTCGCGCCACCTTGTGGAATTCTTCATAAACCTGGCGCGCCACTTCGGGCGCCATGAATTGCCGATTGTTTAGACCCATCAGCTCTTCGGCGGGATAGCCGAGAGTCTTGCACACGGGCTCGTTGAAGAAGGTGAAGTTGCCTGTGAGATCAACTTCATAATACCCGTCTTCTATGCTTTCCAGGATTGTGCGGTACTTCTCCTCGCTCTGTCTTAACGCCTCGTCGGCGCGCTTGCGATTCAGAGCGCCTGCGATATGCTGAGAGACAAACGTCAGCACGTCTCTCTCAGTTTCGCCGAATCTCACGTTCTCGGTGTAGCTTTGGGCCGCGATAACACCGATTGTCGCGTCGCCAATCTTGAGAGGGATGCCAAGCCAGTCGACAGGCAGCGTCCCGATGACTTCGATCTCGCCAAGATTCGCAAGCGCCGTCAGGCTCTCGCGCGATGCAAGAAGCGGCCTGCCCGTACGGAGCACGTACTCGGTCATGCCTCTCTTTAGCTTTCGCGGCTCCGGCGCCTCATCAGCTTCGTCAACGTAATACGGAAAGCTCACAATCTTAGACGAGTGGTCGTAGACCGCGATGAAAAAATTGCCGGCATACATCAATTCGCCGACGATGCGATGAACTGCCTCAAAGAAGTTCTGCAGATCCTCGGTCGAGCCCGTAAGCTCAGCTACGCGATAAAGCGCCGACTGCAAGAGCTCCGCGCGTTTGCGCTGTGTGATGTCGGTATAGATTTCAATCCGGCCGGTTACTTTTCCCGATTCGTCCTTGATCGCATCCGCGCGTAGTGAGACCGGGATCACCGCGCCGCCAAGTCTGCGCATCTCTGTTTCGCCGGACCAGGACTCTCCGCGGGCCACGGCTTCCAGCACACTTTGAGGAACACTCGAGTCCTCGTATAACGAGGAGTTCTCCGCGTCGTTTCCCTGCCCTTCGGGAGTACATGCAAAAAGTTCTCGGTACCTCTTGTTGTAGTATGTGCCGGCTCGAGTAGCGTCGGTGACTGAGATTGCATCACCGGAGCTCTCGACCGCCTTGATTATCGCCAGTAGCGATTGCTTTTGTGCCAGCTCCGACTGCGCGGTCTCCTCCATTCGATCCATCATCGCGTTGAAGCTTGAAGCGAGCCCATGCTCGACCGCGCCGGTTGCTGTGCCGACGCGTACGCTCAGGTTTCCCGTCGCGGCCTCCTGCGTCACCGCACTGAACCTGTCGAGGCTGACGTTTATCCGCCTGGTGAAGACTAGCGCAACTATGCAGACCGTAACGAATGTTAGAAGGGCCGCGGATAGCGCATTGCTCATTGCAGTCCTCGCCAACAATGCGCTTGGATCCGAAGCCAACCGATCAAAACTTAGATATGTCGAGACGAAAGCTGCAATGCTGAAGAAGCTCGCTAGTGTGACCGCCATTAAGGCAAGTTTCACGCCCAGGACATTTGATTTGGGTTGTGCCACGATTTTGGAATTGCCAGTGCCCGCAGGCAGGGCGTTGCTTCGTTCGTTACTTGAGTCCATGACGTTACTCTTCTCGATTTAGCTGAACAGGAATGTGAGGTACACTTTAACCACGCGTTACAATGCCCTTGTCGAAACCTAATGGATCCGGCGACGGATGAATCGCAACGAGTGTAAGGGGCAGGCTTGATGCAGATGTCTCAGTAAGAGAGTTTCTGGTTGACTTCTACGAGGGCACGGCGGGGAGCACTCATAAAAACAAGCGTCAGAGTGCTTTTATTATGCCGACTACGGGGATGCAGTCAATACAAATTCGCGATGAATTGCGGGAGGCATTGTGTGCGCAGTGATCTTCGAGACTAACTCAGTTACCAGGAATTCCCCATTAGACTGCTCCACTGTTGAAGACTGCCAACCTTCATGTAGAGGTTGTCGTTCTTCTCGTCACCGATCGTGCTTACGGGCTTTCGAGCGTAGTTATGACCTGGGAACAATGCCGTGTCTTCCGGCAGCTTGCCCAGGACCTGCGTTAGGGATTGATACAAGTCCTCCGAATTTCCACCCGGCAAATCAACTCGTCCGCATCCCCCAATGAATAGCGTATCGCCCGAAACCAGCGCGGATTCAGCTAGAAAACATTGGCTGCCGGGCGTGTGTCCCGGCGTGTGCAGCAGCTTGACCTTGATGTCACCGATGCTGATCTCATCGCCTCCGCGATGCTTTTCGAGATCGCTCTCGGAGAGTCCGGTTACTTGCCTGATTCCGTCGCTCTCGAGTTGGTTTACGTGCACCTTGACCGGGCGCAGGGCCAACAGGTTTGAGAGTCCCGGGATGTTGTGTCCAAAGATATTACCGCCAACGTGATCCGGATGATAATGCGTCGCCAGCGCCCCGGTTATTTTCATGCCGTCATTTTCAGCCACCGCGATAATGCTCGCGATATCCCACGCCGGATCCACGACCATGCATTCCCGTTTCAAGTCGTCTCCAATCAGGTAAACAAAGTTGGCCATCTGGACCGCGAAGTCCTCGGACTGAGCGAATTCACGCCCCGCGAGTAACTGCCGAATGTATAGGCCCATAAGAATCTCCAAACCGTCAGAACCAGAGCACAGCATCGATGCTTGAAAATATGGCTCGGCTTAGGGTAAAACGATCACTATGAATAACGGCCGTCCTCAATCTCGAATAATAATTGTCGCGCTTGCGTTTGCCTGTTTTTGCGCGACGCTCTCGATCGTGGGTTGTTCCAGCGACAAGTCGAAGGCGAAGGCACTGATCGCGGAGTACATGAATGGCCAGGGCGTAACCGATATCAAGATTGATGTCTTTTATACCAGTCCCAGCTATCCTGACAAGGCATACACCAGCGCAACCGTCACATATAACTTCGCTAGCTCTGACGGAAAGCCCCAGCGAGAATTCCTCGGATTTGTTTTGAACCGCGTCGGCAATGATTGGCATATCGAGAAGAATACGCGTTATACGGCAGCGGAGAACCAGGCCGAAAAGTTTCTTGCTCCAAACGCCGGCAAATAAAAGTTGGTGTGCTGATCCGCCAATCCAGCGAAGAAAATCGGGGTCACTTTTCGCGTCCGCTCGTGTTCTCACCGTATTGGGGTCCATACCAGGACAGCTCGTCGTTGAATCCGGCCTGGCCTTGTCTAAATCGTCTTGTTTCTGAAACTGCGCCGTAGTATCCGGAATGTGGGACTGGGCCGTAAGACCCGCGCGCTGTCGGCGATTGCGGTAACTTGCGATATGGGCGTTCATAACCCCCGCCTATTCCGTAACCGCGCGTCCGGGGATCAAGACTTCGCGACGGGTGGCGATTTTGACTCTCGGTGCGGTTCCGTTTCAGATCGTCCTGCTTAGATTCATCGCTCATTATGGTTATTTACTACCCGCGAAGTGCCGATTGTCTATGTCGACGATGCCGTCGCTTGCGCCGTGTCGTTTTCTCCCTGCTCATCAAAATCGTCGCCCTCTTCTCCCCGGAAACGGCCAGCGAAGCCGTACTGGCGGAGCCGGCGGTAGAGTGTCCTGCGATCGATTCCCAAAACTCTTGCCGATTTGATTTGATGTCCGTTCATCTTCTCAAGCACGCGAAGGATGTATCGGCGTTCAACCTCGGCAAGCGAGACGTCGTCCAGCGTCGCCTCTTGAACAATGTCCCGCTCAGGAGCTGTCACGCTGGCCGGAAGGTCTTCAGGCAACAGGATGTCGCCCCCTCCCATGGTTAGCGCATGCTCAACAGCATTCTCCAGTTCCCTGACATTACCGGGCCAGGTGTGAGTCATCAAAACTCGCATCGATTCGTTCGAAAACGTCCGCATGGGTTCGCCGTGCTGGACCGCGAACTTTTCAAGAAAGTGATGAACTAGTAACGGGATGTCTTCACGGCGGTCCCTTAAGTCTGGCAGACGAACGGGGACGACGTTGAGCCGGTAGAACAAGTCCTGCCGGAATTCCCCTACCTTGACTGCCTCTTCCAGATCCTGATTGCTGGCCGAGACCAGCCGAATGTCAATCGGAATGTTTTCACGCCCGCCAACCCGTCTGACAATGCGCTCTTGCAAAACTCTCAGAAGTTTTACCTGAAGGTTGGGAGAAAGCGTGTTTATTTCGTCGAGAAATACCGTTCCCCCCTGTGCCTCTTCGATAAGTCCTCGCCTGGTTTCATGCGCTCCGGTGAAAGCTCCCTTTTGATGACCGAATAACTCGGACTCGAGCAAAGTATCCGGGATCGCGGAGCAGTTTATCGGCATGAATGGCGCATTCTTCCTATCCGAGTTGTAATGGATCGCACGCGCCACAAGCTCTTTTCCGGTTCCGGTCGATCCGATAATAAGCGCGGACGCGTCTCGGCGAGCAGCGATTCGCTTGATCACTTCAAACAACTGCTGCATCGGTTTGCTGCGGCCGACGATGTTCGAGAAGTTGTAGCGCCCTCTTACTTCGGCACGGAGTTCCCTGACCTCGCGACGCAGACTTCTGCGCTCGAGCGCCTTCTCGACGGTGATCGCCAGTTCATCGAGTTGAAAAGGCTTTCCGATGTAATCCTCAGCGCCGAGCTTCATCGCCTCGACTGCCGATGAGATCGAACTGAACGCGGTCATTATGATCACGCCGACCTCGGGCCAATCAACGCGAATTCTAGCCAGCAATTCGAGCCCGCTCATTCCCGGCAACTTGATGTCGGTTATGACCAGGGCATAGTCCTGCTCCTGAAGCCGGGCAACCGCCTGCTCGCCGTCGTTCGCGGTGCCGACCGCGTAGGACCTTTCCGAAAAAAAAGACGTGAGAAGCTCACACATGGGAGCTTCGTCTTCAACGATGAGAATCCGTTGATTCATTTTCCTCGCTATGCGCGCTCTCAGGATCAACTGAGCTGGCTGTCCCACTGACCGGCAAATGTATAACAATCGAGACGCCGCCCTCACCCGATTCATTCGATAGTATTCGAGCGCCCGACATATCCAGTATTTGTTTTAGAAGAGAGAGCCCAAGCCCGGGACTCGAATCCTCCACGCGTGGATTGGAAAACCAATTTACAAACTTTGAGAAATCGTGCCCGGCACCACTGGCTTCGGTTCCGCGAATTGCAACGGTGATGAAATCACAATTCTCCCGAGCTTGATCCAGAACTATTTCCATCCTTCCGCCGCTTCCGACTTCGCTAGCCGCATTCATTACCAAGTTGAAGAATGCCTGCTTTAGCTGTGGTGCTTCTCCATATATCAGCGGCGGCTCCATTTCGCAAGTCACCTCGACCTTCACGTCCGCATTTCGTAGATGGTGCGAGGCCAGGTCGAGGGTACTCAGAATCAAGGTTTTCAGTTCCACAGTGCTGCGGCGGTTTGTAGGGAGTCGCGCCATATCGAGCGCCTCGCTAAACAGACTTGCAATGCGTCGTGTTTGGTCGAGGATAGCGGATAATTCCTTGCGGCTTTGAGCATCCGGGCCTGCTCGCATCAACAGGAACTCTGCGTAGCCCGAGATGATATTAAGGGGAGTTCCAACACTATGAGCGATTCCAAAAAGCATTTGACCCAACGCTGCAAGGCGTTCCGCTCCCGCCATCCGTGACTTCGCGGAATGTTCGCCGGTGACGTCAGTAGCAACTCTAATGAAACCTATGACTCGGCTCTCGTCGTCTCTAATGGGCTCTATGCGTATGAGCAGGCATTTGCCTGAGACTTCAGTCTCGTACTGCAGCTTCCGCTCTCCGGAAGGTTTGTCGCTCTGGTAATGCCTGAGGTCCTCACCAAATACATCTTGGGGCAGTAAGCCTTTGATCTGCGAAAGTGGTCTATTGTATAGCTCGACGAATCTTTGATTTGCCCACTCGATCTCACCGGTTGGCGAATGGACGCTGATACCGTCAGGCAGCTTGTCGAGTACCGAACTCCACTCAAGTCGAGGCCCGGGGACGGCGGGACTGGAGCTGATTGGTCTTGCCTTTGAACTCATCGTCCGATTTGTCATGTGAGACTAAGTTCCCCGCACTTCATTCTCGCGTCGAATCGTACACTGGTCGTTTAGAGCAATCTAACTGCTTGGTGTTGTTAAGATTGCCGGGCGCAGATGGCGGCGCTGACACTGCCCTTCTTAGCCTCAAAACGACAACACAGTATAACAATCCTCCAACGGTGTCGGTAGCAAAGATTGTGTTCGTTATGAATCACATCGAGGCGGTTGGGGGTGCACACGAGTGTGCGCTCTCGATCAAAAAGGAAGAAGAGCTGTCGCCTTACCAAATATCAAAGGGAGGGCCCGGAAGAGCCCTCCCCCTGAAGGATTACAATCTAGCTGCGGCAATGTCATCTTCTAACATTGCTGGGGCGCCTTATCGATGGTGCTTGCTTTACCAGTGCGTAAGCCCCAGGAAGAAGGGCCTGCAGTATCGCGTCGCCGGACGATTGACTAATCTTTACAACGACAAGTGAGCCAGGCGTCGACATTCGGATTCCATCCGGATCCATAGTGAAAGAACTGATGGCTACCAGACTGGCTCGGTCGGAGTAATAATCGATCCGATCCACATTGGAGCCAAGCGGACCGATCAATCCTAGCTTCGAATCCTTAAGGTCATCGCCGAGATTAACGCTGTACAGATTGCCTGAGTACGTTGAGATCAACCACTGAGAGTTGTCGTCGCTCACGAAGTTCGAAAGCCCACCTTCATCCTTGAAGGCGTCGGTAAAGGCTTTGGCTGAAGAAACTTTGTTCTTCTTGTTCAACCTGGCCATAGCAAAGACCGGTTGCCCCGAAGCGATGTGGATGTTTGAAGGCCGCGCAATTCGGCCTCTCCCATTGCTTGGTCTTGCGATCTGAACCGTAAATCCGGGCTTTACAATTCCGATGGTGTTACTCGCACCGTCATAGCTCACCAGAACTGGGCTGGAATCACTGTCGTCATTTTGCGCCAGCTCTTGAAATCGGTTAATGCGCCGGGCCGTCGTGTTAGTACCTTCATCGTTAAGGTCGACAATGCACAGGGAGCCGTCCCTGGTCACAAACGTCGCGATTGCGGAACCCTCTTTGTCTGAATCAGAAACAATGGCGACGTTGGAACCGGGCGCCAGTGCGGTTCCGTCAGGGAAGTCTTCGGGATTCACATGCTTTAACAACTGAAAACTTCCGAACTGCCCTAACCTGTAGAACGACAGCTCGGAAGTAGTGATTCTTTGATTCGATTCATCCGAGATTTCTCGGTTGCGGCAAATGCTCACGATATTTGTCGCGGGGTCGACATTCAGGTAAGAGATGCTGTCATTCGCACCGTAATCACTAGCATCAACTATTCCTAGTTCCTGAATATATCCCTCAACCAGATTGTACGAATACACGGTAGCGCCGTTGGTGAACACCAACAAGTCGCCTTGGCCACTAACTGCGAAGTATAACGGCGCTGATGCAGACCGCTTGCTCGAGGCGCGAGGAATGTCGATCAAAACAACGTTGTTATCGAACTTCGGAGTCCCGTCCGAATCCTGATGCAGGTTCACATACCCGATGACGTCGATTGGCGTCACGTCACCATCGCTCTGTTCAAACCTCAATCCCCGCACATAAACGTTGCTGCTTTTCTCATCGTAAGCAACCCGCGTCGGAAAGAAGACAGTCTTGGAGTGGCTGGGAGTTGGATCCCAACCTTTCATATCCTTCGTAATAAGCGGAGCACTGGGCTTCTTGGCATCAACCAGGTAGAGCAAGGAATTATCGAGGTTATCGAGATCCAGATCGCCGTCATCGGTAATTCCCTTCGTCGGCGCAAACGGAGCTACCAAGACATATCTTCCAAACACGAGCACGGTATTGTTGGCAGCTCCCGTTACGCCGCCAAGGCCGATCGAGTAAAGCTGTTTCATCCTTGTGTCGGCACCTCTTGGGTAGCTGACTACGCCCAGAACCAACACCAGAACCACAAAGAGAACAACAATCCGAGCTCTTCTAATTTGCCTCATGAGTTCAGACGTGCTCATTTCTCACTCACCTTTCGCGGCAGATTCTCTGCTCCCGACTGAAGGACAAACGCCCCTCAATTTCGACACCGGTCTTCTAGATTGCTGCTATCTAAGCTAACGCGGGCCTTCCAAATAACCCCGAAATAGCTCCGACAGAGTTGATGTACATGTACCCCAAGATCGCATAATATTTTCAAAGCACGAGACTGTCAAGCATTTTTCGCATTTTCCGCGTCATCGACGCCATCACTGGGACGGTCAAATATCAGCCCTAACCAGAAGTTAATTCCCAACCCGGGGCTTCGCGATGAAGACCGAGCTGTGCTAGCTTGAGGCGCAAACCCCTCCGCGACAACCCAAGGTCGATTGCGGTGCGCGAGAGATTGTTTCGATTGCGGACCAGTGCCTCAGCAATAAGCTGTCGTTCCAGCACGGCTGTGGCCTCTTTGAGCTTTAAGCGTTCTCGGCTCTCTCGATGGTGATCCGTTCTCTGTCCTCTCGCACTACTCCGGTAGTCGTCAGCGAATACACGCGTGCGCTCCACGCTCCACCGCGAACGATCAGCCCCGGCCTGCCTTCTTCTATGAACTACTTCCGGTGATAGATTCTCAGTCGTAATTCGGCTGGCATCGGGAGCATAGGCGACCACCCTCTCGATTTCGTTTCTAAGCTGACGGACATTGCCAGGCCAATCGTGCTCCGTGAGAGCGTCGATAACCTCTTGAGTCATAGTCAATGGCTGTTTGCCTGCGCGAGATGAAAAATGATCCAGGAAGTGCGCTGCGAGGACCGGGATCTCATCACGCCGTTCCCGAAGAGGCGGAACGTGAATTCGAATGATGTTCAGCCTGTGAAAAAGATCCTCTCGAAAACGACCGTCATCTACTGCTCTTTCAAGATCGGTGTTGGTGGCAGCAAGGATTCGCACATCAACTCTGAGTGGCTTAGTTTCACCCAACGGCTGTATTTCGCCTTCCTCCAGGAAACGCATAAGCTTTGGCTGAACTTCCAAGGACAGATCGCCAATTTCATCTAGAAACAAGGTGCCATCGTCGGCCGCCTTGATGATCCCCGGATAGTTTGTTGTGGCCCCGGTGAATGCTCCGCGGCGATGTCCAAAAAGCTGGCTGTCGATAATGTCTTTCGGTGCTGCCGTGCAATTGAACGGCAAGAATATCGCGCGTGCCCGAGCCGACTGATTATGAATATATCTCGCTACAAGCTCCTTTCCCGTACCTGACTCTCCGGTTATTAGGACAGTTACGTCACTCGTTCGGATCTTATAAATCTTGTCAATAACATCCAGCATCGAGGGGCTAGCGATGACAAACCCTGGCATAATCGTCTGAATACGTTGCTCAAGTGCTTTAGCTGGGCCTCCGCGTGCCGCAGCCCGGAGCGAACAGGTTTCAAGACCAAGTTCCGCCTGTCTGAGCAGGGGTTGGAGTCTCCCGGTATCAAGCGATGTACTGGCGCGTATGTAGACGACTATCGACGGACTGACGTTATCTCCGAGCTTCATTAAATAGCCGTCCGGAGATCGGCTGACACTTTCCCCTCCCGACATGGCCAAGGTTGCGCATAGCGCTTCAGCTTCCTTGCGAGCAATACCTTGCATCGCGAGCGCGTCCGCGCGTCGATCGTCCTCAACACGGTAAATTACAACTGCGCCAACAGTGAAGTTCTCATAAATCACAGCCGCCAACTCCTGAACCAGCAGTTCACGCGACGCGGATGCCTCGATAAGGCGTTGCATCAACAATACGTCGTTTAGCGGAGAGACTCTCAGTGGCTGCGGAACATCGTCGCCTTTCGCTCCCGAGGCAAGGGCTCTTTCAGTCAGCTCTCGATAAGGCAGAGCACCAAGGTTCTCAAAGATAGCTTTCGCCTGCACTAGATTCGCTTCCGCACCCTTCAGGTCATGAACCTTTCCCAGCAATAACCCCATTTCATAATGGCTTCTCGCCAATTCATAAGGAATTTCGGTAGTTGTGAAAATCGACACGCTTTGAGCAATGTGCTGCTTGGCCTCCGCAAGACGCCCGGAAGCCGCTTCTAGCTGTCCGGTAAGTCTTTGTATCAAACCAGACACCGGGAGATACATTTCCTCTTTCAACCTACCCTGCGCAAGCGCCAGGTACTCTCTCGCCTGTTCATGTCCGCCCTGCGAAATGTGAAACTCCGCGAGCCCCACCATTGCAAGGGTTACGCCGTGCAGATCACCAATCGACGTCGATAGCTGCATCGTTTCTCGCAAGGTCTTTAATGCCAGGTCGATTCGCGCTGTTCTCCGATAGACTTCTGCGAGTATCCTCAAAGCATTGCTCTCCAGCCACTTATCTCCGCTGGATTCGATTAGCGCCAAGCTCTGCGTTAAATGATCCTCAGCCTCGGCTAGCTGCCCCTTGGCGGACAGGATCTCGGCTAACGTGATGTGACCCATCGCTTCGTCATTTGATTTCGCGTAGTGCCGGGCTATGTCGATCGCTTTGTTGAGATTGTTTATTGACGCATCCCAAGATCCAGATTGCCGGAGGTTCTCGCCAAGATTGTTGTGCGCAAGCGCAAGGTAGTCCTTGTGGCCTCCCTTTTCGAGATATTCTATTCCCCGCTCCAGATATCGCGCCGACTCGATATTCTCGCCAGCAAACCCAAGAAAGAGTGTCGTACCCACGTCGAGCAGGACGCCTCCTATCAGATTTGTATTCGTGGAGCCTTCCGCAAGCTCGAGCGCCTTCATGTAGTTCTCTTTCGAGCTCGTTAGCGCGCCCTCATGAAAATCTACATTCCCCAACCGCCGGTATATCTGTGCGAGCAGCTCTCGATCTAGCGCCGTCTTCTGAAAACTTGCGGCAGCGACCAGATGATCTCGCGCGATTCGGAATTCATTTATCTCTATGTAGGTCCGGCCTAACGCGTAGTGGGCCTCGCTCATCCCCAGGTCGTCGCTTAACTCAAGAAAAAGTCTCTTGGCTTCGTTCAACGCTGCTATGGCTTTCGGATGATTTCTAAGAAAGCTGCTTACCCACCCCACACGCAGCCTCACGCGAGCACGAGTCCGCGGCGCGAGCGAAGCCGCCAAACGCGGGTCGTCGTATTTGCCAATTACGCTGTAGGCTTCCTCGTACTTGCTCAACTCCTCAAGCGCCTTGCTCAGAAGCGATCTCGTTTCTGCTTCCTCATCCGCGGAGTGGTTATTCTCGGTCAATGCCGCATAGAAGTGTGCCGCTGCGCTCTCATAGGCTGAACGAGCCAGAGCAGCCTCACCCTTGTCAAACTCTTTGCCGTCCAACAACGGTTCAATCCGAGCAGCCGACTTTCCGAATTTCTTGTATGATCCATTTGCCTCGGATTTTCGCTTGAGTATCTGCCTCACTGTCACGTGGCTGATCTTGTCGACGATGCCCCGCTCAATTGCAGCCGTGGCCAGCTTTTGGGGTGTCCATTCCGGGAAACGATATCCAAGGTCCGCGGGTGCCACGGCGGCAAGTTGCAGGATCTGTTCAATCTGGTCTGAGTTGAAGCGCGGTTGAGGTCCTCCCTGTGGGCCTCTCTTCTTCGCGCTAATTGCTTCCAAACCGTCGCTGTTAAATTTTCTAATCCACTTCTTGACGTTGGATGGATGCGAGCCAGTCGAGTCGCTGATCTCCGCTGCTGTTTTACCCTGACAGGACATCAAAATTACACTCGCTCTTGTGGCTTCCTCCTTGTTTGAAGAGGCTGAATAGCGGCGCAACCCTTCATCCTCACTTTTCGTTAACGGTCGCACAAGAGGTGGTTGGAACATGATACGCCTTGTCTTAGGTCGAGGCCTTACTTCCACGCCGATTCGGCCCACGTCGTTCTAGTCTGCATAGTTAATCAGGGAAACATCTCACGATAGTGAACCGATCCGTCAGGGCGGGGCATTGAAACTTCTTAGTAATCGCCGTCCTGCTTAATTAAGGCTCCGAAAATAACAAAAAAGGTACGGTGCGTCAATAACAATCTTTCCATGTATTTCAGCTCTTGTGTATACAATATGACTATGGCTGAAACTTGCCTTTGATGAATGAGTCAAAGCTGATAGAATGACGAACCGGACGCACGAACCTGTCGCCAGCGCATTCCCAGAGGAGGTTCGATGAACAAATTGAGATCAATTCCATATTCTCTCTCCCGCGGCAGACGTCTGCCAACACTCTTACTCGCCATCTTCCTTACCGTTTCGTTAGGAACCGGAGTCATGTCCTCCGCGGCCCGAACGCAAACGGTCCAGACAATCCTTTTTCTTGACTTGGGTGCTGTCGCGAGTCCAGCCGGCATTCAGCTATTGGGGGCCAATGCCGAGGATCACTTGAGCGGCAGCGGCGCGCCCGGAGCGTTTTCGGGAAGTCCGCGAGCTCACGCAATTGCCGTGGGAGACTTCAACAAAGATGGCTTCGCCGACATGGTCGTTGGTGCTCCAGATGCTGATTTCACTCCGTCGGGGGGAAGCGCTCGAGCGGAAGCCGGTGCGGTTTACATTATTTTCGGCAAGGCCAGCTTTGCTTCGCCGACTGTCATCGATGCGAACCTGACCGCCGTCAGCCAGCCTGATGTGAAAGTTTTCGGAGCCGTAGCTGGTGACAATCTTGGATTCGCTGTTGCCGCGGGCGATGTGAATGGAGACGGTTTTGATGATCTGGTCATAGGCGCGCCTGGATTCGATCTTACATTGGCCGGCCCGCCTCCTGTCGATCGTCAGAATTCGGGAGCCGTATATGTGCTATTTGGTTCCGCAAGCTTCGGCGCCAGGACAGTGGATCTTGCAATCCCTAATGCAGCCAACGTCTTGATCATAGGCGAGGCCATCGGCGACCGATTTGGTAGCGCTCTCACCATCGGCGATGTCAACGGCGGCGCAAGCGCTCCGGATCTCCTCGTGGGCGCGCCCGCAAGCAAGGGTCCGGACCCCACTGGCGCTGCAAGAACCAACGGTGGTGCTGCTTACCTTTTATTTGGCGGAGCGGCGCTCGCCAACGCCGCAGCCACAACAAAGACAATCGACCTCGGACAAGCAGCTACCGCCGCGCCGGTTCGGGTCTTTGGAAAATCCGGAAGCCAGCTTGGCAGCGCAGTTGCGATTGGAGACATCAACGCCGGCGGAGCGGCAGACCTGATCCTAGGCGCGCCAACTGCCGACCGTCCCGAGACCGGCGGGGATATCAGCGAGACAGGCGCGGTGTTCGTGTTGTTTGGCGGCGATAATCTTCTTCCCGTCTCGCCGGCGACTACCAAGACATTCGATATCAACACGACGCAGCAAAATATCTCGATCTACGGCATCTCGGCAGCGGATCACCTCGGTGCGTCGATCGCAACAGGAAATGTGAATAATGATGCGGCGACCGATCTCACTATTGGAGCGCCGGATGCGGACGGGCCTAACGATGTTCGCACGGGGGGCGGCGAGGCTTATGTTATCACTGGCGGAACCGCGCTGAATCCGCCCGCAGGCACAACCGTACGCCGTATCGACATCGGGGCAGCAACGGTTTCATTGACTGTCTTCGGCGCGGCTGCCGGGGATCACCTCGGTGCTACGGTAGCCGTCGGTGTCATTAATACTACCGGGAATAACGACAGTGTTCCGGATGTTCTATTGGGCTCCCCGGGCGCTTTATCAGGCAAGGGCACGGTTTCGGTTCTGTTCGGCGGAGCGGGCATCTTTGTGTTCAATGCTCGCGATGTGGCGCTTGGACAGGACGATGTCCGGGTTCTTGGGCAGGCGGCGGGCGACGAACTCGGGTGGGCGATCGCGACCGGCGATGTGGACGGGAATCACGGCGGCGACTTGCTTCTCGGAGCTCCTTTTCACGACGTGATGGTTGCCGCTGATACCACTCGCGCTAATGCCGGAAAGGCCTACGTTATTCTAGCGGCGGCGGCGAACGTGCCTCCTATGAATCAGAATCCGACGGTAACTGTGACGCAGCCCAACGGATTAGACCTGGTTCAGGGCGGAACCACTTTCGAAATAAAATGGACCGCCGCCGATCCGGATGGTGACCCCACTATTCAGAGTTTTGAGATCAGGCTCTCGACGGATGGTGGAACTGCGTTCAACACGATCATCGCGGCAGGTGTTATAGGAACGGCGCGAACGTTCACCTGGAATGTCCCCACCGGATTAAACACAACGACGGCTCGAATTCGCGTCACTGTTTTTGACAACGCAGGAGGCCAGGGGCAGGACGCCAGCAACGCTAACTTCACGATCACCGACGCAGGTGTTCAGGTCACATTGACTGCGCCAAACGGCGGCGAAAATCTGAAGTGGGATCAGGTCTTTCCAATTACGTGGACGGTCGGTGATGCCTTTGCCGATCAGATACGCGGGTTCGATTTGTTCTACACGACTGACGGTGGGACTTCTTTTACCGCCATCACGCCGGTGAATCCTACGCAACCCGCGCTTGCCAAGGAGATTCGTTCATTCAATTGGACTGTCCCTCACCTTTGCGCGAACAACGTCAAGGTGCTGGTGCGGGCCACAAGCATCACAGGCGCAATCTCGTCTGATTCGAGCAATGCGGCGTTCTTGATTTCGCAGCCATCACCGCAAATTGATCCGGCCAACATGTACTTCACCAAAGGCAACAAGCAAATCAACATTTTGATCCTGCCGAATACCCAGCCTTTGTTTGCGGAAGGCGTCAAACTCGAAGTCTCGAGCGAAGGCGGCGGGGCATTTGCTCAAGTCCCTGATCTCATTATCAAGGATGGCGGCAACAGGATTCTGTCCAAAGGCAGAATTGCGGATCAACGGATTGGTGTGTTCTTCCCTGACGGCGCCCACCGCATTATTCGCATCAGCAACCAACAGTGCGCGGTTACTGTGCTGCTTGTGAAACGAGTTGGCCAATCCATACTGCTCGATACAACCGAAGCTGCGGAAACTCCGCTGGGAGTTCAGAGATGGCAATAACTCTGGCGTAAAGGCAGAAGGGCCGATTCAAGTGAATCGGCCCTCGCAACTTCTAACAACTCTTCTGTGATCTCCATTATCTCTTTTCAAAGTACCTCATAACGAGCCCGTCTCTTCCGATTGCGTATCCGCGATGCTTGTAGAACGCAACCGCGAACAGGTCCTCTGAGGTATTGCTGTGTTGTTCTACCCATGTGTGACCTCCGTCATACGTGCGAATGATGCGTCCCTTGTAGCCGACAACCCAGCCCGTTTTGTTATCGATGAAGCTGATGCCGAATAACGGCTCCTGTACGTTCAATTGAACCCTCTCCCAAGTAGCGCCGCCGTTCTCTGTTCTCAGCAGCGTGCCATTGTCCCCGGTGATCAGCCCTGAGCGGTCGGTAATCATATTGACTCTGTTCAAATCCGCGTTCACGCCTGATCGCTGAGGATACCAATTCTTTCCTCCGTTATCCGTGTGGAGAATCACGCCGCCGGTGCCTACAACCCAACCACGATCTCCCTTGAATCCGAGATGAAACAGTTGTGCGTCCGAGCCGCTCGACTGCTCGCGCCAACCAGCGCCACCGTCCGACGACATCAGAATCAATCCGTGATCACCAACAATGAATACGTGATCGTCGTCCGCGAACTGCACTGAATACAGATCGAGATCCGCCTGGCTGCCGGTCGCGCCGCCGCCGCGCCTTGTCGACCTCAAAATCTTTACGAAGCTTCGTCCACTGTCGGTGCTCCGCAGGATCGAACCCGAATCTCCGACGATGCAAATCTTGTCTCTTCGCGCGGTGACATCATTCAGGTTTGCGTCGATTCCCTGATTCATCTCTACAAAAGACTGGCCGTCATCGTGCGATCTCGCGATCAACCCGTGAGAGCCAACCACCCATATATCGTCGCCACCGTAGTACACCGCGCTGATGCCGGAATCGGCGCCACCTCGCTTGAACGATTGCAACCTCGCCCAACCCTGTTGAGCCAATGCAACGCCCCCAACCGCCAACACCATCACGCCTAATATTAATGTTCGCCACTGCCACTTAATCATCCGATCCTCCGCTTTTCGATCGCGGTCCTTCGGCTCTCAACTTGTACCGTTGAATCTTTCCAGTCGAGGTTCGAGGCATCTCGTCTATGAACTCGATTCTCGATGGCACTTTGTACTTTGGAAGCCGCGAGCCCGCGAATTTGCATATCTCGTCTCCGAGCGCCGCGCTCGGCTCACCTTGTCGGATGACCACGTAAGCCAGTGCGGTTGCCAGCCCGTTCTCATCAATCGCGGACACGACCGCTGCTTCCGATACTGATTCGTGCGAAATCAACACCGATTCCACTTCGATCGGCGATACCCACATTCCGCGCGACTTGAAACAATCGTCTGAGCGGCCGATGTGATAATAGAAGCCATCTTCGTCTCTTCGATAGATGTCTCCCGTACGAACCCAGCCGTCCTTGATAGTCTGTTGGGTGAGATCATCGCGGTTCCAGTATCCAGCCGTCGCGCTGCCTCCTCGCACCCAAAGATTGCCCAACTCATTCGAGCCGACTTCCTCGCCGTTGTCGTCAACCAATCGCGAGTCGTAGCCTTCAACAACGGTTCCGCTCGACCCTGAGCGCGAGTTCCCTTCTCTATTCGAAATGAAAATGTGAAGCATCTCAGTCGAGCCGATGCCATCCAGAATCGTGAGTCCGAACTCGCGTTGCCAGTCTTCGCAGATCTTCGCTGGCAGGGCCTCTCCCGCCGACACGCACAGACGCACGCCGGAGAAATCCACTCGCCCTCCGCTCCATCGATATTCGAGCAGCGACTGATACACCGCCGGTACTCCGAAGAAAACCGTGACCTTCTTTTCCTCTATGAATCTGGCGAGCCTTTCCGCGCTCATTCGCGCTGGTTCGAGCAGCACCGTTGCTCCCGCCGCCAACGGAAACGACAAGCTGTTTCCGAGCCCGTAAGCAAAGAACATTCGGGAGGATGAGAAGACTCGATCTTCGCTCGTGAGATGAAGAACATTAGCGGCGTAGCTTTCGACAGTGAACGGTATCGCGCCGTGATTGTGCAACACGCCCTTCGGAGTTCCAGTGCTGCCCGAGGTGTAGAGCAAAAACGCGGGAGTCTCGCGAGTGGTAACGGCCCGTTCGACACAAGGACCACTCGCAGCCAAGTCGCTGTCGCGTTGCTCAACACAGGTTCGTGTCCGCGTGTCCACCTTGAGCATCGTGGGGCGATGCGCGGACTCAGCGGTCGGGTTCATTGTGTCTTCGAGATCGCTTTCGATGATCAGCAAACGAGCGCCGGAATCCGAGAGTATGAATTCGACATCGCGAGCGGGTAGAAACGTGTTAATAGGAAGGGAGATGGCTCCGATTGATGCGGCTGCAAGAAAGCACGCGATGAATTCAGGCGAATCGTAGAGCAATAAAGCTACGCGATCGCCTTCGTCTACTTCACAGTTCTTTATCAGGCGCGCCCAGTGATCCACCTCCTCTCGAAGTTCGCTGTAAGTAATCCGCCTGTCTCGGAACTCGATAGCCGTGCGATCACCGATTTGATGAACATGTTCCCGTTCGAAAAAGTAATCGATCAAATTAAACTGCGAGGAATCGAATGGCATCCGGCGGCGATTATATGTCACCCATGGAACTTGATCAATGACTCCGCTTGGCGCGAGTTAATTCTACTTGACTTTGGATGAGAGGTCACATACTATCCGCTCACCAGACAAAGCGGAAAGAGGGATAGAAAGAATGAGCCCAAAGTACTTGAAGCTAGTTTTCTATCTGAGCCTGTTCATAACCGGTAGTGCGCTGTCCGTTACGACCTATTGCGGAAAGGCTTCGGCCCAAGTCACAAATTGCATTAGTCAGACGTGTGCGAACAATGTCTCTTGCATCGCGGATATACATAATCCGGCGGGCTGCTTTGACTGCTATACTCCTAACCCCAGTTGTTGTCCGGTGGCGAAACAATGCAGGGGTTCAGTGGGGATCGTGCAGCGGCAGTCCCGATGTATTCTGCGCGACAAGAATATGCGTCCCTAAGTGCACGCCGGGACTCTGATGAACTACAACGACTGTACCTGGAAGTCTGGAAGTAAAGACAAGCGAAAGGAGGCGCCGTTCATGAAAGTTCTTACCAGGTTTGGAAAGATAATCGCTGTTCTGACGTTCGTCATCGGAGTGAGCTTGTACCTGAACAAAGTGATGGCCGGAAAACCGGTGAAAAATGTACCGCGATCATTCGTCGCAACTTACACTGTGACGAACGTGCAGAATGGCGCAGAACCCGCAGTCACCGAAATCCAGATCCACACTGTGAAATCGACAGGCGATTATAAGTTCACCAGCTACGATGTAAAGACCGGTGCCACTCGGAATCTAATCGCTGCTGGAGACTCAGTCTATGAAATCAAAGCTGATGGCATCCGGTACTCTGGTATTGCCTGGACGGAGGAAATGCGCGAGAAGATGCGTTCACCACAATTTCTGAGGTCCAGTCCGCAGTTTGTTCGCGAAGAGACAGTAGCGGGAATGCGGACGTTTGTGCTGCGAGGTGAGGGTTCAGGCGATTGGATCGAGAAATACTACGCGCCTGAGACCGGCGGTACAGCACTTAAGACCGTGATGAACACCAACAATGGCGGCTATCGCATCACTGAGGCTATCAGTGTGCAGTTCAGGGATGTTTCAGACGTTGAAGTGGCACTGCCTAACCTGCCGATCGTTCGCTGACAAAGGAATTGGAAGGCGTCACGGTTTCGCAGCGAGGATAAGGCGCATCTGCTTTCGCGCATGGCACTCAAGGAAAGTCACCTCGTAAAAAGACTACTGAGGATATGGCTGAGCGAATCGTCACCTTATCGCATGAGTTCTATAGCTTGCTCAACGATTCGCACTTCACACAGAGGCTTGGGAAGGTCGGGGAGATAGACTTCAATTCTTGCCCGCTCGGATAGAGGCAATGAACTGCTCCTTTCGCTTTGGGAATCCCTCCATGCGTTTGAGGATTTCCTTTTCGGATAGCTTAGCCCGCGGAGGTCTTTCGATCCTGATTTCTTTGATATCCTTTAGTCGCCTCGCCAATGAATCAATCCTCGCTTCCGAACATATTGCTTTCTACGAATGTTAACACAGTGCTCAATGTGGACAAGTGGTGGGGTATTGACGTAAAGGCAGCAGCCCTTTCTCGGATCTCACTTCGAAACACAATGCGAACACCGGGCCCACCAGTCTCAGTAGACGTGTGACCTAGGGAGCAGTCAAAGCAGTTGATTTTCTTAGAACCGGATACGTCCAATTCCAGATCGGCCGCTTCGGAGAATAACCTTCTACGCCAGCCTTCATTTGGTCTTCATATGACGATTCTATCATTCCCTTATTCGCCTCGAGGCCCTCTATATCCAGTGCGTTTAGCGAAAACTCATGAACATTATCCTTTATCTTGAATCTCTCAGGAGACTCCACCTCAAGAGTTAGAGTGTATTTGCCCTGCTTCCATCCAAACCAGTGCTTAACAAATGAGCAGACGTCCATCATTTCTTCGCTTGCTAGGAATTGATCGAGGTCAATCCCACAAGATCCCTGCATGTAGGCAAGTCTTTTTTCGGCTTTGGCATCATAAGATTCCTTGTTTGTGTGAAAATCAGGCTCCTGAAATCTGATGAATCGTTCCTCAACTTCCCGTTCCAACAACTTTATAGCGAGCACGGACGATTCTTTTTCCTTTCGGTAATGATTCGAATCTCAGGTCGTGTAATCAGTTGCCGAAGCAAGGTCAGAAGATGTGGAAGCCAAGCCAGCGCGCCTAATATTGCCAGCCAGTTGATTAGCGTCACCGAAGTTTCTCCTTTTTCGCGACAACAACGGGGATACTTCAACTCCCTCCTCGCAGACATCGATGTTAGCCAGAATCCGTCACGGGGATGTTCGCGAAGAGTTGTCGCGCGTCCGTCTCATCAGGAAACAAACAGCTCCAAACACGTGAATGAACGTAAGCGACCATAGTCAGTTTGTTACGCTTTTGATTTCCACTGAGCCACCCGGATGATATGAAACTAACCCGGTCAAATCAAGCTTAGCCTTGGCCGCGCGATCTCTTGCTTCCGCGAGAGTTTCTTCCTCGAAACAGAAGCCTAAAAAGTTCAAGCCAACTGGTATCTTTCCGGGGCACCCTCAACAACAAGCTTGCGCTCATACACCGCGTAATCAAGATGAGCTACCGTTTCAGACAACGCCAGAAAGCGATGATAACCATGAGCGTTCGGGAACAACAGCATTGAAGCCTCCCACGCCGAAGCCCCGTTCTTCGGCATCAACGACAGCAGCTTCGCTTGGCGCGACTTGGTGAAACGAAACATCCGGTGAAAATGCTCATCGTAATCCGTCACGTCGTCTCCGTGGCCGCCTTTCAACACCGTCGGCGCAAGCCCGCGTATGCGCGCGAGCGACACCAGGTACTCGCCGAGCGATTGAAACCGGCGCGTTTGATCGATTGGATCGGGACTCAGCACCGGATTCGGAGTGATCGTCTTCAACACCGTGTCCGAAGCAAACACCAATCGATTGGCGGTACGAACAAGACATATCGATCCGGGCGTGTGGCCGGGAGTGTGAACTACGGTCAGGCTCTCGTGTTCGAAGAGAATTTCGTCTTCGTCTCTCAACGTCTCGACGCGCGCAAGCGGATACGCGAAGCCCCTGAACTTCTCATAGCCCGCTTCCATGTGATTGATCGTCTCGCCGGGAACACCAGCCGAAGTCAACAGCGCGCGATAGGCTCGATAATCCATCTCAGCCGAAACCGCCGGCGCGTCCCACTCGTGTATGTAAGCCGTCGCCCCTGATTCTTCGACTATCAACTGAGCGAGCCCGTAATGATCCGCGTGTGCGTGAGAGATGATGATTCGCTTGATGTCCGAAAGCTTGTGACCCAGATGCGCGAGCCCCGACCGCAAGCCTTCAAGCGAAGCGTCATCGCGAGGCCCGGCGTCGATCAACGTGAGCGGGTCTTCTTCTATCAGGTAAACATTGACGGGCCCGACGTAGAAAGGCGTCGGCACGATGATGCGATGAACACGCATAAACGATGAGTGATGAATGATGAACGATGAACTGAAGAATGATCCTTAATTCATCATTCCGCATTCATCGTTCATCGTTTCACAAGTTGTATTTCCCGGCTTCGATGATCGAGTCCGCGATTCGGCGGCGCGCCGCAACGGTGTTCACCGGCGTGTATTTCATATAACGCCGAAGCACCGCCATCATCGTGCGTAGCTCATCGCCTTCGGACATCGCAGCGAGCGCCGTCTTTGCGTGATGCTCGACCCGTTGAATTGAATCGCTCACGAACACGCGAGTCGCGTCGATGTGATTCGCGCAAGCGGCTTCGCCTCGGCCCGTGATGAATTTCTCGGTGCGGAAGATCGCGCTCTCCATACCGAAGATTTCCATGATGATGTCCGAAGCCGCCGCGAGCACTTCCTGCTGCTCCGAAACTTTGTCGCGATACTTCTGCGCCGCGGAGCCCAACACCGCGACCGCTGCTTTCTTCGCGTTACCAAGCGCGACTCGCTCTTGCGAGAAAACTCCCTCCGCCGGTTCTTCTGGCATCGAAGGCGTCAGCATTTCGTCCTGCAGTTTCTTCGCTGCCGGAAACAGCGCAAGCTCACCCTTGATCGCCCGGCGAAGAATCTGACCCGAGATGATCAAGCGGTTGATCTCGTTCGTGCCTTCGTAGATTCGGCTGATGCGCGCGTCACGATAAGCTCGCTCGACTGGATAGTCCTTCGAGTAACCGTTGCCACCAAACACCTGAACCGCTTCGTCTGAAACGTAATCGAGCGTTTCGCTGCCGACCACCTTGATGATCGAGCATTCGACCGCGTAATCCTCGATCGCCTTGAGCATCTGCTCGGGATTGTCGCGATCGATCGTGGCCAATGAGTCTTCGATCATTCCGACCGTGCGATAGGTCATCGCGTCGGCCACGTACGTGCGAATCGCCATCTCCGCGATCTTGTGCTTTATCATCCCAAACGACGCAATCGGAACACCGAATTGATGACGCTGTTTCGCGTAATCGGTTGCAATCGTCGTAAGCCGCTTCGATCCGGTAATCGTCGAGACCCCCAGCTTTAGTCTTCCGATATTCAGAATGTTGAAAGCGATCTTGTGACCCTTGCCGATTTCACCGAGCACGTTTTCAGCCGGCACCTGCGCGTCTTCCAGATTGACCGCGCAGGTGGACGAGCCTTGCAGACCCATCTTGTGCTCTTCGGGAGCGATCGACACGCCGGGAAATTTTCGCTCGACGATGAACGCCGTGAATTTCTCGCCGTCGACTTTCGCGAACACCGTGAACACGTCGCCGAAGCCCGCGTTGGTGATCCACATTTTCTGTCCGTTGAGCGTGTAGTGTTTTCCGTCCGCCGACAACACTGCTTTCGTCTTTGCGCCAAGCGCATCGGATCCCGAACCCGATTCGGTCAACGCATACGCGCCGATCAGCTCGGCGGTGGCGAGCTTTGGCAGATATTGTTTCTTTTGTTCTTCAGTTCCGAAGTAGACGATCGGCAGCGTTCCTATCGTCGTGTGCGCGCCGACCGATCCCGAAAAAGAAGCCTGGCCGGACATCGCTTCGGACGCAACGAGCGAGCTCAACAAGTCGAGCCCCATTCCGCCGTATTTCTCCGGAATATCAATCGCGAGCAGTCCAAGCTCGCCGGCCTTACGCAGCAGGGCACGTGTCAGCTCGTAGTCTTTCGATTCGATCTCGGCATCGAGCGGCATCACTTCTTTCTCGGTGAACTCGCGCGCGGTCTGCGCGATCATCAAGTGCTCGTCGCTGAGATCATCTGGGGTGAATACTTCCGAGGCTTCGTGGTCTTCAAGAATGAAGCTTCCGCCTTTGATTACTTTTTTTGTTTCTATAGCGCTGGTCATAATTCCTCTCTTTTTTCGACATTCGTAGTTCGAGGTTCGTAGTTCGGCCTTCAGTCAGGCGGAAGTTCGTAGCATCCTTGGGAAGCGCGTTCTAGATCACAAACAAACTTCCGCCTGAAGGCCGGACTACGAACTCTTTTTCGTTTCACATCAACTCAAAAATTCCGGCCGCGCCCATCCCGCCGCCCACGCACATCGTCACCATTCCGTAGTGCGCGTTTCTTCTCTGCATCTCGTGCAGAATCGTCGCCGTAAGCTTTGCTCCCGTGCAGCCAAGCGGGTGACCCATCGCAACAGCGCCGCCGTTCACATTCAACCTCTCTTGATTGATACCGAGCTCTTTCACGACTGAAAGAGCTTGAGCAGCGAACGCTTCGTTCAACTCGATCAGATCGATTTGATCGAGCGTGAGACCTGCGATCTTCAAAGCCTTTGGTATCGCGGCCACGGGTCCGATTCCCATGTAATCGGGATCAACGCCCGCTGTCGCGTATGCGATAAATCGGGCGATCGGCTTCGCTCCGATCTCACGGGCGCGGTCGGCTGACATCACCACCGCGGCAGCGGCTCCGTCAGACATCTGCGAAGAGTTGCCGGCCGTTACTGTGCCTCGAGCATGAAACGCGGGTCTGAGCTTGCCGAGTATCTCGGCGGACGTGTCCGCGCGCGGACCTTCGTCGGTGTCAAAGGTTGTTTCTTTGACGACGCGCTTCCCTTTTGCGTCAAGCTCGACTGTTCTCACCGTCAGCGGAACGATTTCATCTTTGAACTTTCCTTCGTTGATTGCCGCGATTGCCTTTTGATGGCTTCGATAAGAAAACTCGTCTGCTTCCTGACGTGAGATCGAATACTTTTGCGCGAGGTTCTCGGCCGTGAGCCCCATATTCAAATAAAAGTCTGGATGATTGCTGACGAGCGTTGGATTGGGCACGATCTTGTGACCGCCCATCGGAATCAAGCTCATTGATTCGGTTCCGCCTGCGACTATGCAATCAGCCCAGCCTGCCATGATTCGCTCTGCGGCAAACGCTATTGCTTGAAGCCCCGATGAACAGAATCGATTGATCGTCACCGCCGAAGCTTCCTTCGGGACTCCCGCGAGCCACGACGCTTGCCGAGCGACGTTCATTCCCTGCTCGGCCTCGGGCATGGCGCACCCGAGGATGACGTCTTCGATCATCGACGATTCCAACCCGTTCGTCTGCTCGATTGCCGCTTTGATGACGGCGCCCGCCATGTCATCGGGTCTTGTGTCTTTGAGAGTGCCGCGCGGCGCCTTGCCGACTGCGGTTCGTAATGATGAAACTATTACTGCGTCGTTCATTTTTTCTCCTAAGCCTTCCATCGCGATCATAGCGGACGACTCGCCACTCGGGTCTGCGCTGCTAGACGCTTAACCCTCATGCTTCCGTTGGTTCGGTTGCCTGAGGCGGCAGTAGAACCTCTAGCGTGTCTAGGTGAAGAACACGCCGCATAGCTCCAGTCAATTGCTTGTAGCTTGGTTCATGCGCCCAAGTGCCCTTTCCCTCTTTGGGAAAAGCCTCAGAGCGATACTCTCGTTCCACCAAAAATGTCGCCATGCAAGTCATCCTGAATTCAGCAATCAGTCTGGTGATTTCTTCACCGAGCAAGAACTCGGAGGCTTGAGCGTCAAAGAGCAGGTCTTGAAGTTCTACACTGAGCTTTGCTGCCTGTTCTCCATCTTGCGCTCCGGCGTAGTGGGCACGCAGTTTCCAATATAACTTGCCTGCCCTATCCATTAGACCGGTTGCTGCTTTGACTTTTTCAGGATAGACCGCTCTGTAGAGTTCAAGTTGCCGCGCTCGTTCAGTTAGTTTTCGGTCAGTCTCTTTGTCTTGCGCATTGATTTTACGATCGGTTTCTCGATCCTGACGGCTGGACCGAAGTGCATAAAAGGCAAACGCCCAACCAACGATTGCAATGATTATCGGTGAAAGAACGATTGGATTTGTCCAAGAGCCCTGTTTTGCAACCGCGCCTCTTAGGTCTTGAATATCGTTTGAGATTCTCGCTGATGAATCTTCAGAAGGTGTCTGCTGGACAGCTAAGGCATCAGAAGTGTCGAGACCAATTGCTAGGCAAAAAACCAATGGTAGGAAGATCCGTTGCTTCGTCATTTTCCACCTCCTATCTTATGAGCCATCCCATCTTAAGCAGATTCTCTATTCTCCATTTTGGTCTCGCGCCTTCATTACATCAGCCTCAAGGAACAAGTTATCCATATCCGCGAGCGGCCAGAACGCATATCGTCCAAACAAACTGCTGATGTGTTGCTTAACCAACTCGCGATCAACCAATCCCTCTTCTCTGAGTAACCACATCAAATCGATTTGATCCTTCCCACGACCAGCCAGATATTTCAGAATCACCATCCATTCGGGGGTGATGATTGGCAGTCCTTTTTCGGTTGATACCGCTCCTGCAAGTGCCGCTTCATATACTTCTTTCTTATCGTCATCGCGAACGATCCAGTCTACTTCAATCTCCTTCTGTTCGGCGGATTGTACGTTGTAAGCTTCGCCACCCATCTCTAAGTCACGCGCTGCACGCAGGGGCAATTTGGTCGCGGCGATAAAGTCGATATCAACGGTCGCGCGAGTAAATCCGTATACGTGCATCGCAAGCCCACCACATAGAGCGCAGTTGACCCTATTCTCTTCAGCCGTCCTTACCATTTTGTTCGCTATATCCAAGCCTTCTTCCGTCGATATCGATGGTCTTGATGATGAGCTGTAGTGGCTTCGCCGGTCCCTTACTAATCGATCGACACCTGTGTCTGTATCTCGCGTCTTAGACTTCTTGCTCTTCTTATTACGAGGTTCCGAAATCGGCTTCCCTTGGATATAGAGAGTCTCATAGCTCAGATCGATTTCACCCGGCCACTCGATGGACCCAGCAACAACTCGAACTGCGTCGAAAAGCGAGCGATCGTTCAGTTGCGTGAAGACTCCGCGCGTCATATATGGCTTCACGTCGAACATCCGTCGCTCACCATTGTCGAAGGCGACCTCTAACTTATATTCGGCTAAAGGATGCACCGACGTCACATATGGACCACCCTTTGACTTCATAACCTTGCTCCAAGTTCACTACGCTTCGATGTTTCTATTTACTCAAAACGCCATTCAATTCCTCAGCGGCTTGCCCGTCTTCAGCATATGCTGAATACGCTCTTGAGTTTTCTTTTCGCCGCACAACGAAACAAACGCCTCGCGCTCGAGATCCAACAAGTACTGCTCAGACACCAGCGTCTTATGCGACAGGTCGCCGCCCGTGATTATGTACGCTAGCTTCTTCGCCACGTGAGCGTCGTACTCGCTGATGAACTGGCCTCGCACCATCATGTGAACCGCAAGCTTGATCGCCGATAGCGCCGATTCGCCGAGCACCGGAATGTCGGTTCGCGGATAAGGCGGCGTGTAGCCCTCGCGCACCATCGCAAGCGCCGTTTGTTTTGCGTCTTCAATCAAGCGATCGCGATTCATCGTGATCGGATCCGTCTCACGCAAGAAACCAAGCTCCCGAGCTTCAACCGCCGAGGTCGCCACGCGGGCCATCGCGATTGTCTCGGAAACTTTTCTGATTCTTGGGAACAGGTCTTCATCGGGTGCTGTGTCTTCCACCGCGCGAAGGACCAATTCTTTTACGCCGCCGCCGCCCGGTATCAAACCAACTCCGACTTCAACGAGTCCAATGTAAGCTTCAGCCGAGGCGCGAGCCTTGTCTCCATGCATCGTGATCTCGCAGCCGCCGCCCAGCGCCATGCCTTGAGGCGCCACGACTACAGGCTTCGCCGAATACCTGAGATTCATGTTCGCGTTCTGAAACTGCCGCACCGAAATGCCGATCTCGTCCCACTCGCCTTCCTGTATGCCGAGCAGGAGCATCATGATGTTCGCGCCTACCGAGAAGTTTTCGGACTGATTGCCGATCACCAAAGCTTCGAAATTCTCTCCGACTTCCTTCACCGAGTAGTTCATCATCGAGATCGTGTCGGCGCCGATCGCGTTCATCTTCGAATGAAACTCGAGACAAGCGACGCCGTCGCCGAGATCAATCAACGAAGCCGAAGCGTTTTTCTTGATGACCTTCGTCTGCTCTTTGATCGATTTCAGAATCGTGACGCCCGGCCGCGGCTCGACTTCTTTGTAATCACCCGTCGCGACGTCAAAGTAAAACGTCCGGCCCTCGCGATGTTCGTAGAAGCTCTTCTTGCCCGAGTCGAGCAGCTTCTGAACGAGTGGCGGAATCTCGAGGCCGTCTTCGCGCATCTTCGCCACGGATTTCTCGACGCCGATCACGTCCCACAATTCGAACGTGCCGAACTCGTGATTGAATCCCCACTTCACCGCGTTGTCGATGTTCACGATGTCATCCGCGATCTCGGGAATTCGATTAGACGTGTAGATGAGATTCGCGCTGATCGTCTTCCAAAGGAACTCGCCGACTCGATCCTTGCCGTACACAAGGGTTCGAATTCGCTCGACCGTGTCGTCAATCGCTTTCGCCGCATCGAGCGATGGAATGCGCACCTTCTGAGCCGGCTTGTACTCCATCGAGTTGTAGTCGAGCACCAGGTACTCGGTTTTGCCGCCTTCGCCTCGTTGTTTCTTGTAGAAACCTTGGCCCGCTTTGTTGCCAGTCCAACCGCGCTTGACCATCTCGCGCATGAAGTCAGGAGGCACAAGCACATCTCGCCGTTCGTCATCGGGGACTGCCGCGTACAGGTTCTCCGCGACGTAGAGCGCGGTGTCGAGACCGACGATGTCAGTCGTGCGAAACGACGCCGACTTCGGGCGCCCGACAACGGGCCCGGTCATCGCGTCCACTTCTTCAATCGAGTAGCCACCGTCGATCATCACACGAACCGCATTCAGCGAGCTGAAGGTCGCGATGCGATTCGCGATGAAGTTTGGCGTGTCTTTGGCGAAGACGATTCCCTTGCCAAGCCTTCGATCGCACAAGTCCGCGATTTCCGCAACGACTTGCGGCAACGTATCGGCCGTCGGGATGACTTCGAGTAGTTTCAGGTAGCGAGGCGGATTAAAAAAGTGTGTCCCGAGGAAGTGCTTTCGAAAATCATCCGACATTCCTTCAGCCATCGCTTTAATAGGAATGCCTGAGGTGTTTGAGCTAACTATTGTGCCGGCTTTGCGAAAGAGTTCGACTCGCGCTAACAGATCACGCTTGATATCCAGTTTCTCGACGATTGCTTCAATGATCCAATCGACGCCGGAGACTTTCTCCAGATCGTCATCGAATATTCCCGTGGTTATCAATCCGGCAACCCTGGGAGAAAAGAACGCGGCCGGCTTGATCTTCTTCGCGGCTTCGAGTCCGGCATTCACTATTCGATTTTTGACGGCTTTGCTTTCAAGCGACAGACCACGCGCCTGCTCCTGCGCAATGAGTTCTTTGGGCGCGATGTCCAACAACAGGACCTCGAGCCCCGCGTTTGCGCAGTGCGCTGCGATCTGAGCGCCCATCGTGCCCGATCCCAGCACGGCTACCTTGTTGATCCTATGGCTCATGATTCCTTCTCCAATATGATTGCGATTCTTCACACTGCCGCCACGGTCGGAGCATGTTCCTCATATAAATGATCGATGACCGGTGCGTACTTCTTCTCTATCACGCTGCGTCGTGGCTTCAATGTAGGCGTCAACTCACCGGACTCGGTTGTGAGTTCCTCTTCAAGCAACGCGAACTTCTTTACCTTTTCGAATCTCGCCAGGTCCGATGTGTACTTATCGATCTGACGCTCGAACAGATCGACGATACGCGGTCTGGTCAGGAGCTCACCAAGGTCCTTGTAATGGATGTCCTTCATCTCCGCATAGGAGCGCAGCAGTTCCATATTCGGAACGATCAGTGCAGAGGCAAACTTGCGCGCGTTACCGACAACGACGACTTGCGAGACAAACCGGCTCGACTTGATCAGACTCTCGACTCGCTGCGGCGCGATGTACTTTCCACCGCTTGTCTTGATCAGGTCCTTCTTGCGATCGGTGATAACCAGGAACCCATCGGGGTCGAGGTGGCCGATGTCTCCGGTCCGAAACCATCCGTCGGCAGTGAAAGCCTCTTCATTCTCGGCAGGGCGATTGTAGTAGCCCTTCATCACGGTATCGCCTTTGACCAGTATTTCACCATCTTCGGCGATGCGGACTTTGACGCCGTCCATTACGGGACCAACCGTGCCTATTCGATTTCGAGTTTCTGTGTTGCAGGACACCGAAGGCGAGGTCTCGGTCAAACCGTACCCCTGGAGAATCTGCAGCCCGGCGGCCATGAACAAGTATGCGATCTCCGGAGCGAGCGGTGCGCCGCCCGAAATAAAGATGCGAATGTTTCCGCCGACCGCCTCTCGCCACTTTTTGAAGACCAGCGCGTCGGCTATCTTGTGTTGAATCGCCAACAGCGGGCCGATGGTTTCGCCTCGATCTTTGCGCTCGGCCCAGCGGCGACCAACATCCAGCGACCACAAAAAAATCTGTCTCTTTGGAAAGCCCGCCGCCAGACCGCGCTCGATAATGCGAGCATAGATCTTCTCAAACATGCGAGGCACGCTGGTCATGGCAGTCGGGCGAATCTCGAGCAGATTCCTGGCGACGGTATCGATGCTCTCGGCATAGGCGATCGTGTTGCCGGTATGCGCGTAGAGATACCAAACAGCACGCTCGAAAATATGAGTGAACGGCAAGTAGGTGAGCGCAAGCTCGTGGCGGTTTCCCAGCTCGAGCCAATGCGCGCTATTAAGCGCGTTGGCCGTGAGGTTCTTGTGAGTAAGCATCACGCCTTTTGGATCGCCGGTGGAACCCGAGGTGTACAAGATCGTCGCGAGATCGTCCGCAGTTGCTTTGTGCCATAGGCTGTCGTAAAGACTCGGGCGTTCACCATAGGCAGCGCGTCCCTTATCTACCAGCTCAGAGATTGCCACGACTGATGTAGTCGCCTGTGTTTCGGCGGCCTCGAATGAGATAACAAACTCGAGTTCAGGCAGTTGGCTCTTCATCGCGAGCGCGTCATCCAGAAACGCTCGCGACACGAAAACGGCTCTGGCAGCCGAATCCGCGAGTATGTATTCGACCTGGGACCTCGCCTGTGTAGCATAGATCGGAACATCAACCGCGCTGATTGCGAGCGTCGCAAGATCGGCGAGATTCCATTCGGGCCGGTTCTCGGACCATATCGCGACACGGTCCGAAGGGCTTAGGCCAAGCGAGTGCAACCCGAGAGCAAGCTCACGCACACGCCGCGCAACTTCACCGTATGTCAATGAACGCCAGCCGTCGCCCGACTTGAATCTCAGGAATTCAGACTCGCGATATCTATCAACCGCCTGGTTGAACAACTCATTCAATGTTGTCGGCTTTTGATCCATCTTCTCTATCGCTGCCGCGCCCTGCGCTGTACGCCGTTGAGAAAAACATCAAGTACCGGCTCAGCAGTCGAGATCAGGTTGTATCGCTTGCGGCTGAGAACCCAATTTGTAGCCATCTCATCCAACGCCCCGAATAAAACTTTCGCTGCGACTTTGGTGTTGATCCCCGCGCGAAAGACACCTTCGCGCTGGCCGTCTTCGATGACCGCGCGAATCAACTCGAGATATTCGGTTACCTTCGTAGCCGAGAACTGTTCCATGAATTTCGTCGATGATCGCAGCTCCACTTGAAACACGACGGCGAGATTGCGATCGCGCCCGAGGCGTTCGAGGTGCGCGCGAACAATTCTCCTGAGCTTCTCGATCGGATCGTCAATCTCCGAGAGGCTCGCCTTGCCGGCCGCCAGCGCCTCATCCATATAGTGATTGAAGATCGAAACAAGAATATCGTCTTTGTTCTTGAAGTAGAGATAAACGGTGCCGTCGGCGACTCCGGCCTCGCGCGCGATGTCGGCGACCTTTGAGTTAAAGAACCCACTGCCCGCAAAGACCTTGATCGCGGCGCGAAGAATGGCTTCGTATTTTCCGTTAGGTTTCCGCTCGGGTTGTGAAGCCCGTCGTGCAAACGCCATTGAAACTGACTCCAGGAAAACTGAATGATGGTTCATTCATCTTTTACTCCAATCGCTAAAGCAATGCAAGCGGAAACGTCATTCCTCGCTTACAATCCTCTGCGTCCTCGGCGTTTCTCCTAATCAACACTGGGAATCAACCGCAGAGTACGCTGAGGAATGCTTTGCGGCGAAACTAACTCCGCCCGTCAATTTTTGAATCGCGTCATGCTTTTGTTATGATCAACGCGCGATGGAAGAGTTTGAGAAGGAAGTAAAGAAGCAGCTCAAGAAACATCTTAAGGGTGTCGGCGGGTCGACA
>Ga0070703_10000061_pt1 | contig 54256 bp, 53 predicted proteins | sample KBSK5251metaG_FD_65453 | JGI IMG/M metagenome (GOLD analysis project Ga0070703, IMG submission 65453) | Corn, switchgrass and miscanthus rhizosphere microbial communities from Kellogg Biological Station, Michigan, USA - KBS K5-25-1 metaG | ecosystem: Host-associated > Plants > Roots >... | reverse complement strand
TTCACCCCTACCCACAGGTCATCCCCCAGGTTTTCAACCCTGGTGGGTTCGGTCCTCCACGAGGTCTTACCCTCGCTTCAACCTGCCCATGGGTAGATCACTCGGCTTCGGGTCTAGGGCACGCGACTGTTCGCCTGTTTCAGACTCGCTTTCGCTTCGGCTACCCGAGAACGGTTAACCTCGCCACGTACCGCTAACTCGCCGGCTCATTCTTCAAAAGGCACGCCGTCACCCGCCCCTGGTTACCCAGGAACGAGCTCCGACTGCTTGTAGGCTCACGGTTTCAGGTGCTATTTCACTCCCCTCCCGGGGTGCTTTTCACCTTTCCCTCACGGTACTGGTTCACTATCGGTCGCCAGGGAGTGCTTAGCCTTAGGGGGTGGGCCCCCCAGATTCACACGGGATTTCAGGGGTCCCGTGCTACTCGGGATCCCCACGAGGAGACCGATCACCTTTCGACTACAGGGCTGTTACCTTCTGTGGCGGCCCTTTCCATGGCCTTCGTCTAGATGTCGGTTTTGTCACTCCTTGGACCCTCCGACGAGGATCCTTGTGGGTCCCACGACACCGGCACGGCAACGCCGTCGGGCTTTCCACCGCACCGGTTTAGGCTGTTCCCCGTTCGCTCGCCGCTACTAGGGGAGTCGCGGTTGCTTTCTCTTCCTCGCCCTACTGAGATGTTTCACTTCGGGCGGTTCCCTCCTCATCGCCTATGTGTTCAGCGACGGGTGACCGGGCATGACCCCGGCCGGGTTTCCCCATTCGGACATCTCCGGATCAAAGCTCTCTCGGCAGCTCCCCGAAGCTTTTCGCAGCCTGACACGTCCTTCATCGGCTCCTGGCGCCAAGGCATCCACCGTAAGCCCTTCATAACTTGACTGTTGTAGATGCTCGCGCTCGCTATCGAGTTCTCAAGGTGCCCGAGGGCTCGCACCCTCAAAGCTGAACAGCGTGTGCCGGTCACGCCGAAGCGCGAGACGGACGGCCAGTGATCGACCTGGAGTCTCCCGATACCTCGAGATGGATCATGAGGATCGGAGTGCCAAAAGGCTCCTTAGAAAGGAGGTGATCCAGCCGCACCTTCCGGTACGGCTACCTTGTTACGACTTCACCCCAATCGCGAGCCCCACCTTCGACGGCTCCCTCCACAAGGGTTAGGCCACCGGCTTCGGGTGTTGCCCACTTTCGTGGTGTGACGGGCGGTGTGTACAAGCCCCGGGAACGTATTCACCGCAGCAGTGCTGATCTGCGATTACTAGCGACTCCAACTTCACGGGGTCGGGTTGCAGACCCCGATCCGAACTGAGCCCGGCTTTTTGGGATTCGCTCCCCCTTGCGGGATCGCAGCCCTTTGTACCGAGCATTGTAGCATGTTTGCAGCCCTGGACGTAAGGGGCATGATGACTTGACGTCATCCCCACCTTCCTCCGGTTTGGCACCGGCAGTCTCCCTAGAGTTCCCGGCATGATCCGCTGGCAACTAAGGACAGGGGTTGCGCTCGTTGCGCCACTTAAGGCAACACCTCACGGCACGAGCTGACGACAGCCATGCACCACCTGTGCAGGCTCCGAAGAGCGCCCGCTTTCACGGGTTTCACCCTGCATGTCAAGCCCAGGTAAGGTTCTTCGCGTTGCATCGAATTAAGCAACATGCTCCGCCGCTTGTGCGGGGCCCCGTCAATTCCTTTGAGTTTTAGCCTTGCGGCCGTACTCCCCAGGCGGGGTGCTTAATGCGTTAGCTTCGGCACGGACGGGGTCGATGTCCGCCCACACCTAGCACCCAACGTTTACGGCTAGGACTACCTGGGTATCTAATCCAGTTCGCTCCCCTAGCTTTCGCGCCTGAGCGTCAGGTAAGGCCCAGAGATCCGCCTTCGCCACCGGTGTTCCTCCTGATATCTGCGCATTTCACCGCTACACCAGGAATTCCGATCTCCCCTACCTACCTCTAGCCGGGCAGTATCGGATGCAGACCCGAGGTTGAGCCTCGGGATTTCACATCCGACTTACCAAGCCGCCTGCGCGCTCTTTACGCCCAATGAATCCGGACAACGCTCGCCTCCTACGTCTTACCGCGGCTGCTGGCACGTAGTTAGCCGAGGCTTCTTCTGCAGGTACCGTCACGATATCGCTTCGTCCCTGCCGAAAGAGGTTTACGACCCGAAGGCCTTCATCCCTCACGCGGCGTCGCTGCATCAGGCTTTCGCCCATTGTGCAAGATTCCCCACTGCTGCCTCCCGTAGGAGTCTGGGCCGTATCTCAGTCCCAGTGTGGCTGGTCGTCCTCTCAGACCAGCTACCCGTCGTCGCCTTGGTGAGCCGTTACCTCACCAACAAGCTGATAGGCCGCGGGCCCATCCCAGACCGGCGGACCTTTCCCGGCCGAGCCATGCGGTTCGGTCGGAGTATCCGGTATTAGCTCCGGTTTCCCGGGGTTATCCCAGGGTCTGGGGCAGGTTGCCCACGTGTTACGCACCCGTTCGCCACTGATCCCGGAGCCGAAGCTCCGTTCACCGTTCGACTTGCATGTGTTAGGCGCGCCGCCAGCGTTCGTCCTGAGCCAGGATCAAACTCTCCGTAGAGATCGCTCGTCCGGCCCGAAGGCCGGCTTCGCTGTCTTCTGGAGTCGGCCGACCGAAGAGGCACCTTCGGCCGGCCTCCTGACCCGCCCCGCAAGCATCACGGAACGGTTCTTGTTGTGTACGGTCGTCAAGCCGAGGGCACGGCGAACCGGCCTCGGAGTGACGAGGTCACTGGCTTCACACGCTGTTCAGTTCTCAAGGTGCGAGCGGACACGAGAGTCCCCACGCAAGAGCTGCTTGTCCTCGCGCAGGGGGCCGCGCCGAAGAGAGACTAGCAGCCCCCCCGGAGGCGTCAACCGGAGCAGCCAGCTCGAACACCTGTTCCCGGCCAGGGTCAGTCTGCGAGGCCCGCCAACCGTGCGAACCGTCGCCGCCCGACCTGCCACACCGAGCCGACCATCGTCCCTGGAGGGTCGCCCTCGATCGGGAGGTCCTCCGCCGGTTGCGACTGCCCGTTCATCCGAACACCGCCCTGCGCCTGGAGCCGCCTCGCCTCCGAGCGACTGCTCACGAGCCCCATGGCTTCCAGGAGCGCAGGGACGTGGACGTTCCACATGCCATCCTGCTCCTTCCGGAAGACGCTCTTGGGCACCCGGACGTCCTGCACGTCCTCGGGGATCCGATGCTGCTTGTGCACGAGATCGAATCGCCGCTCCGCTGCCTCCCCCGACCCGGCTCCGTGGTAGAGGTCCACGATGGTCCTGGCCATCCGCCGCTTCTCGACATTGGGGTGCAGCGAGCCATCGGCCAGGCCCGCCGCGACGCGGACGTTGTCCTCCGGCCCGAGATCCGAGCCCAGCAGCTCGTACCGCGCGATCAGGTCGTCGGGGATCGACATGAGCTTGCCGAACACGTCCTCCGCCGGCTCATCCACTCCGACATAGTTCCCCAGCGACTGGCTCATCTTCTGAGCGCCATCGAGCCCCTCGAGCAAGGGCATCGTCAGCGCGATCTGCGGATCCTGCCCCGCGTCCTTCTGCAACTCGCGCCCGACGAGCAGGTTGAAGAGCTGGTCGGTGCCCCCGAGCTCCACGTCCGCCTCGACGGCCACCGAGTCGTACCCCTGGAGCAGCGGATACAGGAATTCCATCAGCGAGATGGGCTTCCCCGCCGCGTACCGATCGGCGAAGTCGTCGCGCTCCAGCATCCGGGCGACGGTGGTAGACGCCGTCAAGCGAAGTACGTCTTCGACGCCCAGTGGTTCGAGCCACTCCGAGTTCCGCCGGAGCTCGACCCGGTCACGATCGATCACCTTCCAGAACTGGGACAGCACGCGGTCGGCGAACGCATCGACCTGCTCTTTGGAGAGCGTCGGCCGGGTCGATGATCTCCCCGATGGATCCCCGACACGCGCGGTGAAATCGCCGACGATCAGAACCGCCTGGTGCCCTGCGTCTTGGAACTCACGGAGCTTGCGGAGGACCACAGCCCAGCCGAGCGTGACCGTGGGAGCGGTCGGGTCCAGACCGAGCTTGACGCGCAGCGGTCTCCCGAGCGAGAGCTTCTCGGCCAGCCCGCCCTCGGGAGCGATCTCCGCGGCCCCGCTCTGCAACCTCGCGAGGGCATCATCGGCCATGGCGCCGCGATGCTACCAACTGCCTCCGCAAGAACGTTCGGGTTCGGGGGTAGGCTTCGCTTCGTATGCGGAAGGTCCGGGGACCCCTCGCCGCCTGTGTTGCGCTCGCCTGCTTCGCCAGTGGGATGGCCGCGTGCAGCCTGCCGCGATTGCAGGACTACCATGTCCGGCCCCTCGCCCAAACGTCGTTCTTGTACGCGGCGGACGGATCGCTGATCACGGCGCTACATGCCACCGAGAACCGGGTCGCGCTCACGAGTGCGCAGATGACCCAGAACATCCGAGACGCGGTCGTCGCGATCGAGGACCGACGTTTCTACACCCATCACGGCGTCGACCCCGAGGCGATCCTGCGGGCCGCGGTCAACGATCTTCGGAGCGGACACGTCGTCGAGGGCGGATCGACGATCACCCAGCAGCTGGTGAAGAACGTGTACACCGGCGACAGTCAGAGCTTCGGCCGGAAGGTCGACGAGGCGCTCCTGGCGTGGCAGCTCGAGAACCGGCTCTCGAAGCTTGAGATCCTCACGCGCTACCTGAACACGGTGTACTTCGGTGAGGGGGCCTATGGGATCCAAGCCGCTGCCAAAACCTACATCGGCGTCGACGCGAGCGATCTGACGCTCGCCGAGTGCGCGATGCTCGCCGGGCTGATCACCGCCCCCAACCATTTCGACCCCTTCGTCCGGCGTTCATCCGCTATCGGCAGACGGAACGTCGTGCTCCGGCTGATGCGGGAACAGGGATCCATCACCGGGAAGCAGTACCACGACGCCGTCCACGAGAAGATCGTGTTACGGCGCGACCGTACCGAGCTGCGCTATCCGTATCCGTACTTCGTGGACTACTTCAAGCGCTGGTTCCTGACGAACCCTGCGTTCGGCAAGACGTACGACGATCGCTATCGGATGCTCTTCGCGGGCGGCTTGCGGATCACGACGACGCTCGATCCCGGCATCCAGGCCGCCGCCCAGGACGCCGTATCGAGCGTCCTCACGTATCCGTCCGATCCCGATGCGGCCGTCACGGTTCTCGATCCTCGCACCGGGTACGTGCGAGCGATGGTCGGTGGCAAGGCCGCGGACTATTGGGCGAACGACGCGGCCGGGCGTGTGAACCTCGCGACCGGGATCGGAGGGTCGGGCAGACAGACCGGGTCCGCGTTCAAGGCGTTCGCGTTGGTCACCGCGCTCGAGCACGGGATCTCTCCCGATACGATGTTCGCGGCACCTTCGTCGATCGACATCCCGCTCCCGGGCGGCGGGTACTGGCACGTGACGAACGCCGAGGGCAACGGATACGGCACCATGAGCCTTCGCTCGGCGACCGTCTACTCGGTGAACACCGTGTACGCGCAGGTGATCGAGCGACTGACCCCGGAGGCCGTGGTCGAGACGGCGCAACGGATGGGGATGCGGTGTTGCCCGAAGGTCGCGAACCCGAGCACGCCCTTGCAGCCCTATCTGTCCGCGGTCCTCGGATCCAACGAGGCGAACACGCTCGAGATGGCGAGCGCGTACGGAACGCTCGCGACGGGCGGACGCCACGTCGACCCCGTTCCGGTCATGACGGTGTCCGATGCCAACGGCAACCTCGTCTGGCAGGCGGACCCGCGCCCGCAGCAGGTCGTCAGCCCCGATGTCGCGGCCGCCGCGGACGGGATCTTGCAGGACACGGTCCTCTACGGCACCGGGACCGCGGCCAACATCGGGCGGCCACAGATCGGGAAGACCGGAACCGATGACAACCACGACAACGCCTGGTTCATCGGGTCCGTGCCCCAGTTGACCGCGGCGATCTGGGTCGGGTTCCATCAAGGACAGATCCCGATGGAGCCTCCGCGAACCCGGATCACCGTGTTCGGAGGGACCTTCCCGGCGCAGATCTGGCGTGTCCTGATGCTCCGGGCGACGGCGGGGATGCCCGCGGAATCGTTCCCGACCCCCGAGGTGCGCTACCTCTCCGTGGCGGTCGACGTGACGCAGCATCCCTATTGCTTGCCGAACGAGTACACGCTGCCGATGGACGTCGAGGTCCTGCACTTCATCGCTGGGACCGAGCCGGATCAGATCTGCTCGACCCCGACCTCGCATCAGAAGGTCATCGTGCCGTCGGTGGTCGGATTCGCGCAGACCGAGGGGCTCGCGACCCTCGAACAGAGCGGCTTCTACGTCCAGGTGCGGACCGAAGCGAGCACCCAACCCCCCGGGACGATCATCTATCAGGTGCCGGCGGGCGGGGTGCCCGACTTCCAGACGAACACGGTCACGGTCACCGTGGCGAAGGCACTGCCGCCCGCCGGCTGACCGAGACCCACGGACCGTCGATCCAGAAGCGCCAGGGCAGGTCGGTCCCGACCCGGATCCCGACCCGAGGGCCGCGGCGGATGCTCGCGGCGACAGCGGTCGGACCGCGTTCGATCCAGATCTCGCTCCCCCGGACCAGGTCAGCGCCATCGAGGCTTCGGTCGACGTCGAACGCCTGGGCGAGGCGAGCCGGTCCGCGGCAGAGGTCGCGCACGCGATCCGTGCCCCGGCGGATCGACATGCGATCCATGCCTTCGAGTGGCTGCGCCGCTCTGAGCAGGACGGCGCTCGCCGACCCGTCCCGTCCCGTCACCACGTTCATACAGTGGTGCATGCCGTACGTGAAGTACACGTACAGATGTCCGGGAGGTCCGAACATGACGCGGACGCGCGGCGTGCGACCCCGATAGGCGTGACTCGCCGGGTCGTTCTGCTCGTAGGCCTCCGTCTCGACGATCCGGGCACGGAGGACAGCGCCGTCCGCGAGCCGGCGCGCGAGGACGTGACCCAGGAGCTCCGGCGCGACCTCGGTCGCGGATCGCGCGAACGATCGGCGCGGCAGGCGCGTCATTCAGGAGTCCTTCCGGAGGAACCGGCGGAGCTTCGTGAGTGGCCAGGCATCGATCACGTCGTCCTTCGTCAGCCAGCCGCGCTGGGCCACGCCGACGCCGTAGCGCATCGCGTCGAGGTGACCCACCGCGTGGGCGTCGGTGTCGATCGAGAACCGAGCGCCGTAGCGACGCGCCCGCCGGACGTGCTCGTCCCGGAGATCCAGCCGATCCGGATACGCGTCGATCTCCAGCGCGGTTCCGGTCCGGGCCGCCGCCTCGAACACCGCGTCCAGGTCGAGGTCCACCGGATCGCGCCGTCCGATCTTCCGCGTCGTGGGATGACCGACCACGTTCACGTGGGGGTTCTCCATCGCTCGGATCATCCGGCGGGTCATCGCTTCGCGCGACTGATTGAAGTGCGAGTGGATCGATGCCACGGTGAGGTCGAACCCCTCCAGGAAGGAAGCCGGCCAGTCGACCGCTCCGTCGGGATCGATGTTCAGCTCCGTTCCGTGCAGCAAGATCATCCGTGGGTAGCGATCCTGGAGCGCCCGCAGCTTCGCCCGCTGGGCGAGCATCTTCTCGTCCGTCATCCGCTGCATCGCCAGGTTAGGCGCGTGGTCCGTCACGGCGTAGTAGGCGTAGCGCTTCGCGGCCGCCGCCGCCAGCATCTGTTCGAGGGTCGCGACTCCGTCGGTGAGATCGGTGTGCGTGTGCAGGTCGCCGCGCATCTGCTTCACCGTCACGACCTGAGGGAGCTCGCCGGCGAGCGCCGCTTCGATCTCGCCGCGATCCTCCCGCAGCGTCGGTTCGATGAATGGCAGCCCGAGTCGTTCGTAGACGTCGCCCTCGCTCTCCGCGGCGATCAACTCGTCGGTCTGTACCTGGAAGAGCCCGTACTCGTTCAGCTTGAGTCCCTTGCGGACGGCCATCTCCCGGATCCGCACGTTGTGCGCCTTCGACCCGGTGAAGTAGATCATCGCCGCACCCCACGCCTCTTCGGGGATCACTCGAAGATCAACCTGGAGGCCCGAGCGGGTCACGACGGAGGATCTGGTCTCACCCCGCGCGAGGATCCGTTCCACGTCGTCGTACCCCGTGAAGGCGTCCATGATCGGGGCCGGGGACGCACTGGCGACCAACAGATCGACGTCCCCGATCGTCTCGGCCATCCGCCGCAGTGATCCCGCGAGTTCGGCCCGCCGTACATCGGTGATCGTCCGGAGACGCTCGAGGAGGGCCTCCGCCACTCCCATCGCGACGTCGATCGTGACCCTGCCGGTGTCGCGTTGGGCTCGCTGGACGGCCTGGAGCACGTTCTCCTCGGTCTTCGCCGAGAACCCCTTGAGCCCCCGGAGGCGGCCGTCTCGAGCCGCCGCCACCAGCTCCTCGAGGCCATCGATCCCGAGCTCCTGGTACACGACCATCGCCTTCTTCGGACCGAATCCGGGGATCGCGGTCATCGAGCGGACACCCGACGGCACCTGTGCTCGCAGCTCCTCGAGCTCGCGGAACGTGCCCGTCTCGAGCACGCTTCGAACCTTCTCCGCGATCGACTTCCCGACGTTGGGGATCGCCCGGATCCCGGCGTCGTCGAGGTCCCGCAGCTCATCCGGGAACCCGCCGATCGCTCGCGCCGCCTTCTCGTAGGCACGAGGTTTGAAGGGGTCGTCCGCCACGATCGCCAAGAGGTCGGCGAACTCGGTCAGCACGCGCGCCACGTCGTCGTTGGAGCGGGGCATCCCGGCCGTCCCTCAGGCGAGGTCGAACAGGACCAAGAGAAGGGCCTTCTGGGAATGCAGGCGATCCTCGGCCTGATCCCAGACCGCCGATCGCGGTCCGTCGATGACCTCGTCCGTTATCTCTTGCCCGCGGTGCGCCGGAAGACAGTGGAGGACGATCGCGGTTGGGTCCGCCAGGTCGAGCAACGCCTGGTTCAGCTGATACGGCCGGAACACCAGCGCTCGTGCGTCTGCCTCTTCCTCTTGACCCATGCTCGCCCACACGTCGGTGTAGAGCACGTGCGCCCCTTTCACCGCCGTCTGCGGGCCCGCCAGTGTTTCGATCGCGCCGCCGGTCTCCTCCGCGATCTCCGAAGCTCGCTGCACTACCTGCGGGATCGGTTCGAAGCCGGCAGGGACCGCGATCCGAACCGTCATCCCCGTCTTCGCGCCGGCGAGGAGCAACGAATGCGCGACGTTGTTCCCGTCGCCCACGTACGCGAGGATCTTCCCGGACAGGGTGCCGAGGCGCTCGCGGATGGTCATGAGATCCGCGAGCGCCTGACACGGATGTTCGAAATCGGAGAGCGAGTTGATCACCGGCACAGAAGCGGCTTCGGCCAGGACCTCGAGGCGCTCCTGCTCGAAGGTCCGAAGGACGATCGCGTCCACGTAGCGCGACAAGACCCGGCCCGTGTCCTCGATGGTCTCTCCACGTCCGAGCTGCAGATCCGCACCCGACAGCGTGAGCGGACGCCCGCCGAGCTGCCCGATGCCAACCTCGAAGGAGACCCGGGTTCGCGTCGAGGCCTTCTCGAAGAGCAACGCAACGGTCATGCCGGCGAGGGCGTCGTGATGGAGCGTTCGATCGGCCTTCAGCGCATCCGCGACGTCGAGGACGTGCACGAGCTCGGCCGGACCAAGATCGTCGACGGAGAGGTAATCCCGTAGGTACTCACGTGGCATGGATGCCGAAGTCTAGTCCCGTGCCGTCCTGGCGACGCCGGAGGGCTAGCCCGCGCGCAGCTTCGCGCCGAACGCCTGCCCGAGCTCCTCGACGATCCGATCGACCGCTTCCTGGGCCTCCTCATCCCGCAGCGTCCTGTCGGGAGCCCGGAGATCGAGCGAGAACGCGAGGCTCTTCGTTCCGGCAGGGAGCGGCTCCCCCACGTAGACGTCGAAGAGCGTGCTCGAGGCGAGGAGCGCGCCGCCCGCTTGGCGAAGTGCCTCGTGCACGGCGCCGGCCGGCGTCGCATCCTCCACGATGAAGGCGAGATCCCGGTGGACCGGTGGGAAGCGCGGAGGGAGGTCGGTCGAGGCCGATCGCCTTCCCGCGCCGCCCTCCAGGGCGCGGAGACCGAGGACCCCCACCGCGACGCGACCGGTGATGTCGAGCGCTTCCGCAACGCGTGGGTGGATCTCCCCAAGCACCCCCGCGTGCGACCCACCGATCACGATCCGCGCAGAGCGCCCCGGATGGAACGGGCCATCGGGCACATCGGCCAGCGACCAGTCGGCTACCCCAAGATCGTCGAAGAGCGACTCCAAGACCCCTCTGGCGTCGAGCACGTCCAACGGCCGTCGCTCGCTCCACCAGCCCACGCCGTCGTCGCCACACAGGGCGAACCCGGCCTTGCGGATCTCGACGAACGGGTCGGCGAGGCGGAACGTCGTGCCAACCTCGAAGATCCGCACGGTGTCCACCCCTCGGGACTGGTTCAAGGCGACGGAGTGCAGCAGCCCCGGCGTCAACCTCGTTCGCAGGAACCCTTCCTCCGCGCGCAGGGGATTCGTGACGGGGATCGCGTCCGTGTCGCCGAACAGTGCGAGATCGGATGCTGCATCGAACGGGACTGGGCGGTTCTCCCGGAGGCCCGCTCGCGCGAGCGCGCCCTTGACCCGACGGGCGAACGCGTAGGTATCCGGCACGCCGCCTGGATGCGGCGCCCTCGGCAGCGCCGTCCCGACGTTGTCGTACCCCTCGATCCGAACGACCTCCTCGATCAGATCCACCTCGCGTTCGATATCGGCGCGGTAGCCGGGGATCTCCACGTCGAGGCGGTCGCCTTCGAGGCGGTTCGTCATCCCGAGGCTGTCGAACACCGACACTGCCGCCTCGGCCGGAACGGCGTAGCCGAGGAGCGCGGTGGCTCGAGCCGGCCGGAGCGAGATCCATCTCCGTTCCGGCGCCCCTCCTGCCTCGGCGACCCCACGCATCACCTGTCCGCCCGCCCACCGCGCCATGAGCGCCGCGCATCGCGCGGCCGCGCCGGAGCACGCTTCCGGATCGGTCCCGCGTTCGAAGCGGTGCGACGCCTCCGTGTGCAGGTCGAGCCGGCGCGCCGTGAGCAGCACGCCGCTCCGGGTGAAGTAGGCGCTCTCGAGCAGCACGTCCGTGGTTCCTTCGGACACCTCGGAGGTTCGTCCACCCATCACGCCTGCCAGCGCCACGGGCTTCTCCACGTCGCAGATCAGCAGGTCCTTGTCCGTGAGGGCCCGTTCCACATCGTCCAGGGTCAGCAGCCGCTCCCCGTCGTAGGCCTTGCGGACGACGATGCCGGGCCCGGCGAGCTGATGCAGATCGAAGGCATGCAACGGCTGACCGGTCTCCAGCAACACGTAGTTGGTCGCGTCCACGACGGCGTCGATCGGGCGGACACCGCAGGCCGTCAACCGAGCCTGCACGCCGAGCGGGGATGGCCGATGCGCCACGCCGCGGACCGCCCGGGCGACGTACCGCGGACAAGCCTCGAGATCGTCGATCCGCACGGTCACCGCATCGGCGACGGCGTCCGTCATCTCGTCCACCGACGTGTCGAGCGGCACGAGCTTCACGCCGGTGGCGGCCGCCGCCTCTCGCGCCACGCCGTAGACGCTCAGGAAGTCAGGGCGGTTGGGTTCGACCTCGATGTCCAAGACGGCCTCGTCCAGGCCTAGCCCTCGCTTGAGATCGTCCCCGACGCCGAGCCCCGCCTGGTTGAGGATGAGGATGCCGCTGTGGTCCTGGCTGATCGCGAGCTCGCGAGGCGAGCACAGCATGCCGTTCGAGTCGACCCCCCGGACCCTGCGCGTAGCCAGCGGCTCGGCGAGGACCGGCACGCGTGCGCCCGGTGGTGCCCAGGGAACGAGATCGCCGGGCCCCATGTTGCGAACCCCGACGACCAGCTCGTCCTCCCCGGATCCATGCTGGATCCGCGCCACGCAGAGCTTGTCCGAGTTCGGGTGGTCGCGGACCTCGAGGATCCGAACGACGACCACGCCCTCGAGCCCATCCCATGGACGTTCGACCGCCTCGATCAGCACCCCTCGAGGGATCAGGATCTCCGCGAGCTGGTCGGCTCCCAGATCGGTCGGCGCGAACTCACGGAGCCAGGTGAGCGGGACGCGCATCACGCGGCCCCGAACCGCTCGAGGAACCGAACGTCGCCTTCGATCAGGAGCCGCATATCGGGGATCTCGTACTTGAGGATCGCGACACGCTCGATCCCGAGCCCGAAGGCGAACCCCGTGTATCGCTCGCTGTCGTAGCCGCAGTTCTCGAGCACCTTCGGATGCACCATGCCGGCTCCGAGCAGTTCGATCCACCCGTTCCCACAGGTCGGGCATCCGACCCCGTCGCAGCGGAAACAGGTGACCCCGATCTGGGCGCCGGGCTCGACGAACGGGAAATACGAGGGCGTGAAGCGGATCTTCCGATCGTCGCCGAACAGCCCTTTGGCCATCGCCTCGAGCGTGCCCTTGAGATCGGCGAACGTGATCCCCTCATCCACCACGAGCGCCTCCACCTGGTGGAACACGGCCAAGTGGGTCGGGTCGGGCGTCTCTCGCCGGTACACCCGGCCGGGGGCGACGATGTAGATCGGCGGAGGCTGCGACTGCATCGTGCGGATCTGCACCGCCGATGTCTCGGTGCGGAGCAAGAGTTCCGGGTGACCCGGGATCGATACATAGAGGGAATCCTTCATGGTTCGCGCTGGGTGGTCCTCGGGGATGTTGAGTGCCTGGAAGTTGTGCCAGTCGTCCTCGATCTCCGGACCCTCGGCAACGCGATAGCCGAGCCGGAGGAACAGACCCACGATCTCGTCCTCGACGAGCGTCAAGGGGTGGAGCGACCCCTCGGGCCGGCGCCGCCCGGGGAGGGTCATGTCGATGGCGTCCGCAGCCAGCAGCGCGGACTCCGCATCCACGGTCATCGCGTTCCTACGAGCCTCCAGCGCCTCCGCCAGCTCGGCGCGGACCTCGTTGACGGCCCTGCCCAACTCGCGACGTTGCGCTTCCTCGAGCGTGCCCAGCGCGCGTTGCACCTCGCTGAGCTGCGACTTGCGTCCGAGCACCGCGATGTTCGCCGCGTCCAGCTCCTCGAGGGATGCGGCGGACGCGAACAGGTCGCGACCGCGCGCACGTTCCGTCTCCAGCGTGCGGAGCATCTCGGACGGGTCCATCGGTCCGCCGAGTCTACCGGGCGGTTCGATGCGCTTTGCCCGATCGGTCAGCGCGGGAGCGGGAGCTCCAGGTGGAACGACAACGTGTCCCCCGCGACCTCTGCCCACGCGCGTCCACCCTGCGTCTCGGCGACCGCGCGGGCAACGTAGAGCCCGATCTTGCTGCCGCCCCCGGCGCCGGGCCTGCGTGGCAGGAAGAGTTCCTCGGCGCCGGCGGCGTCGATCGTGGCTCCCGTCCGCGAAGCCCAGACGTGAAGATCCCCATCGCGTCGTTCGGCCCCGATCGTGGTCACGCCCTCCCCCGCCCACCACGACAGCGCTTCCTCATAGGACAGCAGGGTGGTCTTCAGGCGGGCGGGATCCACGAAGTACGGCCCCGGGTCACCGGACCACACGACCGGAGGATGCTCGGGGTCGCGAGCGAGGAGCTCCCCGATCGTGACCGCGATATCGGCCACGTCGGTCTGATCGGGGAGAAGCTCCAAGGATCCCGCGGCGACGCGTGCCGCATCCACGAGCATCCGCAGGATCTGATCCATCCGATCGGCGTCGTGCACGATGCCGCGGAGCATCAACTCTCGTTGGTCGTCGTCGAGCTGCGCCCAGCGCTTCTCCAGGGCATACCCGAACCCCTTCATCGCCGTGAGCGGCGAGCGGATGTCGTGGGCGGCCGCGGCGATCAGCGCCTCGAGCGCGGCGCCCTTGCCGACGCGCCGGCGCGCCCATTCGAACAGACACACCGTCGCCGCGGCAGCCAGGTTCAGGGATTCGGCGCGGCCCGCGTGCGGAACGCGGACGGTCGCGTCGGCGAGCCGGACGATCTCCTGCGGCAGGCCATGCGCCTCGTTCCCGAACAGGAACGCCACCCGGCCACCCAGATCCAACCCGTACAGGTTCTCCGAACCGTCCGCGTCCATCGCGAAGGTGCGGAAGCCGCTCCCGCGCAGGGACTCGATCACCTCCGGGGTGGAGACCCCGCGAACGACGGGAAGATGGAACAGGGATCCCGCCGAAGCCCGGACGGTCTTGGGGTTGTAGACGTCGACCGAGGAAGAGGTGAACACGACGGCCGATGCACCGGCGGCGTCGGCGGAACGCAGGACCGTCCCGGCGTTCCCCGGATCACGAACCTCGTGCAACACGCTCACGCAGGAGGGGTCGGTTCGCGGCACCGCCGAGAGGTCGACGTCCACGTAGGGGGCGACGCCCACGCTCCCCTGGGGGGTGACCGTGGAGGTCAGCTTCCGAAGGACATCCGGACTGACGTGACTGACCTCCACGCCGGTCTGCGACGCCCGGACCGCGAGCGGATCCAGCGGGTCGACGACGAGGAGGGCGACGATCCCCGGCGGGTCACGATCGAGCGCCTCGGAGATCCCCTGGGCCCCCTCGACGAGGAACGATCGGTCCCGGTCCCGGGCGGCGTCCTTCTTCAGGCGGGCGGCGGCGGCGACCTTCGGGTTCTTGAGGCTGGTGAGCAAACGACCCTCCGCGCGGCGGCGCTCCCGGACTCGTGAGTCTACGTTCGGCGGGAAGGGCGCTGGCGAACGAAGGACCCCAGCGTCAGGCGGCCGGTGCTCCGGATGCTTCCTTCGCCGTCTGGACGAGGGATGCGAACGCAGCCGGGTCGTTCACGGCGAGATCCGCGAGGATCTTGCGGTCGACCTCGACGCCGGCCGTCTTCAAGCCGTTGATGAATCTCGAATACGACAGACCGTGCGGTCGAGCGGCAGCGTTGATCCGAGCGATCCACAATCGGCGGAACTGGCCCTTGCGGTCACGACGATCGCGGTACGCGTAGACGCCGGAGTGCCGGACCTGCTCCTTGGCGATCCGGTAGCGGATCCGCCGACTGCCTGTGTAGCCCTTGGCAGCCTTGAGCACCTCGCGGCGCTTCTTCTTCGCATGGACCGAACGTTTGACCCGTGCCATGTCGTCACCTCACCAGCAGACGCTTCAGCTTCTTCTGCTCTTTGGTCGCGGTGACCTCGGCCATGCCCTCGACGCGGCGCCGTCGGCTGCCGCTCTTCTTGGTGAGCATGTGATTGCCGGTGGCCTTCCGGTGGAGCACCTTGCCCTTCCGAGTCACCCGGAAGCGCTTGGCGGTCGCGCGGTGGGTCTTGGTCTTCGGCATGTCCTATCTACCCTTCGTCCGATGCGGCGGCCGGTTCCGCGTGGAGCTCGTCGAGTTGCGGCTCCGATCCGACGACCGGATCCGGCGCGGGGGCGACGGCCGAGACCACCTGCTCCCTCGCCTCGCGCGCCCGTTCCTTCGCGAGTGCCTCGAGATGCCGCTTGTTGGGGCTGATCACCATGATCATGTTGCGCCCCTCTTGCTTCGGCATCGCTTCAACGACGACCAGTTCGCCCAGGTCGGTGACGAGACGATCGAGGATCCTGCGACCCAGATCCGTGTGCGCCATCTCTCGCCCACGGAACATGATCGTGATCTTGACCTTGTTCCCCGCCTCGAGGAACCGCGTGACGTGCCCCTTCTTCGTGGCGTAGTCGTGCGGGTCGATCTTCGGGCGGAACTTGATCTCCTTCAGCCCGGTGCGCGATTGCTTCTTGCGCGCTTCCTTCTGGCGGACATCTCGCTCGTACTTGAACTTGCCGTAGTCCATGATCCGACACACGGGTGGATCGGCTTGCGGCGCGACCTCAACGAGGTCCAGATCCAACTCACGCGCCTGGCGGAGCGCTTCGCGCGTGTCCACCACGCCGATCTGTGAACCGTCGGCCCCGACGAGCCGGACCCGTGGAGACCTGATCCTGTCGTTGATACGCGGATCTGTTGAGACCCCGCATCACCTCCTATGATGAACGAGCACCGGCTGAAGCCGGTGCATGAGGAACGCAGCAACGCTCTTCGCGCCCGTGAAGTATAGGGGCCGATGCGGACGCCCGTCGACCGGACGTTGGAGCGCGGGATCTACCATTCGTCGTCGGCGCCGGCGTCTCCCACCAGGAGCCGATCGTCCTCGCTCGAATACCCGAACGCGACCTGCAGGATCCTCCCCGGTTCAGGCCCGCTGCAGCGCACCCGGTGCGCTTCCTCGGCCGGAACCGTGAACTCCTCGCCGGCGGCCGCCTCGACGACCCTGTTCCCGATCTCGACCGTGAGCCCCGGATCCAACACGATCCACATCTCCTCGCGCAAGCGATGGTAGTGAGCACCCGTGCGCGCCCCCGGATTGACGGTCACGATGCGGACCGTCGCCGGCTGATTGAGCGCGTACGTGGCCAGGCGACCCCATGGCCGGTCCACGATCATCCGGCAGCCTTCCCCGCCGGGAGCGACCGCATCAACCAAGCCATCTCGAGCGCCGACCCGGCGGCCTCCCATCCCTTGTTCCCGTGCTCCCCCCCGGCCCGAGCCAATGCCTGTGCGAGATCGTCCGTCGCGAGGACCTCGAAGATGCAGGGAACACCGGTCGCTCGCCCGACCTCCGAGATGCCGCGAGCCGCCTCCGCAGCGATCAGGTCGAAGTGGGAGGTCTCTCCGCGGATCACGGCTCCGAGGCAGATCAGGGCGTCGAACCGGCCCGACTCGGCAAGGCGGCGCGCGACGAGCGGGATCTCGAAGGCGCCGGGAACCCACACGACCGTCACGTCCTCGGGGTCCACGCCGTGATGCGACAGGCCGCCGCACGCGCCCTCCACGAGTTGTGAGGTCACGAGCTCATTGAACCGCGACGCCACGATCGCGACCCGTTGGCCCGCCCCGAGCGTCTCGCCCCGGAGGACGTTCATCCGAGGTCTCCGGGGACGTCCAGCAGGTGGCCGAGCTTCTGGGCCTTCGTCCGCAGGTACCCGATGTTGTGCGAGGTGGGTTCGATCTCGAGGGGGATCCGTTCGGCGATGGACAGGCCGTAGCCCTCGAGCCCCGCCCGCTTGTCTGGGTTGTTCGTCAGCAAGCGCATCGACCGGACGCCGAGATCGACGAGGATCTGCGCACCGATCCCGTACTCGCGCTGATCCGCCGCGAACCCGAGCTCGATGTTCGCTTCGACGGTGTCACGTCCCTGGTCCTGCAGTTCGTAGGCGCGCAGCTTGTGCCTCAGGCCGATCGCGCGGCCCTCGTGTCCGCGGATGTACAAGACGACGCCACGCCCCTCGGCGCTGATCAGCTCGAAGGCCCGCTCCAGCTGGCTCCCACAGTCGCACCGGAGCGAGCCGAACACGTCACCCGTGAGGCATTCCGAGTGGACCCGCGTCATGACCTCCGCCCCGTCCCCGATGTCGCCATGTACGAGCGCGACGTGGGTCCTCCCGTCGACCAGGCTCTCGTAGGCATAGGCGCGGAACTCGCCCAAGCCGGTGGGGATCGTGGCCTCTGCGACCCGCTCCACGAGCACCTCGCGCTTGCGCCGGTACTCGATCAGATCGGCGATGGAGACGAGCTTGAGCCCGTGATCGCGCGCGACCCGGATCAGCTCGGGCAGCCTCGCCATCGAGCCGTCGGGGTTCATCACCTCGCAGATCACGCCCGCCGGGAACATGCCCGCGAGCGTGGCCAGGTCGACCGCGGCCTCCGTGTGGCCCGCGCGCCGCAACACGCCGCCCTCCTTCGCTCGCAGCGGGAAGACGTGGCCGGGCTTCAAGAACTCCTGCGGCTTGGTCCCCAGATCGGCGATCGCGCGCGCGGTGGCGGACCGGTCGTAGGCGCTGGTCCCGGTCGTGGTTGATGGTGCGAAGTCGATCGAGACGGTGAATGCGGTCTCGTCGCCGCCGTTCGAGCTCACCATCTGCGGGATCTGCAGCTCGTCCAGCCGCCACCCGGCGACCGGCAGGCACACGATCCCCCGGCCATGGGTCACCATGAAGTTCACGGCTTCCGGCGTGCATCGTTCGGCCGCGATGATGAAGTCGCCCTCGTTCTCGCGATCGGCATCGTCGACCACGAGGACGATCTTGCCCTCGCGGAGATCTTCGATCGCCCCTTCGATGGTGTCGAAGACCTCCGGCGTCGCGTCGGTCTCCTCAAGCTGTTCGCTCATCGTCCGGACCTTTCCATCGATCGTTCCACGTATCGCGCGATCACGTCCGCCTCGACGTTCACATGTCGGCCGGGGGCCGCGAGCCCGAGCGTCGTCACGGCCAGCGTATGCGGGATCAACGCGACCGTGATCTCCTCGCCGTCGACGGCCGCGATCGTCAGGCTCACTCCATCGATCGCGATCGAACCGCGCTCGACGACGTACCGCGACAGCTCCGCCGGCACCCTGAGCGATACACATGCACCACCGGTGGCGTCGACGTCCACCCGGGTCACTTCGCCCACGCCATCCACGTGCCCCTGCACCAGATGCCCTCCGAGCAGCGCCACCAGCGTGACCGGACGCTCCAAGTTCACCGGATCGCCGGGACGAAGGTCTCGGAGGCACGTGCGCGCGAGCGTCTGTTCCGACAGATCGAAGCGGAGCGAAGCGTCCGTGCGGTCCACCACCGTGAGGCACACCCCGTTGACGGCCACGGAGGCCCCGACGTCGCTGTCGCGCACGACGGCGCGGGCTTCGACCACGAGATGGCCGTCCCCCGCAACCACGACCCGGCCTCGTTCCTCAATGATGCCCGTGAACACGCGCCACCACCTTGAGATCGGGCCCGATCCGCTCGACCCGTTCGAAGGCCAACGCGAGGGCCGCACCCACCGGCATGAACCCCGCGCCGGCGACCACCCCTGGCGCCTGCTCGCCGCCGATCACCTTCGGCGCCAGATAGAACACGAACCGGTCCACGAGGCCTCCGTCGACGAAGGCCCAGGCCAGCTTCGCGCCGCCCTCGAGGAGCATGCCTTGCACGTCGCGCTTCCCGAGAGCATCGAGCAACCCCGGGATCGACACACGTCCGGCCTCGTTCCGATCGATGACCACGACCTCGGCGCCCGCCTCTTCCCATGCGGATACCCGATCGGGGGGGGTCCGGTCGGTGGTGGCGACCAGCGTGGGCGCCGACCCATCGAACACCCGAGCCCGGGCGGAGATCCGACCGGTCGAGTCCACGACGACCCGTCGCGGCGGGCGGGCGTCCGCGTAGCGCCCGTCGCGGACGGTGAGGGAGGGATCGTCGGCGATCACGGTTCCGGAGCCGACGGCGACGGCGTCCGACCAGGCGCGGAGGCGTTGGACATCCGCGCGCGCTTCGTCGGAGGTGATCCACCTCGACGTACCGTCCGCGGCGGCCGTCTTCCCATCCAGCGACGCGGCCGACTTGAGGATCACGAACGGTCTCCCGGTCATGACGTGGTGTTCGAACGCTTCGTTGAGCGCCCGGCACTCCGCGCCCAGCACCCCGGTCACGACCTCGATGCCCGCGCCATGCAGCTCGGCGATCCCCGGGGCCCCGCCGCCGAGGTCGGGATCGGTCGCTCCCACGATCACGCGAGCGACGCCCGCTTCGATCAGGGCCGTTGTACAGGGAGGCGTGCGGCCGAACCGGTTGCAGGGCTCGAGCGTGCTGATGACTGTGGCGCCGCGCCCGTCGGCCCCGGCTAGGGAGAGCGCTACCGCTTCGGCGTGCGGCGTCCCGGGCCCTTCATGCCAGCCCTCGCCGACCACGTCGCCGGCCGACGACCGCACGATGGCACCGACCAACGGGTTCGGAGAGACGCGGCCCCAGCCTCGCTCCGCGAGCTCGAGCGCCCGCCGCATGTCCGCCTCGTGTCGTTCCATCCGTCCCCCTCACCGGGGCGGGAACGACACGTCGGGCGCCGCCGCGGGAGCGGCTACGCAACGATCGCGCCCGTTCCTCCCATCCCGACTCTCACGGTCGGTCCCGGTATCGCGCCGGGTCCACCCACGGCTGGCGGTCGTGGGGTCGCGGACTGTCACCGCCGGTGGGGAGTTCCACCCCGCCCCGGAAACAGGCTTTCCCCGAGTATAGGAGTCCCCCGGACGGAGGCCAAGACGCGCCGGCGTCGCTACACGGCGCGGCGATCGACGGCGTAACTGGACCCCGGCTGACGCTTCGCGAACGACTTCATCTCGGTCGCGACGGCCACGGCCTCGCCGTAGTGCGCGAACTGCCTACGATCGGTGCTCGCGATCCCGACCGAGATCGCCACCAGGGGGATGTCTTGGAGGACGCCCTTCCGGTCCTCGACCCGGACGAATCCGCGTTCGAGGTCCTCCGGCTCGTAGAACTCGGAACGCGCCTCGTCGAAATGCTCGCAGATCCGCTTGGCGACATCCTCGGACGGCTCGGGAGCGAGGACCGCGACGAAGTCGTCGCCGCCTACGTGACCGACGAACCCGTCGGTGCCGACGTGTTCCACGACAGCGTCCTGGATGATCCTGGCGACGGCCTGGATCAGCCGGTCGCCACGGACGAACCCCTTCTGGTCGTTGTACGCCTTGAAGTTGTCCAGATCGCAATACAGCACGGCGAAGGGGCGAGCCTCCCGAACCTGTCGCTCGATCTCCTCCTGGATCCTGATGTTCCCGGGCAAACCGGTCAGCGGCGACAGGTTCCGCATCTCCTTCGCCCGACGGAGCGTGCCCTTCACCCGGGCCAGGAGCTCGATCGGATCGAAGGGCTTGATGATGTAGTCGTCCGCCCCCGACTGCAGACCCGTGACCTTGTCGGCCGACAGGGCCTTGGCGGTCAGCATGATGATGCTGGTGTTCGCCGTCTGCGGGCTCCGTCGAAGGCGCTGGGCCACCTCGAAGCCATCGATCCTGGGCATCATCACATCGAGGAGCACCAGATCGGGCCGAAGCTCGGCCGCCCGGTCCAGCGCCTCCTCGCCGTCCCCGGCCACCGCGACCTCGTATCCCGCGGAACGCAGGTTCACCTCGACGAATCGCGCGATGTCCGGATCGTCGTCCACCACCAGGATGGTTTCCGGCACCTCAATGAGCCTTTCCGGTCGGTGTGGCCGGTTCGTTCCCCGCGATCTCGGCGAGAGCGCGCGCCGCCGCCGCCGGGTCCGACTGTGCGAAGACGCCCGACGCGGCGACCAGGACGTTCGCGCCCGCGTCGATCGCGCGGGCGGCGTTCTCGACCTTCACCCCGCCGTCGATCTCCAGATCGACGGCGGGGTTGCGCCCGTCGATCTGAGCGCGCGCCGCTTCCAGGCGCGGGTACACCTCGGGGTTGAGCTGTTGGAAGGACCACCCGGGACGGATGCTCATCAGCATCAGGTCGTCGATCTCCTCGAGGTAGGGCGTGGCTGCCTCGAGCGACGTCTCGAGGTTCAACGTCAGACCGACCCCCAGACCGGCGTCACGCGCTTTGCGGATCGCCGGGCCGGGATCCGGGACCGCTTCGAGATGGAAGCTCACCCGGTCGAGGCCTGCCTCGCGGAGCTCGTCGAAGTACGCCTCCGGCGCATCCACCATGAGGTGGCCGTGCAGGAGACGCTCCGTCACGGGGCGGAGGCTGCGCACGACGACGGCTCCCAACGCGATCGGAGGCACGAAGTGCCCATCCATGATGTCCACATGGATGACCTCGGCATACGGCTCGACCAGCTTCACTTCTTCGCCCAGGCGCGCGAGATCCGCGGCCAGGATCGATGCCGAGAGCTTGCCCATGACGCGCGTATCGTACCCGTCGCATCCAGGCCCTCAACCAGCCGCGATGGCGCCGGATCGGGAGAACGCGGCCACGAACATGCCGTCCGAGCCGTGCCGGTGCGGCCACAGGCGATGCCGCTCCGAGGTTCCGGCCGGACCGGGGGTCGCGAGCGGTCGGAGATCCCCGCGCAGGCGGAGCAGCGCGTCGCATACCGCCTCGGTCTCCGCCCTCGGGAAGGTGCAGACCGAGTAGACCAACCGACCGCCGGGGCGCACGAGGTCGGTTGCCGCCTCAAGCAGCCGGAGCTGCCGGCCGGCGAAGGTCGTGAGCCGCGCCGCGTTCACCCTCCACAGGAGCTCCGGCCGGCGACGCGCCGATCCGATGCCGCTGCACGGGGCGTCGACGAGCACGCGATCGAAGCCGCCGGCGAGCGCCGGCTGTGTGGCGTCGTGCACGACGAGCCAGGGCCACAGGTCCAGACGACCCGCCTCCCGCCGGATCAGCCCGACCCGCCGCTCGCTCCGATCGGCCGCGACCACGGCGCCCGACGCGCTCACGAGCCCCGCCGCGTGCAGAGCCTTCCCACCGGGGGCGGCGCAGACGTCCGCGATGCGCTCACCCGGGCGGGGGTCCAGGATGCGCACGACGAACGCCGAGGCATGGTCCTGGATGGCGAACCACCCTTCCCGGAAGCCGGGAAGGGTGGTGGGATCCCCGCCGTCGAGCAGGAAGCAGTCGGGATCGAGCGACGATGGCCGCGGATCGCGGCCATCGTCGCGCAACGCCCGGATCAGCGAGCCGACCTCGACCCTCGGGCTGTTCGCACGGATGCAGAGTCGCCCGCGCTCGGCGAACGCTGCGGCCGCCTCCTCGGTCTCGTCACCGACCAGAAGCCTCAGCTCATGCACCGCCCAGCTCGCGAGCCCGGTGCGCAGGCTCACGGCATCGTCGTCGTCGCCCTCGGCCGCGGGCGGTGGGTCGTCCGCCAGCCGACGGAGGAGGGCGTTCACGAAGCCGCGCTCCCGGGGGCCGACGAGCCCGACGGTTTCGCCGACGGCCGCGTGGGCCGGCACCGAGGTATACGCGATCTGGTACGCACCCAACCGCACCGCGTTCCTCGCTCCGGGGGTCATGTGGGCGATCGGCCTGCTCGCGCGCGCTTCGATCGCGTGATCGAGCTGGATGCGGCGCCGAAGCGTCCCGTAGGAGAGCTCGGCGGCGAACGCCCGATCCCGCTCGTCCAACCCGGAGCGTCCGAGCAACGCCGGGACCAGCAGGTTCGAGTACGCCCGCTCCTCGATCACCCTGCGGATCGCCTCGAAGGCCACGGAGCGCGCCGTCGGCCCGGGCCGGCGGTTCATCCCAGCCGCTCGTCGCCGTCGAACCTCGCCCCACGCGCCCATGCGGACGCAGCCATCCGCTTCCGCCCGGCCGGAGCGACCTCGACCAGCCGGACGCCCCCCTGCCCGCTCGCGACGAGGACACCGCGATGGTCGGTCCCGACCACCGTCCCGGGAGCCTCCCGTCGTGACGCGACGTGATCCACCCCTGCGGCGATCACCTTGAGCGGTTCACCACGGAACCGCGTGGTCGCGCCGGGGTCCGGCGCGAAGGCGCGAACGCGGCGGACGATCGTGTCCGCCGGCAGCATCCAGTCGAGCACCCGGTCCTCCGCGAGCAGCCGGGGCGCCCACGTGGCAAGGCGATCGTCCTGCGGCCTCGCGGGGACGCCTCCGGTGGGCAACATGCGGAGCACGCCGACGAGCAACATCCCGCCGTTGTGGGCGAGGCGCGCGCCCAAGGACCCGGCGTCGTCCTCGGGTCGGATCCGCTCCTCGAGCTGATTGAGGATGGGGCCGGTGTCGAGGCCCTCATCCATCCGCATCACGGTCACGCCGGTGACCTCGTCACCCCCGAGGAGGGCATGCTGGACCGGAGCCGCGCCTCGCCACCTCGGCAACAGGGAGAGATGCAGGTTGAGGGCCCCGAACCGTCCCGCCTCGAGCACCTCGCGCTGGAGGATCTCGCCGTAGGCGACGACGACCACGACATCGGGCGCGGCAGAGAGGAGGGCCTCGAGCGACGCGCTCACGCGGAGGCTCTCGGCCTCGAGCAACGGCAGCCCCGCACGCGCCGCGACGTCGGCGACCGGCGTGCGCGTCGGATGAGAACCGCGGCCCGCCGGCTTCGCCACGTTCGTGACGATCAGCACCGGATCGAGATCCGGTTCGCCGATGATCGCCTCGAGCGGGGGCACGGATAACCGGTCGTTGCCGAGGAACGCGACGCGGACGGTCACGCCGGGCAGGATAGGCGACGATTCACTCCGGACGCCTGCGCGCCCGCGGTTCCTGGAGGCCCAGCTCGAACCGCCGGAGGTCGGCCAGCACCTCGCGACGCCCCGTGTCATCCAGGCGATCGATGTAGAGCATGCCGTCGAGGTGATCGGTTTCGTGCTGGAAGATCCGCGCCAGCAGCCCTTCCCCGTCCATCTCGAGGTCCTTGCCCTCGACATCTTGCCCTCGACAACGGACCCGCTCGGATCGTGGCGTCGGGTGATACGGGCCGGGGATCGACAGGCACCCCTCCTCTTCCACCACCGTTCCCGACGGATCGAGCAGGACAGGGTTCGCGACGAACGTCGGACCGGTCTCTCCGTCGTCGAGCACGAACAGGCGGAGCGTGATCCCGACCTGGGGCCCCGCAAGCCCGACCCCTGGGGCGGCATACATCGTCTCCAGCATGTCGTCGCACAACTGCCGGAGCTTCCGATCGAAGTCGGAGACGGGCTTCGCATGCTCGCGCAAGACGGGGTCACCGAGCGTCCGGATGGGCACGATCATGATCCGACTCCTACAGATGTGGCTCCGCCTCGACGCGCTCCACGACCCCTTCGACGGCCAGATCGCGCATCGCCCGCCCGAAGGCGGGGACCCTTCCAGCCTCGAGCGCGAGCAAGCATATCGTTCGGTCTCCGAGCGTCGTGACCAGCGATGTCAGCGGTCCGTGCTCGGCGAGCGCGGCCTCCAAGCCCTCTCCCCCGATCACCCGGAACACCGGCGCACCGACCGGGAACCCCGCGGCGGCGCGTTGTTCTCGCTCGCGAGCGAGGAACCGGTCAGGGTTCCCCCGGACGAGCGCCTGCACCGCGGGATCCGCCGGATGCGAGCTCTGCACGATGGCCCGGCCCGCCGGCCGGGCCCAGCCGACCGCCTCCATCCAGATCGCCAGTGCGCGCTCGCGTGCGGCCAGGCCCGGCCGGCGGGCCGCCGCATCCGCGTCCAGCACTGCGACGAGATCCAGTTCTCCCGGGCCCAGATCGCGGACGAGCTCGGCGCCGCCCACGACGATCTCGCCGGTCGGCTTCGGCAGCCTCGGGCGGGACGGCCTGGCGACGGGCACGGATGCGCTCCGGGCCGCCCACCCTTCGACGCGCTCGGCGCCCCCGCGCCGGATCCCGAACGTCGTGCCGCCGCACACGGCGCAGACACCGACCGAGGAGCACACGATGCACCGCACCGCTCCCGACTCGGCCCGGAGCAGCCCGCCGCACGACGCGCAGGCGGCCGGCCGGCCGCAGGTGCGACAGATCTCCGCGACGCCGTAGCCGGGCACCGGCGCGTAGATGAAGGCCCGCCGGACCGAGCGCAGCGCCTGCACGAGCCGCGGAGCCCGGCCCTCGGGTCCGGGACGAACGACCTCGACCACGGGCCAGCGGCGATCGGGGGGCGTCACGACCGGGAGGCCGAGCGCCGCGGCCTCCCCGGTCGGGCAGAGGGCGGCGAGCACGCACGTGCCGCCGGCCAGACGCGTCCGCTGGAGCGCGACGTCTCGGACGTGATGGTAGGGGGCGCGATCGTCTCGATGCGCGGCGTGCGATTCCCGGGATAAGTACACGAGCCCGACGTCACGAAGCGGCGAGAACACCGCCGGTCGGGTTCCGACGACGACGTCGTAGCGGCCATCCCGCAGGGCGAGCCAGTCCCGGTACCGCTGCCGCTTGTCGCCCCCGAGGTAGAGACAGACCCGGTCGCCGAAGGTCGCCCGGAGCGCCGTCGCCGTCGCGGGCACGGGTGCGGCTTCGGGCACCACGACGATCGCGCGCCGCCCAACGGCGAGACATCTCCGGACGGCATGGATCGCCACGTCTTGCTCATCCTCCGGCGCTGGCCGCACGATGAACGCCCCCGTCGCTCCGCCGATCGCATCGAGCAGCTCGGCCCCGCCCCGATATCCCGAGAGCGTGGCCGGGACCGGCGGTTCCGCCGGTGGCTCCCGGCCCTCCGGCCGGGCCGCGCGATCGTCGCCGATCTCCGCGAGGTCGACCTCTTCACCCGCCACCCTCGGCGGCGATAGCACGCCCAGCACCGTGGCGAGCGGTGCGACGTATCGCTCGCTGATCCACCTCGCGAGCTGGAGCATCGGTTCATCGAAGAACCGAACCGGCGACACGAGTCGCGTCACCGGCAGCATCCGACCGGGGAGCTCGTCGGCGGTGCCGACGATCCACGCGCGGGTCAGCTTGCCGTGGAACCGGACGCGCACGTACGAACCGACCCCGGCGCCCAGCTCGGTTGGGAGCGTGTACGTGAACGGCCGGTCGAGCGAGAGGACCGGCCGGTCGATGCAGACCGCGACCGGGCCCGAGAGTGCCTCAGGCGCCGACGGCGCTTCGGAGCGCGTCGACGCGATCCGTGGCCTCCCAGGGGAACTCCTTGCGCCCGAAATGTCCGTAGGCGGCCGTCTCCTGGTAGATCGGTCGAGCCAGATCCAAATCGCGGATGATCGCCGCCGGGCGGAAGTCGAAGATCTCCCAGATCGCTGCCTGGAGCTTGACGGGATCCACCTGCTCGGTTCCGGAGGTATCGACCATGAGCGACACCGGATGCGCCGTGCCGATCGCGTACGCGACCTGCAGGAGACACTTGTCCGCCAGACCGGCGGCCACCACGTTCTTGGCGACGTACCTCGTCATGTACGCGCCGGAGCGGTCGACCTTCGTCGGATCCTTCCCGCTGAAGGCTCCGCCGCCGTGCGGCGCCATGCCGCCGTACGAGTCGACGATGATCTTGCGGCCCGTGAGGCCGGTATCGGCCTTGGGTCCACCGACCTCGAACCGCCCCGTCGGATTCACGAGGACCCGTACGCCTTCGGTGGTCAGCTCAGGGAACTCGCGGAGCACCGGATCGATCACCTCGGCCTCGACGTCCGGGCGAAGCAGCGTCTCGACGTCGACCTCCTCCCGGTGCTGAGCGCTGATCAGCACGGTGTCGACCCGCGTCGGCTTGCCGTCGACGTACTCCACCGAGACCTGACTCTTGCCGTCAGGGCGAAGGTACGGAACGATGCCGGCCTTGCGAACGTCCGACAGACGCCGGGCGAGCCGGTGGGCGAGTGCGATCGGCAACGGCATCAGCTCGTCGGTCTCGCGACACGCGTACCCGAACATCATCCCCTGGTCGCCCGCACCGAGCATGTCCAGCGCATCCAGCGAATGCTCCTCGCGCTCTTCGAGCGCGTGCTCCACCCCGATCGCGATGTCGGGAGACTGCTCCTGGATCGCAGTGATCACGCCACATGTGTAGCCGTCGAGCCCGAACCGGGCGTCCGTGTAGCCGACCTCGACCACGGTGTTCCGCACGACCGACGGGATGTCCACGTACCCCTCGGTGGTGATCTCCCCGGAGACGAAGACGACCCCGGTCGTCACCAGGGTCTCGCACGCGACGCGGCTGTTCGGGTCCTTGGCGAGCATCGCGTCCAAGACGGCGTCGCTGATCTGGTCGGCGAGCTTGTCGGGGTGTCCCTCGGTGACGGATTCGGATGAGAACAGGTAGCCCTTGCTCATGATCGCCCGAGTCTACCGGTGACCCCGGGACTCGTCAGGAACCGCGCGATGAGGTCGCAGACGGCCGACGCGAGCTCCGCCTTCGACCACGCGCGCATCGGCACGTCCGGCCCACCGGCCACCAGGATCGTCGCGTCGTTCGACTCGCTCCCGAACCCGGTCCCCTCCCGGCCCACCGTGTTGGCCACGAGCGCATCGAGGTGCTTGCTCCGTAGCTTGGAGCGACCGGCCCCCTCGACGTCGTCGGTCTCCGCCGCGAAACCCACGAGGAACTGACCGGGCCTTCTCCGCTCCCCCAGCTCGGCCAGGATGTCCGGGGTGGGTTCGAGCATCAGGTCGGGGACGCCCGCGTCTTTCTTCATCTTCCGATCGTTCGGCGCCTTCGGACGGAAGTCCGCGACCGCAGCTGCCATCACGATCGCGTCGGCTGCGGCGGAGCGGTCGATCACAGCCGAACGCATCTCATCCGCGGTCTGGACCCGGATCACCTCCATGGACGGTGGAGGAGAGGTCGTGGCGGGACCGAGCACCAACGTGACCTCGGCCCCTCGGGCGGCCGCCTCACGTGCTATCGCGACGCCCATCTTCCCGCTCGAGCGGTTCCCGATGTAGCGGATCGGATCGATCGGCTCGTGGGTCGGCCCGGCCGTGACGAGGACGCGCGCTCCGTCGAGATCGCGAGGTCGAACGGCCGCGAAGACGGCCTCCGCGATCTCCGTCGGCTCGCTCATCCGACCGGGCCCGGTGTCGCCGTGCGCGAGCGGACCGTCGACCGGCCCGACGAACCGCACACCGCGTGACGCGAGGCTCGCGACGTTCGTCCGCGTGGCATCTGCCCCCCACATCCCCGGATGCATCGCCGGCACGAGGACCAGCGGTCCGTCGTATTCGAGCAGGGTCGATGTGAGGAGGTCGTCGGCGAGGCCATGGGCGAGCTTCGCAAGCGTGTTCGCCGTACACGGCGCCACGACGGCGACGTCGGTCTCGTGCGCCAGACGAACGTGGAGGATCTCGCCCGGACGATCCCAGAGGGAAACGTAGGCGGGACGACCGGTCAAGGCCGAGAAGGTGTCGGGCCCGATGAACCGCGTCGCCGAGTCGGTGAGGACGGCTGTGACGTCCATCCCCGCTTCGGACAGCAGGCGCGCGAGGAGTGCGGACTTGTACGCGGCGATGCCACCGGTGACACCGAGCAACACCCGGCGACCGTGTGGCTCGGGCACGTCAGTCGACCTCGATGATCTCCTCGGGACGCTCGTAGTCGATCTTGCCCTCGGCGATCTCCTCGAGGGCGATCGAGAGCGGCTTGTTGCGGAGGCCCGACTCGACGAGCGGTGGGACGAACTCACCTCGCCCCTCACCGAGCTGGTTGTAGTACGAGTTGATCTCGCGGGCGCGCTTCGCCGACAGGATCACCAAGGTGTACTTGGAGTCGACGGTGGCGAGCAAGTCGTCGATCTTCGGTTCGATCATCGGTAGGACGCTCCAGTCCGCGTTCTTCAGCAGGTCAGGCAGTGCGGGACTCATCGATGATAGCAGCGACCTCGTCCGCGGCGTGATCCGCCTCGTCGTTCACCACGACGGCGTGGAACCAGGCACTCTCCTTCAGCTCGCGGGCCGCCAGCCGCAGACGGTCCGCGATCATCGGCTCGGTCTCGGTCCCGCGACCCCGGAGCCGTTCCTCGAGGACATGGAGCGACGGTGGCTCCAGGAAGATCAGGAGGGCATCGGGCACGCGCTCGCGGACTTGTTCGGCGCCCTTCACGTCGATCTCCAGGATGACGTCCTGACCCGCGGCGAGCAGCTCCTCGACGGGTCGGCGCGGCGTTCCCGATCGGTGCCCGACGATCTCCGCCCACTCCAGGAGGGAGCCATCACCGATCATCCGATCGAACTCCTGGTCCGTCACGAAGTGATAGTGGACGCCTTCGATCTCGCCAGGACGGGGCGCCCTGGTCGTGACGGACACGGAAAGCGCCGGCCCCTCCGGGATCCGGGAGCGCAACCGCTGGATCACGGTTCCCTTCCCGACCCCGGAGGGGCCGGCGATGACGATCAGCGTGCCTCGACGCACGAGGCGACGCCGCTACTTCTTCCCGAACTTGTCGAGCAACAGCTCACGCTGCTTCGAACCGAGCCCGCGCACGCGACGGCTCGCGGAGATGTCCAGCTCTTCCATGATCTTCTGCGCCCGGACCTTGCCGACGCCCGGCAATGACTCGAGCACGGTCGAAACCTTCATCTTGCCCAGCGTGCCGTCGTCACCCGCCGTCTTCAGCACATCGGCGAGCGTTCGCTTCCCCGACTTCAGCTCCCCCTTGACCTCTGCGCGCTTCTTGCGGGCCTCCGCTGCTTTGGCAAGCGCCTGCGCGCGCTGTTCGGGGGTGAGCACGGGAAGAGCCATGGACATACTCCTTCGTTCGGTGGAAGGTCAGGAACCCGGGGAGTATACGCACGGCCCGTGGGCGGGGCAAACGGGAAACGAACCGTGTGGCCTGCGGATTCAGCGCGCGGAGCGCAGGATCCCGCGTGCGACACCGACGGGATCGGCCGCGTCGGTGATGGAGCGTCCGACGATGAGATAGTCGGCGCCGCGCTCGATCGCGGCCGCCGGTGTCAACACGCGCACCTGGTCGTGGCCGTTCGATCCTTCGGGTCGGATCCCCGGCACGGCGAGCACGAAGTCCTCGCCGCACGCATCGCGAACATCTCGAACATCCTCCCCCGAGACGACCACGCCATCGAGTCCCGCTTCCTTCGCTTCCCACGCGAGCGAGGCGGGCGACGCGAGCCCCTCGCCCCCATGCGAGGACAGAACCGTCACCCCGAGCACGAGCGGCATCGGCTTGCCCGAGGCGTCGGCTCCCCGTCGCGCACCGTCGAGCGCCGCCCGCATCATCCCCTCGCCGCCGAGGGCATGCACGTTGAACATCCGCACACCGAGCCGCGCCACGTTCGCGCTCGCGCGCTCGACGGTGGTGGGGATGTCGTGCAGCTTGCAGTCGACGAAGACCGGCGCCCGCTCCGCGACCACACGGACCGCTTCGGGACCGTGCGCCCAGAAGAGCTCGAGCCCGACCTTCAACATCGCCGTGTGGGGCGCCAACGACCCCGCAAGGGCCGCGGCCTCCCCGAGGTCGGAGACGTCGATCGCCACGATCAACGGGTTCTCGGGTGGCGGTCTCATGGCGCTGGCACCGGGTTGGCTTCCGCTGCGGCCGGCTCCGGCGGTCGCAACCGACCGCGGAGCCCCGCCGGCGACTCCAGGCCGGCGGTCTTGAGCCGACGAACGATCCCCTTCGCGACCGTGACGGCCGCGGCGGGGTCGGTCAAGGTGGCGGTCCCGACCTGGACGGCCCACGCTCCGGCCAGGAGGCACTCCACCGCGTCCTCCCCCGTCCGGATGCCGCCGCTCGCGATCACGGGAACGGCAGGCAGGGCCTGCGCGACGTCGAAGACGGCGCGCAGGGTGATGGGCTTCAGGGCCGGCCCCGAGAGCCATCCCTTCACGGTGCCGATCCTCGGACGGTCCCGTGTCGCTTCGAGACCGAGCGCGGGCGGTGAGGCCAAGAGCGTCAAGCCCGTCGCCCCGGCTCGTACGGCCGTCCGCGCGAGCCCGACGATGTCGTCGCACGCCCCCGGAAGCTTCGCGAACACCGGAACGAGCGACATGCGCGCGACCGCGCCCACGATCTCGTTCAGGCGATCCGGATGCGCTCCCAAGACCGTTCGATCAAGCTCTTCGTCGCGACCCGACAGATGGATCTCGATCGCCGCGACCTCGGGCCGCCCTTGCAGCGCGCTCGTCATGCGGACGTATTCCTCGAGCGTTCCGCCCCCGATGGAGACGATGATCCGCGCCCCGCCTCGGGCGAGCCGGAGCAGCTCACCGGAGACGAACGCATCGAGGCCCGGGTTCTGCAGACCCGTCTCCCAGACGATCCCGGCGGGCGACTCGGCGATCCGGGGCACGTCGGAGCCGACGCGTTCCGTGACCGTGATCGTCCGGGACACGATGGCGCCGACCCTGCGCAGGTCGATCAAGCCCGCGAGCTCTCGCCCGGTGCCCGCGCAGCCCGCGGCGATCATCACCGGGGTCGGAAGGACGATCCCTTCCAGGTCGACGGCGAGGGATCGAGCGGCGGTTATGGCTCATCGCCTCCGTTCGGGATCGCGGGCTCGGGCTCCACGGCCGGGGCCGGGAGCGGCTCGCCGAGCCACCGATCCCAGAGGATGCGCGACGGGTCGAACACCGGCCCGTCGACGCATGCCCGGAGATTCTCATAGCCGGTGCCGTCCGTGCGGGCTACGGGGACGACGCAGGTGTTGCAGAGCCCGAACCCACATCCCATCCGTTCCTCGATCGCCACCTGAGCGGGAAGCCGGTGCGCCCGGCAGAACGCGGCGATGGCCTTGAGGATCGGCGCCGGCGCGATCGCGTAGACGACCTCGGCGTCCGCGCGTGCGGCCGCGTCGGGCAGTGCATCGAGGACACCACCGCGCTCTCCCAGGGACCCGTCGGCGGTCATGACCGCGACCGTCTGCGCGAGGCGCTTGGCGTCGATCGGCTTGAAGACCGTTTCGAGCGCGCGTCCGCCGAGGATCATGTCGACCCGCTTGTGCCGCGCGACGAGCTCCTGCGCGAGGAAGAACAGGGAAGCAGCCCCCCGTCCCTCGGCCACGAGGAGGCAGTTCGTAAGGCGCTTCGGGTAGGAGAACGCCTTCCCGAGCGGACCGATCACATCGAGGAACTCATGGGCGTGGGCAGCGGCGAGCCAGCCTGTGCCCGCGCCCGCCGACGGGTCGACCACGAACTCGAGCGTGCCGGCCCACCCCCCGCGCCGCGAGGCCTGGTGGATCGAGAAGTGGCGGCGGAGGACGAACGCGCGACCTTCCGGCATCGCGATCGCGAGGAACTGCCCGGGGCGTGAGCGTTCGGCGATCTCCGGAGCAACCAAGGTGATCGATCGATACGCACCGATCGTGCGCGTCGACAGGATCTCCGCACGAGCGCGCTTCATGCGGATGCCCCCGCCACGCCCGCGGCCTCGTCGAACGTCAGGCGCACCTGGATCGGTCCCTCGCGAGCCGCGGCGTGGTGCTCCTGGATCGACATCGGGACGGTCGGCTCTCCGAGGAGCGCCTCGATGCCGCGGAGCGCGGCGAACGCTCCCGGAAGCGTGGTGATGCAGGGCACGCCGGTCGCAGCGGCGGCGGTCCGGATCAGCGAGCCATCGGTTCGAGGGGCTCGGCCGAACGGCGTGTTGATCACGAGGTCCACCGCGCCGGCGCGGATCAGCCCCGCGACGTTGTCCGGGTCCTCGGAGACCTTCGACACGAGGGCGACGGGGATCCCGGCGCGCTGCAGGACCCCTGCCGTCCCGCGCGTGGCGAGGATGCGGAACCCCAGATCCGACAACCGCTTCGCCGGGAACACGATCGACCGCTTGTCCCGGTTGGCCACGCTCACGAACACGGTGCCGGTGGTCGGTAGCGCGTGACCCGCTGCCAGCATCGCCTTCGCGAGTGCCATCCCGGAGTCGGCGTCGATGCCCATCACCTCACCGGTGGAGCGCATCTCCGGCCCGAGGATCGTGTCGACACCGGGGAACCGGCCGAAGGGAAGGACGGCGGCCTTGACGCTGGTCGATGCGAGGTGCCGGTAGTGATACCGGTCCGCCGGCACGATCCCGTCTTGGCGAAGTTCCGCGACGGTCCGGCCCAGGAGCACGAACGTCGCGACGCGGGCGAGCGAGACCCCGATCACCTTGCCGACGAAGGGGACCGTTCGCGAGGCCCGGGGGTTGGCCTCGAGCACCCAGATCCGTTCGTCCTTCACCGCGAGTTGCAGGTTCAGCAGCCCGACCACGCCGAGCCGACGGGCGAGCCCGCACGTGATGTCTTCGATCGTGTCCAGTTCGTCGTCGCTGAGTGTCGCGGGTGGGATCTGGCACGAGGAGTCCCCAGAATGCACGCCGGCCTCTTCGATGTGCTCCATCACCGCGCCGATGAAAACGTCGCCGGTCGCGTCGCAGACGGCGTCGACGTCGACCTCGATCGCGCCTTCGAGGAAGCGATCGATCAGCACGGGGTGCTCGGGCGACGCCTCGACGGCCCTGCCGACGAAGCGCTCGAGTTCCTCATCGTCGTAGACGATCTCCATCGCTCGACCGCCGAGCACGTAGCTCGGGCGGACCACGACGGGGTACCCGATCCGCGCGGCGATGTCGCGCGCCTCCGCCAGGGTCCGAGCCTCGCCGTGGGGTGGCGCCTGGATCTGGAGCTCGTGGAGCAGCGCGGCGAACCGGCCGCGATCCTCGGCGAGGTCGATCGCCTCTGGCGTCGTCCCGAGGATCGCTATCCCCTCGTCACGGAGCGTGCGTGCGAGCTCGAGCGGCGTCTGTCCGCCGAGTTGTGCGATCACCCCCACGGGCCGCTCAGCACGACAGACCGCCAACACATCTTCTGCCGCAAGGGGTTCGAAGTAGAGGCGGCTGGCCGTGTCATAGTCGGTCGAGACCGTCTCGGGGTTGGAGTTGATCATCACCGAGGCGAAGCCGGCTTCCTCCAGCGCGAACGCCGCGTGGACGCATGCGTAGTCGAACTCGATCCCCTGACCGATGCGATTCGGACCGGCGCCGAGGATCACCACCCGAGGCCGGTCCGCGTCATCGACCTCCGTCTCCTCCTGATAGGTGGAGTAGTGATACGGCGTGCGAGCGACGAACTCACCGGCACAGGTGTCGACCGTCTTGAACACGGGAGTCACCCCGAGCGTCTCACGGCGCGCTCGCACGTCAGCGGCCGAACCGCTCGTGAGATCTCCGATGCGTTCATCCGACAACCCCAGACGCTTCGCCCGGCGGAGCTCGTCGGTCGGGAGATCCGCGAGCGTTCTCCCCAAGAGCTCGCGCGAACCCTCGACCACCTGTGCGATCTGGTCGACGAACCACAGGTCGACCCGGGACGCCGCCGCGACCTCGCCCACCGTGTGGCCCGCCGCGAGCAGGGCCGCCACCTGGTGCAAGCGGTGCTCGGAGGGCAGCGCGACGTCCTCGAGCGAGGGAGGGCCCGACGCGGTCAGCGAGCCGACCCGCGAGCCGTCCAGGGTCGGCCAGCCTCGATCCAACGCCGGTTTCTCCAGCCCTCGCCAGGCCTTCCCGAGCGCCTCCTTGAACGTGCTCCCGATCGCCATCACCTCGCCCACCGACCGCATCGTCGAGCCGAGCACGGCGTCGGCAGCGGGGAACTTCTCGAACGCGAAGCGAGGGATCTTCACGACGACGTAATCCAGGGTGGGTTCGAACGCGGCGGGTGTCTCGCCAGTGATGTCGTTCATGATCTCGTCGAGTCGGTACCCGACCGCGACGAGCGCCGCGATCTTCGCGATCGGGAACCCGGTGGCCTTGGACGCCAGCGCGCTCGAGCGCGAGACCCGCGGGTTCATCTCGATCAGGACCTGCCGGCCGGTCGTCGGATCCACGGCGAACTGCACGTTGGATCCCCCGGTCTCGACACCGATCACCCGGAGCACTTCGATCGCCGCGTCGCGCATACGCTGGTACTCGCGGTCGCTCAAGGTCTGCTGGGGTGCGACCGTGATCGAGTCGCCGGTGTGCACGCCCATCGGATCGACGTTCTCGATCGAGCAGACGATCACCGCGTTGTCGGCGCCATCGCGCATCACCTCGAGCTCGAACTCCTTCCAGCCCGCGATCGATTCCTCGACCAGCGCTTCGTGGACGGGGCTCGCGGCGAGGGACCGGCTCGCGATCTGCGCGAGCTCGTCCGGATCGCCGGCGAACCCGCTCCCACCTCCACCCAGCGTGAACGAGGGCCGGACGATCACGGGGAAGCCGAGGTTCGTCCCCAGCGACACGGCTTCCTCCACCGAGCGCGCGATGCCCGATCGCGGCACGTCGAGACCGGCGTCCACCATGGCGCGTTGGAACCCGCTCCGGTCCTCCGCCTTGTGGATCGCCTCGAGCGAGGCGCCGAGCATCCTGATACCCAGCCGGTCGAGGTCACCGGACTCTGCCAGCGCGACGCTCACGTTGAGACCGGTCTGACCGCCCAGCGTCGGCAGCAGCGCGTCCGGCCGCTCTCGCTCCAGGATCTGCAGGACCGAGGCGGGCGTGAGTGGCTCGATGTAGGTCCGGTCGGCGAACTCGGGGTCGGTCATGATCGTCGCCGGGTTCGGGTTGACCAGACACACCTCGTACCCCTCGCGCCTGAGCACCGTGCACGCCTGCGTCCCGGAGTAGTCGAACTCGCAGGCCTGCCCGATCACGATCGGTCCCGAGCCGATCACGATGATCTTGCGGAGGTCCGTGCGGCGCGGCATCAGATCCCGGCCTCCATCAGTGTCCGGAAGTCATCGAAGAGGTAGCGCGAATCGTGCGGTCCCGGCGCGGCCTCGGGGTGGTACTGCACGCTCGACGCCGGGATGTCGAGACAGCGCAGGCCTTCGAGGGTCCCGTCGTTCAGATTGCGATGCGACAGCTCCACCCGGCCGTAGTCGGTCAGGGCCCGCCCGTCGCCATCCTTCGCCCATCCGTCGGGATCGACCGCGAAGCCGTGGTTGTGACTCGTGATCTCGACCGCTCCCGTCGCGAGGTGCTTGACCGGTTGGTTCACACCGCGGTGCCCGAACTTCATCTTGTACGTGGCGCCGCCGAGGGCCAGCCCCAGCAGCTGATGTCCGAGACAGATCCCGAAGATGGGGACCTTGCCGAGCAGCTCGCGGGCCGCGGCGATCCCGTAGACGGTCGCCGACGGGTCGCCCGGGCCGTTCGAGAGGAAGACGCCGTCGAAGCCACCGTGGGCGATCGTCGACGCCGGGGTCTCGGCCGGGTAGACCGTGCACCCGATCCCGTGCTCCGCGAGGAGCCGCAACATCGTCCGCTTCAGCCCGAAGTCATACGCGGCAACGCGGAAGACCCTTCCCCGACCGAAGGATGGCGGACCGAACAGGCTCTCCGACCCGTACGGCTCCTGCGTGGAGACCGTCCTGGCCAGATCAGCACCGGCCATCCCGGCGGACGATCGCACCCGTTCGGTGAGGGACCCTGCGTCGAGGTCCACCGATGAGAGCGCCGCACGCATCGAGCCGTGCTCCCTGATCCGCCGGGTCAGCTTGCGGGTATCGATCCCCTCGATCGCGACGATCCCTGCTCCTTCGAGGGCGTCGGACAGCGAGCCCGTCGCCCGCCAGGAGCTCGCTCGGCGAGCCGCCTCACGCACCACGAACCCTGCGACCTGGATGCGTCCGCTCTCGGCGTCCTCATCGTTGACCCCGTAGTTCCCCTGATGCGGCGACGTCATGGTCACGATCTGTCCCGCGTAGGACGGATCCGTCAGGACCTCCTGGTATCCGGCCATGGCCGTGTTGAAGACGGCCTCGCCGAACACCTCCCCCTCGGCGCCGAACCCCGTCCCGCGGAAGACCGTGCCCTCCTCGAGCGCGAGGAGCGTCGGGCGACCGGACGTCATCTGGTCGGCTTCCCCTGCGCCACGACCAGCGCTCCGCGGAAGACCGTGTGGGTCACCCGACCGCGCAGTTGCCGGCCGAGGAACGCGCTGTTGCGGCCCCTCGACGCGAAGGGCGCCTCGACGACCCACGCGTGGTCGGGGTCGAAGGCCACGAGGTTCGCCGGGCGGCCGGGCTCCACCGGCCCGCCGTGATCGCCCGCCCCCAGGATGCGCGCAGGTGCGGTCGAGAGCGCCTCGAGGGCGCGCGACAGCGGGAGGAGGCCCGGATGCACCAGCTCGGTGAGGATCGCGCCGAGCGCCGTCTCCAGCCCGATCGTTCCCGGCGGCGCCCGATCGAACTCAGCCTCTTTCTCCTCGATCGCGTGGGGGGCGTGGTCGGTAGCGACGGCGTCGATCGTCCCGTCGGCGAGACCGGCGCGGAGCGCGTCTCGATCCTCTGCGGACCGCAGCGGCGGGTTCATCTTCAGGTTGGCGTCGTAGGTGTGCAGATCCTCGTCCGTGAAGGTCAGGTGGTGCGGGGTCACCTCGGCGGTCACGCGGATCCCTTCGAACTTGGCGCGGCGCACGAGCTCGACGCTCCGCGCGCTCGACAAGTGACACAGATGGATCCGGCCGCCCGTGGCGCGCGCGAGCGCAAGGTCGCGCGCGACGACGATCTCCTCCGCCTCGGCGGGGCGTCCCGCCACGCCGAGGGCCGCCGACAGGACCCCTTCGTGCATATGGCCACCCTCGACGAGCGATGCATCCTCAGCGTGCTCGGCGAGGACGACCTCGCCACCGAACGCCTTGACGTAGAGCAACGCGTTCCGCAGGAGCCGCGCCGTCGGGACCGGGCGGCCATCATCGGAGAACACCCGAACCCCGGCCTCGACCATCTCGCCCATCTCGGCGAGCTGCTCACCCAGCAGACCCTTGGTGATGGCCCCGATCGGATGCACCTCGCAGAGACCCGCGACGGCGGCCAGCTCGCGGACGGCCTGGATCACCGCGGCGTTGTCCGCGACGGGCTGCGTGTTGGCCATCGCCGCCACCGCCGTGTAGCCGCCGACCGCGGCCGCACGGGTCCCGGTCGCGACGGTCTCTTTGTGCTCGTCCCCCGGCTCGCGCAGATGCGTGTGCAGGTCGACCAGACCCGGCGCGATGACGAGTCCTCGCGCGTCGATCCGTTCCGCGCCTTCCGCGGCCTCCGGGCCGGCGATGAGGCCGCCGGCGACGACGACGTCCCGGACCTCGTCGACGCCGGCGGCCGGGTCGACGACCCGGCCGCCTTCGAACACGAAGCGCGTGCTCATGCGACCTCTCCCTTCGCGCCCCCGAGCAACAGGAACAGCAGCGCCATCCTGACGGCGATGCCGTTCGTCACCTGTTCCTCGATCACCGAGCGGGGCAGATCGGCCACATCGGAATCGATCTCGACACCCCGGTTCATCGGACCCGGATGCATGATCAGCCCGCCCTCTGGCATGAGCGCAACCCGGTCGCGCGTGATGCCGAACAGCCGCGCGTACTCGCGCACGCTCGGGAAGTATTCGAGGCGCTGGCGTTCCCTCTGAACGCGGAGCACGTAGCAGACGTCGAGCTTCGGCAACACGCCCTCGATGTCGTAGCTGACCTGCACCCCCCAGGCCGAGACATCCGGCGGGATGAGCGTCGGGGGCCCTACGAGGGTGACCTCGGCCCCCATCTTCACGAGCCCGAAGCTGAGCGATCGGGCGACGCGGGAGTGCAGCACGTCCCCGACGATCCCGACGCGGAGTCCCTCGAGACGCCCGAGCTTCTCCCGCATCGTGTACAGATCGAGGAGGCCCTGCGTCGGATGTTCGTGCGTCCCGTCGCCGGCGTTGAGGACGTGGGCATCGACCCACCGGGTCAGCTGGAGCGGCGAGCCGCTCGAGGAGTGACGGATCACGATCGCGTCGGCGCCCATCGCCTGCAGCGTGAGGGCGGTGTCCTTGAGCGACTCCCCCTTCGCGACGCTCGATCCCCCCGCGCTGAAGTTGATCACGTCGGCGGAGAGCCGCTTGGCGGCCAGCTCGAACGAGATCCTGGTGCGGGTCGAGTTCTCCAGGAAGAAGTTCACCACCGTTCGGCCACGGAGGGCCGGGACCTTCTTGATCACGCGCGTGCCGACCTCGCGGAACGACTCCGCCGTGTCGAGGATCCGCGTCACGTCCGTGGCGCTCAGATCGTGCATCGACAGCAGATGTTCGTTCACGTCACCGCGCTCCCTCCACGACGACCGCGTCCTCACCGTCGAGCTCGGCGACGAGCACCCGGACGTCGTCCGCGCGACCCGTCGGTACGTTCTTGCCGACGAAGTCCGCGCGGATCGGCAGTTCGCGATGACCGCGATCGACGAGCACGGCGAGCTGGATCTTCCGTGGACGCCCCAGGTCCATCAGGGCGTCCATCGCAGAACGGATCGTGCGACCCGTGAACAGCACGTCGTCCACCAGCACGACGACCTTCCCGGAGACGTCGAACGGGATCCGCGTCTCGTGGACCTCGGGCGCGTCCGCTCGCATCCCGATGTCGTCGCGGTAGAAGGTGATGTCGAGGACCCCGACCGGCACCTCCGGCCCCTCGATCCGACGGACCTCCTCCGCGAGTCGTCTCGCCAGATCGTCGCCGCGGTCGGCGATGCCGACCAGGACCACATCTGCCGCGCCCTTGTCGCGCTCCAGGATCTCGTGGGCGATCCGGGTGAGCGCCCGCCGGACGTCGTCGGGCTGCATGACCTTGGCGCTCAGAAGGAAACGCCTCCCCGTGCGAGCAGGGAGGCGGACGTGTTGTCGCGCATCTTGACTCCCTTCCCGGCCTCGCGGGACCGGCTTAAAGGGGCTGATCGGCCGCACGGAGCATACCGGCCGGGCGTCGGGTGGACAACGGGGGGTTCCTGTCGGCATCGGCCTGTTCGCACCGTTCCGCCGGACGTATGCTTGGTTGGAGCTTTCCCGAACGCGAAAGGTGCGTCTCGCCATGGGACCTGAATGGATCGTCGTCGGCATCATCGCGGTCGCCGTCCTGTTCGGCGCGAAGAAGATCCCCGATATCGCTCGCAACGTCGGCCGCGCACAGGGTGAGTTCAAGAAGGGGATGCGTGAGGGTGCCGTCGAGGACACGGCGCAGTCGACGCCCCCTGCTCCGACTCCGCCCGCGGCCGCCGAACCACCCAAACCGGCGGAGCAGCCGCCGGCGCCCTGATCCACCGCGCCCGCCTCACGACCGACCCCCGTCGTCACGCGACGCCTCGTCGCGCGCGATCCGACCGAGGATGCCGTTCACGAACCGCTTCGATTCATCGGTGGACAGCTCGACCGCGGCCTCGACGGCCTCGCTGATTGCGACGGACGCGGGGACGTCGTCTCGATAGAGCAGCTCCTCCACCGCGATGCGCAGGATCGTGCGGTCGAGCGACGTCATCCGGTCGACGCTCCACTCCTCCGCGTCGCGTTCCAAGAGCAGGTCGATCGAGGGCAGGTGCGCCTCGACGCCTTCGACCAGCTCGCGGGAGAACGTCGGGATCTCGCGGCCGGCCTCGTGCCATGCGGCGACCACCGCCCCGGGCGCATGGCCGGTCACATCCGCCTGATACAAGACGTCGACCGCGATCCGTCGGGCCTCGCGGCGGCTCCCCACCTCAGCCCTTCACACGTTCGATGTATCCGCCCGATCGCGTGTCGACCTTGACGCGCTCGCCTTCCTCGACGAACAGCGGCACCTGGACGACCGCACCGGTCTCCATCTTGGCGGGCTTCATCGCTCCTGTCCGCGTGTCACCCTTGGCGCCCGGATCCGTCTGGACGATCGCGAGCACGACGGAGGCGGGGAGTTCGACGGCGATCGGCACGCCCTGATGCATCGCGATCTGCGCCTCGCCCGACTCGGCGAGGTACCTCGCCGCGTCGCCCATGACCTCGCCCGGCACATGCACCTGTTCGTAGGTGTCCCTGTCCATGAACACGTAATCGCCGCCGTCGGCGTACAGGTACTGCATCGACTTCCGTTCGACGATCGCGAGCCCGACCTTCACCCCGGCGTTGAACGTCTTCTCGACCACGGCGCCGGTCTTGACGTTCCGGAGCTTCGAACGCACGAACGCCCCTCCCTTGCCGGGTTTCACGTGCTGGAACTCGACCACCTGGAACAGGGTTCCATCGAGGTCGAGCGTCATACCGTTCTTGAGGTCGTTCGTGGAAACGCTCACTCGGGTTCCCTCACAGCTCGATCAGCTCGCGCGTCGAGACCCCGATGACCGTGCACCCGTCGTCACGGACCTCCACCATGTCCTCGATCCGGACGCCGCCGATCCCGGGCAGGTAGATCCCCGGCTCGATCGTGACCACTGAGCCCGCGGGAAGTTCGTTGGTCTGCGTCGTTCCGAGCCACGGCTGTTCGTGGATCTGGAGGCCGACCCCATGACCGAGACCGTGCACGAAGCCGCCGCCGTAGCCGGCCTCGGTGATGACTGACCGGGCGGCAGCATCCACCTCGACGCCGGTCATCCCCGCCCGCACCACATCGATCGCGGCCTGTTGCGCCTGGCGAACGATGTCGTGGACCTTCTGCAGCTCGGCCGCGGGCTGACCGAACGCGATGGTCCGGGTCATGTCGGTGTGATATCCCTCGACGAGCGCACCGATGTCGAGCTTGATCACGTCGCCTTCCTCCAAGACGCGGTGGCCGGGTTCGTGGTGAGGCTCGGCCGCGTTCTCGCCGAAGGCGACGATTGGATCGAACGCGAGCCCGTCCGCCCCCGCCTCGAGCATCAAGCGCTCGATCTCCCGTGCGATCCATCCCTCCGAGACACCGAGCGCGAACCGATCCAGGATCCCGCTGAACGCCGCGTCCGTCGCCGCCTGCGCGCGCCGGATCAGCTCTCGCTCCTCGTCGTCCTTCACGCGGCGTCCACCCTCGACGACATCTTCGGACGCGACCAGCTCCACGTCGCTCCCCAACGCCTCGCCCAGGCGGGTGTGCTCCGCAAGGGTCATGCTGTGCGCCTCGACCCCGAGCCGCGCCACCGGTGTGGTGGCGCAGCGCTCCACGACCGCGCCACGGTAGGAACGGTCGGATGCGGATCGGTCGATGTCCGACAGCTCACGACGGGCCTGTTCGTCGTACCGCCCGTCCGTCAGGAAGAGCTCGAACGAACCCCCGATCAGGACTTGCCCGTTCGAACCGGTGAAACCTGTGAGGTATCGCGTGTTGGCGAGGTCGGTCACGAGGAACGCGTCCACCCCGAGGTCGTCGAGACGCGCGGCGACCGCGCGTCTCCTCAGCTGGTGATCCATGGCATCGCCTCCAGCGCGAGATGATAGCCACCGGCCCCGAGTCCCCCGATCGTGGCCTTGCAGACCGCCGAGATCACCGATGTCTGCCGGAAGGACTCGCGCGCGTAGATGTTCGACATGTGCACCTCGATCACCGGCGCCGAGCAGGCCTCCACCGCGTCACGGAGCGAATAGGACTGATGCGCGAGGGCGCCCGGATTGAGGACGACCGCGTCGACCCCCTCCTGAGGCGCCGAGAGCAACCAACCGATCAGATCTCCCTCATGGTCCGACTGCTTCCATCGCACCGTGTGACCGAGCTCGCCGGCTCGCCGTTCGACGTCCTGCATGATCTCGGCGAGCGTCTGCGATCCGTACGTGTCGGGATCACGTTGCCCGAGCGCCCCCATGTTGGGACCGAAGAGGTAGAGCACGTTCATACGGGAGCTCCCATCTCGTGGAGGACGCGGCGCATCTCGTCCGGAGGCACATCATCGACGATGCGTGGTCGACCGACGTCTTCGAGCAGGACGAAGCGAACCCCGTCCCGGAACTTCTTGTCCAGCTGGAAGGCGTGGAAGATGTCCTCCGCCGTCGGCATGGGACCGTCCGGTTCTAGCCCGAGGGACGACAGCAGCCGGAGTGTCCGGGCGGTCAGTCCGTCCTCACCGACGCCGTGGGCTTCGCTCAACCGCGCCGCGAACACCATCCCGGCCGCGATCGCCTCCCCGTGCGACCGGCCCGCGAAGGCATCGAGCCGCTCCAGCGCGTGTCCGAGCGTGTGGCCGTAGTTGAGGACCAACCGGCGACCCGTATCGCGCTCGTCCTCGGCGACCGCACCGGCCTTCGCCGCGACGCATCGGGTGACCAGTCGCTCGAGCACGACCGGATCGCGGGCCAGGACCGCGGACGGGTCGCGCTCCAGCTGGTCGAGCAGTTCGACGTCGATCGTCAAGGCGTACTTCGCGACCTCGGCGAGTCCGGCCCGGAAGTCTCGATCCGGGAGGGATGCGAGCGCCGAGATCTCGCTGAGGACCACGCTCGGCTGGTGGAACGCCCCCACGAGGTTCTTGCCCTCCGGGAGGTTCACGGCGGTCTTCCCCCCGATCGACGCGTCGACCTGGGCCGTGAGCGTCGTGGGGATCTGGACGAACGGCGTCCCGCGCATGTACGTGGCTGCAACGAACCCCGCCAGGTCCCCGGTCGAACCACCCCCCAAGGCGGCGATCGGGTCATCGCGATGCGCCTCCTGGGTCGCGAGCTGGTGCAGGAGCGCACGATAGACGTTGAGGGACTTCGCTTCCTCACCGGCCGGGACGATCAACGGCACCGCGTGGAGCCCGACGCGATCGAACGCCTCGGCCAGCGGCGGGAACCACGCGTCGTGCACCGTGCGATCGGTCACGACGAACGCCTGTGACGCGGCCGGGAACGCCGGGAGCAGCTCGTCGGCCCGCGCCAGCACGCCAGATCCGACGATCACCTGATAGGGCCGCCCGGAGATCCGGACGGTCACGCGCTCCAACGGAGCTCCTCCACGATCGCGTCGGCGACCTCTCCGGGCGGACCGCTGCCGTCCACGACGTGAGCCGCGAACTCCCGGTAGAGGCCCTCCCGTTCGATCAGCAGACGCTCCAGATCGCCCTCGGCGCGGATCAGCGGACGCTCGGCCGCGGGCGAGACGCGCTCTTCCAACACGTCCAGGGGAACGTCGAGGTACACGCACGTGCCGGTGTTCCGCAACGCGATCCGGTTCGCAGGCTCCAGGACCACGCCCCCGCCGCAGGCGACCACCGACGGGTCGTGCCGGGACACCTCGACGAGTTCCCGAGCCTCGAGCGCACGGAACGCCGCTTCTCCTTCGTCCGCGAAGATCTCCGGAACGGTCGAGCCGTGACGGCGTTCGATCTCCCCGTCGAGATCGACGAACGGCACGCCCAGCCGACCGGCGACCTCGCGCCCGACCGTCGACTTCCCCGACCCGGGCATCCCGACCAGGTAGACGATCACGGCAGCGCCTCGAGGTACCGATCGAGGTTCCCTCTCGTTTCCGGGAGCGAGTCCCCCCCGAACTTCTCGAGGGTCGCGTCCGCCAGCACGAACGCGACGACCGCCTCGCCGACCACGCCTCCGGCGGGCACCGCGCAGACGTCGGTCCGCTGCTTGATCGCGACCGCGGGCTCCCCCGTCGCCAGATCCACGGTCCGGAGCGGACGCGGGACGGTCGAGAATGGCTTCATCGCGGCGCGCACCCGGATCGGCTGTCCGGTCGACATGCCGCCCTCGATCCCGCCGGCTCGCGCGGTAGCCCGCGCGAGCCGGCCACCCCGCAGCACGATCTCGTCGTGAGCCTTCGACCCCGGACGCGCGGCGCTCGCGAACCCGTCGCCGACCTCGACGCCCTTCACCGACTGGATCGACATCAGCGCCGCAGCGAGCCTCGCGTCGAGCTTGCGGTCCCACTGCACGTAGGAGCCGAGCCCGGGCGGGACGCCGTACGCGAGGACCTCGAAGACACCCCCGACCGTGTCCTTCGCCTTGCGGAGCCGATCGATCTCGGCCGTCATCGCTCGGGAGACATCCGCGTCCGCGCACCGAACCGGGGACGCATCGATCGCGTCTCGGTCCTGCGGGAGCGGCGGCTTCCGACCACGGCTCCGGACCTTGCCGATCCGCAGGACGTGGGAGAACACCTCGACCTCCAAGCCCAGCAGGAACGCTTTGCAGAACGCGCCCCCGGCAACCCTCGCGGCCGTCTCGCGGGCACTCGCGCGCTCGAGCACGTCGCGGACGTCGTCGAACCCGTACTTGAGCGTGCCCACCAGGTCCGCGTGGCCGGGTCGGGGCCGGGTCAGCCGCTGCGTCGGATCCGGCGTTCCGTCGGGCGACATGAGCTCCCGGTACTTCCGCTCCCACTCAATGTTGGGGATCGTGATGGCGATCGGCGAGCCGAGCGTCAGACCATGTCGAACCCCGGCCACGACCTCGAAGGCGTCCGCCTCGAACCGTTGCCGGCCGCCGCGCCCGTACCCGTGGCGGCGGCGTGCGAGCTCGTCCGCGAGGGTCTTCGATGAGAACGGGACCCCCGCCGGGAGTCCCTCGAGCACCGTCACCAGCTCCTTCCCGTGGGATTCCCCGGCGGTGAGCAGGCGCAACATGCGCCCGATGATAGTGAACACGCGGTGCGGGACCGCGAGCGGAAGGTGCGGGGGCGGCACCCTTGCGGGGCCGCCCCCGCCGACCGGCGACCGCTCCCCCCGTGGGCGGGCCGCCGGGCTTCGTCCCCCGCCTACTTCCGCGGGGTGATACAGAGCGTGAACGACTGGTCGCCGAACACGAACGTTCCGCAGTTCCCGGAGACCGACCGCAGCTCGAACCGGTTCCCCGGTCCGAAGTGCTCGCCGACGGAGACGTTGTAGACGACACCGTCGATCTCCACCTGTGCGCGATCGGTCCCGCTCACCCGGAAGGTATCCAGCAGGACCACAGAGTGACCGCCGAGGTTCGCGCTGGAGCCGCCTCCCGGCTGCGTCGGGGTCGGCGAAGTGGGCGTCGACGTCGAGCTCGACGAACTGCTCGAGCTGGATGAGCCACTCGAACTCGACGAGCCGGTCCCGGAGGTCGCGATCAGGAACTGCGGAGGGGTCGAGAACGGATCACGCCCGGTGAAAACCGCGACGGGTGTCCGGGTGGCCGTCGGCGTGACGGTCGGGGTGGCGGTCGGGGTCGCCGACCGCGGCGTCGTCGGCGGGAGCGCGATCTCGGTTCCACCACCGCCGCTGAGCACGTTGAACAGGACGAGACCCACGATAAGGACGCCGGCCACGATCCCACCGATCCTCAGCGTCCGCTTGTCCCTGTCGGAGATAGGCATGGCTACCCGGTCCCGGAGGTCGGCCCGGGCTCAGAGCCCGGTCCCGCGCTGGTGTCGCTCGTGTAGGTCTGGACGGTTGCGGTGAGCGTCAAGAGGGGCGACCCGGTCTGGCTCGTTTGGCCCGGCGCGAGGCTCAGGTTGGTCACGATAGCCGCCCGCGGCAATGTCTCGATCTGATACATGAAATCCGTCACATCGAAGTAGGTGCCCGAGGCACTGACGGCGACGGCGATCTTCGAAAGGCCGGACGTGGTGTCGAGGACCGGGGTGCCGGGCGACAAGGACACCAGATCGATCCCCGCATTGATCGCGGCGTTCTGGAGCAAGAGGATGAGACCCGGCTCATCGGCGGTGGGCGGGATCCGGTTGTGGACCTCGGCGATCGTCTTGCGGGCCTGCGGCGCGGCAGCCTTGGCGTCCTCGAGGGCGCTCTTGCGAGACTCGAGCGTCTGCTGATCACGCTGTGCTTGATCCAGCTTGTCCTGCGCTTGCGAGACCTGGCCCATCTTGGGCAGGACCAGCAGCAGCACCATCAGGATCGCCACCCCGGCGACGGCCAGACCGGCGAACAGTGGCGCGCGGCGGTTATCCATCGGCCGTCACCTCGCCACGTCCGCGTGGCGTCTCGACATCTTGGGTCAGGTCAACGCTGGTCGTGAACGTGAAGGCGTTCGGGATCGTTGGGTTCGCTGTGATCGTCGGCATCCAGGGGTTCACCCAGCCCCGGACCAGCTCGAGCCTCGTCAGCCAGATACTCAACGAGTCGAATCCGATCGCCTGCCCCCCGGTGGTCATCGTGCCGATCAACGGTGTGGTGGTCGTTGTGCCTCCCGTCGTCGCGGTCGGAGGGCCGGTGATCGTTGCGGTGAACGTGTCCAGATAGGCGTCGCTCGGGATCACCCGCGAAAGGTCCATCAACATCCCGGAGAAGGACACCTCACCCGCATAGGCCGCGTTCAGCTCGCTCTGTGCTTGCTGCGCTTGCACCTGCAGGTCGTCGTACTTCTGGAGCGAGTCGATCTGGCTCTGCAGCTCGGTGTTCGACTGCTCCTTCGCGGTGATGTCACCGTTCACCGATCCGAGACGGCCGACCTGGATCACGAAGAAGGCCACGATCAGGGCGAAGATGATGGCGCCGGCCAACAGGACGGTCAGCGTCAGCCGGCGATAACGCTGTCCCTGAAGGATGTCGGGAGGCAGCAGGTTGACCTGGCCCATCACACCCTCCCCGGGATCGCGAGTCCGACCGACACGGCGAAGAACGGCTCCGCCGCCGCCATCGCTTCCTCGGATTCCTGAAGCTCGGACGGCACGTGCTGGAACACGCGACCGGGGTCCACCGGAACCGGGATGCGCTGGCGCATCAGATCGATCAGTCCCTCGAGCTTGGAACCCCCACCCGTCACCAGCACCCGCGCGATCCGAGCCTCGCGCGCCTGCGCCGTGTAGAACTCGAGCGACGACCGGATCTCATCGACGAACGCCGCTGCGCGCTGTAGCGCGACCTGCCGAACCTGCTGGGGCCTCGGCGGCGCTCCTTCCTCGGCGGGGGTGGCTCCCTCGGATCCGTCGGTCGGTGCGGGCGGGGCAGAGGCTTCCAGTTCGTCGACCTCCTCGCCCCGCTTGAGCCGTTCCGCGACGGCATCGTCGACGCCGGCCGCCCTCGCGATCGCGGTGGTCACGTCTCGGCCGCCGCTCGGGAGGATGCGCACGAACCTCGTATCGCCACGGTCGTGCACGACGATGTTCGTGACGTGGGCGCCGATGTCGATGATTGCCTCCTCGCCGCCCTCCTCGAGGTCCATCGACACGTCGGGAGTCCCGACGGCGCGGACGAGCGCGAACGGGATCAGGTCGAGCCCCATGGGCTCGAGGCCCGCCCCAGTCACCGACTGGACAACCTGGTCCACCATCGCGCGTTGCGCGGCGACCAGGAGCATCCGGAGCATCTTGCGGTCGTCCTGCTCGAACTCGCCGATCGGGTCGTAATCCAAAACGGCCTCGTCGACCGGCATCGGGATGAACTCCTGCACCTGGAGGCTGAGCGACGCCTTCAGCTCCTTCTCAGGCAGGAACGGCAGGGCGATCTCACGGACGACCACGCGCTGGTTCCCGACCCCGAGCCACACCTGCCCGCTGCTGAACCCGCCCCGCTTCCACAGTTCGCGGAGGGCCGCCGAAACGGCGAGTGGCTCGCGGACCTCGCCGTTCTCGACCGCCCCGGCGGGCAGCGGGCCCTGCGCAGCCCGAACCACCGTCGGCTGCGTCCCGGCCGAGAGCTCAGCCGCGCGGACGGCGGTGGACCCGATGTCGAGCCCGATCCGACCCTTGGCCACTCAAGCCCCTTCCACGTGGACGGAGCGCTCCGTCAGATAGCGCTCGACGTCCCCCTCGCGGATGCGGTAGTTGTGCCCGACCCGGACCGCAGCGAGCTCGCCACCCTTGATCAGTCGATAGACGGTCATGTTCGAAACGCGCATCGCGGCGGCCACCTCGCCCACCGTGAGGAGCGATCCTCCACCGGGGACGAAGGCCTTGGAGTCGCCGATCGCCATCCGCCGTTCTCCGATCCGAGCCCGTGTCGCCTGAACCTTCCGAGGCTAGATGTGGCACCTGTGTCACAGGTGCCACATCTGCCACATAGTGTTCATCGAAGCTCAGGTAGCCCCGAAAGCAGGCTCACGAAACACCAGGGGTCAGGGCAAGTCAAACATCCCGAAGGGATGATTTCCCCAGGTCGAACGCCTGTTCGCCCCTTCACTTTGGCGCGCGTCTAGGCGATACCGGAGTGCCGAGGTTGGGGCTCGTTGTGGGCCCATGCCATCGTGAGAACCCCTCCCAGCACGCCCACGAGACCCCCGATCACGACCAGGTAAGCGCCAGGGCCGAGGTCCCGGAACGCACCGAACTGCGACCAGACGTCCCGAGGGATGCCGAGCGCCCTGATCACCGCCTCGCGGTCCTTCCCACCGACCAGGAATGCAGCGCCGATCGCGGCGGCGACCAAGCCGGCGATCGCCGCCAGCGCGCCCAAGGCCCGCCGTGCACTCCTCGACCCGGCGATACGCGTTGCGACCACGGCGGCCAACGTCACGATCGCACAGAGCAGTACGACAACCCCGTCCGTGAGGTCGGTCCCGGGGATCGCGGTGTGCGTTGGCTCGATGGGGATCCCCACCGTGATCCAGGTCGCTGTCGCCCCAGCGCCCATCAACAACGCACCGACCGACGCAACGACGAACCCCGCCAAGCGCGACGCGAACACCGAGGATCGCGGTTCCGAGGATCGGTCGTCCACGTCCGGAGTCTGTCATCGGACCTTCGATCCTCAAAGCACCGATGAACGATGGCCGTGGATGCTGCTAGGGCGCTAGGCGCCGAGGAACGCCCTGAGGTACCAATCCGCGATCTGAGCTCCCCAGAATGCGCTGACGACGGCCCCCGCCGCCAGGTAGGGACCGAACGGGATCGCGGCCTTGCGTCCACGGCCGATGATCAACGCGACGATCGCGCCGCCACCACCGAGGACGATGGCCGCGCCGGCCGCCACTCCGACGTATCGAAGGCCGAGAGAGCCGAGCACCAACCCGATGAGGCTCGCCAGCTTCACGTCGCCCATCCCCATCCCGCGGGAGACGAGCGCGACGACGAACAGAGCCCCTCCGAACGATGCGAACCCTATGAGCATCCGGGTGAGGTCGACCGGCGCGCCGAACAGCCGGGCGAGGATGAGATAGACGGGGAACGCAACGAGTGCCGGATACATCAGTCGGTTCGGGATGATCCGATGCTCGATGTCGATCGCAGCGATCGCCGGCATCAGCATCAACAAGAACGCGATCGCCACCGCGATCCAGACGCTCTCGTAGACGATGAACGCGCCCGAGAAGAGCAGCGCCGTCGAGAGCTCCAGCAGGGGGTACCTCGCGGAGATCCGCGAACCGCAGCTCCGACATCGTCCCCGGAGGATCACCCAACCGAAGACGGGCACGTTGTCGCGGTTGGCGATCTCGGCCCCGCAGTTCGGGCACCTGGAGCGGGGGCGCACGACCGACTGGCCGGCGGGGACCCGGGCAACGACGACGGTCATGAAGCTGCCGAGGGCGAGCCCCAGCGGGAACACGACGATCGCGAGGAGCCAGCCCACGTGCGAACCCTACCGTCGACGGCGGCGGAGGCTAGACGTTGAGCTCCTGCCAGAGCGTCCGTTCGTAGGTCGTACCGAACCCGAGCACGCGCTCGATCCGAGAGTTGTAGACGATGTCGTAGCCGTTCTTCAGGTCCATGCTGGCCGCGTACAGCGCGCCTTCACCGGGGTTCTCCCCGTTCTGCGGGCCGTTCTTGAACGCCATCTTGCCGGTCGTGTACAGCAGGCCGACCACGCCGTCGTCCGGGTTCGACACGTCCCCGCCGTTGAACTCGACCGAGTTCTGCCCATAGATGCTGCAATCACCGCCGTTCGTGTCGCACGTGGTGCCCGAGGTCGGCTGATAGGTCGAGACGACGGTCATGTCCGCGGCCACCGAGGATGACGTCGTGGAGATCGTCGAGGTGTTCCCGAAGTCGACGGGCGCGTTGGTGATGAGCGTGAAGTCGCCACCGAGCGTGATGCCGTCCAGGCAGATCTGGGTTGTGGACGCGGTGTCGCACACCTGGCTCGTGTTCATCGGCTGGGCAGCCCTCTGCCAGACGGCGAACGTGCCTGTCAGCGAGGTCTTGTGGACCGCGATGTAGGCGTTGAAGTCACCGATCGCGGTGGTCGAGTCGTTCGAGCCACAGGTGCCGCCCGTGGGGTAGCACTGGAGCCGGAGCGGGTCGGTCGCGGAGGATGGGTAGTTGCTCGGGTCGAAGACGAACTGCGGGAAGGAGATGGGCACGGGGGCGATCGAGGCGGTGCCCGCGCTCGTGGACGTTGCGCCCGTCACACTGGAGATGCTGCCACACGCCTTGGCTGCCCCGCTGACCGTCATGTTCCCTCCGCCGCTTGTCCCGATCGCGTAGTTGCTCGAGACGGCGCTGCAGGTGGTCGTGGACGGCGCGCCCGCGATGGCGTCCCCGGCGATCGTGACGTTGCTGGCACCCACGATGCCTGTAGGGCCACCGGTCCAGACCTTCCCCGACTTCCCCGAGCAGTCGTACGTCGGGTCTGCGGTCAGGACGTCTGATCCGTTCTGGAGGGTGACTCCACCGGCAGAGGAGAGGACCGAACCGCAGATCTGGGCGCCACTTCCGATGTTGACCGATCCGTCGGAGTAGACATCGCCCATGATGACGGCGCCGTTCTGGATCGTGAGAGCCGTCTGGGAGAAGATCGCGTAGCGGAACGACGGGACGGGCTCGTAGGTGACCTGTACCTCTCGCGTGAACTTCGGCGCCGTCCTGGTGGGGTAGTAGCCGATGGACGTGACGACGATCCTGCTCCCGCTCTGCGTCCAGCTCACCTGATATTCACCGCCGCCACCTGTACAAACCGTCGACGTCGACATCGGGCACGGATTCGGGGCCGCGCGGCTCTCGCCGAGCCGTGTGATCGAGTCGTTCGCCCCCGCCTCCGCCACCGTGAGGGCCTTGCTCCATTCGAGGGACTTGCTCGACTGACCGAGCGAAGCGTTCCCCGCGTCCAGGGCCACGACGAGGAGGACCATCATCACCGACAGGAGGAGGATCGCGATCACGAGCGAATAGCCCTCCTCCTCATGTCGCAGACGGCGGATCGACCGGGTCATCACGTAGGTCTCCTTAGGTTTGCGAGGATTGCGCGTTCCGAAGTTCCACGTCCGTACTGAGCAGGATGGTCGACGTGTCGGTCCCGAGCGAAAGCCTCACGTTGACCTGGTCGACCACCCCTCCGTGGCTCGTGTACGTGAAGACGTTGTTATCAGTGAGGGACGACAGGATCGGGACGAGGTTCGCACCACCGAGTTGAGACTCCTCGAGGGTGTACGGAGCCGACGTGCCGATCACCGTCCACACGATGGTCTGAGGTTGTCCGTCGATGTAGCCGGAGAACGTGATCGAAGAGGCGGTGCTCCCCGTCTGGTCGACCCATTCGCCCTGGCGGAGCTGCTTGGAGACACGGTCCAAGGCGATCCGGCCGTCCGCGAGCACGTCGCGACGGTTCGTGATGGTCGCGGTCGTCGTGAACGTACGCATCGCGACCGCGATCACGGCGGTCGCGACGATCCCCATCACCATCATGGTGACCGCGAGCTCGACCAGCGTGAACCCGGCCTCAGCCGGTCGGGTTCGGGGCGGCGCTCTGCGGACCCACGTTGGTCGCGAGGTCATATGCCTGTACGTAGTATTCATACGTGTCCGTCTTCTTATGGGTATGCGAGCACGTCGTGCTCGAGGTGTCGCACACGAGGGAGAACGCACCGGTCGACGTGATGAGACGGCCCCACACCCGATAGCCGCCGAGATCCGGCACGCCGGCAGGCGCCGACCAGGTGAAGGTGAGGGTCTTGTTCGATCCTGACGTCGACGAGGACGCGATCACGAAGTTCGTCGGGGCACCCGGCGGGGTCGTGTCCAAGACGATGGTGTCGTTCGCAGCTGTTCCGTAGAGCCCGTTCGAGTCGAAGAGCCTGACGTAGACCGTCTTCGTCCCATCGCCGGTCAGGAGCGTCCAACTCGCCGACGTGTTGAACGCGACCTTCGGGTTCCACGTCGTCCCATCGTTCGAGAACTGCATCTGCGCTGGGGCAGGGCCGCCGCCGGTCTTCGCGATCGTGAGCGTCACGATCGTCGTGTTGGTATACGTCGCCCCGCCGGCGATCACGACCGTCCCGTCCGGACCGCCGTTCCCGATGAAGGGGTTCACCGTCGTGACGCTGCAGTTCAGGGAGCTGTTCGTCGAGGAGCCGCCACCGTTGTCGACCACCGTGTTCACGATCGAGTACGTCCCGTACGGGAGGGGGAACGTGTGCGTCACGGTCGTGCCGGTGGCCGTAGAGCTGTCCGGTCCGAAGGTCCAACCCACGCTCGCGATCGTCCCGTCGGGATCGGACGTCACGGCGGAGAGGGTCACGGTCCGGTCGGTGATGCTCGATACGCTTGGGCAACTCACGGTCGGCGGTGTGTTCTTGGCGGGCGCCGTGTAGACGACCTTCCCGTCCGTGAAGAGGGACGATTGGCTTTGGCTCGTGGTCCCGCGCCCGAATTCGTCGTTCCACGTGACGACGACCGTCACTCGCTTCTCGTCCTGCCCACCGGCGTCGCTCACGCCGTCATGGTTCCCATCGGCGGCATCCGCGGCCCCGATCCCGTCGGTCGGTGAGTCGACCCACGTGACGTACCGATAGACGGTGTACGTCGTGCTCCCCACGACGAGCGGGTTCTGATAGTGCTGGAGCGCCGGCGAGGCTCCGGCGACCCGAACCAGCGGTTCTGGGGCGAGCGGGCCGGAACCATCGGGGTCGAACGTCTGAGCGTTCTGGTCGACCCAATAGTCGGGGTTCGTCGAAGTCGTCGAGTGGGTGAGCGGCGATGAATCGGACAGGACGAGGTTGTTGTAGTTGAGCGTCCGGGCGTCTTCCATCTGCTGATCGAGCGCGGAGCGGGCTGCGAGCCTCTGCCGGGAGAGGCCGGTCGTGACCAATCCGGCCGTCAACGCCTGCGCGGCGGCGAAGATCCCGATCGCGAGGATGGAGAGTGCCGCCATGGCCTCGACGAGGGTGAACCCATCCTCGGCTCGCAGCCGAGTGAGCCGCCTACCGAAGCGGCGCGCGACGATGGGCGTAGACGTCCTCATACCCCATGTGTCGGCTGATCGGATGCGTTGCTTAAGCGTCGATGTCGGCCGTCCGGGGGAAACGGAAAGGGGCGGCCCCGCCGGGGCCGCCCCTTCTCGTTGACTCGAGCCGTAACTCGGTCATGCGGATCCTTCTGCTACTACCAGGAGGTCCCTGCGACGGCATTGCCGAGCGCTGCGTGGCAGGTAGCTCCCGAGGCCGTGGCGGCTGAGCCGTAGAACGTCCCGGTCGACTGGTTGTCGCGCAGGTAGAAGCAGGTACCCGACTTGGACCATGCAGCCAGGTCGATCTGGTCACCGGCGCTGACCACGGGAGCACC
>Ga0070703_10000060_pt1 | contig 54329 bp, 49 predicted proteins | sample KBSK5251metaG_FD_65453 | JGI IMG/M metagenome (GOLD analysis project Ga0070703, IMG submission 65453) | Corn, switchgrass and miscanthus rhizosphere microbial communities from Kellogg Biological Station, Michigan, USA - KBS K5-25-1 metaG | ecosystem: Host-associated > Plants > Roots >... | reverse complement strand
GCTGCTGATCTCGTTTGCCTTCAAAGGTTATCTGCACTTCTTCGATTCCTACAGCAAGACTTACGGTTCGCTCGGCGCAGTTATTGTGTTGATGCTTTGGCTTTACCTGACAGGTTTGGCCGTTCTCGTTGGCGGCGAGATCAATGCGGAGATTGAAAATGCTGCGGCGCGCAAAGGCGCGGCTGACGCCAAACGAAAAGCGACAAAGCGTCCTCGGACGAAGCGTCACCAGCTGGCAACGTGAACCACGAAGATTGGAGAACGAATGGCTGATTCCAGAACAAGCAGGGCGATGCTTAAAGCAAACGAAAGCGATGAGGGGCGCGACTTGCCGTCGCTGATAGAGCGACTGGCGGGCGACCTGACGACGCTGTTGGATCAAAAGCTCACGCTGTTAAGGGTTGAGATCAGAGAAGAAGTTGACACCTATGTTCGCGGCAGCATTCTGATCCTCGCCGGTGGCATCGTCGCGGCGATCGGATTTGCCTTGGCGAATATCGCGCTCGCGTTTCTCGTTTCGACTCTCATTGGGACTGCGGACATAAGTCAGCCAGCGAAGTACGCGCTGGGATTCGTCATTACTGGGATTGCCTACCTGATAATCGGCGGAGCACTAATCGTGATTACAAAGAAACGGCTCGCAAAACAGGGAATTCTTCCGCGCCGGACTATGCAGGAATTGGAACGCGACAAAGATTGGTTGCAAGAGGAACTTTAATAATCAGGTGTACGAATTCCAGGAGGGAGAATAAATGACGCAAACTGCGGCAAGAAAATCATCGGCTACAACTGACGACGCGCCGTCCAAAAAAGAGCTGCAGCAGCAGATGGCGAAAACCCGCGAATCAGTCTCTGAGACTGTCGAAGAAATCAAAGAGACAGTCAGCCAGCAAGTGGCCGCGGCGAAGGAAACCGTGGCCGGGGTCATGGATTTTCGCGAGCACTTTCAGCAGGAGCCTTTGGTTTGGAGCCTCGGGGCATTGTCGGCAGGATTCGCGCTTGGCTACACAATGGGTTACGCGCATAAGGAAACCAAAGGAGGGAGGAACAAGTCTCAGGTGGCCGCGTTCACCAATAGTCTGGTTGAGGAGTTGTCGCTGGTTGGAAACAGCGTTGTCATGCCGGCGCTGAATACGCACATTAAAGAGATGTTCGGTTTTGATTTCTCAGCTGTGCTCGCCTCGATTGGCAAGGAGCAAAAGAAGCCCGCGAAGCGCCAGCCAACAAAAAGAGCTAAGCCGAAGAAGGCCGCGAGCAAGTCGCTCAGGAAGGCAGCGTAGTCATGAAGCTTTAGCTTGTCGAAACGCGGGCGACAAACTAAAAGGAGGCTCTGATCAAGTTCGCCGAGCGGACGAGAGACTTCTCTTGCGTGTCCTCGATCACGAAATGAGTCCAATCAGGCCGCGAAGCGGCCGGCAGAGTTAAGCCCAAGGCGAGGCTTTGCGAGCCTTGGGGTACGGTTGGTAATCGTGAGTGAGCCTGCGAAGCTGGCGACAGAGTGGCTCGAGTCTTGGCTTCCCTGAAGGAAGAGGCGAAGCACAAACGACCACGCGCTAAGAAGCCAACTCGCCGGAAAGCTGTCGCCTAAATGTTACAATTTGTGTCTATGTTCACGATCAAAGTCCGCTCGCACCAACGCGAAGAACTCGTTGAATTTACCGATCAGGTTCAGCAGCAGCTCACTGAGTCAGGTGAAAAAGAAGGCATCGTCGTCCTGTATGTGCAACACACCACGGCGGGATTAACTGTCAACGAGAATGCCGACCCGGACGTGCCGCGCGACATGCTGCATGCGCTGCGGACGCTGATCCCACAACACGGCATGGGCTTTCGGCACGGCGAAGAAAACTCAGACGCGCACATCAAAGCGAGCGTCGTCGGCTCGAGCGTCACCGTTCCGTTCGCTGAAGGAAAACTTTTGCTGGGACGTTGGCAGGGAATTTTTCTTTGTGAATTCGACGGCGGCCGCGAGCGCAAGGTGATCATGATCATTCGATGATCCGTCGGGGGATCTCCCCGTCAAGAGTCTTCTCCATCTCTCGGTCGAGTTCGCATACTTGTCCACCCCAGGGCCCTTAGGTCTCAGGGCCGTTAGGCCCGACATCTTTGTAGAAAGATGTCCGCAATTATTGGCAGGCCCGCAAGGGCCGACATATTTCCAGCGTCAGACTGTCTTGAAAAATGCCGCTTCGAGAACGTCGTAACATCAGATTAGTGTGTCGGCCCTACGGGCCTTAAGAATTAAATGGTCAATGAGTTTCTACAAATATTTCGGGCCTAACGGCCCTTTGGCGATTGCGGTGCGAGGCACGCCTCGACCAACGGGCTCAAGCCCGGCCTGAATGAGAACGGTTTTTGAGGCAAAACCGTCGCCAGGTTAAGCACTTGCATGATTGGCCCCGCGCGAAACGCTACCCGCTTTAGAAGCTTCCTCGAATTCCCGGAAAAATCGAAGGGGATTTTCCGCTCCGTGTGTTAGCGCACAGACGGATAAATCTCCGAGTGATTACATCAACACTACCCGAGACATGACCCGCGAGACTAAGTGACTCCCTCCGAAATCACGCTGGGTTTTAAGTAACCGAGTAATCCCTTGCACGCTTTGAGAGTGTTGCACTCATGGTGAAAAGCAAACGCCAGTTAATTTTCGTTTTCGTCTCGGCGATAGCTTTCCTGTTCTTCCAGGCCTGGATGCTGTCTCAATCGATGTCGGCTCAAGGCCTGGCGGGCAAGATCAAAGGCACAGTCAGCGCCACGGCAGGCGACCCTTCCGCGCAGCCGGAGCTGATTCCCGGCGCTCGCCTGGCTCTGGTCAACCGGGATCTGCAACGCGCCCCCCTGAAAGCTGTCACTGACGAAACCGGCAATTTTGCATTTCTTGATCTGCCGGCTGGTAGCTATACGCTCACCGTCGACAGTGATGGTCTACCCACAGTAAAGCGAGCGATAAGCTTGACTGCCGGCGCTACTCTCATCGTCGAAGTCCTCTTGACGGCCACCGTAACCGAGGCGGTGACGGTGCGCGAAGAAGAGGGCCAGCTCAGCACGGGAGAAACGACCACCTCCAACATGGTTCGCGCCCGCAAGCTGGAAGACTTGCCTCTCCGCGCTGATAATTATCAGAGTTCCCTGCCGCTCACTCCGGGAGTTGTGCGCGGGTTGGACGGCGCCGATCACATCAAAGGAACCCGCGCCGGGCAAAACTCTTACACCGTGAACGGCGCCGATCTTACGGATCCCGTCAACGGGAATCTGGCTTTTGATATTCCGCTTGAAGCGGCGGCCAGCGTGCACGTCGAGGCGAATCCGTATTCCGCGGAGGTCGGCAAGTCCACCGGCGGCGCGACCAATCTCGAGACCAAGACGGGCGGCGATAAGTTCAAGTTTGGCGCTTCAAGATTTTTTCCGACGTTTCACAACATCATTGGGGGCAAAATCGATTCGTTCAGGCCGCGCCTGACCTTTGAAGGTCCGCTAATTCGCCAACGCCTGAATTTTCTGCAGTCAGTCGAGTATCGCTTCTCGCGTATTTACGTCCCGAGCTTGACCTCGCCGCGCGACAATTCAACGGCCGAAGCTTTCAATTTGTTCACCCAACTCGATCTAATAGTGAACACCAGGAATCGCTTGAAATTTGCAGGCGCACTCTATCCTGAAAAGAAGCGTTACGTCGGACTGAACACCTTCAACCCGCAGGAGACAACGGCCAACACAAAACAGCGAGGCGTACTCTTCTCAATTTCCGAGCAGGCAATCTTCGACGGTGAATCGTTTCTTTCTTCTCTCTTGAGCTATAAGACTTTTGCCTTTGAAGTGTTTGGCCAGGGGTTAACGCCGCTGACACTTCTTCCCGACGGCAACACGGGAAGTTACTTCGCCGACACTCGTCGTTCGGCGCAAAGGGTTCAATGGCAGGAGCAGTATTTCGCGCGCAGCTTCGCGCTCGGGGGACAGCATTCTCTTAAGTTTGGTGCGGAACTGGACTACACAAAGATGTCGGGACACTTTGATTTTCGACCGATCCTGATTCGGCGTGGGGATCAGAGCCTCAGCCAGCGCATCGAGTTTAGCAGGCCGACGTCCCTTGAGCGGCCGATGCCGGAGTTCGGCGCTTTCGCTCAGGATCGCTGGGTCATCAATAAGAACCTTACTTTAGACGCCGGGCTGCGTTTTGATCGCAATGGGATTTCCCGGCACAACAACGTTTCGCCCCGTCTCTCGATTCTCTATCTTCCCTTCAAAAATGACCGCACGACGTTTCGCGGAGGCATCGGGCTCTTCTATGATCGCAGCCCGCTGTCGTCCAGATATTTTGAGTTCGAGAACCTCAACGACGATGACGAGCTGCTCAATCCGTCGTTGGACATCGTTTCGCACTCGAGTTTTCCCGTCCGCGTAGTCACGACTTATGGAACTGATGGCGTCACCATAATCGATGGTCCACGTGAATTCGCAAACGTCATCAGAGGCCCCTTGCGGGACGCCCGCGCTATTCGCTGGAGCTTGCAAGTTGATCGCACCCTAACAAAACACCTGACGCTGCGTTTAGGCTATCTTCAGCGTTCCACGAAGAATGAACCGATAATCATTCCGCGACCGAGCATGCTCGTGCTCGAGAGTCGGGGCCGGTCGCAATACAGGGAATTGCAAGTGCTCGCGCTCTATAACAACCAGCGCTTTCGTAACTGGAATGTCTCTTATGTCTGGTCGAGGGCGCAGGGCAACCTGAACACAACGGATAATTTCCTCGGCGACTTTCCGGCTTTTGTGATTCGGCCAGACCAGTTTGGAATGCTGCCGTTCGACGTACCGCATCGTTTCCTGGCCTACGGTGAAGTGAAGGCGCCCTTCGGCATCACGGTGATGCCTGCACTGGAGATTCGCTCTGGTTTTCCGTTCTCTTTCGTTGACGAGCGGCTCGATTTCGTCGGCGCGCGCAACAGTGCTCGCTTTCCGGCATTCCTCTCGCTCGATGCATCGATCCTCAAAAGCTTCCGAGTTCCATTCTTCGATAAGCGTGTGCGCGCAGGTGTGGTCGTTTTCAACATCACGAACCACTTTAATCCTCGCGACGTTCAGAACAACACCGGCAGTCTGCAGGTCGGGCAATTCTTTAACAGCCTGGGAAGATCGGTGCGCGGGAAGTTTGAAATGGATTTCTAGTGCTGCCTCAAAGTTTATTCTCATTCAAACCGGGCCTGACCCTGGTGGTCAGGGTGTGACTCGCCAACAATCTTTCAAAGGGCCGTTAGGCCCGAAATATTTGTAGAAACCCGTTGACGATTAATTCTCAAGGCCCGTAGGGCCGACATCCTGATCTAATATTCCGCAGCTTTTGGAGCGATATATTTCAAGACCGTTCTGTGACCCTGGAAATATGTCGGGCCTAACGGCCCTCAGACCTATGGGCCCTGGCGTCCGCAAGGAGGCACGACCGGGCTGAATCCCGGTCTGAATGAGAAAGAATGAGAAAGAACTCTTGACGGAAGCTCCCACTCGAGACGCAAGCCGCTTTCTTCACCCTCGTTCATGTAATACAACTGAAACCTTAATGAAGTCACATTAAGAGTGCCGGGAACCCATGACGTCTCAGAACGTCAAACACTAACAGGAGGTTTGAAGCGGAAAATGCAAAACTCGTTTGGATTAAGAACCGGTTTATCGATCCTGCTAAGCATCGGAATGGCCGGCTTTTGGATGACTGGATGCTCGAGAAAATCCAACCGCACAACGAAGGTGACGGTTGCGGGCGAGGCGACCACGCAGGTCGAGCCCGATACGGCTCTGCTGAGTATCGCGGTGGTCACGCAGAGCTCGCAGGCGGTCACGGCCCAGCAGGAAAATGCCCGCAAGAGTGACGCGGTGGCTGGCGCAGTCAGGGCCAAGGCTGGAACCGGAGTCGAAATCAAAACCAGCGATTACACTCTGCAACCACAGTACGACTATCGCGACAATCGTCTGCCGAAGATCGTCGGCTATAACGCGCGCAACAGCGTGATTGTGACGATGAGTGATTTGAAAAACGTCGGCGCGGTTATCGACGCAGCTTCGAACTCGGGAGCGAACAGCATTGACGGCATCTCGTTCATCATGCGACAGACCAGTCCGGCGCGCGGCCAGGCTCTGGCCGAGGCAACCCAGCAGGCAATGAACAAGGCGAATTCGATTGCCCAGGCGCTGGGCGGTCGAGTCGCGCGTGTGGTGGAAGAAAACGAAGCGTCAACGGTTACCCAGGATGAGCGTTCGACGTATTCCAACAACGGGCTGTCGATGCGGGCTGAGGCAACAAAGATGGATACGCCGATCAGCAGCGGCCAACTGCACATCAAGTCCAACGTGCAGCTAATCGTCGAGATCGAAAGTTAATCGTCTTCGGCTCGTTTGGAGAGTTCGACAAACTTCTCGACTTCCGCACGCGTGGTTTCCATGCGGCGGCGGCTTTCAAGATAAGCCTGCCACTGCGGCGTGAGAGTCAAAGCTTTGGTCGTATCCTGATCGAGGGCCTGGGCCATCAAGGCAATCAAATCACTGACTACGGTCGTGTGCTCGAGCAGCGATTCGATAATCGAATGCGCGAGCTCGGATGGATCGAGGTCGGCGGTTGGTTCGGATTTGGCTTGCTCGTCACTCATCAATAGTTCATTCACACTTGATTCTCGGAATCGTTAGCGCTTGAGACAGGCAATGAATCGTGTGTGCTCAAAGCTGCCCCGAAGGGGTTCAGTCCTCCAGCCCAGGGTTGCCGCTTCGGCAACCCTGGGAAGGTCCCTACCCAGGGTAGCCCAAAGCGGCAACCCTGGGCTGAAGGACAGAGCCCCTTTGGGGCATAAACCAAATCCTTGCATACCAGCTCAATTGTGCTTCACAAACTTGCCCTTCCGGCCGGTCAGAGAATTATAGAGCGTCTCGATAAACGCATCGGTGTTAATGAAGCTGCCTGAGAACTTTTCCCAGGGAGCGAGAATCTTTGCCTGCTTCATTTGCTGAAGCGTCTGGCGTCGGTTAATTGCCTTCTGCACTACCGCCGAAGTCTCCTTCAACATTTTTACAAACGCGCGCACGTCGTCCAGATTTGAGAGTGCGCCGTGTCCCGGAATGACCTTCACGTCGGACGGCAGGAGGGCCATCGCTTTTTCCATGGCGTCAATCATTCCCTGGACGCTGCCGCCGCTGGCCACATCAATAAAAGGAAATCCATAACGGACAAAGTCGTCGCCCATGTGCACGACATTGTTTTTGGGAAAGAAGATGATTGAGTCACCGTCCGTGTGCCCCGAAGGAAAGTGCAGCGCGCGAATGTCCTCGCCGTTAAGGTGCACGGTCACGTCATTGGCGAAAGTGATGATGGGCAGAGCGGCTTTAGGCGCAGCCGGGTATTGCATCTTGACCGAGCCGCCGTTGCCCGCGGTCCCGCCGCTTTCCAGACGCTTGCGCACGTTGTCCTGCGCAATCACGGTTGAACCCGAATTACTGAACGGCTCGTTCCCGCCGGTATGATCTCCGTGATAGTGCGTGTTGATGATAAAGCGTACGGGCTTGTCGGTAATTCCCTTGAGGGCCTGCTGAATCTTTTCGACGAGCGGCGCGAACTGATCGTCGACAATCACGATTCCATCTTCACCGATCGAGGCGGCAATGTTGCCGCCGGAGCCTTCGAGCATATAGATGTTGCCGGAGACTTTCGTGACCTTGATCTGCACTTTCGAGAAATCCTGTTGTGCGACAGCGCTTACCGTCATCAGAAACAGCGCGCCGGTAGCCAATGCTATGAATGAGAGCTGCCGCTTCTTATGTTTTTGCATTCTCTTTAATCCCTCCAAATCCACCTTAATTAATTTTTGTAAGCGGATTGTACCAACCAAAGTAAGAAATGCGTCGCATCGGGACCGGGTCAAAGTGAGTAATTAGTCGGATGTAGCTAGCGTGACTCGCCCATGCACAACTCGGGCGTCAACAATTTCTACTTTGGAAACAAGCTCTCGGAGGTGTGTTTGAATCGCCTTTCTTACGTCGTCGTGCATATTCCAGCCAAGAATCAAGCGGGCAACGCAAGTGCGCGGGATCTCCCGGACATAAATATCGCGAGGTCCTATAGATTTCTTGCGGCAATCGGTGAGGGGAAGCACTATCCTAACCTCCTGTTCGTAGCTCCAGTCTGCAAATTTTGTGAAGAATAAGGATTCGTGAGAGTTGGTATCGAAGGTGACGCCAAGTCGATCCCGTTCATAACGAACTGCTAGTGGCTGAGAGAGCACTCCGGTATCGTCGCCCCGAAAGACCCCTTCTAAGTCTACGAACTCGACCACTAACCCAGTCGCATTGCTGGCGTAGTGTGCCCACATTGGAAGTGAATCATAACGAAGCGAGACGCAGAAGAGTCCCACTTTAGAAGACACCTCTAGTGCGGTCCGGTTAAGTCGCTGTTCCAATGTTGAGATCTGATCATAGAAACTCGACCGAATCAGAGCCGTTGCTTCTCCCGCGGTTTCTGGCACGCGCACCACTTGAAATTGAGGTGCAAGCCGCTGGAACAGACTCTCTTGGTGGCGGAGGTTGATCATATCGTCATTCGTGTATCCGTCCCTTCGGAGGCGCGCAAGAGAGGTCATCACATCATCCAGAATTACGTTTGGCAATAGTTCCGACGGATCATTCAGTTCGGGGATGGGGGTAAATCTAATCAAGCCCCGCAAAAGAAACGGAACGGCTCCGGGGTCGGCTATGAACTTATAGAGAGAATTCATTTGTTTCGGACTGTCCGCGGTCGCATTATTGTGAGAATTCTACGCCCCTGGCCGGGCCAAGTCAGGGCTTCCGCCATACGCGAGGGAAGGTGAAACGAGGCGGAGTCAAAACGTACACGTCCGTCTCACCCTGCTTAACAACAGCTCCCGGCGGATTAAAAAAATTATCGTTCTTGAGCGGCCGAATTGCCGGCGCGATGGCGATTTGAGGTTCTTTAACGCAAGGATTCCAAACCATTTTGGAATCGACGCCTCCCGCGAACGGTTTCACCACAAATTCGCGGTCGACGTCTGCCGGTATCAGGATCCTAATCTTAAAGCGACCACAGGGATCATTTTGATCGTTGTGCTGAACAAGTCTCTGTTGCGCGAGCGCGTTAACGCACAAAGCGAGCACGAGTGCAACGGCCGATAATGAGAGATGCCGCATAATTCATGATCCTCCTTCGCCTGTTTTTACGAGAGTTTATCACGCGTCGTCAACGGAACGATTGAAGCATCCTGTTCAGAGTTCAGCCTTTAGGCTGTCATTCTGCCGGCACAAGCTAAAGCTTGAACTCTAAACTGTGCCACATGCCTGGAGTGGCATGATCGACTTTTCACTTAGCAACTAAATACGTCCTGATGTCAGGCGGCTCCGCAACGACTGGCCGCAGCTTTGGCCCGATCGCTTTGAGGTGGTCACTCGCCGCGTGACTCGCAAGAGCCGCGTCGCTTTCCCATTCCTCTACGAAAGTGAAGTCAGTCGGATCTTCCGTGTTTTGAAGCAATTCGTAGGTGATACAGCCGGACTCTTTACGCGTCGGTTCAACCAGGCTGCATAACAGTTCGCGCACTTCGCTGACTGTTTCGGACCTGGCTTTGATTCGGGCCACGACCCTCAACGAAATCGGTGGCATTAATGCTCCTTCCCCGGTGCGTCTCAGGATAGTTTATTGGTAAAACACCGCACCAGGCTGTCAGGTGAAGTTTACGACGCCGGAAGCGAATTTATAGAACGACTCCGCCACCTTTTCCGAAACATGAATGCGGTCATGACAAAGAAGTTCTTCGTGATCGAGCCGCACGATCGGAAACTCGCGATTGGTTGCTGTACGCCGCGCATCGAAGCAGATGGGATCGTAGTTTCCTGTGGCGGGCCGCGCAAACTGTATGTAACCGGCTCGCAGTGTTCCTTCCGCAATAATTGGATGCTGGAAAATAGCGTTGCTCATCTCTTCGACATCGTCAGTCCCCATGTTGCCAAAGAGTGATAGCTCACCAACCTGCAAAGGAGGAAAAGCGTACCGTGTGACCAGAGAGCGAAACGAGACAGGCAAGCGTTTGGGCAGTCTCTGCTCGAGTTGTGTTATCCATGGCTCTTCACTGATTGGCTGAATGACATGGCCAGCTTGAGCAATTGAAACAGCCAGGCGATCGATGAGCTCGTGAACGTTCATGAAGACTCAGAGCCCACTGTTTTATGCGTTCTTGAAGGGCCCGCAAACGTTCAGCGCTTCAGGGCCAAACGTTTCGCCGCGGACGGAATGGTGTCGGTTTCTTGATTAACTGGGCGATCCATCCTACAGGTGTACTTCGGGATTCATAGGTGGTGTTGCTCTCGTTAGAAAAAGGCGCACTGAAACACGGCCGGCCCTCGGTCACGCGTGTGAGCACAACGTTTGCCACGCCGTCACGCAGCAAGAATTCTTTGAAAACTAAATAATCAACGACGTTCTCCGCCTTCGCTCTTCGCAATTCGCTGGAGGGCACCAGAGTAAAACCGTGTTTCGAAAGTCGAGATGGGTCGATGAATTCAATATTTTCCGAAGAGACTTGCCTGACGTACGGGGAACCAACGAGCGAGGCCTGGTTTCCTTGCTCAAGATGCAAAATCGATTCGATTATGCCGGCTTTGTCAGCCTCAGAGATGAGGTCTGATGTGTTTTGTTGGCCGCGAGCCACAAAGACCCCGGCGATCAAGAGAATTGAGATTGCGGAAAGGAACCTGGTCATCGCCGTTTGCACGAGAAACCGAAAATTCGACTTAGGCTAAGCGAATCATATTCCGATCCTCACATTAGTCAATCCTGCGAATCGGCTATGGTTCCGCATCAAGCAGTTGAATCCGCCGGACATGCCTTCCGCCCTCAAACGCAGTCTCGAGCCATACGCGCACAATCTCCAGCGCATCCTCTTCAGAGATCATTCGTTGACCCAGCGAGATGACATTAGCGTCATTGTGCTGCCGGGCCAGTCGCGCGGATTCCACATTCCAACAAAGAGCGCAACGAACACCTTTGACGCGGTTGGCAGCCATCGCTTCACCATTTCCTGAACCGCCGAGGACAACGCCGCGCTCGACGTCGCCACGAGCCACAGCTTCGGCGACCGGACGAATGAAGAGAGGATAATCAACCGGCTCTTCTGAGTCGGTCCCAAAATCCATGACCTCGTGATTCAGATTGATGAGGAATTGTTTGATCTTTTCTTTGTAAGCGAATCCGGCGTGATCAGAGCCAATGGCGATTTTCATGTGTAATTCCTCGATTGCTTTGGTTGAAGTCATAAGACGAAATGCGCGCCCACGGTTGTGTCAGAACCCGGAGCGATAGCGACGGGATCATACACGCAAGTTGCGCTTTGATCGGGTCGCTACCGCTCCCCGTTCCGACACAGCGATGCGCGGCAATCTCAGAGAACTATTTGTTCGGCACGCAGTAATGCATTTGCACCAGACCATCTTTAAATTTTTCGACGGATTGCAACGCCAGGAGCTGGTGACGATGACGCCGCGCGATCAGTGGAATACCCTCGCCGATGAAAACGGGCGCCACGCTGATGACGAACTCGTCGATCGCCTGCGCATCAAGAAACGAGGCGATGATCTCGCCGCCGCCCATCAACCAGATATCCTTGCCAGGCTGCTCTCGCAGACGATTCACGAACGCGCCGATAGCCTCGCTCACGAACTCCACGCCGGACGGGGCGTCGGCTGGCCGCGGATGACGCGAGAAAACAATGCTCCGATCTTTTGAATCGAACTGCGCCCCCAGGCGCAGGCTCTGCTCGTAGGTTTTCCGGCCCAGCACTTTCGTATCGACCGACTTCATGAACGTGTCCATGCCATAGAAGCCTTTTGGCGCCGGGCGGGACGTCAGCCATTCGAGATCGCCGTCGGGACGCGCGATGTAGCCGTCCGCGCTGGTCCCGATGTGCACGATGACTTTACGACGCTTCGTCATAAGTCGGATCTCCTTTCCCAGAGTACTGGAGTTTTTCATCTTGAGAAACACCCCGCCTCACGCCGTCGGCTACAGTCCTTCCGCCGCGACGTGGCTGGGATTTAGGAAAGATTTTAGAACAATTCGGAATGCGTGCTGAATGGGGACTCGCTCATGTCGCTTGACCACATCACGATCTCTCGCGATCCTTGGTCGCATGAAGACGTCCATGAAGACATGGCTGATCATCATCGTCGGGCTGGCGTTACTTGCCGGCGTTGCCGTGCTCACGCTCAGATCGCGACGCGATCAGCCGGACGATTCGGTTGGAGCGAACGTCTCGAACACGTCCGGAGTTCCATCGTTCGAGGTGCGCGTCGTCGTGCCTCGCGGCGGCCTGCCGCTCGGCGGGATCCTCCCGAATTGGTTTGTGCGCAAGCTCGACGGTACGCCACACGAGATGCGTTTCGACCATACGAGCCGTGGCGCCAAAATCGGAAGCGTCGCACGTGATCGCCTCGAGTTCACTGCCGACGGCTGGGATTTCTCCATCGCGACCGACGGCGAAGGGCGCATCACTCCGGGAGCGCGACTCGTGATCGACATGGCCCTCGGTGGCAATAAGGTGAAACTGCGCTGCCGGCCTGCGAATCCCGGTACCGGCTATCTCGACACGACCGCGCGGGCAGGCTCAGACGAACTCAGCGGCCGCTTCCTCGTCGAGCTCGCCACCTGCGAGAATGCCGAATCGGGAAAGCTCATCAACTGGCCGCCGGCGCCGCTCACCGTCCGCGGGAGTTTCGCGGGTTTGTCCCAGCGACATCGTTAGAGTTGAGATCGTCCCACGTTCGAACCAACCGGCGAGCAGCAATGACTGTTATGTATTTCCGGACTAAGCTTCGTTCGACGACAGTCCCTCATCCCTCTTTTTCACGACCACATCGCTGGTCAGCTTGCTCGCGGACTTGGGCCAGTGCGCGCTCAGGAATCGGCTCTTGCTTAACCAGGTGAGGCTCACGCTGTTGGACTGGTTTCCGCCGAGGACCTGATATGCGTCGTCGTCCTCGCCTGCATAGAAACCGACATGGCCTTTTCCGCTCTCTCGTGAATTTCGCCAGAACACCATCACCGCGCCGGTGCGGGGCTGAGTGGAATCACCAAATCGCTCCCATTGCCGCGCGCCTAAGGGGTTCGCCGGAAGTGGCTCCTGCGGCAGTGTCGCCCCGACGCAATGCGCGACGAACAACCCGCACCACGGGACATCGTCGCCGGGATATTGAATGTCGAGGTCGTTCGCCCAATCAAGGATTTCGGGGTTGCTCTTCGAGCCCAAAACTTCCTTGGTGCCCATCAAGTGCCTGGCTTCCTCGAACCACGGAAGTATCGAGCCCTCAGCTAATGGCGCCGGGGTAGAAGCCCCGAAGAGCGCCGCCGTGGTTTTGGGCCCGACGACCCCGTCAGCAGTCAGACCTTGTTGTGACTGAAACTGCTTGACTGCTGCGATGGTCTTGCGCCCCCAGACGCCGTCAATTCCGCCCGGATCGAGCCCCTTGTCTTTCAGCGCCTGCTGAATCGCTTTGACTGATGCACTACTCATAGCATTCTCCTCTTAATCAATTTTCAGACAAATGCACTCGTAACTTATGCCATTTCCACTCGATCTATTTCTATGCGAGTTAAGAGCCTGGCAGCGCGCGTCTGAGGAAGGGTCGTCGTCCCGGGCTTCCGGCGCGTGGGCAGCGCACCATCCCAGAAGCCTCTGATTTTCCTTTCAGGATCTTTAACTCTTTCCAGCAAGTTGCCCGTGTTCCGCTCAGGGCTCAGTGGGATCAAATTTCCAATGGCGCTCCAACTCGAAAGCCATTGAGCGAGCCAAACCATCGAGATCGGGAAACAGGGTTGCGTACGTGATGTTCATTCGATGAATTTCTCTGAGCGCCGGTCGGCGTATGCTCGCCGGCAGCACCAGCTTGGCGATCACGCCCTTTTTCTTCGACAGAATCGCATCCAGCGGGCGAGTAATATCAGACGGCCAGGCGAATGTTCCGGACTGCGCGACAACACGACGATTCTTAAAATACGGTTCGCCGAAGGCGACATCATTCAGGCCGCCCAACCCCACTTGTTTCAGCACCTCTTGCGGATCAGGCGGGCGAAGACTTTGCTGGAAGTAGGGGCCATACGCATAGGTGCCGAGTTTCGGCGTGTTGATTGCCCACACGGCGGCGTCGCAGACGCTGGATTCGAGCGCGAAAAAAGCCGCCACATAAGGCGACCAGGTGAAGTCGAGGAGTCGAGTGGGCGCCCCATGATGCTGCATCAACGCGATCCATTGTGGCGTATCACCGACCTCCGGCATCTTCTCCAGAAGGTGAGGAGCCTTTCGTTGAAATATCCGAATGATATTGTATTCCTGATCCGTCCAATACCGGTTTGCGACGCCTCGGTTGCGTAATTCACGACTAACAGTCGACCATAGATGCCATGAGGCGTCTTTCTGGCCGCGGAAAGCCCACTCCCGCAGAGGTTGCGTGGAAACCTCGCTAAGATAATGCTCCCACGACTCTATCGGTATCTCCACCAGGTGCGAGCCATCAGCACTTGCGGGTCGCTGCTTTGATGAACGCTTTCTCGCTGTCAAGTCATCCTCCGATCGGCCAAACGTCTGAGTTGACCGCGGGCTTGAACTTCGTCTTCGTCATAGTCGGCACGGCTGAGTCTCAGCGCATAATGTTTCGTGTTGAGGTGGCGGCGCGATTCAAAGCATCGTCGGATCATTCGACGCGTCCAACCGCGACCCGTCGGAGTTCGGCGGCAGCCCCTATGCTCCGAATTGCTTTAAATGATGATCGACGTGCTTATGCGTGGCCGCTCCCCACTCGCGCCAGGACAGCGTTCCAAAGAGCGGATGCGCGGGGCCGGCCCCTTCTTGCGGGCCCGCTCCGATCCGATCCAGCAATGCCAGCACCGCCGCGCGTTCTTCCTCGAAAGACGCTGCGTCGGCCGGAAGCAGCTCAGTCGCGGTCGGCGCTCCTTTGGGGAACGGAATCACATACAAGATCAGATGCTTGAGTGGGAACACCTGGAATGCGCGCTTGGTTTTGGACGCCACCTCGAGGTCGCCGACGGCCATCTGCGCCGAGAGCCGAAGGTGCTGCAGCATCCCCGTCACATTCATTTGTCCCCATCGCGCTGTCGATGAAGCCGAAAGCGCGCGCAGCCTTGTGCAGATTGCCGTTCGGTCGCTCTCTTTCAGGATCGATCCCATTCCGGTTGCTCCCTTCCGTTTCTCTGATTGTTGAATCGCGCGCGAATCATAACGCGTTATTCGTGCAGCGTACCCATGAATTCAAGCGCGCGCGTCCAATAATTTGTTGGCGCGTTTATGCTATGAGTGGTTACGCACAGCGTTTAAGAAATCAAATTTGAATTTAATGTTTGCCGGGTTTGCCTGCTGAAGGCTTGTAAACATAACTGAGCCGACGCGGCGGCGCGAATCAAAGCAGCCTTAGCCACACCAGCTTGAGAAACACACTCCCGACACTCGCCTCCAACGATTGTTATCCCGTTCTTGCTCAATTCCCGGGGTTCAAAATTTACTGAATCATCGGATTGCAGGCGAAAACGATTACTGCATAAGTCCCTTTCAGCTTTTGCAGTTCGGCGCTCTCTCGCTGCTGGATTTCAAGGTAGTCCGGGGGCGGATTGCCCCAACACGAAGGCCGAAAGAATCGGATCTCTCGGCGCTTTGCATCGACGAGTTTACCATTGCGGCATTGTGCCTTCATTCTTATCAGCGTCTTCTCGACGGTGACATCTCCCTTTTTGGTGCTGGTGACCACGTCATTTAACTGCACATCTTTCGGAAGGCAATCAAACTTAGATTTTTGACTCGAGTTTGGTTGAGCAGGCGCGATCGCCGCCTCGAATTCCGGTGCGCGCCCGCTCCTTGCGACTGCTGCACCCAATAACAGCCAGACAAAGCAACTCACAAGCAATTTCCAACTTACAGATTGGCGTCGCATCGGTGAAAATCCATGCCCTTCAAAGTGAAAAACTTGAGCTCTCGCGAGATCGAAGTGTGCAGCATTCGCGCGTTCCCTGGATTAGATCAAACTGTGAGTCAAACAACTTTGAAGTCCCCCCGTGTCAGTGGCGTCATCATATCTCAGATGTAGTGGGCACGAGAAAGTAGCGACATATCCAAACTGAATTTTTCTTGACTTCTCACACCACCGCGCATAATGTTTGCCGAAACTATCAGCGTTCGTTTTTAGGTTTGACTTGCCCGCATAACTTCAGGCGCAGTTGTTCCTGAAATTGAAAGTCGCCCGCTTTACCATTTGCTGTCAGTTGAATCGACAATCAGAAACATCAGTCTTGCACTCAAAAGAGGCTCAATTATGAAGAAATTACTGTTCGCCGTCTTGATCTTTGCTATCTCAATCATGGTCCTGCTACCGCTAAGCACAGTTACTCATAGCAGTGGTAAATCAAAAAATTCACCGCCCGCGCAGACGAATACGCCGAAGTCCAATGGCGCAGCCAAAAACGATTCCGTCAGTAACAGCCGTGATGCAGTGACTCTGAGCAGTAATGCCCCCGAGGGAGAAGATCCTGCCATCGAGGAGCAGGGCGATGATCCTGACCTTCCCCCATTCCTGCAAGGGACAGTCGACAAAGCTGAGTTGCTCCGCCTGCGCGCCGATCAGATTGCGATGATTCGCGGCATGCAGCCGGACGCTGATTTCGATCCGACAGCGCGTGGCCACGCAATCGAAATGATGGAACGACAACAGGAGGCAGCTGAACAATTGCAGGCGGATCGATTCACCAAGTCCGTCCCCTCTTCATTTAATCTGAGACTCCTGGCGCCCTTTTCTTTTCCGACCTGGAACGAGTTGGGTCCAAATCCGATCCCGCTGGCCCAAACGTCGGGTAGTCGATCGAACGCGAGCGGCCGCGTGACCGCAATCGAAATCGACCCAACAGATCCCAATAAGGTTTATGTCGGCACGGCGCAGGGAGGCGTCTTTAGATCGCTCAATGGCGGCGCCACCTGGACGCCTATTTTCGACAACGCGCAATCACTTTCCATCGGATCGTTGTCGCTGGACGCGACTCTCGACTGGTTGTGGGTTGGAACTGGCGAAGCCAATGGTTCGGCAGACAGTTTCGCCGGTGTGGGTCTCTATCGGGTTGAAAATGCCAGTACCAGCGCAATCCTGGTGGGGCCTATCAATCCCATCCGGAATTACATTAATGGCAGCGGCAATCCGGTCAGCGCCGGATTCTTCAGCGGCCGCAGCATCAGCAAGATTGTCCGAGTTCCAGGTGATCCAAACACGATCTTCTGTGGCATTGCGGGAGGCGTGATTGGCCTGGGCGGAAATCCACCGCTCGGCAATGCGGTACCGCCGCTCGGCATGCGAGGCCTGGTGCGTTTATCAAATGTACTCGGACCGCCGGCCGGCATCACCGGAACACGTATCGCGGTGAGCACCACGGACACGGGTCAGGGGCTTTGCGCATTCGATATCCCTTGCACCGTCAATCGAAATGTAAACGATCTCGTACTTGATCCACAGGACCCATCCGGCAATACGCTGATCGTCTGGCTTAACGGAATTAACGTTGCAGGTGATGGCGGAATTTACCGCTCGACGAACGCGATGTCCGGCTCGCCGACATTTACCCAAACTTTGGTTACCACGTCGACCAGCACGTCAAATGGCCGCGGTGAGTTGCGCGCGTACGCCAGAAGCGGCGCCACCGTAATTTACGCCGCCAGTGGTGAGCCGGTCGGAGGCGGGACACTCTGCACGGTGACTTCACAGTCCGGCGCCCTGCGTCGATCAATCGACGGTGGGGTGACCTGGACCGGCAAGCTTCCCGGCGGCGGCGGCTTCTGCGGCGGCCAATGTTTCTACAACATCGGCTTTGATGTGCTCCCGGGAGCGGGGACGGCCACCGACAAGCTTCTGATCGGCGGTAACGTATCGAACACTCAGACGGGCGGCATAGCGTGCGCGCGGCAGGAGGCGACTTCGCTTAACGGCGCGGCCACTTCGTTCACCGCTCACGATTCGGTAACGCACGCCGACACTCATGTAATCAAATACGCTCCGTCGGATGCGAATATCGTGTACCGCGGAGATGATGGCGGAATTTGGAAATCAACGAATGGCGGCGACACCTTTGTTCCGCTAAACAACACTACTTTTCGGGCGACGCAGTTCCAAAGCCTGGCACTCCATCCAACAGATCCTGATTTCACGCTTGGAGGAACGCAGGATAACGGCACCGAGCGTTTAACGACAGGCCCCACGTGGTTTCATTCAGATGACGGCGATGGAGGATTTACTGAGATAGACCAGAATGCAGTCAACACAACGACTGTGACGATGTACCATACCTATTTTAACCAGGCCGGCACGCAGATCGGTTATGCGCGCGCTCTTAATGGCAATCAGGGCCCCGTGTGGGGGTTCCTGGGCTGCCAGGGAGTCGCAACAACCAGAGGAATCAGCTGTACAAACACAGTCAACTTCTACGCCCCGATGGCGCTTGGGCCAGGAACTCCGAATCCCGTGTACCTCGGAACGGATCGTCTATATCGTTCAGCCGACGCAGGCCTTAGCAACCAAATCGTAAGCCAGGCGCCGTTGGTGGCAGGCGTTCCTCTGAGCGCAATCGGAATCGCCAAGAACGACGACAACTACCGCATCGTCGGTCTGAACAACGGCGCTTTATTCTTTACCACGACCGGTTCTTCGACTCTGACGAATCTGGATCCGACCGGCGCTGGAGGCACGATTCCCGATTTCTATGTCGGTCGTCTGGTCTTCGATCCCAGCGACAAAAACACCGTCTATATTTCACTGAACGGTTTTTCCGGCGGCACTGCTCCAGCGCAGTCGCACGTCTGGAGAGTTACTAATCTGAACACCACGCCCGTTAAGACGGCAATCAACGGTTCGGGAGCAAATACTTTGCCCGACGTTCCCGTGAACGCTTTCGCCGTCGATATAAATGATCCTTCGCACCCCGGCGTCTCGGTGTTGTATGCGGGCACGGACATTGGCGTCTATCAATCGGTTGATGGCGGCGCCAATTGGGTACCGTTTGGAATTGGTTTGCCTCGGGTTGCTGTCTTCGACATGGGCATTCCCAACGCAAAACGAGTTCTGCGGATCGCGACGCATGGACGCGGCATGTGGGAGATCGAGATTCCCAACTGCATGATGGCTACGCCGTCAAACATTACCGTCGGTAATGATCTCGGCCAGTGCGGCGCAAATGTCAGTTATCCCGATCCAAGCTTTACCGGGAGTTGCGGCACTATCACTTGCTTACCGGCATCCGGATCGTTCTTTACACTGGGAACGACGACCGTGACCTGTACCAGCCAGGCGAATACGAGTACCAGCTTCACTGTCACAGTAAATGACACTGAGGCGCCAATGGTCACTCCAATCTCAGTCGCGATCCCGACGCTTGGGTCCGTCAACCACGACATGATTAATGTGGGATTGTCCGGTGGCAGCTTTACCGACAATTGTGCCGGCGCCACGCGGCAGATATTTGTCTTCGGTAACGAGGATGATGAAACCAACACTGGCGACGGCAACTTCTCGCCCGATGCCAACAACATTGACATCGGCACACTGCGTTTGCGCGGTGAGCGCATCGGCGGCGGGAAGGGCCGGGTGTACTTGATCGTGGTTAAAGTCACCGACGCGGCGGGCAACGTGTCGGTCACGGTGGCCACCGTGGTGGTGCCAAAGAGCAATAGCAAGGCAGATGGCGACGCGGTTAACGCGGCGGCGGCAGCCGCAAGAGCATATGCGCTGTCGAACGCCGGCGCGCCGCCCCCAGGCTATTTCGTAATTGGGGATGGGCCAATCATCGGTCCTAAGCAATAGCCATCCTGTTTGCAAAAACTAAAAGGGGCACGGGAATTCATTCCGTGCCCTTTCTTTATTGGAGACCCTGCTTCGTGGATCATTTGGAAGTGCTCGCACTTCTTACAGCGAGGTCGTCTATCTGGAGAGTTTAAGGAAGAAGGGTTTGTCGCTGGCTGTGGCCCCAAAAGTCAGACAGAGATCGGCTGAGCGATGAGAGAAAACTAGCAACCGGGAATCTGTCTTGAGTGCCGTTAGGCACGGAATATTTGTAGATGCGAAGGATTTTTTATTGTTTGAGTCCATTTATGGGCGACAGAATGTGCTGCTCATCCGGAGCTGGGATTCACCAGGGCAGCATTGGTCTACAAATATGTCGCCGGGAGCGTTGGCATAAACGGGGTTTGAGGCAAAGCTTTCGTCGCTGCTCAAGTTCGCCGCTGACTATCGAACGTGAGTATTCTCACTGATGGCGCGTCCAGGTTTCCTGACTTGTCACCCTCAGTTGAGTTGGGCGCGGCGCGTTGCCTGGCGCGCGGTCATCATCCCTTTCACGACGAGGTATCCGTAGGCAACCACGAACCCGAAATAGACGCTCGCCGTTACCCATCCCATCCGTGTATTCCAGATCGCTTGCGCCTGACCGAGGCTGATGGCGAACGCGAGCAGGTTAGCCAGCAAGAGAGCTACAGTCACTGGCTGTTTTCTTTCCTCCGGGACCGCGAAAGCTATGCTGCTCAGGACCAAGCCGAAGCCCATAAGCGTCACTGCCAGCAGCCCCGTTACTCCCCAGCCGCTTTGGACCACACCGTACAGTGCCATTATGTCCAGGGGGCGCAGGATGAAGGCGGTGCCGAATAGAAACACGACCAGACTATTGAGCAACACGACATGTTTGAACTTCATGAGATTGTCTCCTTCTCTTTAGCTTTCAACCTGAACAACTGAGCGACTGCATCATACGCGCAACGCGGGTCTTCCGCGAAGTCAGTTCAAAAATGAATGGCGCCGGTAAGACCCTAACGGTTGAGTTGACCCCGTACCGCGCTTACAAGTTATGTGGCGCGTCACCCGAAGAAGCAACCGTCAGAATCAATGTCGATTTCATTCACCATTGAGGATAGCGTTTTCGATGATGAGTATGGCTCGTAAAGCCACCACTTACCGCTGGCCCTTTTCCAGTATAAGCGCCATTCATCAGCGGTCCGTACATAACGCAATTTGGCGATATCTAATTCGATCCACTCAGACGGGTCATTCCAATCGGGCCGCAGCTCCTGAATTAGGACGTCTTGGTTGGTTACTGCATAACGAAGCCGGATCTTGTCCTGGAGATGGGCGGGAGCGCGCCGTTTACACAAGCCACCTACTTCACGCTCGATTCGCTTCAGTTCTATCTCAGAAAATGCCATTACGTTACTCGAACAGCCATATAACGCTTGAGTGGACGCGGCGCGAATCAAAGCGCCCTGCCGTGCATCGAGCTAGTTGAAGAATCCACTGCTGCTCGCGTCGCATTGACGGGCGTGTCGTCAACGTTGATTGAGAATCGCAGAAATCGCAGGCCTGCTCCCAGCCTTATGTCGGCCTCAATCTTCGCCGCACCAAACAGGTTGAGAAACGCTTCTCGTACTCGAATCGAAGCCTATCCACTCCGATTCTGCGTACCGGGCGTCCGCATTTTGGGCAAGCCGCGGCTTGATCGGAAATCATGTTGTTGCATTCTGGTTCCGGGCATTTGATCATAGCCATTGAAGGAAACCTCCCGTAACTTACTTCATAAAACAAATTCGTCCCTCAGCGAGACGCGCCGAACGGTTAACTTGACGCGGCGGCACGAATCAAATCACCCTTCGTCCGCACCAAGTTTGTAGCTAAACACGCTCCGCCGCTCGCGTCTAAACGATTTGTTGGCCAACCGCCACAATCGAGCGCGTTACCGACCTATTTTTTCGAATAACTTGTCCGACGTCCCAATTGAACGGGCGCACACCATTATCGGTTAGCACGCTTGGGATAGTCGCGGTCGACGCGTCCCAGAATCGCATGGCATAGATCTCTTTGCGTTCATCAATAGCGAGCCCGATCTCCCAGGGAACCCATTTGCGGCTGCGATGAGTATTCTCACCGATCATACAAAGACAAATGTCACAGTCACGAATCTTCGGACGTATCACACTTCTGATATACGCGTCGTCCTTGCTGTCGATAGCCTTGCGTAAAGACGCGTCGTCCATCGTGAAACTGACATTCTTAAATTGTGCCAAGCCTCGCAGCGTATTGACCTTGAACTCATCTTCGCCGCGAAATGAGATGAACACTTTTTTTGGCGTAGTGAGAAGACCCTCCTAAAGAATACAAATTGTCGGTCCAAGTTAGTATTATCGAACCGCTTTCGCAGAAGCTCTTATAGCGCCTCTTATACGTAATGCCAACCCTCATGTGGAATCGTAAAGTCCCAGCTACACAACGACCGATTAAAGAGACGCTCTTACCTAATATGAATTAATCCAAGAAGGATTACGCCGCGCGGTTTTCGCGGATGCTGGAATGATTTGAGGTGGGTTGCGGCGTGGTTTGTGACGTAGCTCGCCGGTCCTTTTGCTGTGCTCGCAGAAGGCACTGCTCCAACTTCTTCGCCAGCTCTGCCACGTGAGGTTCTTTGATCATGTCCAGGTGCGTGCCGGGGACTTCGTGTACTTCCATGCCGCCGAGCGCCAGCGTCTGCCAGCCTTCGAGCAGATCGAACTTTGCGCGCACGTCCTGGCTGGCCCAAAAGAGCGTGATCTGCCCGTCGTAAAAATGCGGCGTGTATTCGCGCGCGGCCAGCCAGTTGAACTCTTCGACGATGCGCAGGGCGCGCGGCACTTCGTGGCCCAGACTCTGATACGAGCGATAGATGGTTCGCCAAATCCGGCTCTTAATTCTGATCGGCAGGTACTGAGATTTGTCGATCAAATAACCCACCTTGTCGTGGATCGGCAAGTTGCGCATATTTGTGAGGTGCGCGCCGACTTTCCTCAGATAATGCCTGACTTCACTCTTTGATGAATCGCGCCTGGCCGCCAGTTTCGCGTGGCCGACCGGGTATGAATCCAGCAACGCCAGCAAGGCGACTTCCTGACCCTGGGCATTCAGTTGCCGAGCCATTTCAAAAGCGATCGTCCCGCCGAGCGATCGGCCACCGAGATAGTAAGGACCTTCAGGCTGAAACTCGCGCAACTCTTTGACGTAGTGCGCGGCCATGTCTTCGATGCATGCGTGCGGCGTCTGAGCCTCGTCCAAACCACGCGATTGAAATGCATAGAACGGCTGATCGACACCGAGCCGTTGCGCAAGATCGTAATACTCGAGCACGTTGCCGCCGACCGCATGGACGCAAAAGAAAGGCGGACGCGTGCCGCGCGGCTGAAGCGGTACGAGCGAAGAAAACCTTGCTGCGGAATCATCTCTTAATAGTTCGGCAAGTTGCGCGATGGTCGGCGCCTGGAACAAAGTCGCGAGTGGCAGACGTTTTCCGAATCGCTTCTCCATCTCTGCAAACAGACGCACGGCCATCAGCGAATGGCCACCGAGTTCGAAAAAGTTTTCGTGAATGTCGATGCTGTCGACTGTCAGAACTTCCTGCCAGACTTCGGCCAGCGCGCACTCAGTCGCTGAACGCGGCGCAATGTGATCCTCGCGACGCTCGTTTTGAATTTGATTAGGTCGAGGCAGCGCGGCGCGATCGAGTTTGCCGTTAGGTGTTAGCGGCAAAGTGTCCAGCACGACGAACGCCGAGGGCACCATGTAGGTCGGTAATCTTTCGCCGACGTAATCCCGCAGGACGCTGGAAGCGATCGGCTGATCTCCGACGACATATGCGATAAGACTTGTTTCATCTGAGTCATTTCGCTGGGCGATGACTGCGGCTTCTTTTACGTCTGGATGCTTAGTCAGCACCGCTTCGATCTCAGCGGGCTCGATGCGGAATCCGCGAATCTTCACCTGCCGGTCGGCGCGGCCGAGATGCTCGACGTTTCCATCCGGCATGTAACGTCCGAGGTCGCCCGTGCGATAAAGGCGATCGCCTTCCGAATTTGTAAAAGGATTTTGAATGAAACGTTCGTTCGTAAGTGTCGGATCACCCAGATAGCCTTTGGCCAGATGCGGACTGCGAAAGTAAATCTCGCCGGGTTCACCGACGCCGCAGAGTTTTTGTTCGCGATTCAAGACCAGCAACTGAACATCCTTTATTCCTCGGCCCAACGGCAGAACCTGTTTATCAAACGCCGGTCCTTCATCTTCGACTTGAGGTGGCACGCGCATCTTGCGCGTGATTTCACGGGCGGGACGCCCGTGCCACTTCTCTGGCACGACGTAGTGTCCGACTGCGCGTTGCGTTTCGGTCGAACCGTAAAGATTCACGCAGGTTATCTTCGGCGCCAGCTTGCGTAAGCGCGCCACGTCGCGTTTGGTAAGCACGTCGCCAACCAGGAATGAGTAACGCAGCGACGTGATTTGTTCGGCGTCGGTTGCTCGTTCACTGAGCAGTTGGCTCATCGCCGGTGTCAGGTTCGCGACCGTCACCTTCTTTTGCTTCATCCACGCTCTCAAACGTGGAGGCGATTCAATGTCCTTCTGATCAGGAATGCAGACTGTGCCGCCAAGTTGCAGTGGAGTGAAGATGTCGCGATGCAGCGGATCGTGCGCCAGTCCGGAGAGCATGCAAAAACGTTCGCTTTCATTCAGACCAAATTTTTTAGTGGCCCACGAAGTGAACAGCGTGAGTGGACCGTGGCGGCCCATCACACCTTTTGGTTTTCCGCTGGAACCTGAAGTGAAGGCAATGTAAGCAAGATGATCAGCGCCGATGTTCGTTCGGGGTGATTCAATTGAGTAGCCCGCAAGCAGGGCGGTCTGGGTGGGTAACCCGAGGCGACAAAGATCCAGCGTCTCAACAAATCGATCCAAAACTTCCGGCAGAATTCCGGCAGCCTCAAGCTGGAGCCAACCGCGAGGTGCGGCGATTTCGAGACAGCTCATCAACCTTTCCACTGGATAGTCCGGATCGAGAATCAGGAACACTGCGCCGGCTTTGAGCACCGCGAGAATGGCCCAGACCAGAGACACGCTGCGATGGCCGTAAATCGCCACGACGTCGCCGGTGCGTATGCCGCCCGCGCGCAGGTAATTCGCCAGACGGCTGGACCGAGAATCCAACTCGCGATAGCTCAAACTTTCCCGCGCGTCTTCGACTGCGGTCTTGTCGGGATGAAGTTGAGCTTGCTCTGAAAATAGTTCGTGGATTGGTTTCTCGCGATGGCCCGCCAGTGTTTGAGTTGGATTCGGAAGTACGCTGTTCGCGCGTGGCGTCACGAGTGAAAAGCGACTGATCTTTTCATCAGGCCGCGCGACGATCTGCGACAAGAGATGACTGAACTGATCGGCCATCTGTTCGATTCGCGACCGCGCAAACAAATCCGTGTTGTAAGCAAATGCCAGTTTGATCTCTTTCGCACCGACGCCGGCATACAGCGTCAGATCAAACTTTGATAAGTCTTCTTCGGAAGCCAGCCACGCATCTACGAAGTTGACCTTCTCGCCGTCCGGCAAGTCGATTTGATCAGAGAAACTAAAAAGATTGAAATAGACCTGGAAGATCGAGGTGCGGCTAAGATCGCGCTCAGGTTTCAACTCGCTAATCAATCTTTCGAACGGCACGTCCTGATTCGCGTAAGCGTCAAGCGCGGTCTTGCGAACTCGCGCCAGCAGTTGCCGGAAACCCGGATCGCCCGACAAGTCGTCGCGCAAAGCCAGGTTGTTAAGAAAAAATCCAATCAACCCTTCGGTTTCTGTTTGCGGCCGGTTGGCCATCGGTGAGCCGACGATGATGTCTTCCTGGCCGGTATGGCGTTGGAGCAGGACCTTGAAAGCGGCGAGCAGAGTCATGAACAGCGTCGCGCCTTCGCGTTGACTCAACTCCGTCAGCGCCGCAGTCAGCTCGACGGGCAACGCGACCGTCACGCGGTCGCCCGGATAGGTTTGCACCGCCGGTCTGGGCCGATCAGCCGGCAAATCGAGCACGGGCAATTCACCCGCTAATTGATTTTTCCAATACGACAATTGGCGCTCGAGCACTTCGCCCTGCAACCAGTCTCTCTGCCACTGGGCATAGTCGGCATATTGAATTGGCAGCTCGGTCAAAGGCGAGGTCTTATTTTTTGAAAAGGCCTGGTACAGCGCCGACAGTTCGCGAAAGAAGATGACGATGGACGAGCCATCGCTGACGATGTGATGCATGGTCAGGAGAAAGATCGACTTCTCATCGCTCAATTTGATCAGAGTCGTGCGTAGTAACGGCGCGCATTCGAGATCAAAAGGTCGCAGGCTTTCGGCCTTTGCCAGTCTTTGGCATTTAAACGCGCGGTCCGATTCGGCCAGGGAAGTCAGGTCAGCAGTCTCAACCTTGACGTTTACGTCTTCGGAAATTGCCGGCGTTGGTTTCCCATCGATGGTGAGAAAGCGTGTGCGGAAAACTTCGTGACGGCGAACAATTTCGTTGACGCATCTTTGTAAGATTGTGTGGTCCAGCGCGCGGGAAAACGGAACCGCGATCGGGACATTGAACACCGGCGAGCCGGGCATCAATTGATCGAGAAACCAAAGACGCTCTTGAGAAAATGAAAGTTGCGTTGGTTTGTCTGAGGTGCGGCGACTAATGGTGCGGGTCGCTTCTGGTTCAGGTTCAATCTCGCCGCGCAGAAGTTTCGCCAGCAGTGCGCGCTTGGCGTTTGACGGTACGCACGCCTCCGGCGTGCTTTTCGACAAGAGCATGCCGGAGGCATGCGTAACGGGCACGCCAGAAGCGTGCGTACCGTCTGGATTTGAAATGCGTTCCTGCATTTTCAGCAGCGGCTATGCCCGGTGAAACGGACAGCCGGTTGCACGACTCTCAATTTGGGGCATGAGAGACTCCGGGGATTTCACTTCATCGAAACTTATTTGCAGCGCCGTGAGACCGCGCAAGCCAAGGTTTTCTCGCCAAACGATCGGTTGATTAGGAACCAGGGCCACGTTCGTGGTGCGGCGCGCGAGTGCTTCAAACGTCAGTTGGCCCTCGATGCGCGCCAGCGCCGCTCCAAAACAAAAGTGACTGGCCCAGCCGAACGCGAGGTGACGATTGTCTGTGCGAGTGATGTCGAGACGATCAGGATCGGGAAATCTTTCCGGATCGCGATTGCCCGCCGCCATGACTGCGATTACAGCCTGGCCTTTGCGAATCAACTTGCCGCCGATCTCGGTATCTTCACGACAGATGCGGGCCGTTTGCTGGCTTGGGCTTTCGTAACGAAGCAATTCCTCGACTGCGGAGGGAACCAGGGACAGGTCATCGCGAAGTCTCTGCATTTGATCGGGATTCCGGATGAGGCTGAGGATTCCGTTACCGATCAAGTTTGTTGTAGTCTCCTGGCCGCCGACCATGGTGACGATCGAGTTGGCGATTATTTCTTCTTCGGTCAGACGATCGCCGTCGATCTCGGCCGTCATGAACGCATTGATCAAACCGTCGCGCGGTTCAGTCTTCTGTTTTTGAATCACTTCGCGAAAATAAGCGGTCATTTCTTCGACGCACTTCAAAGTGCGTGACGCGCGATCAGGATTGTGCTGGAAGTTGCCCAGCACTTCGGCAAAGTCCGCGGACCATGCTTTCAAACGGTCGCAGTCAGTCGTCGGGACACCGAGCATCTCTGCGGTGACGATGGCCGGCAAGGGCGCGGCCAGATCGTTAATCACGTCCATGCGGCCGCGACTCAGCAGCGGATCGAGGATGTCGTCGAGAATCTCTCGAATGTGGTTGCGCAGCGCTTCGACGCGGGCCGGCGTAAAGGCCATCGATGCGAGGCTGCGCAGGCGCGTGTGCGACGGCGCATCCATGAACAGCATTTGCTTGGTCATCATCTGGGCCAGAGGCGTTAGCTCGGCCAGGCCCATCGCCGCAAACTGTTCGGGCGTCGGCGTGCGATCGGCTGAGAACTGATGCAGCACAGTGATCACGTCTTCGTAACGCGTCACCACCCACGCGTGCAGGTACGGGTCCCAATGAACGGGAGCTTCGGTGCGCAGGCGTTCGTAGAGCGGATACGGATTAGCCAACACCTCGGGATCGAGCAGGTGATAAAGACTGAGAACCGGAGCGGATTTTTTTGCAGGTAATGTCTGCGGATTGGCACTCATGGTTTTGTGGCACAGACTTTAGTCTGTGATTGATCGGGGAGACACAGATTAAAGTCTGTGCCGCTTATGCAAGCAGGGCTTGCGCTTCTTCTTCACTCATATTTTCAACGCGGGCAAAGATCAGACGCTCAATCTCGCTGGACAACTCAGCGATGCTCGGGGCGTCAAACAGCGTCCGCAGAGCCATGTCGACTCCGAAAGCGCTGCGAATCTTCGCAATCAGTTGGGTGCCCAGCAGCGAATGGCCGCCGAGCAGGAAGAAGTTATCGCTGGCGCTCACTTCGCTGATATTCAGAAGCGAGCAAAGAATTTTCGCGAGGCGCAATTCGATGGGCGTGCGTGGGTTGATGAAATCTTCATCGCGCAAAGTGTTTTCAATCGTGGGTTCGGGCAATCCTCCACGATCGACTTTGCCATTCGCGGTCAACGGCAGCCGGTCGAGTTTGGCAAAGATTGAGGGCAGCATGTAATCGGGCAAAGAAGTTTTCAGGAATTCGCGCAGTTCCGCCGCTGAAGGAGTCGTGCCGTTGCGCATCGTGATGTAAGCAGTCAGACGCTTTTCGGCACAATTCGATCCGCGGGCGATCACTGCGCTGGCAGCGATTGTCGGGTGCCGATCGATCGCGGCTTCGATTTCCGACGGCTCGATGCGGTAACCGAGAATCTTGATCTGTTCATCTGCGCGGCCGAGATAGGCGATGTCGCCGTTGGGGAGATACCGCGCCAGGTCACCGGTGCGATAAAGACGCGCGGTTCCGTCGCTAAACGGATCGCGAATAAATTTTTCTGCGGTCAGATCCGGACGATTGCGATAGCCGCGGGCCACGTTCATTCCACCAACGTAGAGTTCGCCTGATTCTCCTTGCGCAACCTGACAGAGTTGTTCATCGAGAATGTGGACTTCGGTGTTGGCAATTGGTTGACCGATGGTAGGCAAGCCGCTGATCGGCAATCCGCTAGCTTCGTTCGCGCTGTTAACTCTCCCTGAAGTTGTTACCACGGTGCATTCGGTCGGGCCGTAGTTATTGACGACTTCGAAGGGGAGACCGTTGCGCGGATAGCGATGCAAAGTGTCGGCGCCCGTCAGCAGGTAGCGAAGCGCGGTCTCTGCCGGCCAATCCATTTGCATTAATGATTCAGCCAGCGCTGTGGGGATGAAACTGATCGTGATCTGATTTGCAACCAACCAATCACGCAAAGAGTCTGGGGAGACGCGCGTCGCTTCATCAGGCAAGTGCAGACTGGCTCCGCCCGTCAGGTAGGGCCAGACTTCCCAGACTGCCGCGTCAAAGCCAACGCTGGCGAGATGACTGGCTCGGTCGTTCGCGCTGACCTGGAATTCGCGCTGATGCCACGAGATGAGATTCAAGAGATTCTCGGTTGTCACCTCTACGCCTTTTGGTTGTCCGGTTGAGCCCGACGTGTAGATCACGTAAGCCAATTGATCTTTGGTTGTCTCGACCGCCGGCGCGGCGGTGGAACATCGATCGACTTCTCGATCTGTATCAAGTTCAATTACTGACCATGGTCCGGCCGGAAGATTGCGCGAAACTTCGGAATTGGTGATGAGGACACGCGGTTGCGCATCCTTCATCATGAAGGCCAGACGCTCGGTCGGATAGGCCGGATCAAGCGGCAGATACGCGCCTCCTGCTTTCAGCACTGCAAGCGAACACACCACTGAATCAGCAGAACGCTCAAGGGCAAGAGCGACGACGGTTTCGCGGACCACGCCCAATTCAATCAGGCGGTTTGCCAGTTGGTTCGCGCGGGCTTCAAGCTCTGCGTAAGTCAACATCACGCCGCCGGCTTCGATGGCGATGGCGTCCGGGTCAGCATTGGCGCGAAGCGAAACCATTTGGGGAATTTGATCAGTGTATTCGGCCGCGTCAGGCTGAAAACCGGGCGGCAGTGTCCGGGGCTTCACGAGATAAGTTTCTGGCATGGCGACTGGGATAGTTAATGTGGGCATGGCGACAAATGCTCGGGTGTGACTCTTTCGACTATGCGTCTCCCCGGAACAGTAAAATTGCTAATAGCCAGTTGTTTCCGTGCTGTTTGTGGTAAACTTCGGCTCGAAAGACTGACGGGATTGGAGTTTTGCGGCGTTTCTAAATGCCAGCCGGCCTCGTAATCAAGCCTTGCCCCTTAGAGTACAGCTATCCGCGTCTCTGCTTTCCGAAGCTCTCCTGGCGCCGCGAGCGCAATTCGCAACCAACGCTATGGTTCGAAATAACTATCAAAGGATCAGTGTTTTAAGCAGGAGGCTATGATGAAAAAGTACTTCGTGCGTTTCCTTATTGTTTTTGCGCTGGTGTTGGCCGTGACCGTGCCGGCGCTGGCGGACACGATTCGGCTGAAGGACGGCAGCGTGATTCGCGGTCAAATCGTCAGCTTTAAGAATGAGCAGTTCACGATCCTGGTAGGGAGTGGGGCCCGCGGTCGCAAGAGCCAGATTACGGTGTACATGGAGGATGTCGAGTCAATCGACTTCGACAATACCGGCAATACCAGCAGCCAGACCGATTCGAACAACAACAATACGCAGCCCGTGTATCAGCCGCCGACCACCCAGCCGGCGAACAATCAACCGGCGAACAACAATTCGACTTACCAGCCGCCGGCCACCCAGCCAACGAACAACACGTCGAGCAACAATCCTTCGTTTTTTCAGGTTAACGTTCGCGTGCGTGCCGATAACGCGAGCAATGGCTGGACCAATAGCGGCCTGGTCGTGCGCCGGGGGCAGCGCCTGAAAGTCAGCGCCTCGGGTCGCATCAGTCTGGGCCAGAACCGGTTTACCACCGCGGACGGGCTGGCAAACATTGCGGATCGGGACAAGCTGATGCGCAATTCGCCGACTGGCGGTCTGATCGCAGTGATCGGCGACGACAACGACGATTTCATTTTCATCGGTCGCGGCCATGATTTCGTCGCTCAGAAAGATGGTGTGCTGTTTCTCGGCGTGAATGAAGGAAACCTGGCCGATAATACCGGCGCGTTTGACGTAGTGATCGAAGCCGAGGCATCCGGATCACGCTAATTTGGAGGGTTCCCCGACTGGAGCGCAAGCGTCCTCGCTTGCTTGGCCTGAGGTTCAGATTCCGTTAAGAGCAAGCGAGGACGCTTGCGCTCCAGTCGCCGCTTCGCTCTGCCGCATTCCAAATTGGCTAAAGTTTGCCAACTTGCCTGACAAATCTCGCATCACAAGCTTTGGGCCGCCCAAGACGCTTGACCGTGCTCGCAAGAGCGCCCTATAGTCGCTTTTCAGTTGAAATTTCGGCCTGCCTCAAAACAGTTAGAAGGTTAAGAGTTCAACCTTCAGGTTGCCCCATCGGCACAAGCTAAAGCTTGAACTCTGAACACTTCAAAGGATTCGGTTATGAATAGCAGTACTTCTACCCGCCGGCTTCTCGGATTACTCGTCGCAATTTCTTTTGTGCTCTCTGCGATTGCAGCGCCCGCTATGCTGGGTCAGTCACGTCGCCAGCCACCAGTTTCGGATCAAAAGAAGAACCAGCGACCGGCCGACAAACCTCCTGAAGAGCAGAAGCCGGAACCCTTACCGGCCGACCTCCAACCCGGCAAGCCGCAGGAAGCTGAGAAGGTTACGGTAACCACGAACCTCGTTAACGTCGACGCAGTTGTCTATAACAAGAAGACGGGCCAGCCACAGATGGCCCTGGGCAAAGATAATTTTGCAATCTTCGTTGACGGCGTAAGAAAAGACATCACGAACTTTGGAACTCCCGAAGCGCCGATTACCGTGACGCTGGTAGTTGAGTACAGCAAGCTGGCCGAAACGCTCGGTTACTATGGCAGTCACGGCATGGAGAATGGCCAGAACGAAGTCATCCGGCCGACGGCGATGTTCCTCTCGCAGTTTATTCAGCCGCAAGATTACGTTTCGGTGATCGCCTATGACATGCGGCCCACGCCTTTGACGGACTTCACCAACGATCCGAATCGAATCCAGCAGGTAATCAGATTGTTGCTGATGAATCAGCCGGCCTTTTCTGAAAGCAACCTCTTCGATGCTTTGAAGTTGACGCTGATTGGCGGTCGCGGCGATTCGGTAGTACTCGAGAATTCCAAAGAACGCACTCAGGAGTATTCCGGAATGGTCGCGGTCCCGGCGGACCGTCGCCGGGCTGTTCTGCTGGTTGCGTCAGGTCTCGACACGTTTAGCAAGATCACGATGGATCAGACGCGCAAGATTGTGCAGAACGCCGGCATTCCGATTTACGTCATCGGCACGGGCCAGATGTTCGTGAAGTTGTATGGCGATTCAATGAATCCCGGCCAGGGCTCGAACATTCGCGGCATCCCAATCGATCGAATGACTTTCCTGCAAGCCGACAACACCATGAAGACGTTTGCGAAGGAAAGCGGTGGCGCGTTCTATCCGATCACGTTTGAAGGCGAATTGGGCAATGCTCTCGGTTCAATCAACGCCATGCTGCGCAGCCAATACAGTCTCGGTTTCAACCCCGGAGAAGAACGCGACGGCAAGTCGCACAAGATCGTCGTTAAGGTAGACGTCGACGGCGACGGAACGTACGACGATAAAGCTTATACCGTGAGGTCGCGCGAAGTTTACAACTCTCCGAAGCCAGAGGCCGCCCCCAGTCAGAAGAGCAGCGGGAAGCAGTGAGCCTGGAGTCAGTACCATCTGCGTTAGCGGATGGGATCAGGCGATGCGTTGGAGAAACCAGTCGACTACTTGAACCCACCCGCTCACGCCGGTGGTACTGACTGTAGCCCTTTGCGCTTTGCTTTGCCCCGTGTAAAGTAGCCTTGTCTTTCCCTTAACACTCCCCGTTTTTCAAAACTTGTCGGAGGTCATAACTGATGTCCAGTGAAAGCATCAGCGCCAACGAGGCCGCAGTCGCACAGGAATTTCCCGACCGAGTTGGGTTCGAACCGGACAATCCGTACCTGAGGAATTTTCGACCGTACATCCCCGCGCATGTTCGCATGCGCGAATTGACGATCATTCCGCTCATTATGGGAACGTTCCTCGGGATGGTTTTTGGCGCGTCCTCTCTGTACCTCGTTTTGAAAGTCGGGTTGACGGTGAGCGCCTCGATTCCGGTCGCGGTGATTGCCATCACGCTGTTCCGCGTGCTTTCGAAACTTGGCTTGCGCGATGCGACCATTCTGGAAAACAACATTGTCCAGACCGCCGGCTCGGCCGGTGAATCGATTGCTTTCGGCGTCGGCGTGACGATGCCGGCGATTATGATTCTGGGCCTCGATCTCGAAGTCACGCGGGTGATGCTGGTCGCGTTGCTCGGCGGGTTGTTGGGCATTCTCATGATGATTCCGTTGCGGCGCGCCTTGATTGTCGCGCAACACGGATATCTGAAATATCCCGAGGGCACGGCCTGTGCTGAAGTTTTGAAGGCCGGAGCATCCGAAGAGTCGCGCCAGGCTGCGGCGCAGGGTGGCGAAGTCGCAGCGACGGAACAGATGGGCGCCGTAACCATCTTCGCCGGACTCGGCGTCGGCTTCCTCTATCAGGTTTTGATGACCGGCTTCAAGGCTTGGAAAGACACGCCGGAGAAGATTTTCGGCGCCCCGTTCAAGGCCGGATCGATTGCCGCCGAAATCTCGCCCGCGCTGTTGGGAGTCGGCTATATCATCGGCCCACGCATCGCTTCGATCATGTGTGCCGGGGGCGTGCTGGCTTATCTGGTCTTGATTCCCGCGATCAAGTTTTTCGGAGCCGGAATGACCACGCCGCTGGCCCCGGGAACAGTTCCCATCAGCGAGATGAGTCCTTCACAAATTCGCGGCGCTTACGTTTTGTACATCGGCGCGGGTGCGGTAGCCGCCGGCGGCATTATCAGCTTGTTTCGATCGCTGCCGACGATTTGGCATGGCTTGAAAGGCGGATTGGCGGACCTTCGCGGTGGACAGACTGCGACGGCTAACGCACCGCGCACCGATCAGGACATGTCGATGAAAATTGTCATCGGCGGAATTCTGGTTTTGATGGCAATGATCATGGGTTTCCCCCAATTGGGATTGCAGGTAAATATCTTTGTTGCTTTCCTCGGAGCCGTCCTAATCATCGCCTTTGGCTTTCTCTTTGTCACCGTATCATCGCGACTAACTGGCGAGATTGGTTCATCCTCTAATCCAATTTCGGGGATGACGGTGGCGACGTTGCTCCTCACTTGCTTGATCTTCCTGCTGCTCAGATGGACCGGGCCCAACTATTACGTCACCGCACTTTCGATCGGAGGCATCGTTTGCATCGCCTCTTCAAACGGCGGCACCACGTCGCAGGATTTGAAGACTGGGTTCCTGGTTGGCTCCACGCCCAGGCTCCAGCAAATTGCAATTTTGGTGGGCGCATTTGCGTCCGCGTTGATCCTCGGACCGATTCTGTTGGTCCTGAATGATTCCGCGACGGTCTATGTGCCACGCGTAAGCTTCGAACCGGCTACCAAATCTGTGGCAGTCGATCCGGGCAAGTTCGCAGCGCTGCCGATCTTCGATGATCCAGTCAAGCCTCCGGCGGAAGGCAGTTACCGGATTTTGAAAAACGACGCGTCGGCGCCAATGGTCACGGGTCTTGATCCGGGAGAATATCTGGTCGATTCATCGGGCAAAGTCGCTTACAAGATGGAAGAAAATTTCCCGTCGACTATGCGAATTAACCCCTCAACCGCTGGTCAGCCGGAGAAACTCAAAGGTCCGCAAGCGAACACGGACACCGCGTCCTACCGCCCTTATCACAAGACGGATACGGACGGCGGTCCCGCCGGCCGCTACCTGGTTAACGATCAGGGCGTGCCCGTCTATCTTTCCGATCCGGGAATCAACGGCATTCACAAAACACGGCCGGACGGCTCGCAGGTGACCAAGTACGATGCGCCGAAAGCCACTTTGATGTCTTACATCATCAAAGGCATTTTGAATCGGCAATTGCCGTGGGGTCTGGTGCTTCTGGGGGTGATGATTGCTGTCGTGCTCGAAATGAGTGGGATCCCTTCGCTCGCTTTTGCGGTCGGAGTTTATCTGCCGCTTTCGTCATCCAGCCCGATCTTCATCGGCGGCATGATTCGCTGGCTGGTCGACAAATATCTTCGCAAGAAATTGAAGAGCAAGAAGCTCAGTGAAGATGAATTCGTCGCCGAGACGGACAAGAGTCCCGGTGTCTTAATGGCCTCGGGCTACATCGCCGGCGGAGCGTTGGCGGCAATCGTAATTGCGATTCTGCAGGGCGTGCCGAGCGAAGGCCTGTCGAAGTTCAACCGGCGCATCACTGATTGGGCTACAGCCAGTAATCCGTTTTTTGGTGATCAGAATGGCGACCTGTTGTCGGTGATTCCGTTCTTAATCCTGACGGTGTTGCTGTACCTGGTCGGCCGCGAAATAATTCTCAGAACAAAGAAAGCAGGTGGAACAGGGTAGCTCAAAATCTATCTGTTCAATTTCTAACCTGAGTTCTATAATTTTTGCGAGGCGCGCTTGTCATTCGAAAGTTGTTTGAGCGCGCCTCGTATTACTAAACGCGAAGGTTCAGCGCTCTATGCTTCATCACAGAAAGACACGTCTTCATAAATTCCTTCTCCCCTTCCTGCTCTTGACGTTTGGATTGGCCACGCCGCTGATGATGCAGGGTCAGCAGGCGCAACGTGGCCCATCAGACGTTGTGCGGGAATTCTACAAAGCCATGCGCGAGCATCGCTTTAAAGAGGCGTGGGCCCTGACGATTTACAAATCGGCAGTCGACGGCCTGTCCGCTGAGGAAATGGAAGACCTGCGTCCTGACTTTGAGCAGAAGGCTGGGGCCGTTCCGGATCAGATCGAAATCACCGGTGAGCGCATTCAAGGCAACATCGCGACGGTCTTTGTGAAAGTTCCCGTGTCCGATAGCACGCCCCAGATAACTTCTGAGCCAGTCAACCTGATGAGTTCCGGCAACGGATGGATCATTGGGACAGAGGGAGATCTGGCTGAGGTTAAAAAGAAGGGCCGCCGCTTTTTTCTGGACGCGCTGATCGAAGAGCACGAAAACGATATCGATGATTTATTCAAGCGCCTGCTGGTGGTTGAGTTGCTCTACATGCAGGACCACAAAGGCGTTTTAGCCAATCTGCAGGATCTAATTGCGGCCAATTTGGTCACAAAAGAATCGGGCGATCCCAAAGCGATTGGCTACACTGTTCGGATCACAATCACCCCTGACGGGAAGGGTTACATTGCCACCGCAGAGCCGACCCGTTACGGTCACAGCGGGAAGCTTTCCTTCTGGATGGATCAGACCGGTAATCTTAAAAAGGCCGATAATGGCGGCAAACCGATTACGGGTCCAAAATAGTCCCCAAATCCGTGAGGAATAATCACATGATGACTCAGCGCGCCAATCGCCTTACAGCTATCGTAATAACTCTGGTTGTTTCCCTGGCAGCGTTAGCAGGATGGGACATTGTGTTTGACCGCTTCGTGACCTTGCCCTGGCGCCTTTAAATGTCTTTTCTAGTATCCAGACCATGAAACGGCCCCGATTCTTTGGAAGCTTCGAAGGGACTGCGTGCATCAAAGGCATACTTCCCAAAATAGTGGGAAGTATGTACATGACACATGCAAATGAACCAGAAAGTGATTCGCCCCGGCGTGACAGGCCGTGGCTCTCGATCCTATGGACTCCCAAAGCGGCGGCATTTTACTCGGTTGTGGGGTTACTGGACTCGGTAGCGGCCCAAAGCGTTAGGGGTGTTTGGGGTGGCTGGTAGCTACTTGTGTCTGGCTCTACGCCGCTCGGCACGATTTTCTAGGCTGAGGCGGCGTTAGTATCGACTCGTTCCGGGGCTGCGCTTCGATATGCTTGTAAATCATCGCCTCGACTTCTTCTTTGCTTACACCCTTTTGGTGGACTGCGTTGTAGCTGCTAATCAATACCTGAATGATTGCGCATAGTAACGTGATAATCGCAATCGCTTTTGGTGGCTCTTTACGAACAACATACATAAAGCTGGCCGCGAAACCGTAGCGACTGAGATTGTTTGCTATTTCATCCGCTTGAGCCTGTTCTTTTCTTAGCCTTTTCAAACTGGCCAACAGCGTCTCTAGATCGCTTAGCGACATCTTTAGCAATGCTTGTATCGTGTCACCGAGGCAATCATAAACGCCGTCCAGTATCCGACCGTTGGAATGGCATCGCGGGCAGCTAGCTTGGCCGCCAGTAATGGCGATATTTCTAGAGTTTACGAGTTCAATGCCAGACGGGAAAATAAGATCGCACGAACCACAGAAGGCGGGAACTTGAGGCATGGAGCGGCTTATATCACCGATCCGAAACGTAAACCACTTCTGCTGTTGCTTTTCTTTAGGCGGGAATAATGTCTTTCAGGCGATCCCGGCAGAGCGGGACGGGTTCAGGTTTGACGTAATCGGGAGCAGATCGCCGCTCGCATTCTCTGCATGAAGTGTCGAACTCGCCGGAAGGCTTCTCACTAACCACCTTCCAATCGTCGTAACGTCTAGCAGGCGTCCCAGCGCCAACAATGTGCTTCTGACAGACTGTCAGGCCATGGCTCAAGACCGTGTGATAGATAAAGCTTGCGGGAGTTTTGACGTACATATATTCTACGCAGACCTGACCGAAAGAGATGTTCACTAACGCGCGAGGTTCAACTGGTTAATGGTTCGCGCCCGGACGAAACGGGCGCAACGGCCATCCTCTAAGTCGGCGCATAAGTTAGTACGAACTCGTCCTAATAGCAAGCGCAAACGACCGTACCCGCTCAAGCTGGCTGACAAGTTGAGACAGCTAAGAGAAGGGCTTGAAATGTCGCAAGGCGATATTGCGGCTAAAGTCGGCGTGAAGGATCGGGCTTCTATTTCAGGATACGAACGAGGCGAACGTGAGCCGCCTTTACCCGTGCTACTTGGTTACGCGAGACTTGGGCGCGTGAGTGTCGAGAGACTGATTGACGACGAGTTAGACCTACCGTGATTTTTTGGTCCGGCGTTTAGTTGGCTGCTGTTTTGTTTGGGGATGCTTGGAAGGTGCTGGCGTTGATAGGGCTTTGCGTACAACGTCCTCAAATGAATACTCTGACAGGCTGATAGGGTTGCCGTGTTTGCCGTTTGGGTTGGGTGTCTTTCCGGCTTTCATTAGAAGGTATTGTAGCATTAAAATCAGGCCGCCATGCCTTCCACGACAATAGAAGAATTAGAACAATGGATGCAGGTGCCCAAAGAGACTGAGGGACTTGAATTCAAAGCAGCTCGCAATAGCTTTAGTGTTGAGCGAGTCATGGACTATAGCGTTGGCATCGGCAACGATGGCGGCGGTAAATTGGTTTTAGGTGTAACTAACAGCCCGCCGCGTGAGGTTTGCGGAACAAGCGCCGTAGGCGACACTCAAGATGCTCAAAAGAAGATTCTAGATAAGCTTCATTTTGAGGTGAAGATTGAAGAACTGACACACCCTAAAGGTCGCGTTATTATCTGTCACATTCCCGGCAGACCGCCGGGCACAGCGTGGCACCATGACGGCAGGTATTTGATGCGTTCTGGCGAAGAACTGAGAGCGATGTCGCCAGATCGTCTTAGGCAGATTTTTGAAGAAGGTAAACCGGACTGGTTAATGCTTCCCGCAAAGCGCGATTGTACGGCGGCAGAAGTAATCAGACTTCTGGATACGCAAGCGTACTACGACATGAAGCCTGAGCCTTATCCCTTGAATCAAGCGGCCGTGCTTGAGCGTTTCGTCAGTGAGAAATTCATTACAGAATCTGACAATGGATTCGTAATTACCAATCTAGGCGCAGTTCTGTTCGCAAAACGAATGGATGAATTCGACAACTTGTACAGGAAGACGCCACGGGTTGTTGTCTATGACGGCACGGATAAACTAAAAAACAGCCGAGTATTTCAACCAGGAGTTAAAGGTTACGTTGTCGGGTTTGCGGGTCTGATTGATTTCGTGAGCGCTCAGATTCCGACAAACGAAGTTTTTGGCAAAGCGTTGCGGCAGGACGTGAAGATGTTTCCCGACATCATGCTTCGAGAGTTAATAGCGAACGCTTTAATACATCAGGATTTTAACGAAACCGGTACGTCTGTAACGATAGAAATTTATGGCGACCGCATCGAAATCTTGAATCCCGGCGTTTCCATTGTTTCACCAGACCGCTTTATCGATGCCTACCAATCGCGGAACGAAAGACTTGCTGATGTTATGCGGCGAATGGGAATTTGCGAGGAACAAGGTAGGGGGGTGGATAAGGTGGTCAACTTGGCAGAGATTTTGCAGTTGCCGCCACCAGATTGGCGCAGCGGTGAACGGCACACAGGTGCAGTCCTATTCGCGCACAAACCCTTTGAAGAAATGGATGCCAATGAACGCGTGAGGGCGGCTTATCAGCACTGTGTTTTGAAGTATATGATGAATGAGCGAATGAACAATCAGAGTCTGCGAGACCGTTTTGGATTAACAAATGACAAGACTGAATTGGTCTCGGGCATCATTGGCGATGCTATCCGACAAGGGAAAATCAAACTAGAGAATCCAGAGAATGCGTCCCGCCGTTATGCTAAGTATGTGCCGAACTGGGCGTGAATTCTTATCTAATCGCTGAGGGGTTTACAAGATTATTATTTGTGTAAACCCCTGTAAAATCGATACTTCCAATCTAAACGCAAACCCGCAATCTTGCGTTTTTGCGTCACTTGTTACGCTTGCCCAGCAGACCCCTTGTAGGTGAGCCGCTTACCCTCGAAACCCTTGAGAGCTTTTTCCGTCAAGTGCATAATACCCAAAATAGTGATTGCGTCACCTCATTCAAACCGATAGAATGTCACTCGAACGCACTCCTCGGCGTTCCTTGCCTTCAACCTCAAAATCGATCCAATTGAAGCCTTCCTGTTCGAACGAGGGTTACCATGCCAGAAGTGATTCGTTCCGTAGTCTCGCGCGTCCGTGTCTTCTTCAAGGATCGGCGACAGTCGCCACGGTTGCAACTGCGTCTTCCCTTTAACGTTTCAATCCATCGAGAGGGTGAATTGAACGGCTTGCGCAAGCGAGCGCAGACCCTGAGAGGTTACACACGCGATCTCAGTGAGAAAGGGCTCGCGCTGCTGGTTCCGCAAGTCCACCTCGATGGTCACCATCTCGCGGCCGGCGGCCGGGAGTTGGTGATCGAATTGGAGTTGGATGGCGGCAACTCGGTTTCAGTGCGAGTCATGCCGCGACGTTACGAGCGCCTTGATGAGTCGGAATCAGGTTGTACTTATCTGATTGGGGCGCGCATCGTAGCCCTGCCTGAAGCGGATCGGCTGCGCTATCTGAAGTTCATCGCCGAAAATCTGAAACCGTCACCGAAGCGGCAGAGCGTGCTTCTTCATCCGCCGAGAGAAGCGGAAAAGATTACGCTTGAGCTACTTAAACAAAAGCCAGCCGAAGACCTTAGGTAAGTGAAAAGCCGGTTCCGCGGTCCTGGTCGGTTGCCACGCGAGATAACCGCGATTTGGATCCTTGCCGACGCAGCGAAATAGATTCACGCGCCAACGCTCGCCTTTCTGTGGCTCGTGAATCCAATGGTTCCAGGGGATTCGCATGCCGATCCAAACCAACTCGAGATCGTTTCCCGTGCCGCCTTTCGTGATCGTCCTCGACGCAGCACAACTCATCCCCGAGCGAAATTCCCAGTCGGACTCGCGCTTTGCCGGCGACCAGTGAATTGCCACGTCCACCCATTCGCCGGTAGGCGCAGCTTCAAACTCAAAATATCTTTCGACGACGTTTGGGTCGGGCGCGATGAAGATCTCGCAAACATCTCGATCCCAAAGGCCCATCGTTTTCTTTTCTGTCTGGGGCTGGTCGTTAACCACCAGTGGCTCGCCCTGTTGGCATATGAAGCGCAGGTGCAGAGCTTTTTCTGACCAGAGAATTCGAGCTTCAGCCTGTCGCTCCGGCGGCGCGGACACGCCTGACCAATAGCGATTGATTTGGATGGGCTGAGCCTTATTCCATTCGGCGTTTTGAAAATCCGCGACGTTAATTCCAGTCGCGATCAACGGCGCTTCGATCATTTTGTCATCGAGCATGACAGTCAGCCCATGCCTTCCCCAATAGAAAAACTGGGACCTCGCGGCCGGTAAGTTAGCTGCTCCTCTTCCTCTTCCTTCGCTTCTGTGAGCCAGGAAGGATCTGAATACTGCAACTTGTAGAGCTTCCAGTACAAGCCCTGCAAGAGCAGCAGGTCCTGGTGCGTGCCCTGCTCGCGAATCTCGCCGTGATGCAACACGATAATGTTGTCGGCGCGCTGAATGGTCGAGAGACGATGCGCCACGATGACTGAAGTGCGGTTGCGCATCACGCGCGCGATCGCCTCCTGAATGAGTTGCTCGGTCTCCGTATCGATCGAACTGGTCGCTTCGTCCAGAATTAACAGGGCCGGATCGAAAGCCAGCGCCCGCGCAAACGAGATTAGTTGTTTCTGTCCGACTGATAAGCCGGCGCCGCGCTCGCGCACTTCGGATTTGTAATCGTGGGGCAGGCGCTGGATAAAATTGTCGGCACGTACTTCGTTCGCCGCCCAACGTATACGTTCATCGGTAATATCTTCACGGCCCAGGCGAATGTTGCTTTCGACCGTGCCGGTAAAAAGAAAGATGTCCTGCAGCACGACCGCAAAATTCTCGCGCAGCGATTGCAAATCCCAGTCGCGCACGTCTACGCCGTCGAGCAGAATGCGGCCGCGTTGCACGTCGTAAAAACGCATCAGCAGATTTGTGATCGTTGTCTTTCCGGAACCGGTATGTCCGACGAGGGCGACTGATTGTCCCGGAGTGACAGTGAATGAAACATCTTTCAGCACCCAGTCTTCTTCGTTGTAAGCGAACCAGACATTTTCGAATTCAATACGGCCCTCTGCGCGTCCGCTCTTCAGTGGCCGGGCCGGTGAAGTGATTAAGATCGGCAGGTCGAGAGCTTTGAAGATGCGGTGCGAGGCAACGACCGCGCCCTGCAGCACGTTGTATTTATCTGAAATGTCGCGAATGGGCTGGAATAAAAAACTTAAATACTGGATGAAGGCCACGAGGCCGCCCAGCGTCAAAGCGTTTTGCAGCACCCGATAGCCGCCGTACCAAATAATCAGTGCGATGCCGGTCGCGCCAATGAGATCGACGAGCGGAAAAAAGACCGCGTAATAATAAATGGTGTCGATGTTTGCCTGCCGGTGTTCGTCGTTGATTTTCGCAAAGCGGCGCAGCGACTTCGCTTCAGCATTAAAAATCTGCACGGTCTGCGCGCCCGAAAAGTGTTCCTGAAGAAATGAATAGATGCGGGCAATCTTGATGCGCACGAGGTCAAAGCCTTTGCGCGCGCCTTTGCGAAACCACGTCGTCGCGGCAAACAGCATAGGCACGGTCAACAAGGTAACCAGCGTCAGACGCCAATCCATGTAGATCATGACACCGAGAATTGCGGCAATCATCACCAGGTCGCCCAGCAGATCTGTGACGCCTGAAGTAAACAACTCGTTCAGCGCGTCTACGTCCGCGGTCAGGCGCGTCATGATGCGGCCGACTGGATTGCGATCGTAGTAAGAAACCTCCTGGTGCTGCAGCTTGTTATAAATCTCGCGCCGCAAATCGAACATCACGTATTGACCGACCGTGTTCAGCAGCACTACCTGAAAATATGAAAAGACGAGGCGCAGGAATTGGGTGCCGAGATACACCAGCACGAACAAAGTCAGGTGATCCGTCTTTTTGGGGATGATGTACCAGTCGATTGCGAACTCGGTGAATTTCGGTTGCAGCGTGCCGAGCAGATTCAGCAACAGAGTGAGAATCAACGCCGGAATCAGGAGTTTGATATACGGCTTCAGGTAGCGCAGCAAGCGGCGCGCGACCTTTAGATCGTAGGTTTTGCCGATCGTTTCTTCTTCGTGAAATTTTTGAACAGCTGTGGACATCAGGATTTCAGATCTCAGATTTCAAAACTGCTGTGACGACGCGTCCAGCAAATGCTGCTTTCGCGGAAAGTGCAACAGCAGCCCCAAACCCGCGAAAGAGAATCCAATGTAGTAGTAACGCGATCCGCTCACAAAGTGATCGACGAAACCGAGCAGGGCAGCCATTTCGCAAAGGGCGAACGCGAGCACATAGGCAACTTGCACGGAATCGAGTCTCTGTTGTGTCACTGCCTGTTCCAGAATTCGCTGCTTGAGCAGGAACGACAATCCCAGCGGCACGATCCCCGCGCAGTTAAGGATCAGGCCCAACCTGGCGTCGCCGTTTTCAGTGGGCGGCAGAAACCTCATCAGCACCAGAAGCATCGTCACCGACATGACCATCGCGAACCACAAAATTAGAATCGTGCGGTGACGAGCTTCGATGGCCGGATTTGGATCGATAGGTCGCATATTGATTAGGTTGCCGCCAACTCTTCTTCCAACAACTGTCGCTCATAAAGATCCGCGTACTCGCCGCCCAGCGCCAAAAGTTCATCATGCGTGCCTTGTTCCATGATCCTTCCCTCATCGAGAACGCAAATCAGATCAGCATGCCGCACGGTCGAAACACGATGAGACACAATGAGGCTCGTGCGTTGGCGCATGACACCTCGGAGCTGGGACAAAATTCTCTCCTCGGTGTAAGTGTCAACCGATGAAAGCGCGTCGTCGAGAATCAGAATCTTCGGCTCGCGCAGCACGGCGCGAGCGATCGCGGTGCGTTGCTTCTGGCCGCCGGAAAGCGTGATGCCGCGCTCGCCAACCAGCGTGTCGAATCCTTCGGGAAATTCCCGCACGTCGCTGTCCAAACCGGCGATGTCCGCGGCGCGTTCAATCTCGTCGTTCCCAGCTTTGTCGACGCCAAAGGCAATGTTCTTTGCCAGCGAATTGCTGAAGAGAAAAGTCTCCTGCGGAACATAGCCGATCGCTTCGCGGAGTTGAGCCAGCGGATAGTTCGAAACCGGAACATCGTCGATGAGCACAGTTCCGGCCGGCGCCTCGAGCACCCGCGGAATCAGATTCACCAAAGTTGATTTCCCGCTGCCGGTCCGTCCGACGAAGGCGACAGTCTGGCCCGCCTCGATTTTCAAATCGATGTCTCGCAAAACCGGTTCAGCGTCCGCGTAATAGCGAAGAGTCAGATTGCGAAACTCGATGCTTCCCTCTATCTCTGGTTGTTGTCGCACGTCGGGCGCGTCCGCGATCAGAGGCTTAATCGTCGCGATGGCTTGCATTCGTTTCCAGCTGGCGGTGCCGCGCTGATACAAATTAACGACGTAACCGATCGCAATCAGCGGCCAAATCAAACGGAACAGGTACATGTTGAATTCGGTGAATTGACCGGCCGTGATCTCGCCGCGCGCCGCCAAAAGCACGCTGCCCCAGACAATCAGGACGAAGCCCAACCCGATCAAAAACGTCATCAGCGGGCGCATCAAAGCGTCAATGCGCACCAAACCCAGGTTCTGCTGGGCGTATTCGTAATTGAGTCTATTGAACGCCTCAATCTCTGCGCGCTCCTGCGCATAAGCCCTCACGACGCGCACGCCGGTAAAATTCTCTTGCGCCCGCGCCGTAATCTGCCCAAAGAAATCCTGGATTTGCTGGAAGCGGGTGTGAACCTGCTGGCCAAAATACTTAACCGTGAGCGAGACCAGCGGCATCGGGATTAAAAGCAACAGCGTCAGCTTCCAATTAATCGCAAAAAGGATCGGCAGGATCACGATCACCACAAACACCGTTTGCAGCGAATACATGATCATCGGTCCGGCAAGTTGCCGCACCGCCGAAAGATCGTTGGTCGCCCGGGACATCAAGTCTCCGGTGCGATGTTCGTGAAAGAATGATTGCGGCTGATCCACCAGGTGCGCGTAGAAGTCGTTGCGCAGGTCGTACTCAACGTGCCGGGACATGCCGATGAGTATGCGGCGCTGGAGAAAGAGAAACAGGCCGCTCAGCAAGCTGGCGCCCACAACCTTGAGCGCGGCGATCGTCAGATGCATCCAGGTGATCTGGCTCCACTTAACGTCGATGATGTTTCCCACGATCAGCGGAATGCTGACGTTGAAAACGACGCCCGCCATAATGCAGGCGATCCCGGTGATCAGAGAAATTTTGTAAGGCCGAAAGTAGTGGAGTAGCTTTCGCAGATCGTTCATGACTTCAACACAGAAATGCTTCGGCTCCTGCGGCAGCAGAACTCATCAGCGCTTTCGACAAGAGTTGCGAAGCTTCGGTGTCTTAAAGTTTAAGTGAGAACGATCAGCGTGGCAAAGCGACGAGGATTATGCGTAGGCCCGAATTTGAATGACTTTTCTCTAGCCCAGGCGTTTACGCCTGGGCAAACGAAAGGCGTTAGTTTCAAAAGCCCTCATTAATGGGGCTTTGATGGCGCCCGCTGTTTCTTCCCCAGGCGTAAACGGCTGGGCTACAGAAAAACCTTATGTTGAAATTAGGTCCCGACCGGATTATTAACGAAAGAAGCCGGCGGCCTGCGCTCTCACATAACGATTTCGCCCGACACTTCCGAGAGTCCATCATGATCGGCGGATACGCCGGGTCCATCAACCTCGACATTCTGGGCTGGCTCGGGCGCGACGCGAACGCAATTACGTCCCGCGCGCTTCGCGGCGTAAAGGGCCCCGTCGGCCGCGCGAAATAGATCTGAGCGCGTATTTCCATGCAGCGGAAATGAGGCGATGCCAATGGAGGTGGTGAGATTTCCGAAACCGGGAATGATGATCTCCTCAATTCGTACTCTTAGTCGCTCAGCAACCAGGAGCGCGCCATCCGCACGCGCATGGGGCAAAATCACCGCGAACTCGTCACCACCAAAGCGAGCGGCTGAATCAGCACCGCGTAGTTCCTGGCGAAAACAGTCGGACAACTTACGTAGCGCCGCATCACCTGCGTCATGACCTACCGAATCGTTCAAAAGCTTAAAGCGATCGAGATCCAGCATGACGAGAGCTAACGGTTGCTGCACTCGCTTGGCCATCAGCAGATCTTTGTCGAGCTGCATCTCGAACGAGCGGCGGTTGTAACAACCGGTCAGCGGATCTGTCAAAGCCTGCTGCTGAATCTGCGCGAAGAGTCCGGCATGATTCACGGCGACGGCAACCTGGTCGGCTACGGTGCGGAGCAAAAGGATCTCGTTCTCATGCCAAAGCCGGGCCGGATCAGCCGAGGTCACCTGCAAGGCACCCAGAAGGCTTTCCTGGTAGACCAGCGGCGCTACCGCGGTCGGGTAAGGGTCGGACTTGCTGAGAGGTTCGTCGTCCCCGTCACGAACCATGACTTCCTGATGTTCGGCGAGATAACGGCAATGAGCTTCCAAACCCCGACTCAGCTTTTCAGTTTTTCTAATCGATCGCTTTGAGGGGATGTCGAAATAAAAATAATCGAGCGCCTGATCCGGAGTTGGACTTTCAACCCGCAACGCGCAACTCGCTACGTTGAGCGCGGCGCCCACTTCATCCACAGTTTTTTGCAGGATGACACCGAGCTCGAGCGATTCACGAATCGCAGTCGCGATCCGATTAACTGCGATCTCGCGTCCTGCTTGCTCTTGCAACAAGTGCGCCATCTTAGTCGTCACACTAATCGTAAGCTGCAGCGAGGTCGCTTTCGGCATCGCCGTGCGCACGGCTTCTTCGAATTGTGGCGCGTGATATGGATGTTCCGCACTCACCCGGGCCATCAGGTATTCGAGCGCCGAATAAACAATATCCGGCTCGAATGTCCAGATCACTTCATCACCGCCCATGCGGCCGTCACTGGAGCGGCCGTGAACTGTTGCAAGCAGAGCCGAAAAACGCGCGTCGGCAATCACGATAAAATGTTCGCCCAGATGAGCGCCGTCAGCCTGAGGAAAGATGACGGGCGTGCCGATTGGCTCGGGGACATTGCTGACCATCTCTTTGAGCGTGTCGGCCTGATGAACAAAAAAGAAGGCGCGGCGTCCGTCCTCGGCGAGTTCGCGAATTCTCGCTTTTTCGCGCGCCGACCGCTTTGCCGCCAGCGGCAGCGATTCGATTACCAGGGCACTCAAATTGTTTTCCAATACCACGTCTTCGAAATAGCGGTGAAGCTGAACGATAGTCGAATAGGCACAGCGCACCGGCATTAGCTGGCGACCGTGTTGCTTCAGAAGTACGTCGTAAAGTGAATGCATTTACGCGAAATTGGCCTTGGCAGGAAACTCGGGGTGGGGAACGAGCCAAAACTATTTTTGCATTTTGACGTTGGGCTTGTCTATGAGAATTTTCCGCGTTTTTGTTGAGGTTTTGCGGCTTTTTTTAGACTTTTATGTAAGTCGTCACGGCAGTGGCCAGCAGCACGTCTCGATCATTCAAAACTTCGACCGACAGAACGAACAATCGCCGGCCGCCGCGCACCACTCTTGCGTTCGCGGTCATCCGGCCTGAAGTGATGGGTCGCAGGTAATGAATCGTCAAATCGGTGGTCGTGACTCTTTCGTCCACTTCAATTTGGGTCAGCACTGCAAAGGCTGCGGCCGTGTCGATCAAAGAAGCGATCGCGCCGCCGTGAACGACACGCTGATTCATCAGTTCGTCGCGGACGTCCAGGTGCATACTGACGCCGCCGCTGGTCAGTTCACCCAGTTCCAGTCCCAGGAATTTTGCGAACGGCACGGAGGCGAAAGCCGCTTGCGCCCTCGACAGTTTGGCTGAATCCAATTCGCTCATCCGCGATAACTCGAATCGGTTGGCTCGACGATGACGGCCGTTCCATAGCACAGCACTTCAGTCACGCCCGTTGATATTTCAGTCGTGTCGTAGCGCGCGCCGATAATGGCGTTCGCTCCGATTTCCGAAGCATGTTGGACCATGATGTCGAAAGCGTCGGACCGTGTTTCTTCGCACATCTTCGTCCAGATGGTGATGTTGCCGCCCACGACCTGCTGAAATGTAGCGCCGAGAGTCGCAATAACGTTGCGCGATCGCACTACGATGCCGCGGACAACTCCCAACGTTTGCAGCACGCGAAAGTTTGGCAATTCAAAAGCGGTCGTCACCATTTGATGCGAGACGGAATATTGTCGCGGACTGACCTGGTAAGGCGTGCGTTGGGGAACTGGATCGATGTTCATGAAGTTTTACCTCTAAATTAGAGTTCAGCGGTGGCACGGGCGTCCCGCCCGTGAACACGCGCAAAATGCGCGCGCCACATCAACGTCGATAGAGCGCGCTGCGCGCTTTGGTTGTTTCCTTTGCCGGAGATTTGCGTCGTGGCCGCCAAAGAAATTTTTCCAAATCACAGCGACCGTTTTTATCAAACTCAACACCCTCGTGCTCCAGCATTCGCTGTTGCTTGTCTGAAGGCAGGACAATACCACCGGTCGAACAACGACCCTGCGAATTGATCACTCGATGCCAGGGAGTCTGGTCGTCGGCGCCGTGCATGACAAAACCGACCGTGCGCGGCGTGTAACCTTCGCCCAGCATGTAAGCGATCTGGCCGTAGGTCATGACCTGGCCCTTGGGAATGCGGCGAACAATTTTGTATACGCGCTCGCGATAGTTTCGATCAGGTTTGTCGCTTTTCTTCGTCATGGTTCTAGTCGAAACTTCGCAACACCACGCGCGCGGGCGCGCCATCGCCGGCGCCGTCAGCGATTTTCAGGGGCAGACAAATCAATTCGTAATCACCCGCCGGCACGTCGGAAAGATTCAAGCCCTCGACAATCACAACACTCTTCCGGAGCAGCGTCAGGTGCGTCCGATGATGACCGGAATGAAACTTTTCGATCGAAAGATAATCAGTGCCGACGAGTTTTACGCCGCGATCAACCAAAAGCTCTGCGGCTTCCGGCAAAAGATGAGTGAAGTCTTTACGAAACTCTTCATCGTTCCAGAACGTTGAGTTTCGCGTGTGAAAGATGACCCGCTCCACTCCGTCGAGATCGCAGCCGTTTAGAAAGTCAGGATCGATCTCCATTCTATCGTCCGGTACGCGGATCACTCGCGCTGGTCCGATCAAGATTTCCAGCGGAAGCTTGTCAATCGTGTTGGCTCCTTCGATAAAATGCGCCGGCGCGTCGACATGCGTGCCAGTGTGTGCTCCAAAGTTGAGCATCGACACGTTCGAAGAATCGCCCTTGGCGAAGGCGGACCATGGTTCTATTTTCACGCCGGGGTCGCCTTCATAGACCGGCATGGTTGTCCGAATAGGGACTGTGATGTCGTAGATTTTCATTGGTTGATTGCGACAATATAGACGCAAAGTCACAAGAGGGGAAGCAGGCAATTGGTTTGGTATTTCCCCAATTGAATGACTTTTGAGTAGCCCAGGCGTTTACGCCTGGGGAATGAAAGGCAGTAGTTTCAAAAGCCCCATTAAAGGGGCTTTAATAGCGTCCGCTGTCTCTCACCCAGACGTAAACGCCTGGGCTAGAGAAAAATCTATGATGAGACTAGGCCACCACCATTGTTTTAGAGTACCGCCTTTAAAGCTAAAGCCGTTATGATCCAACTTCCGTAAGATGTCTGAACTCCGAGCCTGACGAATAAACACCTGATGAACGAAAGAAAAAATGATCCGCGTCCCCGCATCGCGGCCTCGAGCTACTTAAACACTGCGCCGCTCATTTGGAGTTTCGTGCATGGTTCGCAGCGTGACGCCGTCGAGCTTTTCACCGACACCGCGCCCGCGCGTTGCGCCGAAATGCTCGCGGGTGATGAGGTCGATGCCGCGCTGGTTCCGGTGATTGAATACCAGCGAATTCCTGACGTGGCGATCATTCCCGATGTTTGTGTGGGTTCGCGCTCGGCTGTGCGCAGCGTGGTGCTCGTGACTCGGCGCAACAATTTGAAGAAAGTCGAGCGCGTGGCGCTCGACGATTCATCGCGAACGTCGGCGGCCCTGGTCAGGATCATTTTTCGAGAGTTCCTGGGATTTGAGCCGGAGTGGCAGACTTCGCATCCTGATCTTAAGTCGATGCTGATGCACGCCGACGCTGCGCTAATCATCGGTGATCCGGCGATGAAGATTCCGCGCGATCAGTTTCGCGTTTTCGATCTGGCAACGTTGTGGCATGAGTTCACCGGCTTCGGATTCGTGTTCGCGATGTGGATGGCGCGCTCGGATCACATTGATAGAGTGCGACAGGTTGATTTTGCCGGCGCGCGAGATGACGGTCTCGCTCACCTCGATGAGATCGTTGCGGACACCAAGGCGCAGCTCGGATTGTCACCCCAGGAGATAAGAAGCTACCTGACTGGGAACATTGCGTTTCGGATGGATGGAGAAATGCAGAAGGGTTTAGCTTTGTATTTCGAACTGGCGCACAAACAGAAACTCATTGACGAGCCGAAATCGCTCGAATTCATTTCGTCTTAAAACGAATTTCTACCTTGCCCGCGGCGCGTTTGGCTTTGTTGGCAGCGCGAACTGGTGCAAGCGCTCGCGACACCGCCTGAAGCTTCTTCACAATCAGTATCTTTTCTTCAAATGGCAGTTTGGCGAGACGTTTTCTCCGCTCGGCTTTCGCGCGAAACAAATCTTCCACCGTCATTTTCGAGAGATCAAAATTGTTGGATTCCATTACTCCCCCACGTCGAAACGCGCTGCAAAAGTCGCCCACTTTTCGGCTAAGCCATGCCGTTTGATAATGTCATGGAACGAGGCGATGTCCAAATTCCCGGACTCAATCAACGCGGCTACTCGCACCTGATCTTTTAGACGTCCCGAACGCAAGAGTTCCGCAGCCAGGTACTCGGGAGAAAAAATTTTAGTCGTAGTGTCGCCATAGGTTACTTCGCGCGCATGTATCAACGCGTCGTCCTGCACCGGCTCAAATGCAGGAATGAACTGAACGAGCCAATCTTCAATGAGAACACCTTCCTTAACTGCGGCATAACCTCGCGAGTTTAGGTAGCTGTAAATCGGCTCAAGCGAAACCAAGCCAGCTTCGCCGAAAGCAACGGCAGAAACGGGAATGAAGATATCAAGGTCATCAGTTTGATATGGTTCAAGGTAATAGACCGCTGCAATTCCGCCACCGATCGCGTAGTTTTCGATAACGCCATCGGATTGCATGCGATTGATTACCTGAATCACTCGCTCCATTTATTTCGCCATCAACGCTTCAATCTCTTCCGCATCCTTCGGCACGCGATGCGTCAACACGCGGGAACCGTTCTCAGTCACCAGCACGTCGTCTTCGATGCGCACGCCGATGCCCAGGTATTTTTCCGGAATGTCTTTGTTAAAGTCGTCAGGAATGCGGCTGGTGTCCGGCGAGATGTAGAGGCCCGGTTCGATCGTCATCACCATGCCGACTTCTGCCGGTCGCGATTCGCCGTTGAAGTAGTAACGCCCCGCGTCGTGCACGTCGATCCCGAGATAGTGACCGAGGTTATGCATATAAAACTGCATGTATTTCTTTTCTTCGATCAATTTCTTTGGATCGCCTTTCAGCAAACCCAGCTCGACCATGCCTTCGGTCAGCAGCTCGATCGAATGAGTTTTCAGATCTTCCAGACGCACACCGGGCCGGACCATGTCCACACATGACTTTTGTGTCTTCAGGACGAGATCGTAAATGTCGCGCTGCGCCTGAGTGAACTTTCCGTTGATTGGAAAGGTGCGGGTGATGTCCGAAGCATAACCCTGGTACTCGGCGCCCGCGTCAACCAAAAGTAAATCGCCATCCTTCAATTCATCCTGGTTGCTGATGTAGTGCAGCACGGTCGCGTTTCCGCCCGAGCCGATAATTGAAGTGTAAGAAGATCCGGACGCGCCATGTTTGCGGAAATAGGCCTCGAGCATCGCTTCGACTTCGTATTCCTTCATACCGGGCCGCACGGATTTCATTGCTTCGACGTGCGCGTCGGCGGCGATGTCGGCAGCAGTTTGCATGATCTCGATTTCAGCTTCGCTCTTGATCACGCGCATCTCGTGGAGGATGGTTGAGGGATCGACGATCGTGCGGGGCGGCTCGAGCGGCTTTCGATTTGTTTCGCGCATCGAGGTGATTTGCCGAATGATCTTCTGATCCATTTCCGCCGAAGTGTGACCGAACGCGTAGTAAAGGACATCGGGTCCGTCCATTATTTCCTGCAGCTTTTCGTCGAATTCGCTGATCGGGAAAGCCTCGTCGGCATTGTAGTCTTTAACTGCGCCTTCGACTCCCGATCTATATCCATTCCAAATCTCCGCATCCAAATCGCGCGGCCGTACGAACATCGTGAACTTCTTATCTCGCCCTGGCGCGATCACGGCGATTGCTTCCGGTTCTTCAAAACCTGTCAAATAAAAGAAGTCCGAATTTTGGCGATAGCGATAGTGTGTGTCGTGCGAGCGCACGGCTTCGCGTGCGGCAGGAATGATGGCTACTGAGTTCTTGTCCATGCGGCGCATGAACTCGACAAGCTGGGGTTTAAGCATCGGCTCTCCTCGAAATGATTGAAATTTGCGTCGTATTGTAACGCAAGCTGTTAGCTTGCGCCGAACTGGGGCTTCATCTCGCGGCGCAAACTAACAGTTTGCGTTACCCAATTTCTAAGCGATAATCCGCTTATGGCCCAGACCGTTGCCGCCAGGGCGCCCGGCGCTGAAATCATCTGTCACGATCCGACCACCGGCGAAGAAATTGGGCGCGCACCGCTCTTCATGCCCGAAGAAGTTGCGCATGCGGTCGCGCGCTCGCGCGAAGCGCAGACAGCGTGGGCGGCGCTTTCTTTTCGCGAGCGCGGTCGCGTGATCCTGAACGCCCGCCAAATCGTTTTGAAAGAGCTTGAAGAGATCGCCTTTCTCATCTCGCTGGAAACCGGAAAGCCTGTCACCGAAGCAATCTCTCTGGAGCTGACACCGTCGCTGGATCTGATGCAGTACTTTGCGCGTAAAACTGCGAACCTTCTGAGTCCCCGGCGCATCAGTGTCGGGCAATACTGGACCATGGGCCGGTCGTCTTACGAAATCTATAAACCACTCGGTGTTGTCGGGATTATTTCGCCATGGAATTTTCCCTGGGCCACGCCGCTGGACGAAGTGGTGATGGCTTTGATGGCCGGAAATTCGGTTGTTCTAAAGCCGAGCGAGCTGACGCCGCTGACGGGATTGAAGATCAAGGAAGTCCTGGCGCAGGCCGGATTGCCGGACGGTGTCTTGGAAGTTGTCACCGGTGACGGATCAACCGGCGCAGCTTTGGTCGGCGCCGGCGTCAATAAAATAATGTTTACCGGGAGTGTCGCGACCGGCAAACGAGTTGCAGAAGCCGCCGCCAAATATCTTATTCCGGTGGTGCTGGAACTCGGCGGCAAAGATCCAATGATCGTGCTCGACGATGCGAATGTTGAGAATGCCGCGCGGGCCGCGGTGTGGGGTGCCTTCGCAAACTGTGGCCAGTCTTGCTCATCAGTCGAACGTTGCTATGTTCAAGAAAGCATCGCTGAACTTTTCATCGCGGAAGTTGTGAAAGAGACGAGGCGACTGCACCAGGGTCCCGGTACCGACAAGACTACGGACGTCGGTTCAATGTCGAGCGAGCGCCAGTTGCGCATTGTCGAGCGTCACGTTAATCAGGCGATTGATAATGGCGCCGTTGCGTTGACGGGCGGCGAACGCGTGCGCGATGTGGCAGGGCCATTCTATCCGCCGACCGTGCTAACTAAGGTCAATCACAGAATGGACGTGATGCGTGAGGAGACATTTGGACCGGTGCTGCCGATCATGAATTTCCGGACCGAGGATGAGGCAGTTCGGCTCGCTAATGATAGCGACTTTGGCCTGACGGCAAGCGTTTGGACCAACAGCATTGCGCGGGGCCAGCGAGTGGCCGCCCGAATCGATGCCGGGACCGTGATGATTAATGAAGTTTTCTACACTCACGGCATCGCGCAAACTCCCTGGGGCGGCGTGAAGCAAAGCGGCCTGGGCCGCACGCATGGACGGGCCGGCTTGTTGGAACTGGTTCACTCACAACACATCCACGTCAATCGCCTGCCGTTCATTCCCGATCTTTGGTGGTTCAGCTACACTCCCGAAGCCGGCCAGCTGTTTCGCGGATTTGCTCGGCGATTTGCCTCAGGATCTATTCTTCAGACCAGCCTACTGCTTCCGCAGATGATTCGGCGTTACTTAGAAAACAATAAAAGACATTGACATACTGCGGTTTGCAACATATCATGCAAGGCCTCGCATGGAAGCAGTAAACTTCTTAGAAAGATGAATACGGGATTACGGTCCCAAATAGGATTCAAAACCTCGACAGAGTTACGAGCGTCGATAGTAGGACTCTAAGGGACCCAT
>Ga0070703_10000057_pt1 | contig 55145 bp, 40 predicted proteins | sample KBSK5251metaG_FD_65453 | JGI IMG/M metagenome (GOLD analysis project Ga0070703, IMG submission 65453) | Corn, switchgrass and miscanthus rhizosphere microbial communities from Kellogg Biological Station, Michigan, USA - KBS K5-25-1 metaG | ecosystem: Host-associated > Plants > Roots >... | reverse complement strand
GACGGCATCCTCCCTTTAACAGCCCAAGCGGGCTGCAATCTCGGGCGAGAGGATACCATAACGCAAGTACGTCTGTCAATCAAATAAACAACATACGTACTTAACTTGTCCAAACTCCAGCGCCCACTGCGTGGGCTACGCAAATGACGTTAGTCTTCTACCGAGAGCGACGCACAGAAGATTGAATCACGGCGAGTCCCTTTTTCTCACACCCGTTCCTGTGTGCCGAGAGGCCCTCGTTTGACTCGCCATAATGCATAACCTAGAATTCTCAGTTGATATCATGACAGTAATTCTCAACAAAGTAGCCGCGAAGGTCTTCGGAACCGCCAACGAACGTCTCCTCAAACGCCTGTGGCCCATCGTCCACGAGATAAACGCGCTCGAACCCGAGATGAAGCGACTCTCCGACGACGAGCTCCGCGCATACACGCCACGCTTCCGCGAACAAGTTGAAGCGCGCATTGCGGGAGCAGAACTCTCCGGCGGCACCATCGAAGAACAAAAGAAAGCTCTGCGCGAAGCCATCGACGAAGCGCTCGACGAAATCCTCGTCGAAGCGTTCGCCGTCGTCCGCGAAGCCTCTCGCCGCGCGACCGGCATGCGGCACTTCGACGTGCAGCTCATCGGCGGCATGGTTCTTCATCGAGGAATGATCGCCGAGATGAAGACCGGTGAAGGTAAGACTCTCGTCGCGACTCTGCCGGCATACTTGAACGCGATCGCCGGCCGTGGCGTCCACGTGATCACCGTCAATGATTACCTCGCCAAACGCGACACTGAATGGATGGGTAAGATTTATCGCTTTCTTGGCCTGACCGTCGGTTGCATTCAGCACGACATGGACGACTCCGAGCGCCAGGAGGCTTATCGCGCGGACATCACCTACGGGACGAACAACGAGTTTGGGTTTGACTATCTGCGCGACAACATGAAATTCGAGCCGTCGGCGATGGTTCAGCGCGGACATTTCTACGCGATCGTCGACGAAGTGGACTCGATCCTCATCGATGAAGCGCGAACTCCACTGATCATCTCCGGTGCTTCCGAAGACTCGACCGAGAAGTACTACATCGCCAACGACTGCATGGTTCACTTGAAGGCGAAGCAGCAAGCCCGCGTTGCTGAGATCAAGCGAACCGATGGCGATGTGGATCTCAAACAGGACCCGCGGCTGCTCTATCACGTAGATGAGAAACAACACAGCGCCACGCTGACCGAAGAGGGAGTCGAAGAAGCCGAGCGCTTCACCAACGTCAGCAACCTCTACGATCCGACGAACATGGATCTGCTCCATTGCATCGAGCAGTCGCTCAAAGCGCACACGCTCTACAATCGCGACAAGCAATACATAGTGAAGGACGGCGAGGTGATCATCGTCGATGAATTCACCGGCCGCGTTATGCCGGGCCGCCGATGGAGCGACGGTCTGCATCAGGGCGTCGAATCAAAAGAGGGCGTCAAGATCGAAGCGGAGAACCAGACGCTTGCGACGATCACGCTGCAAAATTATTTCCGCATGTACGCGAAGCTCTCCGGCATGACCGGTACCGCCGAAACCGAAGCCTCCGAGTTTGCGAACATCTATAAGCTGGACGTCGCGGTTATCCCGACCAACCAGGACATGATCCGCAAAGATTTCTCGGACATGATCTATCGCACCGAACGCGAAAAGTGGGACGCGGTCGTAGCCGAGATCAAGGAGCTTCACGAGAAGGGCCAGCCGGCTCTCGTAGGAACCGTGTCGGTCGAAAACTCCGAAGTGCTCGCGGCCCGTTTGAAAAAAGCTCACGTTCCACACAACGTCCTCAACGCCAAACCCGAGCACGCCGCGCGCGAAGCCGACATCGTCGCGCAAGCCGGACGCAAAGGCCAGGTGACGATTGCTACCAACATGGCCGGCCGCGGCACCGACATTCTGCTCGGCGGCAATCCCGAATTCCTCGCCCGCCAGTACCTGAAAGAGCGAGAGATCAACCCCGACGAAGCGACCGAGCGCCAGTGGGAAGACGCGATAACACGCGCAAAGAAAGTCACCGACGCCGAGCATCAGGAAGTCGTGGGCGTAGGCGGGCTTCACATACTCGGCACCGAGCGGCACGAGTCTCGACGCATAGACAATCAGCTCCGCGGGCGATCCGGACGCCAGGGCGACCCGGGCTCATCGCGCTTCTTCCTTTCGCTCGAAGACGACCTGATGCGAATCTTCGGCGGCGAACGCATCAAGGGGCTTATGCTGCGGCTGGGCATGGAAGAAGGCGTGCCCATCGAATCGCGGCTCGTATCGAAACGAATTGAAGCCGCGCAGAAATCGGTCGAAGGTCACAACTTCTCAATTCGCAAACACCTCCTCGAATACGACGACGTGATGAATAAACAGCGAGAGACTGTTTATGGATTGCGCCGCGATTTGTTGATCGGGTTCGAAGGCGACACGCCCGAAGAGCAGAGCACCAATCAGCGCGATTACATTCTCGGCATCGCTCAGGACATCTTCGATGGTTTGATCGATCAGAACATGCCGAAGGAGCAGCGGCCCGACGAGTGGGACATCAGGACACTCAAAGAGCAGCTTCGGTTGAATTACGGATTCGACGTCGACGCCGAGCGAGTGAAGCTTGCCGAGATGTCGCCCGAGGAAGCTCGCGATCTCTGGTCGAGAATTGAAGACAAATACAAAGACAAAGAAGTGCAGGTGGGCGTCGAGGCAATGCGCAACCTCGAGCGCTACATCATGCTCAACATCGTAGACGCGCAGTGGAAGGACCACCTTCTGGCTCTCGATCACTTAAAGGAAGGGATCGGCTTGCGCGGCTACGGACAGAAGGACCCGCTGGTCGAATACAAGCGCGAGTCATATTACCTGTTCCAGGCGATGCTCGATCGAATCGACACGGACACGATCCGGTATCTGTTCAACTTTCAGGTTCAGGTATCTGAGCCCGTCGAGCAGCAATTGCTCGAGCGCCGCCGCCGCCAACGCCGCGGCCGAGTAGCATTCACCAAAGCTAACGAGACAGCTTTTGCGGGTGGAGAAGAAGAGTCAGCGAAGCCAGTTCGCAACAAAGGCCCTCGCATCGGCCGCAACGATCCGTGCCCCTGCGGCAGCGGCAAGAAGTACAAGAAATGCTGCGGCGCATAGCTCTAATCAAACACAGGAACCTAACCTCGGCCGGCGCGGGTGAGTCAGGTATTCCGCTGTGCGTTCTCTGAGGTCTAGACCTGAGACAACTTCTCGCGAGCGTGCAGTTCTGAGGACTCGAATAGAGTCAGGTATGGAGCGTAAACGTACCGGCGATTGCGCTGCCCTCCCGTCGTCTCTTTCAGTATCTTCAGCGTAACGAACTGTTCAACCAGTTTACTCGCAGTTACGAAGCTGGTTCCCAATCGTCGTTCCACCATTCGTACGTTTATCATCGGTTGCTCGTAGAGGTAATCCAGCAAGCGCAACCCGCTGCCGGCGCTGCCGCTCATCTTCTCGTTGATAGCGTTGCGGTGTTCTTCGCGTAAAGCAAAAATCCGGCGCGCGGTATTAATGGCCTCAGTGCTCACCTCGTCAACTCCGCGCAAGAAAAATTTCAGCCAGCCCTCCCAATTCCCATCGTCGCGGATCGCCGTTAGCCGATCGTAGTACTCTGCCCGATGCGCTCTCAGGTAATGGCTAAGGTAGAGCAATGGCCGGTGAAGCACCTTGCGCTGGCACAATAGAAGAGTAATCAGCAAACGACCAACCCTTCCATTGCCGTCCAGAAACGGATGAATCGTCTCGAACTGCGGATGCGCGAGCCCGCAGTGAATCAGAACGGGAAGCGAATCGTCGTGGAGAAATTTCTCGAACTTATCCAGCGCATCGCGCATCTCGGGAACGGGCGGGGGCACAAATGTGGCGGTGGTTAGATCGGCTCCGGCGGGTCCAATCCAGTTTTGGCTTTTCCGAAATTCCCCAGGTGTGCGATGCTCGCCTCTTCCACCGGTGAGCAATTCAGAATGAATCTCCCTGATAAGGCGCAGGCTCATGGCCAGCTCTTCGAGTCGCTTGAGGCCATGGTTCATCGCGCCGACGTAATGGACAACCTCTTCTACATCTTTCGGCAAATCGACACCTTTCGCATCAACCTCAAATTGGAGGACATCTTCCAGCGTGCTCTGCGTTCCCTCGATCTGAGAACTAAGCACCGCCTCCTTGCGAACGTACATCGCGACGAACAGATTGGGATTTGGCAGGACCGAACCAACGCCGTCCAATCTGCCTAATGAGCGGTCTGCATGCGAGAGCAGGCGTGTCAGTTCCGCATCCATCACCACGGGCGGATCCGGGGGAAGGGGCGACGGGATGAAGGCGCGATAGCCGCTGCCTTGTTTCACATATCGACCAGAACGCAAAATGAGAGACCTCACTCGTCGGTCTAATTAAAGCGTGCTTCAATAATGACCCCAGGACTGAGGCCTTATTTTACGATTTGGTAGATTGCTAAAACAAGTTAGACCTAGAAGGGACCCGCTGGTCGAGTACAAGCGCGAATCTTAAGAATTGCCTGATCAAAAGAATTGCCTAGCGTGATATCCTCACGGTTGGAGATTCCCATGACATCAAAGAATTCCTTCTCGCGGCGACGCTTTCTTTTTATCGACATTCTATTGATTGCAGCGGCGCTCACATTACCTGGTGTGACTTCCGCGCAAGTCGGGCAGTCGCAGGCAAAAGAGAGTGTTCAAGATGGAATCAGCCGAGCTCAAGAACTGCTAAGGTCGAGGCAGTACGAGAAGGCTGCTGATGTTCTCAGACAGGTAATTGCCCGACAACCGGATTCCGCCGTAGCACACTCCCACCTTGGCATGGCAGAGGTCAGGATCGGACGTGCAAAAGAAGCGCTGGCATCAGCCGAGCGCGCCATCGAACTCGATCCCGACTATGCTTTCAGCTATGTCGTCCTGGGCGAAGCCAATCAGGCAATGAACCGTTTTGATCAAGCTATCGAAGCGGTCAAGCATGCAATCCAAATCAATCCCAACTATTTCGACGCCTATGGCGTACTCGGTTCGCTTTATGGTCAAACGAAACGCTATGAGGAGTCTCTGGATGCTTTCAATCACGCGCTTCGTCTTGATTCGAAGAACGCGGATGTTCATAACGGATTGGGCATCGCCTATTACCGGCTTGGCCGCCATGAAGAAGGAATCAAGGCCGTAAACGAGGCGGTGAACCTTAACCCGAATTTTGCAAACGCCTACATAAATCTCGGCAACTGGTATAACGAACTTGGAAGATACGAGGAAGCGATCGAGGCGTTCACCAGTGTCACTCGCATTGCGCCGAAGTTTGCGTACGCGTACTTCAGCCGCGGTCTTCTGAATCTCTATCTCGGCCGAGGTGATTTGGCCGGCGACGATGCGAGAGTTTTCCTCAGCCTGGGTGAGTGGTCCAGGGAGCGTGCTCCTTACATGGCGATAGTCGGAACCTTGGGTTATTTGAAAGCCGGGCGGTTAGACGACGCAAGCAAGCTGCTTGACCTTGCCCACAAACGGCTGAACGCGAGCGCCTGGCCTTATCCGATAGTTGCCTACTTGAGAAAGGAGATTTCGAAAGAAGCTCTGCTGTCTTCGGCAACGGACAATGACAAGATGACGGAGGCTCGAACGTACATGGGTCTTGCGCTTTCGGCCACGGGCGAGCGGCAAGAGGCGTTAAAACAGCTCCAGTGGGTGAAAGAAAACGGGAACAAGTCATTCGTGGAATTTCCGGCGGCTTTGATGGAACTTCGCCGTCTCGAACAAACCGACTTGGATCGCATTCGGCTGCGGTTATGAAGAGTCGCTCTGAATTCGCGCTGGGGATCTACGGTTACAATTGATTTCCTCAGGTCTATTCCAACCACACCCAGCTTCAAGCGCTCTGAGTTGCCGTGGCAAGTGGATTACTAAGCGGACGAGAGCGCTTTTGTGGGTGCCGAAAAAGAAATCGACAAGCCAGTTCACAATAAAGGTCTGCATCGGCCGCAACGATCCGTACAAGCAGGCTGCCCACCGGATGCTTCTTACCTGGTTCGATGAGACGAACAACGTCTTCTTCTCTACGTCTCCATTTATTACAACCTTGGCTCCATCGACGAAGCCTGATCCGTTGACTATCAACTGTTTGCCGCTCTTGCACGCGCCGGTGATTCTGAGAGCGTTGGGGTTCTCGACGGCTATGCAAGCAGAGAACTCTGATGTATTGCCAACCGCATCAGTCGCGGTCGAGTTCACAAAGCCGCTGCTCATTCCGCCCGGGAATTCGAATGTAAACGTAACCATCGCATTGCCATTGTTGTCGGTGGTGACCTGTTGCGTTGGTTGGAGCGGTATTGGTATCGCCCCGACGAACTGCTGGCCCGATGCAGTGCATCCGCTGCCAAGGAAGAACTGCAGGGTGAACGTGGAGTTGGGCACGCTGTTGAAGCTTCCGCGAACTGTGGTGAGGGCGGCGGGCGAGATCGATCCTGTGGCCGCTGGCGCGGCGTTGACGCTGCCGGACGACAAGAGCTCCGGAAAGTTCTGCCTCAGATTCGCTCCTTCATCCACATCGGAGGAATCGTTAGCAGTAACACCATCGGCTCCGAGATCGATGCCAAGCACGGTGTTTGAAAAAATTGAGTTGTCGACGATTCGAACTCTGAAGGCGGGCAAGTCGTCGGCGCCGGGAAAGTCGGGTTCCGGGATGCTGACTCCGCTTCTGCCGTTGAAAGCTATGCGGTTGGCCCTGATGTCGTGACTAAATGCCTTTAGTCCAATGCGAATGCCATCTCCGCCGTTGCCCAACGGCTGAGTACCCGTGACATCGGTGCCAATGTAGTTTCCCTGAATTTCAAAGTCCGAGTTTGGGAGCGGCATAATACCCAACGGACCGCAGCTAATCGGGAAGCTCAGTGGAAATCCGATTATCTCGATGCCGTTGGCGCGATTGGCGGAAATAATGTTTCGCGCGCCGGCTATTGCCCCGCCAATCGTGATTCCTCTGGCAAACGCGAGAGATATTCCTTCCCGATTGCCTACTGGCTTCGTGCCCGTTACGTCGGTGCCGATATAGTTACCTTGAATCAGGTGGCCAGTCACGGTGATTCCGTCGGAGTTAATGCCGATGCCAAAACCACTGTTCCCGGATATTACATTGCGCGCTTGAGGCGTGGTCCCTCCTATGGTGTCGCTCGTCTCTCCATCGATGCCGATGCCAAAGTTATTGTTGGAGGCGAGGGTCCCCGTCACATCGATACCTATGAAATTTCCCTGGATTAGATTGCCCGATCCGGACAGCATTAGAATCGGCGAACCAGAGATCACATTGCCAGCCTGAGGCGTCGTTCCCCCTATGATATTGTTTGACGCGTTTCCCGTAAGAATCGCTACGCCAATTGGGCAAGTGTGGTTTGGAGCGCAGCTATTCGGATTCACCACAAAGGAATTACCCTGAACCTGGTTATCAGTTGCGGTCTGGCCTATCAAAAAGAGACCGTTATGATTGCCGTTGGTCGAAAAACTGTTGCCTGCACCGCGGGCCGTCCCGCCCACGATATTATTTGAAGATGTTATTCTCATCCCGGCTTCGCTTATGACGTTTCCCTCTATCCTGTTGCTTCCGGCCGAAGTAATTTCGATGTCGGTGGCGTCCGCCGGGGATTGTTCTCTAAATCCGTTGGTGACGCTGCATATATCTAGTCCGCGCACCGTAGACTTTCCACCCGTAATCTTGAGCGTCGATCCTTGAGCGCCACGGCGTAACGCGATGACTGGTGAGCCTGCAAACCCGGGTTGCGTTGTTCCGTCGATCATTAATGATTCCGTGACCACGGGGAGCGGACTCAAGAGGGTGATCGTTTTGATTCCTGATCCCGGGATGTTGAAGCTGGTCGTGTCCGCGCCCGCCTTACTATTGGCGTCGAGTATCGCCTGTCGAAGCGACCCCGGACCTTCGTCGTTGGTGTTGATCACCGTGAACGTTGCTTGAGGGACAATCTCACTCGATTTTGAAGTGAGAACTACTGCGCGGGCGTTTGCGCCTCTTAGTACGACCAGATCGCTTAACGCATCGGGGTCAAGGCGCATTGGCAGAAGCGCGCTCGCTTCGATGTCTGAATCGAGCATCATTGACGAGGCGCAGCACGAAAGTTTGGCGGGGACTCCGGGTGATCTCTGATCGCTTCTCCCATCGTTGACAGAAAGGATTTCAACGCCGCGGAATTGCGGATCGACGACGACCACGTTGTCCAACGTGAGGCTCGAGACTCGAGCGCAAACTAAGCGGCTTGATTTACTCCACGAGCCGCGTGCAATCAGCGCGCTGCTCGATTGGGTGATCGAGCGATTCTTGCGATCACGTTCTTCGTTTATCAAACGAAGAGTGCCATCCGCGAACAGAAGGGCCACGCTTGAGTGACCATTGCCAGCAAAATCTCCCAGGGCAACGGAGAGAATAGCCGAGGGGAAAGCGCGGCTTGCGATCAAGGCGTCGGGAACTTCCTTCTGGCGCCGCTGGTCAAGCGATAATCTTCGATCTCGTCCGTGAAGAATCATCAACTCGCGGCCCGCGGCGATGGCCAGATCCATCTCATAGCCCTCATCGAATTGACCAAGCGCAAGTGCGGTTGCGTTCGAGCGCAGGTCGAACGTCTCAGGCTTGGCTCTAAAAGCGCCATCGGGGCCCTCGAACACCAGCACCTTCGCGCCTTGTGCACCTGAAACACCCACCACGACATCAACCAGCCCATCGCGGCGATCAATCTCGCCTACCGCCATAGCGGTCACTCCGCCCGGCAGGTCAATTCGCTTCGTCTCACGCAAACCACCGTTGCCATCGCCTGACATCAAGTAGAGCTTGTTACTCCCACGAGCCGCGGTGACCACGTCCCAAGGACCATCTCCGTCAAAGTCTCCTGCTCCGGTAAAATCCGCAGGCTCAGGGACGCCAAACACGAAAGCCGGCGACAAGAACGGTGCGTCGCTTGAGGTTCCTTCGGCTCTGCGGTGGTAGGCTTCGGGCGCATTCGGATAGACCGAGTCGATGTTGCCTCGAAGCAGTGTGAGGATGCCGCAGTTTGGTCCCGCGTAACCGCTGATCAAATCAGGCACGCCATCTTCATCGAGATCGGCGGAGCACAGCGACAATGACCGGGCCTGGTTTCGCTCCAGCAACTCTGCGAGTTCGGATGGTCCCGAGTAGGGAGCGATCACCTCGCGCCCGCCGCTGAGCGTGATCCGTGGATTCCCAAGGTGTGCGGCTTGAATGCTGACAGCGTCGCTGAGCCTGGCTCTCGTTATGCTGGCGGTATTGCTGTTGCTCGACGACGTTCGCCTGCTGATGAAGAAAGCGGCTGAAATCAAAACCACGCACGCTAGTGATAAAAGCCACACGTATCGATTGGGTCGATTAGTCGCGAATCGTTCTTCGACGTCAGTATTCCTTGACCGCCTCATTTAATACTTCCTCAATGGGCACAAATCAGGACCGGTCGCGGGCGTGAGGATATCGGTTGATGTCAACGTGGGCGAGAACCCGTTCCGCCAAACGGGATCTTAGGACTCGCATTCTACCATGAGAGCGACGCCGCAAATGATATTTCCTTCCACAGCGCGGTCAAGCGCGAATGCCAGTGCTGATCGGCTGTTTCCCTTCGAAGAAGCTGCTAGCGGCCGCAACTAACGATTGAACAACTGCCCCGCGTATCGTAATCTTGTCGTGCAAACGACCGAAGCCACTTGCCCTCGCACGAGAACTCTTACTAATTTAAGAGAACAGCCATTTCCAACAACATCCTTGAAGCCATCAGATCGGGAGCCGCGCCGGAGCCGGTGAAACTCGCTGCCGCGCGAGGGCTTCTGCCGCTATCAAACGAAGAGCTGCTCGAATCAGTTGTCACCTTGAGCTCCGATGCGAGCGATGCGGTTCGCCAGGCTGCGACCGCTACGCTCGATACGCTCGATCCCGAAGCGTTCGCGAACCTCGCTTCTCAAAAGGAAGCCAACGCCGAGTTGCTGGGATTCTTATGCCTGTGGCCGCGCGCGGGACGCGAACTCGTCGAGGCGGTGATCTTCAATCGCGCAACCCCTGACGCCGCGTTGATGCAGCTCGCTTCGCACACTTCCAACCCGCGCATCATCGAAGCAATCTCGCTCAAACAGCAGAGCCTGATCCGCTCGCCCGAAATAATCGAAGCAATCCTTGCTAACCCGGCAAGGTCGCTTGAGGCCGAACGCAATGCCCGAGAAGTCAAAGAAGAGTTCTTTGAGAAGCAGTTTGGCGCGCGGATGATCGCCGGCGAGCAGAAGGCTCGGTCGGATGCCAGTCACGCTGCCGAGGCTGAGGCTCGCGACACGGTGAAGGTCGGCGGCATCGAAGACTTGATTCGTTTGGGACTCGTCGAAGACGGAATCGACGACTCCCTTGTTACCGATTACGAACAGGAGTACGGGCCTTTCGATATGCGTCCGCCGAGTCCCGATGAGCAAATGAATATCGCACAGACGGTCACCGAAGTATTCACCGAGGGCACCGAGCTGTTCATCGATCGCATTCCGGTCTTTCAACGCATTGCCTTAATGAGTATCAAGGAGCGAGTGATGCTCGCGATAAAGGGAACCCGCGAGGCTCGAATGATTCTGGTCCGAGACGCCAACAAGATGGTTGCCGGAGCGGTGCTCAGAAATCCTCGCTTGACCGAAAATGAAGTCGAAACTATTTCTTCGATCAAGACCGTGCCCGAGGAGGTCCTTCGCCAGATCGGCTATACACGTTCGTGGACGCGCAACTATGTGGTCATTCACAATTTGATCCGCAACCCGCGCACTCCGATTGCTACGGGCCTCAATTTCATCAATCGAATTCAAACCCGCGACCTTCGCGTGCTGTCGCAAAACAAAAACATTCCCGATGTTATTCGGCAAACCGCAAACAGACTTTACTTGAAACGCGCCGGAGCCTAAGACTAGCTTCCGATCTACCTCCTCGCGACAGATATTGCGGCACTAGTGCATCGCGCTTCGCGGTCCTCAGCGTTCCTCTGTGTCCTCTGCGGTTGAATAAGGATATTTAAACCGCCGAGGGCGCAGAGGAACGCTGAGGAGCAGCCCGATTGTGATTTCGACACGCTATTGCTCCACTACTTCCCGCAACAATTGCCGTTCGGGCTCCGTTTATGTTAATGAGAATCGGGCGGATTAATTCTTGAAACGGTGCATGCGGCGTGGCCGCGTTGATGATGCACCCAGCTTCACCAGGGATATTCGTGAAAATCAAAATAATCTACTTCGCAACTTTATGCATTGCCTTGTGCGCTTCGATCGCGCTTGCGCAAACCTCCAAGGCTTCCATACGCGGCTCGCTTAGCAATCCTTCGAATGCGCGGCTTTCGAATGTCGTTGTGGAACTGCGGCGGATCGACACCGGCGACAAACGCACCGCGGCCACGGATGAACGTGGCGAATTCATCATCTCGCTTCTCGCGCCGGGGTCGTATCAGATCGAGGTCCAGCAAAGCGGTTTCAAAAAATATGTTCAGCCACTGACGCTCGCGGTGAATCAGGAAGCAAGGCTGGACATTACGCTTGAGATTGGACCGATTGCCGAAGAGATGATCGTCAACGCGCCGCGAGTCCCGCTTCGAAAAGATTCGGCGGCGATTGGAACGGTGATCGATAACAAGAAGCTCACCGGATTGCCCCTGGACGGGCGCAACTTTCTGGATTTGACGCTGCTGGTGCCGGGCGCGGCGCCCGCGGCCTTGGGATCCGCCGGCTCGGTTCGCGGAGACGTCGCGTTCAACATCAACGGCGCCCGCGAAGACTCAAACAACTTTCTGCTCGATGGCGTGTACAACGTGGACCCGAAGCTGAACACGGTGGGAGTCCGCCCGCCGCTCGACGCGATCCGTGAGTTTGAAGTCCAGGCCAGCACTTATGACGCTGCGTTCGGCCGCAATCCCGGCGCGCAGATCAATGTCGTGCTGAACTCAGGAGCGAATAAGTTTCACGGGACGGCGTTCGAGTTCTTTCGCAACGCGGCGCTCGACGCGCGAAACTTTTTTGCGCCCGCAAGCGAGAGCGCGCCGAAGTATCAACGCAATCAGTTCGGCGGTTCGCTTGGCGGCGCGATCGTAAGGAATCGCACGTTCTTCTTTGCCGATTACGAAGGCACTCGCGTACGCGAAGGCATAACTCGAATCACAAACGTCCCCACGCTTGCGGAGCGCGCGGGCGATTTCTCGGCGACGCTTTTCCGAAAGCCGATCAATCCGTTTACTCAACAGCCGTTCGCCGGCAACCAAATTCCGAATTTCTTTATCAATCCGGTAGGCGCCCGGATCGCGGCTCTTTATCCCGAGCCGAATCGCAACACGCCGTTTCAGAATTTCGTCTCATCGCCGACGCTTCGAGACAACGACAATCATTTTGATGTTCGAGTCGATCATCGTCTCGCTCAGAGTTCGCAGCTTGCGGTGAGATACTCGTTTGCGGATCGCGATTTGTTTGAGCCGTTCGGCGGGCCGGCGTTCTCGACGGTTCCCGGTTACGGAAACGATGTCGCGCGCCGGGGTCAGAACCTGATGATCGGCGAGACGCACATCTTCTCGCCGGTGCTGGTGAATGAGGCTCGCGTTGCGTTCAACCGCGTCGCCGGTTCGGTGTTTCAGGAGAACGCCGGCACGAGCATCAACAAGAAGGTCGGCTTGCCTGAGCTGTCGAGCAATCCGCGAGACTTCGGGCTGAGCTTCATAACGATCTCGGGGTTCTCGAAACTCGGTCATGAATACAACAATCCGCAGGACAGCGTGACCAACACTTATCAGGCGCTCGATAACGCGAGCTACGCGCGCGGCAAGCATCTGGTCAAGTTTGGATTCGATTTCAGGGCCGTTCAGCAAAACGGATTTCGAGATGTTCAGTCGCGGGGCTTCCTGACTTTTTCGGATCAGGTCCCGATCACCGGAAACGCGCTCGCGGATCTGTTGCTCGGGCTGCCCGTGATCACGGGCGGAGCGAGGCTCGACAATCATCAACATCTGCGAACCGAGAGCTACAACTTTTATGTGAACGACAGCGTGCGCATAAGACCGAATGTGACGCTGTCGGCCGGCGTGCGCTACGAATACAACTCGCCGCCGGTCGATCCCGAAGATCGCGCGAATCTTTATGATCCCGTCACTCGCTCGCTGGTGCGTGTTGGAACCGCGGGCGTGCCACGCAGCGGGTATGACGCGGACAGGAACAACATCGCACCGCGCGTTGGTTTCGCGTGGACCCTCGGGCCGGGCGGCAAGACGGTTGTGCGAGCAGGTTACGGCGTGTACTTCGATCAACCGGCGCTCGCGCCCAGTGAAGGACTTTATTTCAATCAGCCGTTCTTTGATTTCAAATTGTTCTTTTCACTGCCGGGTCTGCCGCTGACGTTGAGCAATCCGTTCCCGTCATTCTTTCCGGTGCCGATACCCGGTTCGGGGTTCGCGTTTCAAAGAAATCTGCGGACACCATACCTTCAACATTGGAGTGCGGGCGTTCAGCGGCAACTCGGGACGAGCCGCGTATTGGAACTCGCCTACGTCGGCAGCAAAGGGACGAAGCTAATCACGGCCCGTGATATCAATCAGCCTCGCCCGAGCACGGCTTCGCCGAACCTGCGGCCCGACCCGCGCTTCGACGACATCACGCTCGAAGAATCGAGCGCGAACTCCAGTTACAACAGCCTGCAGGTTCGCTTCGAGCAGCGGCTCGATTTCGGATTGTCGATGCTGTCGTCATACACGTGGTCGAAGTCGCTCGACAACGCGTCGAGTTTCTTTGCGAGCGCGGGTGATCCCAACTTTCCACAGGACAGCTTGAACACCGCGGCTGAAAGAGGCCGTTCGAATTTCGACGTGCGTCACCGGTTGTCGATGAGCTACGGCTACGATCTCCCGTTTGGCAAAGGGCGAACGTATATGGCGAACGGCGGTTTCGTGTCGGCGATTCTCACCGGCTGGCAGACCTTTGGGATTGTGACTCTGCAAAGCGGGCGGCCGTTCACCGTTGCTCTCTTGCCAGAGATAGACATCAGCAACACCGGGCGATCGACACTTGGGTTCGGTGCCAACGATCGCCCGAACGTCGTCGGCAGCGCGAAGCTTTCACATCGCACTCCGGATCAATGGTTCAACACGTCGGCGTTTGCGTTCCCGGCATTCGGGAGCTTCGGCAACGCGGGTCGCAACATCCTGGACGGTCCGGGATTCCAGAACGTGAATTTATCGTTGATGAAGACGACGAGTTTGAAAGAGGGGGTTGATCTGCAATTCCGAGCCGAAGGTTTCAATGTGTTCAATCACCCGAACTTCGATTTGCCGGATAATTTTTTGGGCTCGCCGACATTCGGGAGAATCTTGTCGGCCCAGAGCCCGAGGCATATTCAGTTTGGGTTGAAGCTGTTGTTTTGACTCGGATTCTGAGACGTTGGGTGAAAGATGTGCTCCGTCATCGCGTGACTGTTACTTAGGATCGAAATAATCGTCGGGCCAAAGGCGTCTGGCACTATGGAAATCAGGTTCGCTCCTCGAAAGATCAGAGTCAGTAAGAATTATCTATGGCACTCGAAAGACTGTGAGTTTGAGAATTTAACGACTCACGCTCGGCGGCTCGACTCGGACTATTCAGCGAAGGTTGACGTCTATGAGGACCGAGTCCGAACGTGGTTTCTCGACTGGGCTGCGAACTTAGTTCATTCAGATCGGGTCGACGATGGAGTATCCCCTGGCGATTATGTTGCCCTTTCTGTGGCGCTCGCTTACATCGAAGGAGTGGAGCAGTACCGCCGAGGGGAAGAACCGAACCCGAACCGCAAGGGCGAGGCGGGTAATTGGTTTAGAGCCAGCGCGAGACGCATATTCCCTGCAGCGTCCAAGAAGGCAATTGACATGCTATGGAAATCAACACGGTGTGGGTTGTTTCACTGCGGCTTTACGAAAGATCGCGTTTACGTCTCCCACTCGCTCTATTCTCAAGCATTGGAATTCACTGGCGACGGAGAGTTGCACATCGATCCGGCACGGTTTGTTCAACTCGTTCTGGAGGATTTCGATGCCTACGTTCATGAACTGCGCGCGAACCATTCAGGTAAATTCGCAAAACAATTTAGGAAGCTTTGGGATAAGCGGTTTCAGAACTCCTGAATCCTGGTCTTAAAAGTGAATAAACGTCGAGAATCCTCCACGCCCAACTCAGAGAGTTCCACAAGTGCCGGCGAATTGCTTGCAACGACCAACCGTCAGGCCGAGCCCTTCCATCGTTACTCATTTCCTGGATTTTCTCATCCTGTCTCGTTCCAACATTGCGTCCAATATCTCACTAGGTGGAAGACGAAAAGAGGTCTGGCTGAGCCGATCGAGTATCTCAGTCAGATCGAGCAGCCCCTTTTCTGCCGCTCGTTCCAGAACGTTCACTGTTCCAACCGCGATCAAACTCTGCTTGCGAGCTTCCTGCGTTCCATCCCGGTCGTCGATTAAGACAGCGTCGGCCTTTAGTTCTATCGCCAAAGCAATCGCTTCGCGTTCGCCGTTGCCAATCCTTTTGCTTGGCGTAAACAACGATGCATCAGCCTGCTTCACTTCCAGCCACGATGGGGCGTTTGAGATCCACTCCTTCACCGGCTGTGGTGTCTTTGGGTGTTGCAGCTCTGTGAAAACTGCCTGCGGAACGATGATACGATTGAAGAGTTTTCCAAGCACGTCGATCGCATCGATCAGGATCAGATAGTTGAGGGGTGATGTGTCGGAGATGACGATCATTTTCCAAGCAGAGCTTCGAGCGACTTCCGTCCCTCTTCCAGGTCTTCAAGTGTCATTTCAAGTGGGACACCGTGCGCCTTAAGGAATGCGTCAACGTCCATCCCGGTCTCAAAGCCCAGAAGCTCTTGCACCTGATTGGCGGTCAGCCTGCCAGACCTATAGCCCTCAAGCGCGTAACTCTCTAGAAGGTCCCTCGAAAGATCGCCGTTCTGACTCGGGAGCGTGCCAACCACCGCGTCGGGTATCTGAACAACAAGTTCCATGATTCACCTCATATCCTTTCCTGGTGGAAATCCTCGCGGGCTCTCTCGACAAGTGTGGCCAGCTCATCGTCGGTCATCCCGCTCTCCTGAAAGCCTTCCCGCACTGACGCAAGGATATCTCTGAAGGGCTTCTGAGCCAGAATCTTCGCCTCAATTACCGAGCGGGCATATTCCTCGGCAGTTTGGTCATGGACTCGCGCAAGTTCCTCAAGGGCGTGCGTTGTGCCAAGCGTTAGGCCGGTGATCTTTAGAGATTCGGTTTCGCCTTGTGAACTCATATTGCACCTCATCGGAAAGCTGGATGGCTCAGTCGATGACGGATGAAGAATAACCGGTCTGGTCTCGCGGTGGCAATGAGTAGCCACGGCTTCGGCTAAAAGCATACTTCGCCAAATGTGGAGAACCCGCCACAATTGACAAAGCGTTACCGCCTGCGGTAGCGTCTCGTTGTGCCAAAGATTCGCCGGGGTTGTTATATCTTCTTCTCCTGGAAAAGTGACCATACGCCTCGGCATGTGCACGACTACCGTGACGGAGAGCTTGTGGTGAAGTGGGACCTCGACAACAAGCGGGCGATTAAGGGGAGAGCTTCGCGGCGGGTGCTAAGATTGATCGAGGAACTCGAGTCCGAGGGGTTGCTATGAAGATACGATCGGTCAAACACAATAATCGCAAGAAGGCTTTCGAGATCAGGTCTTCTAACCGAACTCTACTGTTCCCCTATTCAAAGTTGGAGCTTCGACCGAGCGCCGGCGATCCGATTGACCGGGTGTACGTTGACAAGGAATTGGCCGGCGAAGCGTTTACTTACAAGTTGAAGTCCGGCCATAGCGGGACGGTTCACATCGAGCAGGTGCTCGAATATAACCAGGACCCCTCGTACCTGCGCGACGCGATTCTTTACAAGCTTACGGTCGAGGCGCAGAAGCGATTGGAGAAGAGCGCTCTGTCCAAACGCGAGATCATTCGCAGGCTTGGGACATCGGCAACGCAGTTCTATCGCCTGCTGGATCAGAAGAACTATCAGACTTCGATCGATCAGCTCTTGTCACTGCTTCACGTACTCGATTGTGATGTGGATCTGGTTATCCGAGCAAAGACTGCTGCGCGACACAAAACTGCATAAACTAGCGCCGCTTACTTACCCGACACATCAAAGCAAGCCATCTGAGTTTGATTCCTCACCAGCAACAGGCCGCCGGCGAGCGCGGGATTGTTCCACGTCTTTCCTTCGATCGCCGGGAAGCGCGCGACCTCGGTATGCTTATCGGGACTCGCCTTCACCAGCACGAGTTCGCCTTCTTCGGTGATCACAATCAAGTGCCCGCTCGCCAGCAACACCTGGCCGAAACCGTATCGCCCGCCCTTCCATCGACGCTCGCCCGTCTTCACATCGACACAAGTCAGTATGCCTTCGTCGAGCCCGTACGCATTGCCCTCATACAAAACCGAGCCGTTGAACTTGTTCTTCATCGACGTGTTTTCCCAGACCTTCCGCGCCGAGAGCGCGTCGCCGCTCGCGGTGATTTCGACGAGCGCGGCGCCTTTCCCGTAACCCGACGAAATGAAGAAGCGATTTGCATCAACTACAATGGGCTGCGAAACGTTGATGCCCATGTCGGTGTTCCAACTCGCTTCCCAAAGCAATCCTCCGTCTTCGGGCGCAAGGCCGACTACGCGGTTGGAACTAACCATAAGGATCTGTCGCTTGCCGGCCAGAGTCACCAGCATCGGAGAAACATAAGCCTGAGTGTCGTTCAATGATTTCCAAACCGGCGCGCCCGTGAGCTTGTTGTAAGCGACCACCGATTTGCCGGCGCGGCCTCCTGGGAGCACCACTACTTTGTCATCCACGATCAACGGCGAGCCCGACATTCCCCATTGAAGATTCGAAGCTCCGTTGTCTTTGAGAATGTTCTTCGACCACTGCACCTTTCCCGATTTCGATTCGAGGCAGATCAAATCGCCCTGAGCTCCGAGCGCCCACAAGCGGCCCGCTTCCCACGTAGGAGTCGCGCGCGGGCCGTCGCCACCCATCGATTCGCGGAACTCAGCGTCCCAACCGTGGGTCCATAGCTCGCGGCCCGTTTCGACATCATAAGCGGCGACGATTTCCTGGTTTCTTCGCTGCTCGATTGTGAAGGCCATTCCTTCGGCGACTACAAAGGAAGCGTAGCCGCCGCCGATCGGTTGTTTCCACAACAGCGGCAGACCGCTGGCCGGCCAGTTAGTTCTAATGGGAGCTTCGTCGTAACGCCCATCACGAGCCGGACCGCGAAAGTTCGTCCAATAACTTCGAGTGGATTTGGCTGACGCCGCTGCCGGTTTTGACTCGTTCGAATTGGCCGGCGCGGCCGCGATTGCTTGAGTTGCTTGATCGGCAGCGGGAGCGTTGGTGACGGCGGCCTCTCGCTGAGCCGCGCGTTGACGTTCGAGTTCCGCGTAATGGGCTTCAGAACTCGGATCGGACCGCCGTACAACAACGCCGGTGCCAAAAAAGAGAAATGCATAAACTGCGCCGAGCGCAATAATGCCAACCGAGCCGAAGACTTTCTTGCCCGGCTCGGTCTCTTTGCGCATCCATAGCAGTACAAGACCAACCGGAGGCATCAGGATCGCCGCCGCGAGTATGAATTTCACGGAACGATGCCACGGCATTGAAACATGAATTGATTCCATGGTGATGCCTCCCGCAAGCGTGTGCGTCTACTTCTTAACGAATACTCGCTTGGCTTCGAATGAACCGCGCTGGTCGTCGAAGAAGTAATCAACAGTGAGCGTACCACCGTCCGGTGACAACGACCACTTGCGAGTGACCCGCCGGGTGACCGGTCCTTTGGGTGAGTCGGAAGTGACGACATCCTCGACAATGATGTGCTTTCCATCCGCGAGCCATGAGGCTTTGCGCTTACCTTTGGCGCCAGGTTGCGGGGCAGGCGGCGTGAAGTCGGTCTCTTTCCCATCCAACGCGTAATCTTCGTTGATCGTCTGCTCGCCCTGTTGGGTCTTAAGCTTGGATTCGACTTTGATCTGATCGCCTGTCTGAGCAACCGTCATCGTCTGTTCGAGTCCGGCCGGATTACTAAAGCTGCGATCCTTGTCCAGGACCCACGTCCCGCTGAAATCGGGCTTCGCCGCGGCCGATGCAATAACGGACAAGCAAACCACTGTGATTGAGCATAAGAATGCATTCTTCAGTTTCATACAACCTCCACGGAGAGTAACCACAGATGAACACCGATGAACACAGATAAAAGGGCTATCTGTTTGATAGATGACGACGCTCAGAAAGCTGCCAATCAGCAATCCGAAAATCTGTGTTTATCTGTGTCCATCTGTGGTTTCAACGACCTATGCAATAAAGATTTTTCTCGCCTCGAATGAAGATCATTCCATCCGAAATCGCAGGCGACGCGAATACCGGTTCCGCGATCGAATTCGTCCCGAGCACTTCGTGCCTGGGGCCCGCTTTGATCACGAATGTGTCCCCGTCTTCGCTCGTCAAAAGAATCTTGCCATCGAAGGCTACGGGCGAAGCGGTGAACGTAGCGGGTATCGGGATGCGTCCGCCTTCATAAACTATCTTGCCGGTCTTCGCTTCGAGGCACGTGATGATCCCGCGATCCGACAACAGGTAAAGATAGTCACCGTAGAGCAGTGACGAAGGCACATAAGCCGTACCCTTGTCGTATTGCCACAGGATGTTCTTGCTGTCCGTTAGATCGCCTGACGCTCCAAGCGCGATCGCGTAGGTCTTCTTCACGGGGAAGCCGGCATAAACGAACACCATCCCATTGCCGGCCAGCGGCGTCGCAATCGCGTTGCTCGAGTGTCCCTTCGTCCGCCACAACTCTTTTCCGGTTTTCGGATCGTAAGAGATGATCAGCTCGTTTCCGCTGGTGATCATCTCGGTGCCCTTTGGTCCCCGAACGATTAGCGGCGTTGACCAGCTCGCTTGAACCTTGCGAGGAGTCTTCCACACTTCCTTTCCCGTTTTTTTGTCCAGCGCGACGATGAATGACTTCTCGCCGTTCTCTTCATCGCATTGAAGGATGACGGTGTTCTCGAACAACACCGGCGAGGTGCCCGCTCCCATTCCGAAAGTACCGATCTTGCCGGGCGACGCTTTCCAGATCAGCTTGCCGGCGAAGTCGTAACAGTACAGACCCTCGGTCCCGAAATAAGCAAACACAAGTTTGCCGTCGGTTGCGGGAGTCGGCGACGCGTAGCTGCTCTTGCGATGGTGATCGTCGTAGACGGTGCCTTCATAGGCCGTGCGTTCCCAGGCGATCTTGCCGGTCGTCCGATCGATCGCGAGCACCTTGAGCGTTTGCTTGTGATCCGCGCCGACGGCATCAGGATGCTTGTAGGGCTTGCCGTCATCCATGTGCTCGACAGCCTTGGCGCCCGGAACGGCTTCGCCTTCGATGGCGGTGGTCAGAAAGATTCGGTTATCCCAAACGATGGGTGATGAAAGTCCGCGGCCGGGGATCGCAGTTTTCCATTTGATGTTTTTGTCTGCGCTCCACTCGGCGGGCAGGTTGGTTTCGGAAGATACTCCGTTGCCCTCGGGCCCGCGCCACGCGGACCAGTTGCTCTTGGGAGCGGCCTGGGCCGCGAGCGGATCGAATGCGATGATTGCAGCGAGGCAAGCCATCAAGGTCAATATCGTTAACGTTGGGATGCGTTTCATTATGCAGTGACTCCTGGTGAAATAATCGTGGGCACTAATCACGATGCTAGCTCTTCTTCGTCGCGGGCCCGCCAGCCAGTTTGCGATTCAAGAAGTCGAGCGAGTATTTGTAGAGATTCTGCGGCCCGATGCCGTGATCGCGATCGGGAAAAATCTGAATCTCGAAGTCCTTTTTGAGCGCCGTCAGCCGGTCGCGCAGCAAACGAGCCTGGCTGACCGGCACGTTGATATCCTTTTCGCCGTGGAGGATCAACACCGGGCACTTTAGATGATCCATCCGCAGAATTGATGAGCGCTCCCTGATCGCTGCTTCGGTCATTCCGGTTTCGGCTTTCATGTTATGACGAATGCCATCCAATCCAGTCTCATCGTAGAGTCTCTTGAAATCGTAGACGCCGCCGCCCATCACTACCGCCTTCACATCGTCGAGCTCGAGCGCCAACAAAGATGCAGCCATGCCGCCGCGCGAATAACCGACGATTCCCATTCGCTTGGCGTCAACGAACGGCTCTCGCTGCAATCGGCGATAGCCCTCTATCAGGACCTTGATCGTCTTTGGTCCGACATAGTCTCCCGGGCCTTCGGACCCTCCGTAGCCGGGCTGCGATACCGCGAGGCCGGCGTACCCGTTGCGCGCATAAGTCAGGCCGTTCCCAATCCAATCACGAGCCGTGGTTGCGTGACCGGGAATCAGCAGCAACGCCGGGAACGGACCGCCGCTTCGAGGCTGGAATGAAATCGCCTCGACATTCTTGCCGTTGACGGAATAATCGCGTTTGCAAACCTTGATGCCGGACTCTTCTTGCAGTGTGCAGCCGTCTCTCTCCATCGCTTCGATCAGCTTTGAGAAATCCGGACGTTGCTGCGCCGACACAGTCGAAGCGAGAACGAGACACGCGGCAAACAAAATGGTGCAGTCGACCGGCCTCATCTTACCCTCAGTTTCGTTGAGCCAATGTCGCTTTGTTACTGATGCAGAAGAGATGCTTTTCTCCTCGAACAAACAGTTTTCCAGCAGCAATCGCGATCGACACGCGACTCGGTTCGCCAATCGTATTCGTGCCAAGCACCTCGTGCTTTGGGCCGGCCTTGATCACAAACGTATCGCCGTCATCACTCGTGAGCAGGATCTTGCCGTCGAATGCGACGGGCGATGCACCGTAGAACTTTGTCGCGATCGGCACGCGTCCGCCTTCGTAGATCACTTGGCCGGTCTTCGCGTTAAGGCAAGACAGAATCCCCGCGTCGCTCATCAGGTAGACATAATCCCCGTACAGAATCGGCGACGGCACATAAGAAGTTCCCTTGTTGTATCGCCACACGATCCAGTCGGTGCCATCAAGATTGCCTGAGCCGCCAAGCCTTATTGCAACAATCGTCTTCTGCGGAAATCCCGACGATAGAATCACCAGCCCGTGACCTACGACCGGCGTCGCGATCGCGTGACTGTGCAAACCGTTCGCGCGCCAAAGTTCCTTTCCGGTTTTCGGATCATAAGAAATCAGGAACTCATTGCCGCTGCACACGAGTTCGGTTCGCTGGGCGGTCTTCGCAATCACCGGAGTCGCCCAACTCGATTGAACCGGCCGCTTCACTCGCCAGACTTCTTTTCCGGTCTTTTTGTCGAGCGCAGTCATGAACGAATACGTTCCGTCGAATTCCTGATCGCACAACAGAATCACGAGGTCTTCGTAGAGCACGGGCGACGTGCCCACTCCCATACCCATCGTCGCGATGCCGCCGAGATTCTTTTTCCAAATCAACTTGCCGTTGAAGTCGTAACAGTAAAACCCTTCGGAGCCGAAGTAGACGTAAACATTTTTGCCGTCGGTGACCGGAGTGGGCGCGGCGTACGTTCCGCGTCGATGGCGATAGTCGTAGACCGGGCCGTCATAGGCGACTCGCTCCCAGAGGATCTTGCCCGAATCGCGATCGAGGCAAAACACTTTGAAGGTGTGAAGCTTGTCTGAGCCGGTCCAATCGGGATGCTGAAACTCCTGTTTGCCCATCATATGCTTCGCGGGTTTGTGATCGGCTGGGGCCGGGCCGCCTTCGATCGCGGTTGTCACGAAGACTTTTTTCTCCCAGATGATCGGCGATGAAAATCCCAAACCGGGAATCGCCGTCTTCCAAAGAACATTTTTGGTTTCGGTCCATTCGCTCGGAAGATTCTTTTCGGTGGCAACGCCCTGGCTGTCGGGCCCGCGCCACTGCGCCCAGTTGGAACCGGAATTCCCGGGCTTTGTTTTCGCCACCGTCAATGAGCTCAACAGAAACGCCAAAGGCAACGTCGAGCAGAACAGTATGGTCAGAATTCTTTTCACGAATGGAATCTCCCCTTTTGATTCAAGTCACTTGGTCGCGGACGCAGATGAACGATCGGCAATCGCGAAGACGGTGTGCTGCCCGCGCACAAAAATAATTCCGTCCGAGATTGCCGGAGTTGCCATCAACACTTCGCCCATCGAGTTTGTGGCCAGCAGTTCGTATTTCGCACCGGCCTTCACGACAAAAATTTCTCCGTCTTCACTCGACAAATAAATCTTGCCGTCGGCGGCAACCGGCGATGCGCTGTAAGCTCCGCCCTTGTCGCCGATTCGCTGTTGATAAACCCGCTCGCCGGTCTTCGGATTATAGCAAGCCATCACGCCGTGGTTGGCGCAGGTGTAAAGGTATTCGCCATAAATCAGCGGCGTCGGCATATAAGTCCCGCCTCGCTGCATGCTCCATGCAACATATTGGTTCGACGTTTCATTTTCCTTGAGCGAGATGTCTCCGGTTGCGCCGGCGCGAATCGCATAGATCGGCTGATTGGGGCGATAGCTGTTACAGATGAAGATCAAGCCGTTGCCGGCGATTGGCGTCGTGGCAGTGACCTCCGGATTGCCGGTCAGCTTCCACAGTTCCTTGCCGGTCATCGGATCATACGCGCGAGCGGCTCGCGTGGCGTTGGTGATCAACTCGACGCGCGACGCGCCTTCATAGATGGTCGGCGTGCCCCACGATGGAATCTCCTCGCGCGGGGTCATCCAGATCTGCTTGCCGTCTTTCAGATCATAAGCCGCGATGAACGAGTTCTTCTGAATATCGCACTGCACGATAACCATGTTTTTGTAGATGATTGGCGAGCTCGCCGTTTCCCACTGATAGTCGGGATCGTAGAACCAACCTGTGTCGAGCACACCGAGGTCCTTCTTCCAGACCAGCTTGCCGGCGAAGTCATAGCAATAAAGCCCTTCGGATCCGAAGAAGGCGACGACGTGTTTGCCGTCGGTGGCGGGAGTCGAACTGTTGTGAGTCGATTTTATGTGCCGCTTGATTTTCGGAACGCCTTCGTGAGCGACGCGGTCCCACAAGATTTTTCCGGTGCGCTTGTCGAGACAGTAGACGTGCCAGGTGTGCGGCGAGGTGTCTTTGTCGGAATCAACATCGCCGAACAGTCCGTGACGAAAGAACTCGCCACCCTTGCTGCTGACGGCGGTGGTAATGAACACTTTGTCGCCCCAGACGACGGGGCTTGCGTGGGCGAGCCCGGGAATGGGAGTCTTCCAGAGAATGTTTGTGCCTTTGGCCGCGTCCCAGGTTGTGGGAGTCGGCTTGCCGTCGGCGACTCCTGAAGCATTGGCGCCTCGAAACGACGGCCAGTTCTGAGACTGCGCGGTGAAGCTCGTGATCAGGATGACGACAATCGCGGGTCCCAATTTCCTCGCGGCCGTGATACTAGCAAAATTGAAAGACAACAACGCCTCACCTCCGTTGTTCGTAGTCCGGCCTTCAGGCGGAAGTTTGTATCGTGCAATGAGGTTCATGACAAAACAGAGATACAAACTTCCGCCTGAAGGCCGGACTACGAACGGTCAATAGATATCCCACTTCTTTCCGTAATCAAGAATTGGATAGTCTGCCCAAATTCGAGTCGCCTCTTCCCGTCCCACAGAATCCAAAAACTCAGCGGCACTCGACCACGGCCAGTCTTGCCACCTGTCCACATACTTGTGATAAACCGGGTTGTGATGAACATAGTTCACCGTAACCCAGAAATGCCGTTCAGACCGAATACGCCGGTCAAAGCACCGGTGCCATACCGTACGGCCTCTACAATCATCCTCGTCATTCCATTCGTTCGATGAGCGCCCGTGAAACTGGCCCAGTTCTTTTGTTAGCTCCTTAAGCCGCACGCTCTTTACGAGCAGATGATAGTGGTTCGGTAGAACACACCATGCGCAGACTTCTGCTCCGAAGCTTCGGCAAGTGGATAGCACTCCTTCTTCACATGCAGTCATTCGCGCTGGGTTGGCTCCAACAATTGGGTGGTGTTCATAACACGAAGCGGTAATCAAGTATCTGGGTATTCCTCCCGAATCCCCGTGCGGTGGCGCGTGCAATGGGAGATGGCGTGCTCGCCGATGCTCGACCACTTCGGCCCTTTGGGTGGGAGTCATTTTGCGATAGTCGTACATTATCTTCATTGCGTGTTTGTAGTCCGGCCTTCAGGCGGAAGTTTGTATCTGAAAATCCTCGCACGAAGACGCCGGATACAAACTTCCGCCTGAAGGCCGGACTACAAACACGTCATTTTTGCTCGACGCGTTTGAACAACATCGTCGCCCCCGATTGTTTCAGAGTCAGACCGGTCACCTTCTCGGCCTCGATGTTGAACGTAATCGACGCCTCAACCTCGATTATCGAAAAGGTCGTCTTGTTCTGAGGAGCAGTTGAGAACCATCCCTGGTTGGCCACTCTGCCTGTTAGCTTTCCATCTTTGATGTCGATGGTCATCTCGCCAATCTGTTCGTGCTTATACACGCCGACGTAGCTCTTCAAAACCTCGGGTTCAACATTGACCTCGACCACCACCGCTCCCGCTTTCTTCAACAGATCGATGATCTCTTTCTTGTCGCCCTTTGAAGCGCGGCGCAGCGCGTTGCTCAGAGTCTCCGGTTTCAGTCCGTTCTTTTCGAGTGCGACTTTGACGATTTCAGCGTTGCCGTCTTCAATTCCCGACATCAACACCCTATCGACGCCGGTGGCTCCCTTGTCTAAAAGCAGCTTGACGATCTCGATATTGCCTTTGCCGAGCGCCCATCCGAGCGGTACCTCGCCGTAGAAGGTGTCTTTGGCGTTCACATCCGCGCCGCGTTCGACCAGGAGTTTCACCAACTCGACGTTTGCCCGGTCACACGCGTATGACAACGCAGTCGCGCCGTAGCGAGTCTTTGCGTTTACGTTGACTCCTTTGTCGAGCAGCGCCTTCACTGCCGCTGTGTCGCCTTTTCGCGCGGCCGCAAAGAATTCTTCGTTGAGGTCCTGCGCGCCCGCGGCGAGCGGGCACAACAACACAAGGGTCAGCAACGCCATTCGTCCAATAGACATCGTTCACTCCGTTGATTTCACGAGATCAACCTGGATCCGCTATGTTGGGGCACACTCGATTAGCAAGAACTCTAAGGCCTTTCAGCCTGAGGTGTCGAGCGATTATTCGCCGCGCGCTTCGCTATGCATTGCTTGACGCGGCTAACCGCAACATAATATCTTGAGTTTCAACGAGTCAAGCATTCCGCAATGGTCAGTGGAGAAAAGTTGCGTAGTCGTTGCCGGATGAACCCAGACTGTGTGCCCATCAGTGAAGGCCAATCATGAACGCCATTCTATCGACGTATATCCTATTAGCCCTGCTGTCTGCCTCTTTTATTCCGCCTGCTCGGCCTGATCGCGTTAGGTCCGCAAGCGACTGGCCCGACTGGCGCGGCCCGGCCCGCAACGGCGCGTCGCTCGAGAAGGGTCTGCCTACTCGCTGGTCACCGAAAGGCGAGAATCTCGTTTGGAAGGCGCCGTACGGCGGCCGGTCGACCCCGATCGTGATGGGAGGCCGCATCTTCCTGTTCAACACATCGGGCGAAGGCGAATCGATGCAGGAACGCGTGATGTGTCTGAACGCCGACACGGGAAAGCTCTTGTGGGAGCGTCGCATGAACATCTATGAGAGCGATGTTCCGCCGCGCCGCATTGCCTGGTCGTCGCCGGTTGGCGATCCGGCAACGGGCAACATATACGTCTTCGGCGCGTGCAATGAGCTGACCGCATTGTCGAATGACGGCAAGGTGCTGTGGAGCCGCTCGCTCACCGAAGAGTTCGGATCGTGGACCACGCACGGAGGGCGCACGGCTTCGCCAATCGTCGAAGGCGATTTGGTAATCGTTGGCACAATCATCGACGGCTGGGGAGACACAGCTCAACGCAAGCATCGATTCTTTGCCTTCGACAAGCTGAATGGTCAGTGCGTGTGGACCAGCGCGCCGGGAGGGCGTCCCTACGACACTGTTTATCCAACTCCGATCGCCGCGACGATCAACGGCACTCGCATGATCATCGTCGGCGGCGCTGACGGGGCCGTCGCCGCGATGAAAGCGCAGACCGGCGAACCCGTGTGGACTTGCCCAATCACCAAGCGCGGGATCAACAACTGCGCGGTGATCAGCGGCGACACCGTGATCGCGACACACAGCGAAGAGAATCTCGACACCAACGAGATGGGTTTGATTGCCGCGATCGACGCAACCGGCAAAGGCGCTCTCGGTAAGGATAAGATCAAGTGGTCGGTCACAGGCATCCGCGGAGGTTATTCATCGCCGATCATCGATGGCGACCGGGTTTACCAAATTGACGATAGCGCAAACCTGTTTGCGTTCGACGTCAACACCGGCAAGGAATTGTGGAAGCATACGATCGGAACGCTTCAGCGAGCGTCGCCGGTGCTGGCCGACGGCAAGCTGTATGTTGGAACCGAGAACGGAAAGTTTTTCATTCTCAAGCCCGGCGCCACGGATTGCCAGGTGCTGAGCGAAGTAGAGCTCGGCCAGGTCGAAAGAGTTGAATTGAAGACCGAAGCCGGCGATGAAGCGATCTCGGCGAATGAGCAGATACTCGCATCGGTTGCCGTTTCGCGAGGCCGTGTTTATCTGGTCACAACCAAGGCGGTCTACTGCATCGGCAAGAAGACAGCGTCGCCCGCGCTCCCGCCTGTCCAGGCGATTGAAGAGTTGGCGCCTTCGCAAGCGCCCGTGGCGCACGTCCAGGTTGTGCCCGCGGATGTGATTGTGAAGCCGGGCCAGATCGTCAAATTCAAGGTGCGGCTCTTCGACGATCACGGGCGGTTTTTGCGAGAAGAACAAACCGCGCAGTGGTCGCTTGAAGGCTTGAAAGGCACGGCCGGCGAAAACGGGTTCATCGCGGCTGTGGACGCAGGACTTCAAGCGGGCCTCGTGAAAGCGACGGTTGGCGGAGTCGCGGGCGTATCACGCGTGCGAGTCGTACCTCCGATTCCTGTCAGCGAAAACTTCGATTCACTCGCCGCTGAAGCCGTGCCGAAATACTGGATCAGCACCGGCGGCAAGTACAACGTGCGCGAGATCGAAGGGAACAAGGTGCTGGTGAAGAATCCGAACCCGCAGGCTTTCAAACGCGCGCGCTCGTTCTTCAGCCCCGCGGATTGGTCAAACTACACCACTCAGGCCGACGTTCGTGCTACCGAGAAGCGCCGGCAGATGGGCGATGCCGGCGTGGTCGCGCAGCGCTACGAGCTTGCCATCATGGGAAACAGTCAGAAGATGGAGTTGCGCTCGTGGCAGATCGAGGAGAAGCGGACGGTCAGGAAGCCTTTCACGTGGAAGGCGGATACGTGGTATCGATTGAAGATTCAGGTCGAGAACCTGCCGGATGGCAAGGTGCGCGCGCGCGGCAAGGCGTGGCCGGCTGCCGATCCCGAACCCGCGGAATGGATGCTCGAACGAGTTGACCCGCTCGGGAATCATCAGGGCAGCGCCGGTATTTTTGCCGACGCTCCCAGTGAGGTTTATATCGACAACATAAAGGTCACTCCAAACAAGTGACTCTGAACACCCGCATCGAACGAGGAGTATCAATGAATACACGCAGCAAGAAAGTCATGTCGGTTGTTTGCGCGATACTCGCGCTATTGAGCACCACAAGGCTCGCCTCAGCTTCCGATCCCGGCACGAACGACTGGCCGATGTGGGGCGGCACCGCCGACCGCAACATGGTTTCGAATCAGAAGGGTATGCCGTCGAGCTGGGACGTCAAGACCAAGAAGAACATCAAGTGGGTCGCAACGCTCGGTTCGCAGAGCTACGGAAACGTGGTCGTCTCCGGAGGCCAGGTCTACGTCGGCACCAACAACGAAGCGCCGCGCGATCCGAAACAGGGCGGTGACCGCGGAGTGTTGATGTGCTTCCGTGAATCCGACGGAGCGTTCCTGTGGCAACAGACAAACGAGAAGCTCGCGTCCGGGCGCGTGAATGATTGGCCCTTCCAGGGCGTTTGCTCCTCGCCGCTGGTTGAAGGCGACCGGCTCTACTACGTGACCAATCGATGCGAAGTGATGTGCCTCGACACTCAGGGTTTCCGCGACAACGAAAACGACGGTCCTTACAAAGAGGAGAAGCTGACCGGGCAGAACGATGCCGACATTGTTTGGAAACTGGACATGATGGAAGAAGTCGGCTCGCAACCTCATAACATGTCAAACTGCTCGCCGGTTTCGTACGGCGACATGCTTTACATTTGCACCTCGAATGGGCAGGACGAGAGTCACGTCAATATTCCTTCACCCAAAGCTCCGGCGATAATCGCAATCAACAAGAAAACAGGCAAGCTGGTCTGGGAAGACAACTCAGTGGGCGATCGAATTCTGCACGGCCAGTGGTCTTCGCCGTCGGTCGGCAAGATCGGCGATGTGGTGCAGGCGGTGCACGCGCAGGGCGACGGCTGGGTGCGGGGCTACGACGCGATGACCGGCAAGAAGCTTTGGGAATTCGATTGCAATCCGAAGGATTCAGTCTGGCCAAAGACTCGCAACGAGTTGATCAGCACACCGGTGATCTACGATAACAAGGTGTATCTGGCGAACGGCCAGGATCCTGAACACGGCGAAGGCGTCGGCCACCTCTACTGCATCGATGCGACCAAACGCGGCGACATTACGCAAAGCGGAGTCATCTGGCACTACGACAAGATCCGGCGGTCAATCTCCACGGCGGCCGTTTATGACGGGATGATCTTCTACCCGGACTTCAGCGGCTTCCTGCACTGCCTCGATGCGAAGACGGGCAAGGTTTTCTGGGTTCATGACATGTTCGCCGCGGTGTGGGGTTCGCCGATGGTCGTCGATGGCAAGGTGTACCTCGGCGATGAAGACGGAGATATCGCAATTCTTGCGGCCACCAAGGAGAAGAAGGTTATCGCCGAGATCAACATGGGCAGTTCGGTGTATTGCACACCCATACCAGCCAACGGCACGCTGTACATAACCAATCGCAATCAACTTTTCGCGATCGCCGAGAAGACGCTTGCGGAAAAGAAGTGATTGCTGTTCGTAGTCCGGCCTTCAGGCGGAAGTTTGTATGAGTTGAGATCGCAGCATAACGACGCTCTACAAACTTCCGCCTGAAGGCCGGACTACAAACCTCCTGCCGATGCAGCCATTCGATTTCAATCCACGCACACGATTAGTCTTCGGCGAAGGGTCGCTGGAACAGCTTGGCGCCGTCGCATCCAAGCTTGGATTTCGTCGAACGCTGTTGATTGCCGACAAAGGCATTCTCGCCTGCGGCTTCGTCGATAGAGCAGCGAAACTTCTCGCTGATGCGGCAATCAACACTTTCACTTTTCATGAATTCGATTCGAATCCAACGACAGTAATGATCGAGGCTGGCCGAGATTTTTCCGAGCCGCTCGATATCGATTCGATCATCGGGCTCGGCGGCGGCAGTTCGATGGACACGGCCAAAGCGATCAACTTTTTGCTGACGAGCGGCGGCGTGATGAAGGACTACTGGGGATACGGGAAAACGCGCGCGCGGATGCTGCCGATGATCGGAATTCCAACCACCGCGGGCACCGGCAGCGAAGCTCAATCCTACGCGTTGATCTCCGACGCCGAGACTCACGTCAAGATGGCCTGCGGTGATCCGGGGGCCGCGTTCAAGATCGCGATCCTCGATCCGTTGTTGACCCTTTCACAACCCGCGAGCGTAACGGCGGCCGCGGGATTCGACGCGATCTCGCATGCAGTCGAAACGTACGTGACTACGAAACGCACGCCGGTATCCGACATGTTTTCTCTTGAAGCGTGGCGGCTGCTCGAAGCGAATTACGAACGTGTGATAAACGATCCGAAGGACATTGAAGCACGGGCCGCGATGCAACTCGGCGCCTACTGGGCAGGGCTTGCGATTGAGAACTCGATGCTCGGTGCGGCGCACGCTTGCGCGAATCCGCTGACGGCCAACTACGGTACCGAGCACGGAGTCGCGATCGCGTTGATGCTGCCGCACGTGGTTCGATGGAACTCGTCCGTGGTCGGCGATCGCTACGGCGAATTACTCAAGCTCGGCTCGATCGGAGAGAACGCCGGAGAAGCTCTCGCTCGAAGGCTTGAGCACCTGATTTCAATCGGAGGTCTGCCTCGCGGTCTCGAATCCGCTGGCGTGCCCGAGCGTGACTTGTCGCGCCTCGCTGAAGAAGCCGCGAGTCAATGGACCGGCAAATCCAATCCGCGGGAGTTCGGCCGAGCCGAGGCTTTGGAGCTTTATCAACACGCGTATGCGTGATTCAAAACGGAAGGGACAGCATTGCGATTATTCAAATCCATTCTTCTGATTTCAATTCTTGTAACGTGCTCGCTGGGTTCGCAGGTCCAATTTCCACCCGACACGTGGGCTCAATTCAGGGGCACCCCGCAGTCGATGGGTGTTTCGGTTTCGGGCGTGCCTCGCGACCTCAGAGTCGTTTGGACCTACGAAGCAGGTGAGTCGATCGAATCATCCGCCGCGATCTCGAACGGCGCTGTCTATGTCGGTTCGCAATCGGGCGAGCTTGCCGCGCTCAACTTGTCCAACGGGTCAGTGCGTTGGAAGTACAAAGCGACGGGTCCGATCGGTGAGTCGTCGCCCTGCGTCGCAAACGGCGTGGTCTACATCGGCGATCTGAACGGAACCGTTCACGCGGTGCGCGCGAGCGACGGCCGCGCGGTCTGGACCTTCAAGACGAACGGCGAAGTAAAATCATCTCCGGTCGTTGTCGGCGATCGGCTGCTGATCGGATCTTATGACGAGCATCTGTATTGTCTGGGCGCCGCGAATGGCTCGCTCATTTGGAAGTTCAGGACTCAAGGCCCGGTTCATTGCACGGCAGGCGTCTCGAACGGAGTCGCGCACATCGCTGGCTGCGATGAGACCTTCCGCGCGATTCGAATCACCGACGGCCGCGAACTCTATCACGTCGCGTCGGGCGCTTACACCGGTGCCTCGCCCGCGCTTGTCGGAGGCGTTGCATACTACGGTACGTTCAACAATGAAGTGATCGCGGTCAGCTTGAGAACCCACCGAATTGTTTGGCGCTATCAGAATCGCAAGCGCCAGTTTCCTTATTACTCATCGTGCGGCGTGATCGAAGGCAAAGTGGTAGTAGGCGGCCGCGACAAGATGATCCATTGCATCAACGCCGCTACCGGCGGGGAGCTGTGGACCGTTATGACTGGCGCGCGAGTCGAATCATCGGTCGCGCTCGCGGACGGGCGCGCGTTCATCGGTTCAAACGACGGAAAGTTCTACGTGCTCGACTACAAGACGGGCGCGAAGGTGTGGGAGTTCAACGCGGGAGCGCCGCTGTCGGCGTCACCGGCGATTGCTTCGGGGCGCGTCGTGATCGGTTCGGAAGACGGACGGCTTTACTGTTTCGGACAATAGTGCGGCAGATCTTCTGGCGTGTAGATCGCATCTCAGGTTACGGCCCGTGTCTGAGAATGTTGCGCAAAGCAGCGTTTATGCTAGCATGGCCACACCTCGGAACTGATTCGCTGCCAGCATCGAGATTACTGAGCGCCCAGGTACGCCCATGACTGTTGACGAGTTTCAGCACGCCTTCGAGAGTGACCTCACACAACTCGCGGCGCGAATAGAACGGCGTTACTCGGTAAGCGATACCGAGTTGATCTCGACCGTGCACGCTTCCGCAAAAAAGTATCTCGGCGAAATAATCGAACAGATTTCCGGAAACCCCGGTCCGAGTCCGGCGGCCCGGAAAGCTTCCAGTGAGTTTTTGTCCTCCCTGAACGCCGATGACCTGTGCCTTGCGACGGCCTGCGCAAAAGGCGACGAACAGGCTTGGGAAGATTTCTTTCGAGAGTATAGAAGCTATCTCGTGAGCGTCGCGCGAACGATGACCCAGGACGCGGGCGCAGCCGAGCAGCTTGCCGATTCGACCTTCGCTGAGCTATACGGCTTGCGCGAATCCGGCGGGACTCGGGTCAGCAAATTCGCATTTTATTCGGGGCGCGGGTCGCTCCGGGGATGGCTTCGCGCGGTTGTGTTTCAGTTGTCCGCGGATCATCACCGCCAAACGAGCCGCCTGGTCCAAACGGAAGAGCCCGAGGAAATGGATCGAATGGTTCTCGCGTCCGCGACGCCCGAACGCAAAGTCACGAGCGATCTCGACTATGTGCAGCAGCGGTATCGCGACGCGATCGCAGCCGCGCTTCAGCAAGCAATTAAAGATTTGGAGGCTCGTGAACGATTGCTGCTGGCCTACTACTACTATGACGAGATGACCCTGCGCGAGATCGGCCAGTTGTTCGACGTACACGAGGCGACGATAAGCCGATGGCTCACGAAAGTTCAGAAGCGCCTCCGCAAGCTCGTTGAGAAGGGCCTGGCGCGGGACCATCGATTCAATCGCCGCGAGGTCACCGAGGCAATCGAAATGGCCGCCGAGCAAATGGATTTGACTGTCGGCGATTACCTTTTGGAGTCCGTTTCAGCGGATCGCGAGCGCGGCCGGACCGCTCCGACCGCAAGCGGAATCGTGGCGCGAAGATGAGTCGAGAAACCTCGCAAGTGAATGGACTGGAAGCGTTCTAACCTTGGAGATGAGGCCGAGCGATGAAGCAGTCGGGGAAAATCAAAGATCGGGCGATTGGTAATCTGCTCCGAACGCAGATCTCGAAGCCCAGTAACCCTCACCAGGCATGTAAGGAATTCGATCCGGATCTTGCAAACGCGTATGTCGAGCGCAAGATGACCGGCCCGTCACGCGCCGGCTACGAAACCCATCTATCTGAGTGCACGCCCTGCCGCCAATCCGTGGTCGCGCTTGCGAGACTCGCCGCCGCGGAGCGCGCTCCAATCTCGGCTCAGGTTGTTTCAGGCCGGGCAAGCTGGCTGGCTCCTCTCGAAGCGCTCGTGCGCGGCTTGTCCGCTCCGCAATGGGCGATGGCCGCGGTGGCCGTGGTCGTGTTCGCGATAAGCTTGCCGTTGCTACTTTCACGCAACCAGACCGATCGCGCTTTCCGTGCTCCCGGTGTTACCGAAACTGCCGCCGGCGAAACCGATCAATCTGAATCGCGTCAGCTCCGTCCTGCTGCGAAGGTCTCGCCTGAAAAGTCTGCTTCCTTAAGATCCGATGATGCGAAGCAGACGAAACCGGAATCAAACGGTCTTCTGGCGGCAAACAAAGAACGCGAAGACCGCGCCTCGTCGGCAGAACTAAAGAAGACCACTCCCGAAATCGCTCCGCAAGCAATCGACGAGACTCAGCGCAAAGCGGAAAATCAGGCGACGCCTCAAGCACCTGCCCAGCCTGCCCCCGAAACGCAACAAGCCAAGCTCGATTCGGATCGGGTCCGCGAGCAACAGGGCAAGGACGCGGCGCAACCGAAGCAGTCACCTCCCGAGGAACAGGACGCCGACAAGGAGAAATCGCGGCGAGCCGAATCAGCGGCCGCGCCTCCTCCTCCGCCCGCGGCTTCGAGTAGCAGAATGAAAGCGCCTGTTGCAAGGCTCGGTTTGCGCGACAGTGCCGGTGAAGCGGGTCGCACCCGCTCGAATTATCTCGAGCTTCGCGGAAAGAAGTTTTTCCTGATTGACGGCACGTGGACGGATAAGGACTTCAGCGCCGAAAAAGACTTGCCTACCATCACGCTGGTTCGAGACAGCAATGTCTACAAAGAGCTGCTCGCAAAACGCGCCAGCCTGAAGCCGTATCTGAGCTACTTCAGCGGAAACGAGCGCGCGATCATCGTCTACAAGGGAACCGTTTATAAACTGATTCCGCAACAGTAGCTCGCTCCAACTGAGAATTTAAGATAGGACTTGTTCGAAGGCGTTCTTGACCGCTGCCGATTACTCAGCCCGTTACGCTGATGACCTTCCTCTTAACACCCAACTTCAGTTGCGTGGACACCCAACTTCAGTGGGGTGGAGGCGAAGGACAGCTCACTCGCGGCCACCTCACTGAAGCGAGGTGCAACACTTCACTGAAGTGAGGTGTTAATGAGAGCCGCACCGTGTTTTAGTCCTGCCGGTCCACTTTGATCACACTCGATAGCACTTCTGCCCGCGATCAGACTTCCATCCACAAACAGTTCCGGCTAGGATAGAAGCACCGCTCAGGGGATCAATCCTCCGGCTCTTTGTTCCCGAAAGGACCTGCCAACGATGACTGCCTATCCCGTGCGTTACGAATCGGACATTCTGTTGCGAGACGGATCGAGTCTGCATCTGCGCCCAATCAAGCCGGACGACTTGAATCAGTTGATGGAATTTCACAAGCGGCTTTCGCCGCGCAGCGTTTACTTCCGATACTTCAGCCCGCTTCCCGAGCTCGGCGAAGATCGAGCCCGAGAGCTCACTATTGTCGACTACGAAAACACCTTTGCACTAGTCGGGGAGCTTGCCGGCCGGATTGTCGGCGTGGCTCGTTACTACCGCGATGAGAAAACCCGAGATCGCGCCGAGGTTGCATTCCTGATCGAGGACGCGTTGCAGGGCCGCGGCATCGCGACGCGCATGCTCGAACGGCTCGCGGAAATCGCCAGAGAAAAAGCGATCACAACTTTTGATGCCTACGTGCTCGGCGATAATCGCAAGATGATGGACGTGTTCATGCACACGGGCTTCGAAGTGGAACGCAGGCTGGACGGCGGTGTCTTTCAAGTGAGTTTTTCAATCACCCCGACGCCCGAGTTCGAAGAACGCGCCGCACGCCGATCTCAGATGGCTGCGCAAGCCTCCATGAAGGCTTTCTTCGAGCCGCGCTCGGTTGCAGTGGTCGGCGCCGGCCGCAAGCGCGGCGGCATCGGCGCGGAAGTGTTTCACAATCTCGTTGCCGACGGATTCAAGGGCGTCATCTACCCGGTCAACGAACGTGCAACCGTTGTTGAATCTGTTCCCGCGTATCTGAAAGTCACCGACATTCCCGGCGAAGTGGATCTGGCCATCGTCGTCGTGCCTGCCGATGATGCCGGCGCGGTTATCGACGACTGCCTCAAGAAAGGTGTCCATGCGATCGTGGTCATCAGCGCGGGCTTCGCCGAGATTGGCACCGAAGGGCGCGCTCGAGAGGCGGCATTGTTAGAGAAAGTCCGGGATGCCGGCGTTCGAATGATTGGTCCGAACTGCATGGGCATCATCAATACCGATCCCGCGGTTGCGCTGAACGCGACCTTCTCGCCGGTTTACCCGCCCCAGGGTCGTGTAGCGATGTCTACTCAAAGCGGCGCACTCGGGCTTGCGATTCTGGATTACGCGCGCGTGATGAATCTTGGGATTTCGACGTTCGTGTCGGTTGGGAACAAGGCCGATGTGTCGAGCAACGATCTGATTCAGTATTGGGCGGAAGACCCGCGAACCGATGTGATCCTTCTTTATCTGGAGAGCTTCGGCAACCCGCGAAAGTTCGGCCGCATTGCGAAACGAATCGCGCGCACAAAACCAATTGTCATCGTGAAGTCGGGCCGCTCGCGAGCGGGACAGCGCGCGGCGTCATCGCACACGGGCGCGCTTGCGTCAACGGATGCGGTGGCCGGCGCGTTATTTCGACAGGCGGGAATCATTCGGACGGACACGCTTGAAGAGCTGTTCGACGTTGCGAATCTGCTCGCTCATCAGCCGGTGCCAACGGGACGCCGCGTAGCGGTTCTTACCAATGCTGGAGGCCCGGGAATTCTCGCGGCCGACGCTTGCGAGGCGCACGGGCTCGAGTTGCCGATGCTGTCCGACGCGACAGTCGCCGAGCTTCGATCGTTTCTTCCAGCGGCGGCGAGCGTCGCCAATCCCGTCGATATGATCGCGTCCGCAACCGCGGAGCACTATCTCAGAGCCACGCGGGCGTTACTCGCGGATGAGAATGTCGATTCGCTCATTGTGATTTTTATCCCGCCCTTGCTCACGGACATAGATACGGTGGCGTCGGCTATCGTCGAAGGCGCGAAAGCCGCCGGCGGCAAACCCGTCGTCGCCAATTTCATGAGCGCGAAAGGCGCACCCGAAATCCTGAGCAGCATTCCGAGTTACGTGTTCCCCGAAGCCGCCGCTTCCGCGCTCGGCAAGGTCACGGCCTACGGTGAGTGGCGAAGCAGACCTGCCGGCGCGGTTCCCACGCTCAATGACTTGGATGGTGATCGTGCGAAAGCGGTAATCGAAGCGGCGCTCGCGCGAGGAGGCGGTTGGCTGAGCCCGGTTGAGATTGGCGAGTTGTTTGCCGCCGCGGGAATTTCAGTCGCGAAGTCGCGGTTCGTTTCAAAGCTTGAAGACGCGCTGGAGGCCGCCGGCCGCACAGGCTACCCGGTCGCCCTCAAAGCCGCGGGACCAACGATCGTTCACAAGACCGAAGTTGGCGGTGTAGCGCTGAACCTTGCAGACGACACGGCCTTGAGGCACGCGTATGAGAATATGGCCGCGCGACTTGGCGGGGATCTCGCGGGTGTCATCGTTCAGGAGATGGTGGCGGGCGGCGTTGAGGTAGTGGTCGGCGCAACGCTCGATCGGACCTTCGGACCGCTCGTGCTCTACGGCAGCGGCGGAATTCTTGTCGAGTTGTTGAACGACGTCGCGTTTCGAATTCACCCGCTGACGGACATTGATGCTAAAGACATGATCAATGAGGTCAAAGGCACCGCGCTGCTGCGAGGGTATCGCGGATCAAGCCCCGCCGATGAAACGGCGCTTGAGGATTTGATCCTGCGAGTCTCGGCGCTTCTCGAGATATGCCCCCAAATTCACGAGATGGATGCGAATCCGGTGAAGGTTCTCGAGCACGGAGCGATCGTTGTAGACGCGCGAGTACGAGTTGATCGCCTGGTGGAGCCTCCGCCTACGCGCAGGATCGCCTACTGAGTCGCGGGCTCTCGATTGCTATCCCATCTTGCTTGTGCGCTCGGGCTTGATCTTGTACAGCACCCGCACTTCTCCAGGCTGGCGGCCGGGGTACTTCTCAACGCCCATATACTTTTTAGCCATCTTGTCGATGTGCTGGTCCGCACCATCTTCGGTTATTTCTTCGACTTTGCCGCGCACCTCGAGATAACGATACGGATTATCGGGGTCTTGAATCGAGAGCGCGACGGAGCCGTTACGCTCCATGTTTTTGTCCTTGCGCCGCCCTCGTGCCGAATTTACCAGCACGTAATCGCCGTCATAATCGACCCACACGGGCGTAACCTGCGGAGTGCCGTCGGCGTTAACGGTCGCCAGATTCGCGAATGCTTTCTTTTCGAAAAGGTCTTTGTACTTCTCTGGAATCACATCTGCCATTGCTTTTTCCTCGCTCAGTTTCTACTTGATCAAATGTAGTTATCAGGCTCGGCTTCGCGTCCTTTGAGATTGTGACGAACTTGGCCGGATTTGTGAAGCGAGGAGTGATATGTGATGAATGATGAATGATGAATGATGAATGAGGAATGAGGAATGAAAAGTGATGCGTCAAACGTGATGCGTGAAAACATTCATTCCTCATTCCTCGTTCATCATTAATCTGTCATCACAATCTCAACCGGCAGGCCCTCGCCCCATCCATACTTTTCGCGAGCGAGACGTTGAGCCGTTTCCCACGTCGCGCGATCACGCTCTTCATCCAGCGCGCGAGCAGTCGCTTCGTGAGTTTCATCGCCAAGTCTCACGCGCACACGCGGGTTGTGTTGAATGTTCTTCACCCACTGAGCGTTGTGAAAATGCTCGGCCAAAACATAAAGCTTGCCGTTCGATTCGACGAACCATATCTCGATCTCGCGCGGCAGGCCGCTGTTGCGTCCCACCGTCGTCAGGTAGAGATACTGGATCGTCGAAGATTCTTTTCTGCTCCGCAACGCCATTTCAAATATTGAAGCGGGCAACATTGCCGGCTCTCTCTTCGTAAGCGTCTCCACCAGAATATCAAAAGCGTGCATGGTTGACGACGGCACTCGGGCGCTCGTAACCTGACCAGAAAGGAGCGAAAGAATGAGTGACGAAGTGCAACTCGATGCGTTGGCAATAGGCGCGCACCCCGACGACGTGGAACTTGGTTGCGGCGGAACCGTGTTGAAGCTGATCTCGCTTGGCTATCGCGTAGGCGTTTTGGACATGGCGCGCGGCGAGATGGGAACGCGCGGCACGGCTGAGATTCGCGCCCGCGAAGCTGAAGCGGCGGCTCGCGAGATGAATCTCACCGTGCGGGATAATCTCGAACTCCCCGACGGCCACATCTGGCTGACCGAAGAGTCGCGAGTGAAGATGGTCCGCAAGATCCGCAAGTATCGGCCTCGGGTGATCTTCACTCATTACTGGGAAGACCCGCACCCGGATCACGTGCACACTTGCCAGATCGTTCGCGAAGGCGCGCACGTAGCGGGGCTCGCGAAGTACGACGCCGAAGCGGGCCAGGAGCGATTTCGTCCGCACACGATCGCCCACTTCATGTTTCCGCGCACGGTGACGCCGTCGTTTGTGGTTGACATCAGCGAAGTCGCGGAGCAAAAGCGCCGAGCGATCGCCTGCTACCGTTCGCAGCTCTACGATCCGGAAAGCAAAGAGCTCGAGACGAATTTGAGCGGCGAGTCTTTTCTGGGCCGCGTCGAAGCGCGCCAGCGATTCTACGGCTCGCTGATTATGGCGGATCACGCCGAAGCCCTTATCGTTCGCGAAGCGTTGAATGTTCACGATCCGGTGGAGCTCTTGACGCGAAGAATGAACATGTATTCGTGAATGGGGGTTGGGGGTTGGGGGTTAGGGGTTGGCAAGAGAGGAGAGTATGACAGTAAACAGTTTTCGTGACCTGAGAGTCTGGCAAGCAGGAATGGATCTCGTCGAAACTGTGTATCGGTTGTCCGAAAGCTTTCCTGGAAAAGAAATGAGACGATGCGCCGTGTCGATCCCATCTAACATTGCCGAGGGCCACACTCGAGAGCACAGCAAGGAATACCTTCATCACATTTCAATCGCACAGGCCTCACTCGCCGAGCTCCAGACGCAGTTCGAGATTGCCGCGAGGCTGAAATATCTCTCGGAAGAAGCCTTCAACGACGCTATCGATCAAGCGGTTTCTTTGAGCAGACAGCTTTATGCGCTCCGCAACGCGCTAGTGAAACGAGGATAATCACTAATGTCTCCGCCCCAACCCCCAACCCCCAACCCCCAACCCCCGGCCCCTAACCCCCAACCCCTAAGAGTGGGTATCACTTGTTATCCCTCTTACGGCGGAAGCGGCGTTGTGGGCGCCGAGCTCGGGATCGAACTCGCCAAACGCGGGCACGATGTTCATTTCATAAGCTATGCTCCGCCTATGCGGCTCGACGGCGGCCAGTGCCGAGAACGCATCCACTTCCACGCCGTCGATATGCTTAGCTATCCGCTGTTCGAATATCCGCCCTACACGGACGCTCTTGCGTCGAGACTCTTTCAGGTGGCAATGGGTCAGCAGCTTGATCTGATTCACGTGCACTACGCGATACCGCATTCGGTTAGCGCTTACCTCGCGCGCGAGATGCTCAGGCCGTTTCGATATGTGCCCTTCGTTACTACGCTTCACGGCACCGACATAACGCTAATCGGACAAGACCCGTCGTTCCTGCCGATCACCAGATTTGGAATCGAGCAATCCGATTGCGTGACGGCGATATCAAACTATCTCCGAGACGCCACCCATGAGCGGTTCTGCACGGGTTGCGACATTCAGGTAATCTACAACTTCATCGATTCGGATTACTATCAACGGCAGCCAGACAACGCGGTGCGCAAGAGCATTGCTCCGAACGGCGAGCGAATCATCCTGCACGTTTCGACGTTCAGGCCGATCAAACGAATCAGCGATTGCATCGAAGTGATGGCCGGAATGAAGCAACTTGTGACCGGCTCCGGGAGCCAGTTTGGCGTCAAGCTGCTGATGTGCGGCGACGGCCCTGAACGCGCCGAAGCCGAAGCTCTCGCAAACCGGCTCGGCGTCAGTGACTCGGTCGAGTTCGCCGGCAAACAACCTCAATCGCGGATTCGCGAATATCTTTCGGTGGCAGATTTGTTGTTGCTGCCGAGTCAATCCGAGTCCTTCGGGCTGACGGCGCTTGAAGCGATGGCCTGCGAAGTCCCGGTGATTGCCACACGCGTGGGCGGAATCCCCGAGGTTGTCGAAGACGGCGGCTGCGGTTACCTGTTCGAAATCGGAGACGTTAATGGGATGTCCAGCGCCGCAGTCCGGATTCTGTCGAACGAAAACGAGAGAATGCGCCTCGGTGCCCGCGGACGTGCGATCGCTGTTTCTCGGTTTGCGACCGATAACATTATTCCGCAGTACGAAGATCTCTATCGCAGAGTCGTCGACGAGTCTCGCGTCAAATAAATCGGCATTACAACTCGAATGTGACGCTGGAGCTTAAGGCTCTGGCATACCCGGGCTGAATCGGATTTCCTGCCGGATTTTTTGCTTGACGGGTAAAGGGCTCTGTTCTAGTATTGGCGCGCGTCAAACACATTGGCTCTGTTCTAGTATTTGCGCGCGTCAGACACATTGGCTCTGTTCACCGAAACATTGCGCAGCGAGCGTTTTGTGTTCTTGCAGTTGTGGTTTGAAGACTGACCATCTGGTCCCTTTCGGCTGACAAAGAGAAGTAACTTCGAATGTCGTTATTCGCCTTAAGAGCATCGAGAGATCCTCAGAATAAAGCTCATGTTCTCCCATCCCTGTCTGCGGAGAGCGATAGTGGTGTACCGATATTGAGTGTTTATTGAGCGCGGATTCGGAGAAACAAAATGAGTAACAACCTGGCAATTCACGTCAAAGCTCGTACTTTCATGTTTATTGTTTTGCTGTCGCTCTCGATCGCGCTGCCCGCGGTAGAGTCGAATTCTAATGTGATGCGGCCGGCTGCGTTTGACCCGCTGGCGGGGCGTGAACCAGCAATCGAATCGAATGCCGGCCTGCGTAGAGCCCGCGCAAACGAGGCGTACGCGCACCTGCCTTTGAGTTTTGAGAGAAACGTGGGGCAAACAGATCGAAGAGTAAAGTTCCTATCGAGGGCGGGCGGTTCAACTGTGTTTTTGACTTCGCGGGGCGCATCACTTGTCTTTACGGAATCAACGGCATCAAGGCCGCGAGTTCGCCCTGCCGCCATCAAAATGGATCTGGTAGGCGCCAATCCGGAAGCAGAAGTTCTCGGCAGCGAACGGCTGGAAGGGGACACCAACTATTTTAGAGGAAGCAATCCAGAGAGATGGCGTTCGAACGTTCCTAACTATGCAAAGGTGAAGTACACCGAAATATACCCCGGCGTGAATCTTGTTTACTACGGGAATCAGCGACAACTCGAATACGATTTTGAGATTGCCGCGGGCGCCGACCCGCGTGAGATCAAGTTAGCATTTAGCGGCGTGCGGAAGGTTCGGATTAACGAAGAAGGAGATTTGGTCCTGGACTCTGGGCGGCGCGAGATTCGAATGCACAAACCGGTTGTGTATCAGGAATCCCCCGCCGGACGGAAGAATATTGCAGCAAACTATAAGAGACACGGAAGCCGCCAGATCGGATTTGAAATAGGCCAGTACGACAAGAATCAAGCGCTTGTGATTGACCCGGTATTGACCTACTCAACGTTTCTTGGGGGCACCAATACAGACGAGGGCAGAGCCATAGCCCTCGATGCTGCCGGCAATGCTTACATTACTGGGCGCACGGGCTCATTTAATTTTCCAATTACGATCGATGCGTACGACACCACTTATGCGAATGGCTTCGATGTCTTCGTGACCAAAATAAACGGAAATGGAACCGCGATGCTTTATTCAACCTATCTCGGTGGCGGTTCACAAGATGAGGGATACGGCATTGCGATTGACGCGAGCGGCAACGCGTACATAACCGGATCAACCAGTTCAACCGACTATCCCACTACTCCGGGCGCCTATCAAACTATGCTTAAGGGAGGGTCGTTCCCGGGAGATGCATTCGTGACGAAGCTGAATGCGACCGGGACAGCTCTTCTTTATTCGACTTACGCCGGAGGCACGAACTCTGATCAGGCGAATTGCATCGCCATCGATTCCGCGAACAACGCGTACATTGCGGGATATACGAACTCGACCAATTTTCCGACGACATCCGGAGTGTTCCAAACAACGAATGGTGGTTCATCAGATGTATTTGTTGCGCAACTGAACGACACGGGCACTGGATTGGTTTATTCGACCTATGTTGGAGGCTCGAGTTCAGACGTGGGATACGCGATCAAAGTTGACGCAATGGGCAACGCTTACGTAGCGGGTGTCACCAGTTCGAACAACTTCGATGTTACCCCGGGCGCTTATCAAGTGACTTACAAGGGGGCCGCTAATACGTTTGGCGGATTCGGAGATGCCTTCGTAACCAAACTGAATCCAACGGCGACAGCGCTTGTGTATTCAACCTACCTTGGTGGAAGCGGCGACGATGGCGCGTTTGGTCTTGCGGTTTCGGATTCGGGTGAAGTGTATCTGACGGGTGTCGCGGGATCGGGTGACTTTCCAACGACCCCGGGAGTCGTGCGTGTAGGCAACGGCGGCATGGCGAAGAGTACGAATGGAGCTTTGAGTTGGAACGCAATCAATTCAGGGCTGACTAATTTTACTGAAACGGCTATCGTCGTCGACCCCTCAAACACGGATACCATCTATGCCGCGAGTTCCGGCGGAGGGGTGTTCAAAAGCACAAACGGCGGCACGAATTGGGTACCCAGCAGTTTAGGGTTGACTGACCTTCTTATCAGGTCTTTGGCGATTGATCCGACTGCCACCTCGCTTCTCTATCTTGGAACAAGCTCGCGTGGTGTTTTTCGAAGCACCGATGCCGGAGCTTCGTGGCGCGCGATCAACAACGGCGAAAACGGAATGACGGTCAATGCAATCAAAATCGATCCCGCGAACTCGAGCATCATTTATGTGGGCACCGAACAGAGTGTCTTCAAGAGTACGAATGGCGGAGCAAATTGGACTGCCGCAAACACAGGTCTGCAAGGGAACTTCATCGCGTGCCTGGTTATCGATCCTCTCGCCACGTCTACCCTTTACGCTGGCTCAAGCTTTGGTGGAGTGTATAAGAGTACCGATGGCGGCGCTCATTGGAATATCACCAATCTCACCAACACAACCATTCAAGCGCTGGCGATCGATCCCTCGGTTCCAACTACGCTCTACGCTGGCACCAGCAATGGAATTCAGAAGAGCACCGACGGCGGCCAAAGCTGGAGCGGTGTCAACACCGGACTGTTAAACAGAAATGTGAATGCCTTTGCGATCTCGCCGGCTGATAGCTCGATAATTTATGCGGGAACCGGGGACGGGATCTTCAAATCTACGAATGCAGGCGGGGCGTGGAGTCCGATCAATGTAGGCCTTGCGGGAGCTCTCGTTAATGCGATAGCCATCGATCCTCTGACACCGTCCATAATCTATAGTGGTTCGGCTGCCGGCTCATTGGATGCCTTCATGGCAAGGCTGAACGCTACAGGAGAAGCGCTCATCTATTCGACTTATCTCGGCGGCACTAACACGGATCAGGGCCTTTCTATCGCCATCGATACGACGGGCAACGCGTACGCGACCGGACTCACCAACTCGCAAAACTTTCCGGTTACGCCGGGAGTGTTTCCCGCCGGTAACAATTTTAATTCGGACGCCTTTGTCACGAAGCTAAACCCGACAGGTACTGCTTTGATATATTCGACAGGTTTGGGAGGCCAGAGCTTTGATGAAGGTTTCGGTATTGCCGTAGATTCCTCCGGTAGCGCATTTGTGACAGGCATGACTCAATCACAGAACTTTCCGACAACTTCCGGTGTTGTTCAACCAACGATGGCCGGTTTCAACAATGACGGGTTCCTTACCAGACTCAACGCAGCGCCGAGCCTCTCCGCGGACTTATCTATTACAATGACCGCTTCTCAAGGCCCATACACCGCCGGCGGGAGCGTGTCGTACAGTTTTACGGTAACAAATAACGGACCTGAAAGGGCCCCGGGCGTCATAATTAGTGATGATCTGCCTTCGTCCCTCGTATTCAGCTTTTGCACTTCTAATCAGATTTCCTGTACCCACTCGGGCAACAGCGTCTCATTCAACCTCACTTCGCTGGACCCCGGTGCGTCGGTCAGTGGAACTATCTTTACTGGTGTAAGCTGCTCGATAGGCAGCACCGAAATGATCACCAACATTGCGACAGTCTCGTCTGGGGCCGCTGATTCAAACCCGTCTGATAATTCGGCCATGACTACCATCACCGCGACGAAGCCGCCAACGATGTTGAACCCTGCCGGCGCCAGTTTCTCCGTGCTGGGGGGCAATGGATTTGTGAACGTGGATCAAGGCAACAACAACTGCTCGTGGACTTCGCGGAGTAACGATTCGTGGATAACGATTACCTTCAGTTCTAACTGCTGCAATGGCCAGGTCCAGTACGATGTCGCTTCAAACCCAGGCCCACCAAGGACCGGGACGATGACCATAGCCGGAGTGACGTTTACGGTTAACCAGTCCGCGTGTACGTACTCGGTTAATCCAGGCGCGGCAGACTTTCCACCAGCCGGTGGATCTTCGAGTTTCAATCTCGTCACCCAATCGGTTTGCCCGTGGAGCGTAACCAGCAACGACAACTGGATCACAATAAATTCAGCGCTCAATGGAACCGGCAGCGCGCTTGTCAACTACACTGTCAACTCGAATCAAACTTTTGCTTCCCGTGTTGGCACAATCACAGCCGGAGGCCAGACCTTCACTGTCAGGCAGGGAGGACTTCCAACTGTCGGGTTGAGCTATTACAAGACCGACTTTGACAACGATGGAAAAACCGAAATTGGTTTCTATCGCGCAGGACTCTGGGGATTCCTGAAGTCGACCCAGTCTTTCAGCTTCGGCAGCCCTCAGTTCTTTAGCTGGGGAGGGCTTAATCTGCAGCCGATCTGCGCCGATTTCGATGGGGATGGAAAAGCAGATGTTGCCTACATCGTTCCACCAACGAGCGGTCAAAGCGGCGCGTACGCCATTCTGAAATCGACGGCCAATTACAGCTCCGGTCAACCGTTGTTCGTGCCGTCCGGGTTTCCAAGCCTCGGCGACACCCCGGTTGTCGGAGACTTCGATGGGGATGGTAAAGCGGATCCGGGAATCTGGCGGGAATCTCCGGGCATCTGGATCCTTCCAAAGTCATCGGCGAATTATGGCTCATTCATTTTCAGCTCATGGGGGATGGTTGGCGACATACCGGTCACAGGTGATTTCGATGGCGACGGCAAAGCCGATCTCGGATTTTATCGCGATGGTCTTTGGGGGATCTTGAAGTCAACACAGGCGTACAGCACCGCCAGCCCAATATTTCTTAGCTGGGGTGGCGCCGGGCTTCAACCGATCATTGGCGACTTTGACGGAGATGGCAAAGCCGATATCGGATATATCGTACCGGCTTCCGGCGGACAAAGCGCTACGTACGCGATACTAAAATCGAGTTCCGGATATAGCTTCGCGCCGGGCCAACCCTTGTTCGTTCCGGCCGGCTTTCCTTCGTTGGGTGACACTCCCATAGTTGGCGATTTCGACGGTGACGGAAAGTCAGACCCCGGGGTTTGGAGGGAGTCCGAAGCCGCATGGATCATCCCGCTTTCCTCGGCTAACTACTCGTCTTTTCTTATTACTCAATGGGGACAAGCCGGTGACATACCGTTTCCTAATACGAGCAGAAAGCATTGAAGGTGCTTACGAGACCAATAGTGTGTTTCCGCTTTGGAGAAAGCGTGCCGGGCACGGCTAGAAACCAATAAGAACGGGCTCAGGGGTGAGTTCTATTCCAAACCTCTGGAGAACAAGCGACTGAATCAGCTCTTTTAGCTCAAGAATCTCTTTCGCGGTGCCGCCGCCGCGGTTGATGATCGCGAGAGCATGCTTTGAAGATGTGCCCACGTTGCCGTGGATGTATCCGCGCTTGATGGCTGCGTGTTCGATCAACCAACCCGCCGGCAACTTCAAAAGATTATCTCCCGCCGGATATGATGGAATCTCTTCACCGGGGTGAAGCCAGGGTTCGGATAACGATTTCATTCGAGAAAACCCTTCAACTGTGACTGTCGGATTTACGAAGAATGAACCGGCGCTGCGTGAATCGGGTTCGCTCGGATCGATAACCATCGCTTTGCCGCGGCGGATTGCGAGCACGGACTCGCGAACATCGGCGGACGCCGGAGTGTTCAATCCGCGGCCGGCGAGATGCCGCTGAAGCTCCGGATAGCGAATCGCCGGCGCCCCGCCAACCTTTAGCCGATAACTGACTCGCGTGATGATGAATCTTTCGCGATCGCGTTTCTTGAATCTGCTCGAGCGGTAACCGAATTCGCAATCGGACGCGGACAGGCGGACCAACTTCCTGGTGTTCAAATCAAACGCTTCAACCCAAATAAGCGTCTCGCTTGTGTCCTGACCGTAGGCTCCAACGTTCTGAATTGGCGTAGCTCCGACGCGCCCGGGAATTCCCGAGAGGCATTCCCACCCGGTCCAGTTGTTTGCGGCCGAGCGAGCAACGAGCGGGTCCCATTCTTCGCCGGCGCCCGCCGTCAACTCGACGTGATCGCCATCGAGCTTCGTCACGATCCCGCGGATACACACGCGAAGCACCAGTCCCGGAAAGCCCCTGTCCGCGACTACAATGTTGCTTCCTCCGCCGAGCACGAACATCGGAACATCGCGAGAGGCGGCCCAGTTTACACCCGCGAGCAACGCTTCGTTATCGGTGATATCGGCGAAGTACCGCGCCGGTCCGCCAATGCCCAGCGTGGTCATCGGCGCGAGCGGAACGTTCTCTCTTAAGGACTGTTCGAAACTCATAGCGCGGCCGGCGACTCAGTCGGTCCAAGCGTCAGTCGCCGGACCTCAAACCGTACATTGCCGCGACTCGGTGAGTCCAGTATCATCACACGACAATCTGGAAGGAGACACCATGAAGAACATGATTACGTTGATTCTTTTCACGCTTATGATTACTGCGCTGGTGCAGGCCGGCTCTCGTCCGCGCTCGGGCGATGGCAAGCTGACCGCCGATGACCGAACGAAGGCCATCAAGATGCTGCACGATTCGCAGAATGAATTGATGGGATATATCGAGAAGCTCAGCGACGCGCAATGGAATGCCCGGCCCGTGCCGTTCAAGTGGACCGTGGGCGAAACCGCCGAGCACATCGCGCTTGCCGAAGGCTTGCTGTTCGGCGCAATGGAACGAGCGCTTGCCACTCCGGTCAATCCCGATTGGGAAACCAAGACCGCCGGCAAAGACGCTATCCTCGACAATCTGCTGGCGGCGCGCAGAGGCAAAGCCAACGCGCCGGAACCGATCCAGCCGCTTAAGAGAAAGATGACTCGAGCTGAGATCATGACACTGTTGAAAGAGGGGCGCGCAAAGTCGTTGAAGTTTATCGAGACGACCGATCTCCCTTTGAAGGCGCACACGTTTGATCATCCGTTTCCGGTATTCGGCACGCTGAACGCCTATCAGTGGTTCGTCTACATCCCGGCGCACAATCTGAGGCACAACAAACAGATTGCCGAGATCATAAACAATCCGAACTTTCCAAAGTCATAAGTGGCCGAACAATTCAAAGTCGAAATCAACGAGTATCAAAGCGTGACGGCGATGTTGTACCCGGCGGCCGCGAAGAAGCGCGAGGGCGTCACGCTGATACTCGGACACGGCGCGGGCTCGGGCCAAATGAGCGGGTTCATGGTGAAGTTCGCGGAGGAGCTTGCGTCGCGCGGCATCGATGCGGTCACGTTCAACTTCTTCTACACAGAGCACGGCCGCGGGGTTCCCGACCGGAACGACAAGCTCGAGGAGTGTTGGCGAGCGGTGATCGAAACGGTTCGCGCGCACAAGAAGCTCAAGCGAAACAAGCTCGCGATTGGCGGCAAGTCGATGGGCGGGCGAATCGCTTCGCAGGTTGCGGCGTCGGGCGCGGGTGATCTGGCGGGTTTGGTTTTCCTGGGCTATCCGCTGCATCCGCCGGGCAAGCCCGATCAGCTTCGCGCGAAACACTTACCCGACATCAAAGCGCCGATGTTATTTGTTCAAGGCTCGCGCGACGCGTTTGGAACATCCGAGGAATTGCTGGCGATCATCCGCAAGCTTCCGGCTCCGGCGAAGCTGTTTGCCGTCGAAGCCGGAGATCACTCATTCAAAGTTCCGAAGCGCGCCGGCGTGCCTCAGGAAGAAGTTTATCGGTCGGTGCTCGATGAGATCGTGCGTTGGCTTACTTCGCAATGAGTTTCAATTGTCTTTCTCGAGTGCCCGGTTGAGCGCCTCGGCCATCTGCGTGCCCATATCTTTCAGGATCGAGTACTCAGCGTACGCCGATTGTTTGTCGCCGAGCTTCAAGTAAGTCAGACCGAGTTGATAGTGACCCGCTATAGAATCCGATTTGGCCGCAACCGCTTGTTTGAACGACTCAAGCGCTTCTTGGTTACGATCCTGTCGAAGATATGTCTCTCCCAGAAGCAGGTTGAGCATTTCCGCATATCCCGGCGCCGGCCCCAATTCCAGACCACGTCTTGCGGTATCGATAGATTCATCGAAACGTCCGGTCGATTGATAGAGAGTAGCGAGCCCAATGAATGCCTCTACGTGACGAGGGTCGAGCGCAAGCGCCTGATTGAATTCCGCGAGGGACTCATCGTACTGACTGTCGGACCTGAGTAGATCCGCCAACTCGTAATGGAGTTGCGCCGAATTGGGCTTGGCGGCCAACTCGTTCCTGGCCGATTTGATTTCCCTCTTGTAATCCAGACTGAAATTGAATGTGATCGTGCCGATGACCCTCACCGGCACACCGGTGAGCATCGTTTGCGAAAACGTCCACTCCCTTGCAGCCCCGACCGCGGCGTCCTTCAACAACGGATGCCCTGAGATCGCGCGCGCCGCAAAGACCTTTCCTTCTTCGTCGATAGTCACTTCGACGACAACTGAGCCGCTCACGCGCGCGGCTTTCGCCAGTGGTGGATAATCCGGTTCGACTCGTTTGATTGCCGAGCCTTGAAGCACGCCGCCCGACTTGCGAATGATCTTGGGCGGCTCCGGTTTGTCCTGCGATTGGTGCTGCGCAAACGCGATCGGCATCGCACTGAAACCGATGGCGATTGAAGTGAACAGAACTCGAAGCGATCGTTTTGGATAACTCATTTCGACCTCCTTAAAGCGTTACTTCGCGGCAACCAGATAAGGCTTTATCTGAGGATATGTTTCATCGGTGGCGTTCGCGATCTGTTCGACGAGGTACTTCAATTCCTGGTTGTCCAGCAATCGCAGATGCGTGTCCATCCTCAGATACAACATCTCTTCAGATAAAGCCAGCTTGATTGAATCGAACTTGTGATTCAACTCGAGAACTTTTGTTAGGAGCGTCGGCTGAAGCCTCAGCTCTTTGCGTTCGGCGACTTTGACCATAACGAGCAGTATGTCATCGGCCAGCGCGAGCCTGATGCCGAACTCTTTCAGGTTCTTGCCGGTGCCCGGTATTTCCCACACTCCGTCGCTCACTTTTGTGTAGGTGTAACCGGATTTCTCCAGAAGCGCTACTACGCCGGGCGCGCCTTTGCTCTTGTCCTGAGCGTGAGCCGGAATGACTGTCGTCATGAAAAGAAGAAGAATTGCGAATACCGTGAGCTTGATCTTTAGCAATCGGTCCTCCTGATCGAATGTACTTCATAACACGGGGGTCAGCTAACGAAACCGAATCATACCACAGCGTTGATGAACCGAACATTTGATTACCAGATTCCCGTTTACCAGTGCAGCACGACTTTGCCGGCGGCCTTTCGTGATGCCAGGAATTCCATCGCTTCCGCGATTTGTTCCATATGAAAACGGCCGCCGATCACCGGTTTCAAGGCGCCTGTCTCGTAGATACTCATCAGCTCGTTCCACCCCTGCTCGATCTTCGCCGGATTGTTTTGCCGATACGCTCCCCAGTGCAGCCCGACCACGCTGTAGTTTTTCACCAGGACGTGATTCGCAACGTAGTTCGAGAACTTCCCGCTGGTGAAACCAACCACAACCAGTCTTCCTTCGAACGCGATGCACTTGGTGCTGCGCTCGCCGATCTCGCCGCCAACCGGATCGTAGATTACATCGGCACCGCGCCCGTTTGTTTCGCGCTTTACTATATCGACGAAGTCTTCGGTTTGATAATTCAACGCGATATCCGCGCCGTGTTCGCGAACAAGCTCGAGCTTTTCGTCTGAGCCGACAGTGCCGATGATCCTGCCGGCTCCAAACGCGCGAGCGATCTGAACAGCCGCCAGGCCGACGCCTCCAGCCGCCGAGTGAATCAACACGGTTTCGCCTTTCTGCATCGCGCCTCGATACGCAATCCCGAAGTAAGCCGTTTGATAAACGAGCGGGAACGCGGCTGCTTCTTCATCGCTCATCGAATCAGGCTTCGGGTGCGCGTACGCTTCGTCGGCGACGGCGTACTCGGCGCATCCGCCGACGGGGATCTGGGCTATCACTCTCTGCCCTTCGGCAAACCGGGTGACACCGGAGCCGATCTTTTCAACGGTGCCCGCGATTTCAAACCCGGGCGAGAACGGCAGCGCGGGTTTGAATTGATACTTGCCGGTGATGATCAGGAGGTCGGGGAAATTGAGACCCGTTGCGTGAACGCGCACAAGTATTTGATGCTCGCCGGGTTCCGGTATATCGATGTCATCGACGACGAGTTCCCTCGGGGTGCACCACTGATGCGCGCGGATGGCTTTCATTTGTCGCCTCCTTTTCTCGACCTGCAAGCGGCTCATCATAGTATCGAGGGGGTCATAAGCGGTCAAACCAGCATTGGAACCTTGGCGGTGGGTTTGCTAATCTCTTTCCGGACGCGGCACTACGCCGGCAATTGTGAGAATGCCAGATATCCCCGTTTCGCGATGGTGTAACCAAGCGCATCGTACAAAGCTCACCGAGAAATTTTGAACAAAACGCGTTTCAAACTATCCCCGCGGATTGCGCGCTACGGAGGCGCGGTTGTTAGCGTACTATTGGCAACCGTCCTTCGGTTCTTGCTCGATCCCTTGGTTAAGACAAATCTCCCGTTCACCACTTACTTTGTAGCCGTGATCATCACTGCGATTTATTTCGGGTTGGGCCCCGCCCTTGTCAGTATGACGCTTGGCGCCGTTTGTGGCGCCTTCTTCTTCGTCGACCCGAGACATTCGTTCGGCCTATCAAGCGGTCCGGACGTCTTGCGGTTGATCTCTTTCTGCGCTCTCACCGGAGGTCTCTCCGCGTTGGTCCACGCGATCCAGAGCGCGCGGCGCCGAGCCGAAGAAGCTGAGCGAGCGATCAAGCGCAGCGAACAGGACCTGTCCGAGTTTTTCGAAACCGCAGCCGTGGGGTTCGAGTGGATTGGCGCCGATCGGCGGATACTTCGGGTGAACCCCGCGCAGCTCGCGCTGCTCGGGTACACACGAGAAGAATACCTGGGACGAGACGCGGGTGCGTTCCACGCTGATCCCGACGTTGCGGCCGAAGTGTGGCGGCGTTGTCTTGCGGGCGACGCGCTCCATGAATTAGAGGTACGGCTTCTGGCGAAGGATGAATCGATCAGGCACGTCCTTCTTTCATCGAACGCGAAGGTGGATGACGAAGGAAGGCTCGTTTATGTGAGGTGCTCTTCGCGTGACATCACCGGACGCAAGCTGGCGGAGCAGGCCCTGCGCGAGAGCGAAAAGCGATTCCGGACCATGGCCGATACGACGCCGGTGATGCTGTGGCTTGCGGGCGTCGACGGTGTGCGCAACTTTTTCAATCGGACGTGGCTCGACTTCACCGGGCGCACCCAGGAGCAGGAGAGCGGCTACGGCTGGGCGGACAATATTCACCCCGATGATCTTCGCAGATGCCTGGATACTTATGTGTCCTCGGTCGAATCGCGGTCCGCATTCGGCATCGAGTACCGCTTGAAGCGCAGCGATGGAGTTTATCGCTGGGTTTTAGACAACGGCGAGCCTCGTTACACCAAAGGTGAGTTTATTGGGCTGGCCGGCTCGTGCGTCGACATCAGCGATCGAAAGAAAGTCGAGGAAGCCTCTTACTTTCTGGCGTCGATAGTCGAATCAACCGAGGACGGAATTATCGGCAAGACACTGGAAGGCACAATCGTCAGTTGGAACGCTTCGGCGGAGCGGATCTACGGTTATACCGCGGATGAGATGAAGGGTAAAAACGTCGCCTTGCTTGCGCCATCAGACCGGCGAGATGAGCTATCGCAGATTTTTGAAACCTTGTCTCGAGGCGAGCCGGTCACTCACCTCGAAACGGTGCGCCGGAGAAAAGACGGACAATTGATAGATGTCGCGCTAACCATTTCTCCGATCCGTGATGAGACCGGACACATAACCGGCGCCTCGACCATCGTGCGAGACATCACCGACCGGAAACGTGTCGCTCAGGAAAGAATGATGCTCGCGGCGGAGATCGAATCTCAGCGCCGGCGGCTTGATAACGTGGTGGCCAATGTTCCAGGCGTCGTGTGGGAGGCGTGGGGACAGCCGGATGAAGCAACGCAGAAGATTGATTTTGTCAGCGACTACGTCGAAAAACTGCTGGGTTACAGCGTGGAGGAATGGTTGTCGACGCCAAACTTCTGGCTGACGATCGTTCACCCGGATGACCGGCATCGCGCAGCCGAAGAAGCCGCCGCAATCTTTGGCGGACGCAAGGGTGGCGCAAGCCGCTTCAGGTGGCTGGCAAAAGACGGCCGCGTGCTGTGGGTCGAAGCCCAATCGGTTGTAATCTGCGACGATGGTGAAAATCCGTTGGGCATGCGGGGCGTCACCATGGACATCACCGAACGCAAGCGCACCGAGGACGCTCAACAATTCCTCGCCGAAGCGAGCGGATTGCTTGCCAGTTCACTCGGCTATCAGACAACACTCGAAAGCGTCGCGAGACTTACCGTTCCAAAACTCGCTGATTGGTGCACCGTTCACATAGTCGAAAAGGATGGAAAGCCGCGGCAGCTTGCGATTGCACATTCCGATCCGGCGAAACTGGAGGCCGCCAAAGTGTGGCAGCGCCAGTTTCCGCTGGAGATCGACGCGCCGATCGGAGTGCCCAACGTGCTGCGCACCGGCCGGGCCGAGTTCTATCCGCAAATCGATCCCGAGCGGCTGACCCTTGCGGCTCGAAACGAGGAGTTCGCTGAAATACTCAGAGCGGAAGGTCTCAGATCCTGCATGATCGTTCCGCTCGTCGCTCGCAACCGGACTCTCGGAACAATCACACTAGTGACCGCCGAATCCGGCAGATATTACGATCACCAGGATCTCGTGCTTGCTGAGGACCTGGCGCATCGCATGGCGCTTGCGGTCGATAACGCGCGGCTCTACCGCGAAGCTCAGACCGCAGTCACCGCGCGTGAAGACGCGCTGCAGCTTCGCGATGATTTGCTGCAACGCGAGCACGCCGCCCGCGAAGAAGCGGAGATGGCCAATCGCTCAAAAGACGAATTCCTTGCCACCGTGTCGCACGAGCTTCGCACTCCATTGAATGCCATTCTCGGATGGGCGCATATGCTTCGTGCCAGCACGCTTGATTCAACAACCCAAACGCGAGCGCTTGAAACGATCGAGCGAAACGCCAGATCACAAGCGCAACTGATCGAGGACATCCTCGATGTGTCGCGAATCGTGACCGGTAAATTGCGGCTCGATGTCCGTCCGGTCGAAGTCGCGTCGGTAGTTGAAGGCGCAATCGACGCCATGCGCCCCGCGGCCGACGCCAAAGGAATACAGATCGAAGCCATTCTGGATCCGCTCGCGGGTCCCGTGTCCGGCGATCCGAATCGTCTGCAGCAGGTCGTTTGGAATCTGGTATCAAACGCTGTCAAGTTCACCAGACGCGAAGGGCGCGTTCAGGTCAGATTGGAACGTGTTGATTCTCACATCGAAATTATTGTCAGCGATACGGGACAGGGCATCAGCTCAGAATTTCTGCCGTACGTGTTCGACCGGTTCAGACAAGCCGATGCCACCAGCACACGCAGATACGGAGGACTTGGTCTTGGTTTGGCAATCGTGCGGCACCTGGTCG
>Ga0070703_10000049_pt1 | contig 58073 bp, 50 predicted proteins | sample KBSK5251metaG_FD_65453 | JGI IMG/M metagenome (GOLD analysis project Ga0070703, IMG submission 65453) | Corn, switchgrass and miscanthus rhizosphere microbial communities from Kellogg Biological Station, Michigan, USA - KBS K5-25-1 metaG | ecosystem: Host-associated > Plants > Roots >... | reverse complement strand
ACATTGCGCTCCTCCGGAGCTGATGAAACTTAATCAGCCCAGGTATCTATAAACATTTCATCCCTACGGGATTTGTGTGGCCGCAAAACTTTGTTGGAAAAACAAGACTCTCCAGACTTGTTACACAGAAGAAGAGGAAGAACAGTTCAATGCGACTGGACAGATCTCAAATCACTTGTGCCATGAATTCTATCTGTGTCATCTGCGTAATCTGTGGATGAGATTGCCTTACCCTTAAGAAGAAAATGCCGCGATCGGCTCGCGGCATTTTGAGTTTGGTTTGATTATCGATCAGCTCATTCAGGGCCGGCCAAAGATTGTGCCGAGAATGCTGCCACTGCGATTTCCCGTGTTGCCGTAGCCGCCGTTTCCATAACCGGCGTACTGTTGATAGCCCTGGGCATAGCCTTGCTCGAAGCCGCTGCGAAACGCCTGCGAAGAAGCGTCCCTCCAGTAGTGTGATCTCTGCGGGCTGTAGCTCTGGCGACGCTGCGCGTCACTGGCGCCGGTGCTGAGACCGTACTGGTAACCCTGGTTTGCCTGGACCTGGCTGCCGTTGCCATAGCCACCGTAGTTGCCGTAGCTACCATTGTTTCCATAGGTGCCGTAGTTGCCGTAGCCACCGTTATTTCCATACACGCGGTTATCACGACGGGCGCGTTCAAGGCGTTCGCGCTCGGCCCGCTCTCGCTGCCAATCACGGTTCTGGCTCTGGTTGTTGGACCATCGATCGTCGCGATCGCGCCGGCGCTCCGAGCGTCGATCGTCACGGTCACGTCGATACTGTGCCTGCGCGGTCGTCCCGGCCGCGGCAGATATTCCTAATATGAATGCGAGCGTTAAGATAGCGCCGCCAATCTTTGTGCTTAAATTTTTCATCTGGTGTTCCTTCTCCCTTTCAAGTAAAGGGAGGGCAATAGCTGTTCCCTCGAATTATCGGGATGATGAAAGTTGATTTGAAGGAGTTACGGGTGAAGTAGCGAGGACGTCTTTCCCGTTTGGTATAGAGATCGCCGTGGAGTAGACGTTTCGAGGGGGAATTCGAGGGGAAGTTTCTGTTCCCGTCTCCAGAGACTCACCCAACTCTCTCCCAGGGATTTTCAACTGCGTAGCAGCGGCAGAGTTAAGCCCAAGATGAGGCTTTGCGAGCCTTGGGTAATGGTTCGTGGATTCGGCGAGCCGCGGAGCGGCGACAGAGAGTTCGTGAAACAGGGTCCCGCTTATTACCCGTGATCGCTGTCGCCCCTTCAGGGCTCGATTACCTTAGGTGTTTGACCCAAGGCTCGCAAAGCCTCGCCTTGGGCTTAACTCTGACCGTCCCGATGAATCGGGACTCGTTAAGGGTTCACGTCTGGAATCAACCAGCTCCGATTAGATCGGTACGACGGTACCGGTGACTCAAGTATGTGAACCCTCTCCCAAGGGGGAGAGGGCTCTACCTGCTCTCACTTACGGCTTCTTACCTTTGCCTTTGCCGCCACCTTGACCCTGTCCCTTACCTTGGTCGCCGGGTTGCGCTGCGGGTGGTTTCTGTTTGCGTTCCTTGGGCGGGGCCGCGGTTTGCGGCTTCGCTTCAGACCTGGCCGGCTTGCCTACTCGCTCTCCCTGCGGTTGCGGCTGAGCTTTTCGCTGGGCTCTGTCCTCAACGTGCGTCTGGGTGCGAGCCGCCTTCTCCTGATCGCGCGTATCTTTTCTTTGCTGCTGCTCAAGCTTACGGGCGTCCTTATTGTCTTTAAAGACTTCGCCGTTCACGCGGCCCGTATCCTGTTTGCGCCCGGTATCGGCCTGGCGCTCGTCCCTTACTTTGAACTTTTGATTTTTGGCCGTGTCGGACACACGTTCTATGCGCATCGACTTGCCTCGGTCCTGATGAAAGCGCGAGTCTCTGACATCGTTACCGACAAAAACGCGCGTATCGTAAAGTTTTTTGGCGATGCCCGGCGGCAGATCGATTTTGCCGCGTCCCCAGGCCGAGTGAACCACTGCGTTTCGCAGCGGAGTCAGGGTCAAAGGATCGAGCGTTGACCTCATCGATGCCAACCGCTGCTGATCAATTCTCTGGAGCCTGTTCCGATCGATCGGGCGGCCCCAGGCATCCACCGGCACCACGGTCACTGCGCCGGGTACGCCGAAATTAACAAGCTGGGTAGGCACCACATTGTTTCGCGTCAGATAACGCGGCTGCCAGTTCTCGTCATAATAGCGCGGCGCATAAGCGTCGCCCGGACCAAGCGGCACCCAGCCGATTTGGTTGTTATCACCGGAAACGAAAGCGACGAGGGCCGGCGCATACGACGGCGTGGTGTTCACTGCCTCAGGAATCCAGTACCACTGGTTATTTACGTTGGCCCAGCGACCATAGTGATAGGGCGCATAGCCCCAGGGCTCACTGGAAACCCAGGTCGGCCCATAGGTATTAGCGGTGGTCCACTGACCCTGCTGATAAGGGACCCAGCCGGCATCTACTCGCGGCCGCCATCCGTAGCCATAGCTGCCAACGTTCTGCCAGTCGCCGTAATAATCCAGATCGTTGAGACCCGGAATGTTTGAACTCGCATACTTGTAGCTGACGTTGCGCTGGTAAGGATCGTAGTAGTTGGGGTCATTAAGATAAGTATCGTAATTACTGTAACGACCGTCGTAAGAATTCGGATATTGATAGCGGTAATAATCATCCACCTGATATCCGGCGTCCTGTCGATTCAATTTCGAGAGGGCCAACTCAGCCGCCGTCTGGCCCAGCAGCGTAAGCATCTCGCCTTTATTAATTTCCCCTGAACCGGACTGGCCAACTACCCGAGCCAGTCCGCTCAGCACTGAGACGAGTACGCCGCCATTCTGATCGAAGCCGACGTTGTAAAGCCCCGGCTGTGCAAAATCTATCGCGCCGTTGGGCGTGGCTACTTCAAACAATTCATTTGGCTGTAAGTATCCGACGTCGAACATGGCCGAGCCGTCGCGGAGCGCGAGCTGTGTGCGGCGGTCGCCGAGCGACACTATGTCGAGCGAAGTGTTTGGATCGAGCCGCGCAAAATTGCGTCCGCTAAAAGCGAGCGAAGCGCGCGACTTGTCCCGTGTGTAGATCCGATCTCCTTCTGAGAAAGGTTGATTCATCGTCGCCGCGGTCCACTGGGCCTTGTCATCCGTATTGGCGCGGTCATCACAGTAGGCGACCTCGCCGTCTACGCGCTGTATGCGCGCCGCGTAAGGCAGCGCCTCAGCCTCAGCAGTCTGTTCGTATTTTGTGTAGAACCACACGCCGAGGCCGGCGATCATTGCAACCACCACTGCGATTATCGTCGCGTGCGGCCATAATTTTATCCTGTTCATAAAAACTCTCCTTCTGCGAAATCCAATTGATCTTTTCGGTTAATCCTCTGATTTGCTCACGCTTTCAGCGAAAGGGGGCGGGTGCCACGTAGGAAGGCATTCTGACGGAGCTAACGGAGCGAGGAGCTAAAGACTTATACCTGATTGGCTCGCGAACCGTCTGTGGGTTAGCACACATAGCAGCCTCGCTGCTCATCACCCCTTCGGACTTAACTGTGTCGATTCAATACTCAGAATTCCTTCTCAGCAGGATTGCGGCAAGGAGCATGCCTGCGCCCGGATTGAAACGAGGCAAGACGGAAGGAGAAAACTACTCAGGCCGTTATGCTAGTAAGATGGCGGGTCGCCATGACTTAGACACACTCTTACAAGGAGATTACTAAGGATCACGAACAGAGCGAGCGCTCTCGTCCTGTGGTTCACTATCCTTTATGAGATAGCGAATCGCCGGACTGAAGTAGCGATCGATTACGAGAGGCCGGTGAGATTCCCGGAACCTGCGGGCCCGAGCAGTCGCGCAACCAAGAGGTGCATGCGGACAAAATCCACAGGTTTGGTCAAATAACCCGAAACTCCGACATCATAAGCTGCGCGTTGAAATCCTTCAGTCCCATGCGCGGTAACCGCGATCACGGGGACATTTCGCAGTGCTTCTATTTCTCGGATGCGGCGGGTGGCGCCCAGGCCATCCAACCGCGGCATGCTGATGTCCATCAGGATCAGGTTAGGCAAAGTGCTGCAGGCGACCGTGATCGCCTCTTCGCCGTTAGTCGCAGTCACCACTCGATAACCTTGCTGCTGCAGATCCAAACTGAGCATCGCCACGTTATCCGCGGCGTCGTCCACGACCAGGATCAAAAACTTGTTCACGGGTTCTGGTTCATCGCGCAGCGGGGAGCCGGCTGTATCTTCAGTTTGCGACTCGAGGCGGGGCAGCTCAGTGGTGACTCGCGGATCTTTATCCATAGCTCAAAATTATAAGACACGAGACCATGGAGGTCTCATCCCTCGCGCTCATTCCCTGCCGGGCGGCGCAATTGGCGCAGTCTCTCTAAAGCTCTTCCCAGCGACCGTTTGCTCTTCAGCATGCCAGCCCAGAGGTCCCCGACATCTTTGATGCGCGCGGGCATTGTGCGCAAAGCAAAAGTGCGTGGTCCAACCTCGCCACGCTCGATCTCTTCCCAGGTGCATGGCGCGGAAACCGGCGCGCCGGGTTTGGCGCGTACGGTGTAGGCGGCCGCAAACGTCGCGCTGTAGCCGTTGCGGCCGGTGTCGACCAGAATGCGGCCACCGCGATCGGCTTTGCTGAACTCCTGAGTCAGATGTTTTGGATCGAGACTGACAAGAAGTCTTCCGACCGCATGAGAAAAACGCGCCACCACGCCGAAGTCTGCTTTGCCGTCGAGTGGAACCGCGATGTGAAAGCCTTTCGAGCCTGTAGTCTTTACCCAACTTTTCAGGCCCAACTCAAGCAGCAGATCGCGAAGTCTCAGCGCCGCCGCGCGCAAGACGTCGGGTTCTTTGTCATTAGCCGGATCAAGATCGAAAACACAAATGTCCGGGTAGAAGAGCCGCGGAGCGCGCGATGGCCAGACGTGGATCGTGATGCTGTTCTGGTTAGCAAGCCAAAGCAGTGAGCGCGTGTCATTGGCGAGGGGATGATGCACGGTCCCGTCTTTCTTCGGGACTTCGACGCGTTTCAGCCAGGCGGGGAAACCTTTGGAAACGTCCTTCTGAAAAAAACCTGGCGCGTTAATGCCTCGGTGATAACGCTCCATGGTGATTGGGCGTCGACGCAGGTGCGGAATCATCACCGGCGCGATGGCTTCGTAATAGGCGGCCAATTCGCCCTTGGTGATTTTGTCTTGCGGGAAGAGCAGCTTTTCCGGATGCGTGATCAAGGTCTTATCCATTGCCAATACTTATCCACAGATTACACAGATTACACAGATTACAAAGAAGAAGAAGTAGGAATGCAGCTAGATAGATCTCAAATCTCTTTCTGTTGCATGAATTCTCATCTGTGTAATCTGTGTAATCTGTGGATGACTATTACTCGCGCACAACTTCGCGCGGATCTTTATCAGTCCGCACGCCGAGCAAACGCGGATGGCGCAACTTTCCGTGAACGGTCCATTGAATGAAGCCGACCTGTACAACTATCTCCGGCTTGACCCAGTGCGCACGCAAGCGCGGCAAACCCTTCGATTTCGTGAATGGTGCTTTCTCAAGTTCGATTTTGTCGAGTTGCGCTCGCAGTTCAGTTAGCAGCTTCGTGTCAAAGCCGGTTCCGATCTTGCCGGCGAAAACAAAATCATCGCCTTCGTAGTAGCCGACCAGGAGCGCGCCGAGACCGACTCGCTTGCCTTGCGGATCAGTGAAGCCTCCGACGACGAACTCCTGGGCCAGTTCGCATTTCATCTTCAACCAGTGCGGCGAGCGGCGCGATTCATAAATTGAGCCGCGGCGCTTGGCGATCACGCCTTCCCAACCTTCTCTTTGCGCGCGTTCCCACGGCGCTTCGTCTGCGAGGCTCTCAACGCGCTGCATCGGAGGTGAAAGCGGTAGCTGGCTGAGCAACGCCTGGCGCTCTTCGATTGGCGACGTCCTGAGGTCGCGGCCGTCGATCCACATGATGTCGAACACGTCGTAATTGAGCGGGCCGTGCCAGGTGATTTCACCGTCGAGGATCAATTCCTTGTGCGGCAGCTTCGCGATTGCCCGGGAAAGCGTAGGAATGTTTTGCGGCAGATGATTGCGTGAGTAGAGCCTCACATCCGAACCGTTTTTGAATGCGAGCAGGCGGATGCCGTCGAACTTTCGTTCGAAGATCCATTCGGGTCCGGTGAAACGCTCTTGCGTGAGCGTGGCGGCCATTGGTTGGATCCATTCGGGGAACTCTGCCATGGGAATATTATTAGACAGGATTTACAGGATGAACAGGATGGGGAAAGCATTTACCACAGAGGATACAGAGGAACACAAAGACATTGAGGCACGTCAAGGTTGCGAAACGCGTTAGCTCCGGAGGAGCCAAATGTTTATGGCTGCCTGGACCGCGAACTAGTCCAAGCTCCGTCACGAGCGAAACAAGATCCAGGCACATTGCGCTCCTTCAGAGCTATGCAAGAGTAACAGTCAGGCGCCTATAAACATTTCATCCCTACAGGATGAAGGCCTATAGGCATTTTAAAGATTTGAGGATGTCACAGTTTGTGATATCCGTAATAAGAAACAAATTCAAAGTGAAAGGTTGGACTATGACTAACCGGGATTCGTCACATCATAGAAAATCGTCTCCAGCTTTAATTTTTCAGGAAAAAATGAGTGGACGTCAGCGCTCTCATTAATAGGGCGTTGAACCAGTTGCGTAACGCGTGCCGACCTCGATGCCGCATCGGGTTGCGAGCAGTAACCGTGGTCGGAGCGCAGCGAAAACCAGCTGCGGAGCAGCGTAGAGAGTTAAGCCCAAGGTGAGGCTTTGCGAGCCTTGGGAACCCTAGCACCCGTAAACGAATGAGCCGCGAAGCGGCGACAGAAATACTTCAATAAAAGAAATCCTCTGTCTGCATTCATCACTCTGTATTCACTAAGCAGCCCAACTTCGTTCGAATTGCGGGATACGATCTGCTCGCATAGATCTCTGTCGCCGCTTCGCGGCTCACTGGTGAAGGGTGTGTGAGACCCAAGGCTCGCAAAGCCTCGCCTTGGGCTTAACTCTGGCCGCCGCTTCGCGGCTCAGATCCTTCGACATGGGCATCCCGAGGCAGCCGCGCTGCGGCTAAATTCAACCTGTTGTCGCTCGTATCGGATCGGTGGTATAAGCCTCTCCAGGTCAGGCGTCAGGAGACTCGACATGAAAAAACGGACCGCGACATTGGTAGCTTTGTCGTTGCTGCTGCTTTGGGCCGGCGCCCGGATGCGTTCGACGGCAGGTGGCACGGGCGTCCCGCCCGTGAATCACGCGCAAGATGCGCGCACCACACTCATGCTGCACCACCCTAATCCCGGAAACATCGCTGATGGCATGTACACGATCGTGGGAGAAGCCAGTAAGCGTTGTCTGGAAGTGCCCAACAACTCTTGCACGTCGGCGGTGCCGTTACAGACCTTTGATTGTGATCGGACGGATGCGAGTAACAACCAGAAGTTCAATGTCGTTGGTGATGGCGCCGGTAATTACACCATCTCTCCGGTGCACAGCGATTTGTGTCTCGAGGTCGCCGCCGAAAAATATCGCGACCGCATTCCGATTATTCAGGCTGAGTGTGTTCCCGGTAAGGCGAGCCAGAAGTGGTCCATGTCCCAGTTCGGCCTCAATCTGGAAATTCGCGACGTGCAGAACAATCAGTGCCTGGACGTTGAACGCAAAGCCACGGCGAACTATTCTCCCGTCAACCTGCAGGCCTGCAACAACGGCACAAACCAGCGCTGGCGACTGAACAAAGCGACGATTAACCTCGAGACAGGAATGATCTGCCGAGCTTCGCCCGCTCATCCGGAACGTGAATGTACAGGCTTAAATGATCAGCAGAAATCTGTGCACCTGGGTAAGACTCTGACCAAAGTGCGATGCGAAGATGTCTGCAAGGTGAACCGAATGGTTACTTGCCAGTGGGGCAAGTAGGATGTACCGCAGGCTGTTTGGCCTGCGGATCCTTTGGCGTTAAGAACCAGCGTCGCCGCAGACTAGACAGTCTGCGGTACGTTCCACGGTTGAAACTATTTTCCAAGATAGTTATTGTCGTACCACATAACCCCTAATTTAAGACTGAGCATTATTAAGTCCGGACATTTTTTATGAAAGGATTTCGGCATGATTCACAAGTCGCTATGGCTATCAATGATTCTCGTGATTTTGTTTCTGCTTCCGGCGGTGGTCGCCGCCCAAACTCAACAATCCTGTTTCACCGCTGAAGCGCGGGCGCAGGCCGAGCGTTCGGCGAAGGTCTGGCGCGCGCCCGATCCCGGTTACAGTCCGGTGCTTGGGTTCAATCCCAGCACAGGACCGCGAAAAGGTTCACCGCCGGTTGATGACAACGGGGTCGCGAAGCCGATTAACTGCGTCGCGAACAAGGACCTGACGCCGGGCTCCGGCACGACCCCGAAGTTTCATTGCTCGGTCCCGGGAAATGTCGACGAAGACGGCGAGCTGATTCGTTACAAGGTAAAGCCACACTTCAAGGGTCAATCAAAAGACAAACGAAACGGCGAGATTTATGGCGAGTTCCTCTCGTCGCGTTTTTCGAAAGCCCTCGGCTTTTTCGCTGACGATGAGTGGGTAGCTGACGTAACTTGCCCTGATTGTGAAAAGAGTCTGACCAGCAATTTCCAGGGCGCCAGCTGGACGCCTTTCCAACCCGCTGCCGGAATCGAAATGTCTCTGGGCAAAGGCATCGACGTGAAGTGTAACAACAAGGACTCAGCTCCGTTGGCGGGAACTCTTCAGGCTTTGCTTTCGAGTGGCGGGCAACGCGCAGAGATCGACGCCTTCAAACTCTGGCTCGCCTTTATCGATCACGGAGACACCAAGACCGACAATCATAAATTTACCTGCCTCAAATCCACGAAGAACGCGGACGGCACGCGGACTTGCGAACCCGGCGAGGCGGTGTTTTATGTAAGCGACATGGGTTCGACCTTTGGCTATGCAACTTCCAGCGAAAAGAAAGCAACGCTGGCGGAATGGAAAGGCAAGGATCCGATCAAAGTGAGCGGCGGCCGCTGCACTTCCACCGCGAAAAGTATTGGCGACGCCAATGTCAGCGAGGAAGGCCGGCAGCTTCTGGCCAAAGGACTTCAGGGATTGCTTGACGCGGAGCAGCGTGACCAGACAATCACGCGTGTCTTTCGAGCTTCGCGCAACGCTGAACGCGATCAACCGGCCGAAGCATGGACCGCAGAATTCGTGCGCAAGGCGAACACAATCATCAACGCGCATTGCGGGAAATAGCTCAAGTAGTGGCACAGACTTCAGTCTGTGCCACGATCGAAATAGAGACGGGTACGCACGCGTCTCGCGTACTCCGACGATGGCACGCCGGAGGCGTGCGTACCAGGCGATGACCCCTACCAGGAAAAAACCGGCCGCGAAAGAAAAGCCGTCACCAAAAAAATCAAAACCCAAACACTTTCTGGCCTGGTCAGTTTTCAACCAGGACCTGATGCAACTGGAATTCTTTCGCCGCATCCTCGAGGAAGCAAACAACAAGAGTGTCCCTTTGCTGGAGCGGCTCAAGTTTCTTTCGATCTTTGCCACCAACCTCGACGAGTTCTTCATGGTCCGCGTCTCCGGTATCAAAGAGATGATGGGGATTGAGGACATCATGCCTATGCCCGGTGAGTTGTCACCGGTGGAGCAGCTGAAGGAAATCCGGAAACGCGTTCTGCCGCTGGTGGAAATGCAGGGACGACGTTTGAGTGATGAGGTAATCCCGGGTCTGAAACGTGAAGGCATCGAGATTCTTCCGTACTCATCACTTGCGAAACGCGAAAAGCAGGAGCTGGCAAAGTATTTCACCAAAAACATCTTTCTGGTGCTGACGCCGCAGTCGGTCGATCCGGCCCACCCGTTCCCATACATGTCAAACCTGAGTCTGAATATCGGTCTCACGGTCGAGCGCGGTAAGGATGAGGTCAGGTTTGTGCGCATCAAGGTGCCGCCGGTGATTCCGCGACTGCTGCCTTTGGGCAAGGACGGTTCGAAGTTCGTTCTGGTCGAAGAGGTGATCGCCGCGAACGTTCATTCGTTATTCTCCAGCATGAAGGCGAGCGAAGGATATTTGTTTCGCGTGACCCGCGATGCAGATGTCGAGATTCGCGACGACAAGGCGGCGGACCTTTTGGCGCTGATCAAAGAATCTTTGCGTGAACGCCGGTTTGGCCTGCCTGTCCGTCTGGAAGTGGCGGCCAACATGCCCGGCGAGATGGTTGATTATTTGGCTCAGTCATTGGAGATCGACGCGAATGATGTCTATACGATCGATGGAATCCTGAATGTGCCGGATCTGATGGGGCTTTACGGTCTCGATCGTCCCGAACTAAAAGATAAGCCGTTGCAGGCCACGGTGCCGTCGATGTTGCGCCGGAAGGAGACGCTTTTTGAATCGATCAAGCAGCAGGATCATCTGCTTCATCATCCTTACACTTCGTTTGCGACCGTCACTGATTTCATTTCGCAGGCGGCGCACGATCCAAAGGTCTTAGCGATCAAAATCTGCCTCTATCGAACGGGGCAAAATTCTCCGATTCCGAAAGCGCTAATCGAAGCCAGCGAGCGTGGCAAACAAGTCACGGCCGTGGTCGAAATCAAGGCGCGTTTTGATGAAGCCAACAACATCGAATGGGCGAACCGCCTGGCTGAGTCCGGCATTCATGTGGTCTATGGGCACGTCGGCTTGAAGACCCACGGCAAGTTGGCCCTGGTGGTGCGACGCGAAGATCACGGACTGCAGACCTACGTTCACATCGCCACCGGCAACTACAATCCGGCGACGTCAAAGCTTTACACCGACCTTGGGTTGCTGACGACTGATCCGGATATCGGCGATGACGCGACCGACATTTTCAATTATCTGACCGGTTTCTCGATGCAGAAAGAGTTCACGCGGCTGATGGTGGCGCCGTTGAATCTGCGCGAGCGCATGGTTGCGCTGATCGAGCGCGAGACGGCCCACGCTAAAGCCGGCCGCGCCGCGCGCATTACGGCCAAGGTGAACCGGCTAACCGATTTGGAAATTATCGAGTCGCTTTATCGTGCTTCGCAGGCCGGCGTCGACATCGATCTAATAGTCAGAGGCGCATGTATGGTGCGGCCGGGCGTTCCCGGCTTGTCTCAGACAATCAAAGTGCGAAGCATCGTGGGACGCTTTCTCGAGCACAGTCGCATTTTTTATTTTGCTAATGGCGGCGAAGAGGAAGTCTATATCGGGTCAGCCGACTGGATGACGCGAAATCTCAGTCGTCGCGTCGAAGTCGTGGCGCCCGTGCTTGATCCGCGGTTGCGAAAGTTTTTGAAAGACACCGTGTTGTCTGCGTACTTGCGCGACAATGTTCAGGCCCGGATCCTGAATGCCGAAGGAACTTACGATATTCCGCAAGTCAGCGCGGGCGAAGAACTCTTCAACAGTCAGACTTTTTTTGAAGGAGATAATAGTTTTCCGGCAATGGAAAAGAACAGTTCGAAGAAGAGGAAACGACTATGGTCAAAAAAATAATTCTGGCGGTCCTGCTGCTGAGCTTTTCGACCACCGCGCTGGCGCAAAAAACAAAACAGAAGAAGCCGGCCCCGACCGGAGAGCGCGTGCTTTGGCGCGAACCGGCGGATATCGAGTCGCGTGATCTCTCTCTCGGTCCCGGCGGAGAGGAGATGAAGCCCGATCTTTCGCGCGTAACCTTCCTGAAAGATCAGGGCGGCGGTTACTCGATCAACTATCGCGTGCGCGACGGTTCAGGCAAGGTTTGGGTGGCGAAACTTCGATCAGAGGCGCAACCGGAAACCGCGGCGGTCCGGTTGATGTGGGCGCTCGGCTACATGACTGAAATCAACTATCTGGCGCCCTGCATCAAGATCGAAGGAGCGCCGTCAAGTGGTGTCAAGAAGTGCGAGAGCGGAGGATTTGCCAACGTCAAATTCGAAGCTCGGCCAGCTGACGTGGAGCGTCTGGAAAACTGGCAATGGGCCAATAATCCTTTCACCGGCACCAGGGAATTTCAAGGCATGATTGTGATGATGTCGCTGATGAATAACTGGGATCTCAAGGACGACAACAACCGGATTCTCTATGTGCCGAAGGGAGAAAGTGGTGGCCCCGAACTTCAATATATTCTCAGCGACCTCGGCGCAACGTTTGGGAAGACCGGTGGCGTTATCTCGCGCAGCCGCAACAAGCCTGAAGATTACGCCAAGGCCAAATTCATCGAAGGCGTCGAAGGCGGTCGCGTGAAATTCGCCTACGGCGGCAAGAACTCCGGACTTTTCAGTAACGTCACGGTCGACCAGGCGAAGTGGATTGGCAGCTGGTTGGCACGCTTGAGCGACAAGCAACTCAGCGACGCGTTTCGCGCGGCGAATTACACTTCGGATGAAGTGCAGGTTTTGACCAATGCGACGCGGGAGCGGATCAATCAGTTAACGAATCTTCAGTGAAGTTGCTTTGTCAAGAATGAGGCGTCTGGAAGATGATGTTCTCTGTGTTGCTCTGGCCCTCTGTGGTGAAACTTGCTGCGAAGGAGTCCGCCACAGAGACCGGAGGGGTCACAGAGTTCCACAAAGAAATGATTTCTGGCGCTTGAGATTTCCGAAAGGATCGATTCATGAACAGACTGACTGTCGGCCTCCTGGCCACTTTCGCGGCGCTCCTGTTGGGTAGCGGACTGCTCGCTTACGTCTTACGGGATCGCGCCGTGCCCGCGGGCACGAGTGTCCAACAAACCGAGAATCGAAGCGGGGCTCCGAACGGCACGGCCACACCGGCGCCGGCTGAGAATCGACCGCTGCTCTGGCAACTTTTCGGGTTTGATTCATCGGCGTCTTCGCCGACCAGCGTGGCCAGTTGGGAATCGACTGCTGCCAGGATTGCTCTGCGATTTTCGCTGGCTGCGTTTCTCGCGTCGTTGCTGGCTTTTCGTCCGCGGCGCGGCGTTTCGATGAGCCGTCGTAATCCTTATGTGGCGCAAACCCAAATCCTGATGGCGGTGGTGGCGGGCGCCATGATGATGGTCGTAGGCGACAGCGCAGCGCGGGCCTTCGGCATTTTTGCCGCAGCGTCGCTCGTGCGATTTCGCACCAACATCCGCGACCCCAAAGAAATCACCGTGCTCTTGATCTGTCTGGGTGTCGGGCTCGCGGCGGGTGTGGGACGCTGGGACATGGCCGTCATCCTCACGCTGTTCGTCCTGTTAGCGCTGGCGATTCTGGAGTACTTCGAACAGTCACAGGTCTTTCGCTCGATGGAAATCACAGTGAAAACGCGCAAAGTCGATCGAACCAATCAGGTGCTGCAACAGGTTTTTGGGAACAATAAGTTGGATACCGAGATGCGAGAGCTGGATCGCGAAGACGAAGATGACCCGATGGGAAAGATCGTCTACCTGGTCAACCTCAGTACGGGCTTGAGCACGAACCAACTTAGCGAACAGATATTCGCTACCGACGCTGAAAATGTTGACAGCATTGAGTGGGAGCAAAAAGAGAGCACGACTTACATTTATCGTTAGGCCGGACGCTTGTTTTAAATCCGCGGAGTGGGAGTCAGCATAAAGCCGAGCTGCGGAGCAGCGGTCAGAGTTAAGCCCAAGGCGAGGCTTTGCGAGCCTTGGGTCAACCACCTAAGGTAACGAGCCCCGAAGGGGCGACAGCGATCATTGGTAAAAGTTTACGCAGTCTCTGTCGCCGCTTCGCGGCTCGCCGAATCAACCGAACCCTTACCCAAGGCTCGCAAAGCCTCACCTTGGGCTTAACTCTGCCGCTGCTTCGCAGCTGATCTCCGCTGCGGCTGGCTCGTGTCTGCCTTTGCGCAAGAACGGAAAAAGGCCGCCCTGACTAAATCAGAGCGGCCTTCGCTATTAATTCCACTTTGAGCTTTTTCACTGCCTGGGCTGGTCTATAGAAGCTTTCTTGTTTGGATGGGTCTTCGCGTAATCCGCTACAAAATCTTTGAAGGCCTGGTGGCCAAAGCGTGTGTAGAAATCGTACTGCTTCATCTCTTTGTAAACTTCGTCAAAACCCCAGTCATAAAACTGAACCCGATAGACGGCGCCCATGGCGCCCGTGCGATGACGACCGCCGGCGCAGTGCACAAAAAACTTTCCGGTAGCCGGGTCATTGATCGTTTTCAGGAAAGCTTCCGTCGCTTCCTGACTAGGGTACTTCTTGCCCAGCATCGGAATGTTGACGTATTTCATCCCTAAAGATTCAACCAGCGGTCGTTCGTAACTTTCGGGATCTTCGCGCAGGTCGATGATGGTCTTGATCCCCAGGGCCGCCAGATCTTTGTAGTCTTTTTTGCCCGGCTGAGCGCCTCGATAAAACCGATCATCCATCTGTCCAAAGTTCTTGATTCTGACACTAGCCGTTTTTGTAGCGGGCGCGGCAGCCTCCTGGGCCTGCGCGCCGGCAGCAAAGATGAGCACGGCAACCAAACCGTATAAGCTGCGGAGATATTTCTTTCCAATCATCATTGGCCTCGCGGTAATCATTTCAGCAGGTAAATTAGAAGATGTTCCGGGACGTCAACGGCCGGCGCAAATGATAGCACTGTGGTAGCCGTCGCTCAAAGAAAAAGCAAAAAGTCGTTTGAAGGACGCGCCGGGAAGCAAATTTTTGCGCGTCATTTTGATCACCTTCTCGCTTTTCTCAAATTCCTGAGATATAAGAATTACTACAGGGGGGATTGAATGGCATCTCGCACAATTGTCGTCGGCGACATTCATGGCTGCTATGACGAGCTCATGAAATTGTTAAAAAAAGCTAAGTTCAAACAGTCGGATCGCGTAGTTTCGGTGGGTGATCTCGTCAGTAAAGGACCCAAAGTCCGTGAAGTACTCGAGCTCTTCATGACTGACAAGCGGTTTTCTACCGTCATAGGTAATCATGATCTGATCCTGCGCCGTTTCTGGAACGGCGAAAACGTTGAACTTAAATCCGGGCCCAAAGACACGCACAAAAAACTCAGGCGTAAGAAAGATAAATATCTGCAGTTCCTCAACGGGTTGCCATTCATCATCGACCTCGACACGCATTTGGTTGTGCATGCCGGACTGCGGCCGAACGTTGAACTACATTCACAGACTACCGGCGATCTGACGCGCATCCGAGTTTTAGGACCCGATCGCGAAAGCGAGGATGGCGTGCCCTGGTACCACGTTTACAACGGCGAAAAGACAGTGATCTTCGGACATTGGCCGGCGGCGGAACCGCGGCGTGGGCCCAAAGCAATCGGACTCGACACGGGATGCGTCTACGGTTATTCCCTGACGGCTTACATCATTGAAACCGACGAGTTCGTGAGCGTAGCGGCGAAGCGCGCTTACAACGAATCCTGAAATCTATCGCGGTTTTGAATCCAGTGCAGGGTCAGAAGCTCGACCGTAAGGAAGGGCATTTTGTGGGAAGCGCGGCGCCCCGACTGGAGCGCAAGCGTCCTCGCTTGCATTCATTGAATGTCGAAACTCGAGAGGCGCAAGCGAGACGCTTGCACTCCAGTCAGATCAATCGTCCTTACTCATTCAGAATATCTGTCAGAGCGAAAACGAAAAAGTTTGACCGTCGTGTCGGGTGGAATGCCGGCTTTGCGCGAAGCCATTTCGATCTGCGTTGATGCGCTATCTATGCCGGGCAGGTTCGGGAGCAAGAGCCCGCGACGCGCACCGCTTTCATCTTCCACGATGACTCCATAAAGTTTTGGATCGAGATCGTTGGCGCTGCAGAGCCCGGGCGCGGAAAGTACGTCGACGGAATATTTCAAGTTGGGCAATTCTTCCGCGCGCACCGGAGAGAATCTTGGGTCGTGCCTGGCGGCGCTGATCGCATTCAAAATGATTTCTTCGGCCAGACTGTCTTTCACCGGATCGATCGTACCGATGCAACCGCGCAACTCTCCATCGCGAGTCTTGATTGAGACGAAGCAACCGGCGCGAGCTGAAAACAACTCCGGCAAGTCTCCGGGCGCTTCAATGATTTTTCCGGTCGTAGTGAAATTCTCAACGGCGCGACGAGCGAGGGCCGGAATGCCAGGCTGTACTGCAGATTCCTCTGGTGCGGCCGGAACGTCAGTGCTTCCGGCGAGTTGTGCAACCAAATAGCCGACGCCAAATGGCGCCTCGTAACTGATCACTTCGCAATTCTCGGTTCCGCCCTGGGCAACGCCGATGGCTACCAGCATCGAGCGATAGCCGCACTCTCCGGCCATCCGGCGCATCTCCTGATCGATGTCGACGATGCGACTGGTCGAGCAACTGCGGATCGCTTCCAAAACTTCTTCATCGAAAAGGTGTGCATCAGGATTGTAACCGGCAGGTGCGTCGCGTCTCAGGCGATGACTCAAATCGCCGCTGGCGATGAAAGCGACGCGGCGACCGATCTTCTCGATCGCCTGGCGAACGCATTTTCCAAAGCGGACATGGTCTTCTTTCGAAAGAAAGCTGTATCCCAACGCGATGACGCGGCCCTGCCAACCGTTTCTTTGCAGAAAGTAAAGCGGGACAGCCGTGCCGTGATCCAGATCGCGTCCCTTGATTCTTAACACGACCAATTGATCTTCACTGGCGGCGCGGGCAATCTCGTTGAGCAGCTCCTCGTCGAGTTCGGCATGAATCGTTGCCGTGGGGGCGCGGAAATTTGCGAAGTCGCCGAAGAGTTGCGGTCCGTCATAGGCAATGAACGCCTCAGCTTCGAGCGGCGCATGCGGCGAAATTATCACAACCGTCTCTGCGCCGCTGGCAATCACGCGCTCAGTCAGTTCCGCCATGGCATCGATCGAGCTGCGAACTTCGGCGATCGCATCGCGGCCAACCTCCGGCACCATGATCGGCGGATGCGGAGCAATTCCGGTAAAGACTAATGAACTCGTGTGGGCCATACGACAGCCTCGGAGGAATCTCGGATTAGCCACAGATTAACGCAGATTGGCACAGATCAGAAGTAAACAGGCGAAGGGAATTAGCCGCGGATTTACGCTGATCGACGCGGATGAGATAAGAAATCAAGACAGACATCAACCACCGCTCGGACTGAGCGGCTTTGCCCTAAAGTTAGAAGCGGGCTGGGACGGTAGGCCAGGTTGGTGGTATGCGAGGATTTTTCGATAATGCCCCAAAGGGGCTAAGTCCTCCAGCCCAGGGCTGCCGCTTCGGCTAACCTTGGGGAAAGGTCTTTTGAGGCAATGCGAGGGCTGTGCTGATCATCAGTTTGTAATTCCAACGCTCTTTTTCGGCCTTGCTCTCCTCATTTGTTTTATCCGCGCAAATCCGCGGCTAATACCCTTTCTTGCCGATGGCTGCAAAGGCCAACTATCATGCTGCTCGCATGGATCGATTCGAGGTCTTGATCGTTGGTGCTGGTCCCGCGGGATCTTTTGCCGCGGAACGTCTCGCGCGCGCAGGCGTTCGCGTCGCGCTGTTCGACGGCCGTCCGCCGGGTGAGCCGAAGGCCTGCGGCGGCGGCGTCACTTCGAAAGCTTTGAAGGCCTGGCCGCATTTGCTTGACGCTGTAGGGCGGACGATTGATGAACTCGACATGTACTCGCCTTCGGGCAAACACCTTCATCTGAAACTGGAAGAGCCGTTCGCAGTGTATTCGCGAATTGCGTTCGATACTTTCCTGCGCGAACGTGCGCGGGAAGCTGGGGCAACGGTCTTTGCGGAGAAGGTTTCGGCGCGCGGGTTTAAGCGAATACTGTCGGAGACTTCGGGTGATCCCGTCGCTAACGCTGCGGGTACTGACACGGATGCTGGATGGATCGTGCAGACGCAAAGCGGCGCAGAGTTTCACACTAAATATTTGGTGGGCGCGGATGGTGCGAACAGCGCGATCGCCAGGAAGCTGGCCGGGCCTTTGCCGCCCGCCGAAATGGAAGTTGCTTTTGGCTATCGCGCGCCGCTGCCAAAGTCCGTTGAGGCGGCAACCGTGGTGGCGTTTCTGCCTAAGTGGGTTGGTTACGCCTGGGCCTTTCCGCGCATCGATCATGTCTCGTTCGGGATCGCCACCACGCAGGATGCGTTTGATCATGAGAAGCTGGATGCGCTGCTGTGGGATTTCATGGTGAGCTATTACGAGGTGGCGCAAGTTGGCAGCTCGAGTCCACGGATGCTTTTGTGGAAACGAAAGCACGACAATGCTGAAGTTACAAAGCTGCGCGGAACAGCTGAGCGCTACGCGGCGCGCATCCCGGGCTTAGCGCCGCGAACCTGGGACACGCGCAAAGCATGCGGAGCAGGATGGGCTTTGTTGGGCGATGCCGCCGGCTTTGCAGATCCCGTGACGGGCGAAGGAATTTATTATGCGATTCGTTCCGCAGAATTATTCGCCGAAACCTATCTCGCCGGCGAACCGCTGGCTTACGAACAAAGATGGCGGCGTGACTTTGGCGCAGAATTAAAGCGCGCGTCGCAGATGCGTCGTCGCTTCTACGGAAATTTCTGGGGCGCGCCCTTCACGGATCGCATGATTGAATTCGCTCGCGGCCATCGCGGCATACGAAAAGTGCTCGGTCAACTGGTCGCCGGCGATCAGGGCTACACCAATCTGAAAAAGAAGCTCGCGCGGAGCGCGTTGAAGCCGTAGTGATTGTGGCTTCGCCCCAAAGTCGATGCGGTGTAGTTAAGAGTCTGCTTCGTCGCGTAGCGACGGTTGAATTTAGCCCGGCCTTTCAAGGCCGGGATCGAAGAAGAAAGCGAATTACGTCGCGTCAGCGACGATTGAGTAATGTTTCAACCGTCGCCGACGCGACGATGTTTGTGGTGCGGGCCGGACCCGGCCTTGAAAGACAGGGCTAAATTCAACCGCCGCTACGCGGCCGGGACTAAAAGTGAAAGGAGAATTGGTGCTGGACGTAATCCTGAAAAGCTTTGAGAATCCTGACGCAACCCGCCTCTTTGAAAAAGGGAAGTTCGAAATTGTGCAAATCGGCGGAATGACAATCGGGAGAGCGACCTACGAGCCAGGCTGGAAATGGTCTGAACATGTCAGCCCAATTTCCGGCGCCCCTCTGTGCGACGTCGAACACGTGGGTCTGGTGATTTCGGGCCGCGCGATGGCGTCTATGCAGGAGGGTCGCGATATTGAGCTGAAGCCGGGCGAGCTCTTTTATATTCCGCCTGTCCCGCATGACAGTTGGGTGATCGGCGACGAGCCTTATGTTTCGCTGCATTTCCTTGGCGCAGAGAATTACACCAAATAGGACTTGAATCTGAGCATCTGAAAAATGTAATCTGTTTTAGTTGATTTGTGGCTGGTCTCAGTAACATGCCCTGGGTTGCGCTAGGACAGAAACCCCTTCCACTTACGAACCTCAAAGACTAACCCGATGGGAATTCGCGGAACTCTGAACACAATGAGTGTCGCTGACGTGCTCCAGTTTCTGGCGCAAGGTCGCAAGACAGGTACGCTCAAAATCGGCCGCGGCAGCATCATCAAACAAATTTATCTCGAGAACGGATTGATCGTCGGTTCAACTTCCAACGATCCCAAAGAATTCCTGGGCCAGGTGCTGCTGCATTACGGCAAGATCGACGAGACCCAGCTGCAGACAGCCATGGACATCCATCGCCAGTCCGGCGGCAAGCTGGGAACGGTCCTTTCCGCCAGAGGATTTGTCTCACCGGCCGACATCATCGAAGTGCTGCGCACGCGCACGCTGGAAATTATTTACGACCTGTTCATTTGGGAGGAAGCCGATTTTGAATTTTATGATAGCGAGCCGCTGCCGCATGATCTGATTCGCATTCAGGTAGATGCGACGTCCGTCATCATGGACGGCATCTATCGCATCGATGAATGGTCGCGCTACCGCAAAGTGATTCCATCCGATCGCACGTTCTTTGAATTGAAGTCAGGATGGACGCAGTCGATCCGCGAAAGCAACAAAGAGATCCGCGAAGTTTTCTACCATGTCGAGAAGCGCCACACTGCGGCCGAGATTTGCTTTAACCTGCACACGTCGCTGTTTCACGCGTACGCTGTGCTGTTTGATCTGGTTGAGAAAGGCGCGATCAAAGTAGCCGGCGAAGCCGAGCCGCCGGCCGTTGAAGTTACTTCAGATCTCTCCGCGCTAAAACTACCGGAAACGATCCCGGAGCTGCTTAAGTTGGCCCGCGCAGAATTGAAAGACAATGACGTCGAGAATGCTCTGGTCTTTATTTATAGCGCACTCGAGCAGGAGCCCAAGAACGCCGAAGCGCATCGTTTGCGCGAAGAAGCGGAACGCGGCTATGTGGCCAAGATTTATCAGAACGGATTGTCGCCACAATCAGTGCCGCGCCTGCTGGCGAGTTTGGACCAACTATCGAATCAATACCTGGGGCCGCAGGAAGGATTTGTGCTGTCGCGAATCAACGGTGAAATGGATATCGCCGGAATCTTGTCGGTGTGTCCTTTCCGTGAAGTCGACAGCCTGCGCATGATTAAGACGCTGATTGAGCGTGGGATTATCGGTGTTTGAACTTTGGAGCGCGCCGGCAGAGCGAAGTGGCGACGGCGCTTTGGCTGGCTTGGAGTTTTTCTTTCAGGCCGCATTCGACATTGAAAAGTGGTGCGTCAAGGCGGAACGCCGATCCAAAGCGACGTCGCCGCTTCGCTCTGCCGGCGCACTCCAAATCAATCTTAATGCCCCGCGTTCCTCTAACTAAAAATCAACGTCGTGGTTTTCTGGCCGCCTGGGGTGGATGGGTCCTGGATGGGATGGACTCGTTCATCTATGCGCTGGTGATGGTGCCGGCGCTGCGCGAACTTCTGCCGCGCACAGGTATTGCTGGTAATCAATCAAACATCGGTTACTACGGTGGACTGCTGTTCGCGCTGTTCTTAGTCGGTTGGGGATGCTCGCTGGTTTGGGGGCCGATCGCCGATCGCTTCGGACGCGTGCGCACGCTGATGTTGACGATCCTTTGCTACTCGATCTTCACATTCGCGGGCGCGTTTGCAGTGAATGTTTGGATGCTGGCAGGCTTCAGATTGTTAGCCGGTATAGGAATCGGCGGCGAGTGGTCCATGGGCGGCACCTTCATTGCTGAGGAGCTGCCTGAGTCGCGACGAAAGATGGCGGCCGGCTTGATGCACACCGGCTATTACGCCGGAATATTTCTGGCGGCGATTGCAAACTATTTTGTCGGTGCGCGCTATGGCTGGCGCGCAATGTTTTTGATCGGGGGCAGCCCCGCGCTTTTGGTTGGCTTCATCCGTTGGGGAGTTACCGAATCCAGGCGTTGGGAGCATCGCCTTGAAGAAGTCGGCAAAGCGTGGACGATGAAGAGGGCGTTCGGCGCGCTGTTTTCTGATGAATATCGCCGGCGCACGATACTCAACTCAATATATCTTTTCATTTCGATTATCGGTCTGTGGGCGGGCTCAGTGTATGTCCCGGCGTCGGTGGGACAGCTGGCGCTGCGATCGGGATTCACCGAAAGCGACGGCCTGAAGTTAGCTTCCTATGCGACGATGGTGCTTTCGGCGGGAACCATCATTGGATGTCTGCTGCTGCCGATTCTGGCTGAGAAGTTCGGCCGCAGATTAACGCTGGGGATCTATTTCGCTTTGATGGCCGTGTTTATTTCCATCGGGTTTGGCTATGTCTTTTATCTGCAGGCGCACGCTCTTGTCTGGTTCATGATTTGTTTGTTCTGGCTGGGCGTGGGTGGCGCAAACTTTGCGATGTACACGCTTTGGCTGCCGGAACAATACCGCACGGAATGCCGCGCCAGCGCGTTTGCCTTTGCAACTTCAATCGGACGGTTTGGCGGCGCGGGCATCACTTTTTTGGTCGGCGCCGGCGTTGCTTACTATCAAACGATTGGAATACCCGTCGCGCTGACGTCGCTGGCTTTCATAATCGGATTATTGCTGCTGCCTTTCGGCAAAGAGACGAAGGGCGAGCCATTGCCGGTGTAGGTTTGCAGTGCGGTGACCAGCGAAGCGCAACTGACTGGAGCGCAAGCGTCCTCGCTTGCATTCAAACGAGGTCTGGAATCTCGTCCGGGCAAGCGAGGACGCTTGCGCTCCAGTCTCGCCGCTTGCGCTCTGCCGGCGCACTCCAAAGGTCGGCCTCCTGACACCCGCGATTTACTTCACTCAATTCTCGTCTTATTATCTCCGGCACCATGGCAGAACAATTTGACCGAAGTGCAGTCGTCGCGCTGCTCAACGAAATCCTGGAAACAGAGTTGGCCGGAGTGGTGCGTTACACGCATTATTCTTTAATGGTTTTTGGCCATAGCCGAATTCCCATTGTCAGTTGGTTGCGAGGCGAAGCTACTACTTGTCTCGAGCACGCCAACGTTGCCGGCGAGATGGTCACGCACCTGGGCGAGCATCCCAGCTTGAAAATTGGTGCGTTGCTGGAAACCACGAAGCACGGCATCAACGACATCCTGATCGAATCACTGGACGCGGAAAAGGAAGGGCTCGCACTTTATAAGAATCTGCTCGACCTGGTTCGCGATCGTTCGGTGTTTCTCGAAGAGTATGCGCGCAAGATGATCGCCGAAGAAGAGATGCACCTTGGTGAAGTCAACAAGATGCTGCGCAAGCCGGGCGAGATCGAACGGTTTAAAGAATAAGTTTGTGTCAGAAGCCCGACCGTAAGGGAGGGCATCTCGAGGAAACATGGCCCTCGCTCACGCGCGGACCTTTGACACTCAACGCCGCCGGACTGGAGCGCAAGCGTCTCGCTTGCTCTCCTTAATTTCGAACCTGCAAATTGCAAGCGAGACGCTTGCGCTCCAGTCTGCTGCTCCAAAATCAGTGAATCACCAGCCCAATGCCGAACGTAAAGTTGTGCGCGGTCTTTCCTTTGAAATTTACGGTGAACGGTCCGGCAACACTCGCCGGATTACGGTTACCTGCGAACACCGGATTGTAATCAATCTCAATCACGCGCACGTCGAAGTGTTTACCGGCGCGCACGTCGATCCCACCGCCCAGCTTCATCGCAAAACTCGTCTCGCGATCTTCGATCGTGAAATTTGCGAACGGAAAAAGATCCAGATCCTGCGATTGGCGATTTGTATAGCGGGCGAAGCCGGCCAAGGCGTGCGCGAACGGCTTCGCGCGTTTCGAAGTGCTGTTATTTTTGATCTGAATGCCGGCGAGAAAATGCCAGAGGCGCTCCTGGTTAGCGATTGTCTGGGTTAAGCCTGGCGGATTGAACCTGTCGACATAACTCTGCGATCTGAAATGACCGGTCACGTTTCCTTCGATCCCAATGTATTTCGTTATGTTGTAGGTGGCGGACGCGTCAAAACCGTTGAAGTTTCGCCGCGAACAAAAGAAGTCCTGAAAATTCGGTCCGATCACATCGCCGGTAGCCGGGCTGCATAGGTTTGAGAATGTCTGTGTGCTGCCCAGGCCGGTGAAGCTCGCCTGGCTTACGGTTGATTCAACCTGACTGGCTGAGAAGCCGCCATAGACCTCGACCCTGTGATAATCCCCGGACCCCTGGGCCAACCCCAACGCGGGGAAGGCCAGAACCAGGAGCGTTAAAAACCAAAACTTTTTCATTGTGAGTTCCTTTCTGAAAATTGATTTAGTTTGAATGTGATTCACGAGCGGGACGCCCGTGCCACTTCGGCAAACCGCACTATGTATGAGCGCAAAGCTTGCGCGCGTTTAAGCTTCCATGCCTCGAAATCGAATCGAGGCAAAACATAAGTCTTCCGTCCACGGTTTCGGTAAAGTGAATCTCGCCGGCTTCGGCCCAACGAAAGATCGCGCGCTGGCTGGCGCCGGCAATGGCCGCAGCTTCTTCGAGACCGATCAATTTGACTTCAGCCTCGCACTGGCCACACCAACCATCGAAAGAAGTTTTCGAACGCCGAATTACCAGCAGACGCTCAGTCTCGACCGTGATTCTTGCAGTCCTTTTTTTCATGCCCACTTTTGTTTTCGGGGCACCGTTTGGGAAGCGGCGCACGATCGTTTTATGGTTGGCCGTTACCGCGACAGTCGAACGAAGCGAGGTGCTGGTCGTCGGTCAAAACGCAGTCCTGCATCCGGACGAAATCGTCAAAGTCAATGATCGTGTTGACCGCTGATCCACGACTGATCAAGTGGACCGTACCGTGATTGATGAACGAGAAATTACACGGGTCAGTGGTTACGAATTCATCCTTGAACGTGCCTGTGCCTTGCCAGGTGATCCCAGTGTCGCGGCCGGTGGCGGTTACGTCCTGGCGAATCTCGCACTTTTCGATAAACGTGCCGTCCGCTCGCTGCTGGTCGTGGCAGGTGACGGTGGTGACGTCGGTAACGTCCATCAATTCATTGGTGCACTCGTTGGGAAAAACGAATGCCTCACTGAACTGAATCTTGCTGTTGGAATTACGGGTTTGCGCGCCGGTCGATCTGAAGACTGACGTGGCGACGGCCAGAAGGGCGACCGCCGCAAAAGCAATTGTGACTCTCCTCATGATTGTTCCTTTCCGGGAAATGTTGTTCCCTGCAAAAGCTCTGTTCTAGAATGCTGCGAACGAACGGACGGCATAGTCCGCGAGCGGCCGTCTAAAAGTCTTCAACCGGACGCTCAATTGTTTCTCAACCGTTTCTAAACCGCCGGATGAGCAAGGAAAACAGGCACTTTTACGAATTCGGACCTTTTCGCATAGACACTGCCAACCGGCAGTTAATGCGTGATGGTCAGGTCGTGCCGCTCAAGGCGAAGGCCGTCGATACTCTGCTTTTCCTGATCGACAATCGCGGAGACGTGGTCGAGAAGGACGAGCTGATGCGGTCGCTCTGGCCCGACAGCTTTGTGGAAGAGTCGAACCTCACACAGAACATTTACACTTTGCGTAAGGCCCTGAGCGATGGCGATTACATCGAGACAATTCCGCGCCGCGGTTATCGGTTCGTAGCGGATGTCAGGCAGACGGACGGCGCGACGTCAGATGTGATCGTCGTTAGAGAGACAACCAGGGTCAGTTATGAAGAGGAATACGATCCGAATGATTTGGCCGATGCTAACGCGCGGACCGGAGTTATCGACATTGCCGCGGCGCCGGTCTCGCGCCAACTATCCGGGACGGGACGAAAATCAAAATTATCGCGATGGCTCTGGATAACCGTTGCTACGGCCGCGGCGCTGGCTATGGTCGTCGGAGCTTTTCTCTGGCGGCAAAGTTTGCGCGTGGCCTTTGAGAATGTCAGGCTGGCGAAATTCACCACGACCGGGAAAGCAGTGAAGGTCGCAGTCTCGCCGGACGGAAAATACGTCGCCTTCGTTTTGAACGATGCCGGGCAACAGAGTGTCTGGCTAAGACAATTAGTCACCGGCCAGGAATTGCAGATTGTTCCGCCCAAACGAACCGACATCTACGGCTTAACTTTCACGCGCGACGGAAACTACGTTTTCTATGTCAGCCAGGAACAGAACGTGCTCGCGATGCTTTATCAGGTGCCGAGCCTGGGTGGACCATCCGACAAGTTATTGGAGGACGTCGATTCGCCGGTGACATTTTCCCCGGACAACAAGCAGATGGCTTTCATTCGCTTCAGTCCGGGTGCGGCTTCAATCGTGATCGCTGACATCGATGGCGCCGGCGAACGAACACTGGCCACAACGCGCACCGGCGACGCCATGCGAATTGGCCCGAACGGCGTGCTGCCGCTTTCCTGGTCGCCCGATGGAGCGGTGATCGCGAGTCCCGTGAGCATCAACTCAGTTCAATGGGATCAAACAATCTATGGCTTTCGCGTGCAGGACGGCGCCGGTGTCGAACTCACAAAAAATCATTGGCCGGCACTCGGTCGCATCGAATGGTTGCCGGACGGTAAAGGACTTCTCGCCACCATAATCGAAACCGAAGCCACTTCTGAACAACAGGTCTGGTTGGTTCCGTATCCCAAAGGCGAAGCGCGCCGCCTCACCAACGATCTGACTGATTATCGTGACTTGGGCGTAACCGCCGACGCCCGCACCATCGTTACAATTCAGTCCGAGAAGAAGGCAAACATCTGGTTAGCAGCGACCAGCGATCTGGATCATCCCAGGCAACTGACGACGACGAGCTACGATGGTTTGAACGGCGTCTCGTGGACTCCGGATGGAAGACTTGTCTATACGTCGCAGATCGCCGGCGAGCAGAATCTTTGGATCATGGATCCCAACGGCGGCCCGGCGAAACAACTTACCGCCCATTCCGGATTCAGCGAACACCCGGCCGTCTCTCCTGATGGTCGCTACATCGTATTTCTTTCGAATCGAAACGATCAGGAACATCTGTGGCGAATTGATATCGACGGCAGGCATCCGATGCAATTAACGCGCGGCGCTGGTGATCGGCAACCGACGTTTACTCGCGATGGGCGCAACGTGATTTTTAGTTCGTCGAGCCCTTCGAGTCTGTTCCGCCTCAGCATTGATGGTGGCGAGCCGGCGCGCCTGACTGAAAGAGGAGCCTTTGATCCTAACGTATCGCCGGACGGGAAGTTGATCGCCTGCGGCTATCGTCTGGCCCCAGCCGACAAGAATAGGTTCGCGGTTCTCAGTCTGGAAGGTGGCCAGCCGAAACCGATCGGCGATTGGCCTGCTTTGTTCGGACGCCTGCGTTGGACACCGGACGGATCTGCCATTGCCTATGCGGCCCGGCAAGCAGGAGTCGGAAACATTTGGGCGCAGCCGATCGACGGCAGCGCCCCGCGACAACTGACGCACTGGAATCCGGCCCCGATCTTTTCGTTTGACTGGTCACGCGACGGCAAGTGGCTGGCCTACGCCAACGGCACTTTAACCAGTGACGTGGTGGTAATCACTGACACGCGACGGTAGGAGTTGCGACGATACGAAAAGAATTGAGGACTCTCGCAATGTAGACGCTACGCGGCGAAGACTAAAAGCTGTCCAGAATTATCGATCCACTTTTGGCAAGGCCGGCGCTTGGCCCAACCAACTCTTAATATGTCAGACAATCAACCTAACAACTCACAACGCACGGTCGATTCGCTGAAACTGCTTCAGGACTGGAGCAAATGGTTAATCGGTCTGCAGACAATCGTCTGCATGAGTCTCTGGTCCAAGCTAACCTCCGGGCCCGGGCCGGGCTTGATGTATACGGGCTGGATGATGTTTTGGGCTTCGATTATCATCGCGGCGATCTTACTGCTGGCGATTTCGTTTTTCGTCCGGCGCGTTGATGTGTCGGCTGACCGCGACATGAAGAAAGTCTGGATCATAGTCGGCCTGCAATACGCTTTCTTTCTCGCCGGGTTGGGTTGTTTCGCCCTGCAGTTAGTATTACTTTGGATCTTCGCTTAAGCAATTATGACAATGAGAAAAACCATTCTGGCGGTTGCGCTGATCGCAGTCGCGTGCTTTTGTTTCGTCAGCGAAAGCGAGTCGCGAGCCGCGCTCACTGGCGGCCAGGCGCTGCAACCTAACTCTTTGTGCGCGCGGGATGAACGAATCATCTTCAGTTGTCCGGTCAAAAAGCCGGCGAAGATCGTTTCATTGTGCGCGGCGAAGAATCTCACTGCTGATCAGGGGTATCTGCAATACCGTTTTGGATTGCCGGGCAAGATCGAACTCGAGTTTCCGAAAGAACGCACCGGGACGCAGCAGAAGTTTCAATACACGCATTACTTACGCGCGCAGGTTGATCTGACCGAGATTAGTTTCAGTAACAACGGCTATGAATATCAGATCACCGATGACTACAACGGCGAAGAGAAGCCGGCGCAGAGCATTCAGGGAGTGATGGTGACCGCGCCGGGCAAGCCGAAAGAAGTGAGCCTCGCGTGTAGAACAAAACCAAAAGCGGATTACACGGATTTGCAGGCGGTGCTGCCGAACGGGCAGTAGTGTCAGAAGCCCGACCGTGAGGGAGGGCAAGGCAGGGCATTTTCGATTACACAATCAAGCTCACAGCCTAACTGGCCCTCCCTCACGGTCGGGCTTCTGACACGAATTCAAGATGGATCCAACCCTTCTCGCAGGTCTAACCGGCATCCTTGGCGCCGTCATTGGCTCTGTACTCGGCGGTGTGTTTGCGCTCAAAGCGACCAAGCGTCAGGTCGAAGTGATGTTGGAGCAAATTCGTGAAGACGTTCACGAACGTCTCTACAGTCAGAGCCTGGAGATTATGAAATTCTTTGCCGAGCATCCTGAAGTTCACCCATACTTTTACGACAACAAACCGCTTACCAAAGCCGCGAATGAAATGGAACGATTGAGAGTGCTGAGCACCGCCGAGATGGTCTCAGGTTTCATGGAATTGGTGGCCCTGCAAATTGAACAGCAGCCTGCCGAGATCAAGCCTCGTTGGAAAGCTTATATCGCTGACACCTACAATTCGAGCGGCGTCGTCCGCGAGCACCTCGCCTGTTGCGAAGCCTGGTACGCCGAAGATTTGCTGCGTTTGCTGCCGAGGCAGACGGTTGAAACCACTCCACCAAACAACGATTAATCAGCGCGTCGTATCACATAAAGGCTGCGCGACACCAAATGAGTGAAGTTGCGCGAGCGCGAGAGCACGCGTTGCTGCAAGAGTTCGAAACCGGAAGAGCTTAGTAGCCCGCGCCACTCAGGGTCAGTTCGAAAGGTGCAAGGCCCGCTACGCCTTTGCCACTTGCGATTGTGAATCCAACACACTCCTTTGTCCCAGCACGTCAGCGGGATGTCTTCATAGATGATTGCCAGACCGTCATTGCAGAGCGCGCGACGCACCTCGCCGAGCACGGCAGCGGCATCTTGCGCATGATGCAGCACGTAGCAAAGCAAAACCGCATCGACTGAATTCTCTTCAACGGGTAACTGCCGACCGTCGTAACGACGATAATCAATCGGCGCCTCAGTCGTGTTCATGACATCGATGCCGACGACCTTTGTGCCGAGCATCGCGCTCAAGTGATGCGCGATGAAACCGTTGCCACAACCGACAGTCGAGCACTGCAGAGCCTTTCCGGAACGATGCGGGCAATCTCCAGAGCCATGTCAAAAGCGCGGCCGACTTTGCGGCGACGGCGCTCGCGGGCGAACCTGCGCTTGAGCCCATGAAGAATCCCTGTGGCACAGACTTCAGTCTGTGATCTTTGACCCGGGATTTCACAGACTAAAGTCTGTGCCACTTGATTGGGGACTTCACCGATTGGAGTCTGCGCGACGACGTTCATGCACGCGCTGTTTAGCAAGGCCAATGCCGTCATCGACCAGCGAGATTTCCGAATGAAAGCGCGTCAGAATCTGCTGGCGCGAGATCCCGCCGACGCGTGACTGCCAAAAACAACGGACAGAAGCAAGACTTCAAAATTCTCTGCGCTGCTCTGCATCCCGTCCTCTGGTGTTCCTCTGCGGTAAATAGTTTTTTCACCGCAGAGCACGCTGAAGTCTTTGCAGAGGTACTTAGAGAAAGTCTGAAACTCAGTATTTAGCCCACTGAGAAAGTTCTATTTTCACCTCGACGAATCAGCGATATACTCTGGTTCCTCCAAAGAATCGAGTGTTTTGGAATGCGCCGGCAGAGCGCAGCGGCGACGGCGCTTTGGATCAAGGTATCGGGTTCCGGCCAACACGTTCGTGGAAATAAAGTCGCGCTGAAAAGGCTAGTTCAGAATCCACAGCGCCGTCGCCGTCCCGATAAATCGGGACTCTACCGGCGCACTCCAAGTTAAAGGAAAGACGTATGCCGAACTCAAGAACCGCCAAAAGCATCTTCACTTCAATCTGCACAGTTGCCGCACTGATCCTGGTTGTGCTCGGATGCAAATCACTGTCGCTTCCCGGCGCGAAGATGAATATGTTCGAGGGTACGAACGCGCAAGATGGAGCCGCCAAAGTCAAAGCCAAACTGGGCGTCGACAACGTCAAAGTCAGCCGCATGGAGATTCACGATGACCGAATATCAATCGTGGTTCAGGACCCTACCAAACCTAAAAACTTTGACGAATATACTTATGAGAAAGGATCTCTCAGCGGGCCGAAGCCGGTGCCGGCGATGACTCTCGGCAATCAGGAACTGACTGCCGACAAGTCGCGGCTGTTCGATCTCGGTGAAGTAAATCTGGGCATGGTGCCGGATGTCTGTCGAAAGGCTGTGGAGAAATCGCAGGTTGAAGACGGCAAGTGCGAGAACATTTCGATTGATTGGGAGTCGGCGCGCTGGACGCGCAGCAAGGAAGAGAATGACAGATTGGCCGCCGCGAAGCACGATGAAATGCAGAAGCAGTTGAAGGCCGGCAAGTACGACGCGATGAAGAGCATCCGAGAGTCCAGCGGTGACTTGGCGGTTACCTGGCGCGTCTGGATTAAAGGACCGCGAGCCACGAAAGACTTCTGGGTCGATCCGAAAGGCACGGTCTGGGATTACCATTGAGCGAATTAGACTGGAGCGCAAGCGTCCCGCTTGCCAACCTGAGCAACCGAGACGGTTGCGCTCCAGTCACTACCGCGTTCCGACGCACATCATCGTTCCCTGCATCGTGGCGATCAGCGTGCGATTGTTTTCCGTGAGCGCGAAAACATCTGCCCGCACGACCGTCAAAGTTTTCCCAGCTTTAATCACTTCTGCCCGAGCTAAAAATTCCTCCCCCTTCGCTGGGCGCAGCAGATTCACTTTGAATTCAACACTCAGAACTCCTGACCCCTCGGGCATCAGCGTAAACGCGGCGTAGCCGCACGCCGAATCTGCAATCGTGGCAACAATGCCCGCGTGCACATAACCATTCTGCTGGGTTAAGTCTTTACGATAAGGAAGTGTGATTTCGACGACGCCCGGTTCGACCAGCGAGAGGCGGGCGCCGATCAATTCCATGATTGATTGCTGGGCAAAGCTTTGCCTGACTTCCTGCTCAAACGATGGATTAAGCGCCGTCATTTTCATTGTCGTTCAATGAACTCTCTGGTTTTGTGTGCGAGATTCCAAAAAGAGGACAAGTAAGACGCCTGATAGTTTCATGCGATCGTCTCCCGGCAAGGCTTGCGGCTGTGCCGCTCCACAGTGCGGTGAGGCTTTGCCTCACCGGGTAACACCTTTCCCAGATAAGAGGCTATGCCTCTGCTCGTCCCGAGGCGTAGCCTCAGGTAGTTAATCAAAGCTGACGGAAAGGCGTAGCTTTCCGCACTGGGCGGCGGCAAGCCGCGTACATCATTCTGAGGATCGTGCGCCAAGCGCTCGCGCATTGCGCTGCAATCCGGAAAGCTTAGCTCGCTTCATCGCGCTGCGGCGAAAGCGCGCGGCGTACGCGTCCTGAGTTAATTCCAAAACCTCTGACAAAGACGCGTTCACATTTCCCTCACGCGGTTCGAAGCGCGATTCAGACGTGGCCGGAGTCATCTGGTTCCAGGGACAAACGTCCTGACAGATGTCGCAACCGTACAGCCAGCCTTCCAGATGCTCACTCACTTTGGCCGGCATTTCAGCGGCACGCGATTCAATTGTCGCGTGCGAGATACAAAGATTCGCATCAACCACGTAAGGTTCGGCGATCGCGCCCGTGGGACAGGCTTCGAGGCAAAGTGTGCAACTGCCGCATTGGTCGGCAACCGCAACCTCGTCGTATTCGAGTTCCAGGTTCAGCAGAAGTTCACCAAGGAAAACCCACGAGCCATACTCTCGAGTGATCAAGTTTGTATGTTTGCCGATCCAGCCCAGCCCGGCCCGCTCGGCCCAGGCTTTATCCATAGTTGGTTGAATGTCGACACAGATTCTCCCTTCGGCGTCGGGCCATTTGTTCTTGATCCAAACAAGCAGAGCACGGAGTTTTTCGCCAACAACGTCATGGTAATCGTCGCCCCAGGCATAGCGCGAGACTTTGCCCGTCAGGGTGCCGGCCGAGTGCTGATGCGGCGTGTAGTAATTCATCGCGACAACTATGACTGAACGCGCATCCTGAAATAGTTTTCGCGGATCGGCACGTTGCGCCGGATCGCGCTCGATCCATTTCATCTCGCCCTGGTATCCGCGCGCCAACCATTCGCGCAAATTCTTTTCCGGGTCCGCAAGAATTTCCGCGCGCGCAAATCCAACTTTCGAGAAGCCCATCTGTAAGGCTTTCTGCCTGATTACGCCGGCGATTGAAGCCGATTGGGCGCGGTTACTATTCACGTGCGTGCTTTGCTATTCTTTCTAATTCAATGGCAGCAGAACTATCACTTGGACCGGAGATATTGTCCAGCGTCGAGCGAGCGCTCGCCGAAGACATTGGTCAGGGCGACGCGACCACTGAAGGGATCGTCCCCGCCGGCGCGTCGCTGACTGGAAGAATAATTGCGAAGGAGAGCGGGATCGTGGCCGGCTTAGACGTCGCGCGCGCGGCTTTTCAAATCCTGGAAAAGGAAATCGAATTTGTAGCTACGGCGCCGGACGGCGCGGAAGTCGAAGTTGCTCAGACACTGGCTGAGATTCGCGGATCGGCCCGCGCGATTCTCACCGGCGAGAGGACTGCATTGAATTTTTTGGGGAGAATGTCAGGGATTGCTACCCGGACACGACAGTTCGTGGACGAGGTTCGCGGGACGAACGCGAGAATCCTCGACACGCGCAAGACAGCTCCGTGCCTGCGCGCTTGTGACAAGTTGGCGGTGCGGCTGGGCGGCGGCGAGAATCATCGGTCTGGCCTCTATGACATGATTTTGATCAAAGACAATCATATCGATTTCGCCGGTTCAATTACGGCAGCCGTCAGCCGCGCGCGCGCATCGAACGCATCTTTGGCGATCGAAGTCGAAGCTCGCAGTCTGGCAGATGTAGCTGAAGCGCTCGACGCCGGGGTCGAATGGATCATGCTCGATAACATGGGACTGGACGAGATGCGGCAGGCAGTCGCACTGAACGACGGCCGCGCAAAACTTGAAGCATCCGGAAATGTGAACCTGATTAACGTAAGACAAATAGCCGAAACTGGCGTCGATTGCATCTCAGTAGGTGCGTTGACGCATTCAGTGCAGGCATTGGATGTGAGTTTGATTGTAAACAAGAGTGGCACAGACTTCAGTCTGTGATTCTGTCAAAACCACAGACTGAAGTCTGTGCCACGATCGCGCAGTTGCAAATCACGAACTCTTTTGAATAAATAGAATCATGGAAGTAAGCAGAACCAATACAGAACAAGCCGGGTATCCATCTGAACAGCTTTTGGAATACACGCCCGAAATAGCGGTTGCGACCAGGCCGATTTTTGAACAACTCCGAGGTGTTTTGCCGGAAATTGAGTGGCCGGTTCACGCGCCATACGTCGCGGCAATCAATGAGCTAAAGCAAAGACGCAACGCTGTCATTCTCGCGCACAATTATCAAACGCCCGAGATATTTCACGGCATCGCGGACATCACTGGCGATTCGCTGACCCTGGCCCGGGAAGGGGCCAAAACAGATGCGGACGTGATCGTGCTTTGCGGCGTGCACTTCATGGCGGAAACGGCCAAACTGCTCTCTCCTGAGAAGACGGTTTTGATTCCTGACCTGGAAGCGGGATGCTCGCTGGCGTCCTCGATTACTGCTGATGACGTGCGCCTGTTGCGACTGAGATATCCTGGTGTGCCGGTGGTTACTTACGTGAACACTTCGGCGGCGGTCAAAGCGGAATCGGATATTTGTTGCACCTCGGCGAATGCGGTGGAAGTCGTCGAATCGTTGGGTGTGGATCGAGTGATCTTTCTACCGGACGAATTTCTCGGACGCTACGTTGCCGGCCAAACCAACGTCGAGATCATTCTGTGGAAAGGCCATTGCGAGGTTCACGAACGATTCACTGCAGAGGATGTGCGATCCTACAAACAACAGTTTCCGGACATCGAGGTCCTGGCTCATCCGGAATGCCCGCCTGAGGTTTTGGCGGAAGTGGATTTTGTGGGCTCGACCGCCGGCATGGTTGATCACCTGCACGCGTCACCGGCGAGTCGGGTAGTGATGATCACCGAATGCTCGATGTCGGACAACGTCGCCGTCGAATTTCCGGCAATCGAATTCATCAGGCCGTGCAATCTATGTCCGCACATGAAGCGAATCACGCTGCCAAAGATTCTGCGTTCGCTGTCAGAGATGGAACATCAGATCGAAATCGATCCGGCGGTTGCCGGCAGGGCGCGGCTCGCGGTCGAGCGCATGGTGGCCATTGGCCGCAAAGTTACCGAATAGTCTTCTAAACAAGCAAACAAAAAAGGGGCGGCCTCTTCAGGTCGCCCCTTTTGCATTGCGTGATTTCGTCCAGCTTCAGAATTCGAAGCGGACGGCCAACTGTACCTGCCGTTCACGGAACAGCGTGCTGTCGGCGCCGGTGATTGTTCCGAAGCCGCTGGCGCCGCCATTGAAGTCGAGGAACGGACAAGGAGCTGCCGGCCCCGTCGTACAACTTCGGTACGAGTAGAGAGTGGTGTTAACTGTCGTGACCTGAGTACGGTTGAAGAAATTGAAAGCCTCAGCCAGGAATTCAATCTTATATTTTTCGCCAATCGGGAACCGGCGAGAGAGTCTCAGATCCAAATACTGAATCGAGGGCTGCTTGAAGAAATTGCGTGGCGCTCCCGGATAACGCGTCGCACCGCCCGATCCGTTTATGCCACCACCCGGGGTGACTGTTCCCGTCGGCAAACCAAAGTTGTTCACGGCACTGGCTGTGCCGGAAATGTTTCCGGTGTAACGCTGTCCTGAGAACCAGTTGAGGATCGGAGAGATCGTCCAATTGTTCAGCAGGTGGTAAGCGAACGAGTTGTCTTTGTTGCCGTAATGCGTGTTATAGACGAGGTTGAACGCGAACTTGTGACGACGGTCAAAGTTCGAAAGCGCGTTCTCACCCATCTGATCGAAAACATTCAACGGCAGATTGTTCGAAGTGAAGGTCACCGAACTCTGACCATTGTCATATGCTCTGGAAAGAGTGTAGCTGCCCTGGACCTGCAATCCGCCGGTCATACGACGATTGAATTGCAGCACCAAAGCATTGTATTTCGAGAATACGTCACTGCGAACCTCAGTAATCTGAGCATAGGCCGTATTCGGCCTGGCGCCGGTGAACAAAGGCATTCTGACTTTTTGTCCGTCGTACGGTCCGCCAACCGCCGTCAGATCTACGAAGTTCGTAGGCGCTGACAGGTTAGTGTCGACAAAGTTAGGTAAATATTGTCCGTAAGCGAACAGGTAAGAAGCTGAAACCACGGTGTTACGGGCAATCTCACGCTCGACGATGGCATCGAGTTGTTGAATGCGCGGTAATTGGAAGTTGCCGGCGAAGTACTGAACTGCCGGCGTTACCAACGTCCCGGCGCCGATCAGGTTCGGATAAGCGGGCGCCGTCGCCGCCGTGGCCGTGAGCGTAACCTGTCGTTGAGCGACATCTACGCCAACCCCCGTATTGATCAGGGCGTTATAGACCGTTGAGTTAATCACGCGGCCGAAGTAAACACCATAACCGCCACGAATCGAGGTCTTGCCGTCGCCCTTGACGTCATAAGCAAATCCCAATCGTGGTCCAAAGTTGTTTTTGTCGCTGACCCGGTTAGCGGTCTGCGGCAGTGCGGGATTAATTCGTGTTGCGGTGTTGGTCGGATTTGACTGGTACTCGTAACGCATTCCAAGATTCAACGTCAACTTCGGAGTGACCCGCCAGTCATCCTGCACGAACACGTTAAAGTCGGTGGTGTTCATCGTCAGGCCGAGCACGCCCAGTCCCTGATTGAAGTTGCCGCCATAGCACCTGCCCGGCGCGCGGGCGCTGCTATAGCAAAGGTTGGTGCCAGGCAGGGCCGACCTGAAGTTGGTGTAATCGATGATGAAGTCACTGAGACCACCAAAATAACCGGCCGTGTTCACGCCACCAGTGTAATTGAACTCGCCGCCTGAAAAGCGCAGGTTGTTGATGATGTCTTTGACAAAGTTAATGTCACCACCAAATTTGACCGTGTGGTTGCCGGTGGTATAGGTCATCGTGTCGGCAAACTGATTGCGTCGCTCGTCAGGGAAAGCCACGCGCTCGAGGAATTCCGGAATGCCGAACGAGAAACCATTGGTGATGAACGTCTGCGGCGAGCGTCCGCCCACCGAGTTGGTTGGTTCGCCGGCAAGCGGCGGCTGGCTGAACTGGAATTCATTGTCACGGCCCCACTGATAACGAGCTTCGTTCAGCAGGTGAGACGAAATCGTCGAAGCGAGACGCAAAGTCAGCCAATCGATATTTACAAAGTCATCGCCAAAGTTGTCGCGCGCGCGCGTGTTGATGGCCTGAGTCTGAATGCCCGCAGGCGAATTCCAGCGCAGGTTGTTGTAGGTAACGGTCAAGGTGTTGTTGCCGTTGATGTGCCAATCAACCTTGGGCAGGAACAATCTCTGGTTACCTTTACGCGGTACCTCGCCAGAGATGCTCTGCAGGAAGTTGAGCGCTGAATCTACCTGGGCGGTGGTCAAACCTTTTCCCGTGGCCAGCGTGCCGGTGCGAGCGGCATTGGCGGTTCCGGCAAATGCCGGACAGGCAGCCAGGGTGACTGCTGCACCATTCGCAGTGGTTAGAGCGCATCTGTCAGCGCGATTCAGAAAGTCCAAAGAGGTGAAGGTGGAAACGCCCGGGAAGTTACGTCTTTGTTCATCGTAGCTAAAGAAGAAGAACGCTTTGTCCTTCACGATTGGCCCACCGATGGTGCCGCCGAACTGATAGCGCACGTCCTCGGGCTTGAAGGCTACCGGCGTAAACACGCCGGCAATGTTCTGAGTGATGAAGCTGCGCGGATTGCGGGCTCCCCACTTGTTGTTGCGATCATAAAGGAAGGCGCCACCGTGAAACTCATTCGTGCCCGACTTGGTAACAGCGTTCGTGACGCCGCCGGCCGAGCGGCCATATTCGGCTGAGTAGCTCGAGGTGTTTACCTGAAACTCTTTGATCGCTGCCTGGCTGATTGAATAGCTGATACGAGTACGACCACGCTCTTCGGCAAAGAAGGCCTGATTGTTATCGCCACCGTCAACCGTGCTGTTATTCAGCAGGCCCGAGATGCCGCGAAAGCTGATCAGTCCAAAAGTTCCGTCGGGAACTGCGCCTGGTGTCAGGATCGCAAAGTTCGACCAGCGGCGGCCGTTGATCGGCGTTTCGTTGATGGTGACTTGATTGACGTTCGTCGAAAAGTCCTGCTGGGTGGTGTTAATGACCGGCGCTTCGGCCGTCACCTGCACCGTTCCGGATACTTGCTGGAGAGATACGGATACCGGAAGCTCGGTTGCGCGTCCCACTTCGACGGTGACGCGTTCAGCCGAAAACGCAGCGAAACCCGACGCGTTGACAGTTACTGAATATGTGCCGGGATCAAGGTTCGCAACCTTGAAGCCACCGTTGTCATCGGTAGTCGCGGTCGCTTCTTTATTTGTACCGAGATTCTTTACGGTAACTGTCGCGCCGGCGATCACCTCTTTATTGGGGTTTGTGACGGTGCCGCTGATAGCACCCGTCGTCGTCGATTGCGCCATCGCGCCGATAGCGCAGAGGGCAGTGACGACCAGAGTTGCAAAACAGAATCTTAGAAATTTACTCATAACAGGAGAACTCCTTAAGGAAAGTCAAAATCGTTTCAGGCCATGTGCGCGAGGCGGCGCACCTTAATTGAGACCATTGAGAACTGTCTGGACTGCTTCTTTCGTAGGACTAACTGCGAATAAGTGCAAGAGGCGGTTTTCTATCACGATGAGCATCGAGTGCGCAAGTAAAAACCGTGTGAATTGCTCATCAAAATGCGGCCGTGCGGTTTTGGAATCCACTCTGCTAAGGGCAAAAAGAGAGGGCGGCCAACTCGCGCCGCCCCTCTGATATGCGATACGTCCGTTTTAGAACTCAAACCGAACGCCGAGTTGAATTTGCCGCTCGCGGAAGAAGAAGCCATTCGAAAGATCGCTTGGCGTTCCGAAAGTCGGATCGAAGGTTGCGTTGCACGCTCCGGCGGCGCAGGCAATATTGTAAATGCGGCTGTTAACCGCAGTTACCTGCGTTCGGTTGAAGATATTAAAGAACTCGCCGAGTACTTCAATCTTGGCATCCTCTTTTATCGTAAACCGCCGCGAGAGTCTCAGATCGACGTACTTGGTCGCCGGCATTTTGTAAGCATTGTTCGGGACGTAGGAAAAACGGAGCGAACCGTTTGAACCATTGACGCCACCGTTTGGACTAGCGCCGAAAACGCTCGAAGTAGCGGTGCTGCTGGTGACCGCCGTGTAGCGAGCTCCGGAAAAAATATTGATGATCGGCGCGATGGTCCAGCCGTTAAGGATTGCACTGGCTGCCTTGTTGTCCTTTAGGCTGGTGAAGTTAGTGTTGTAGACCACACTGGCGACAAATTTATGTCGCCGATCGTAAGGCGACAGGCCATTTTCTCCCTGCGGATCGAACGGATTAAAGAGCGAAGAAAAGCCCGGCGTAAAGGTTGCCGAACTCTGAGATCCGCCGTTGTCCTGCGCCCTCGACAGCGTATAGCTGCTTTGGAATTGCAGTCCGTTTGTCAGACGGCGGTTCGCTTGCAACACCAGCGCGTGGTATTTGGTGGAAACGCTATCCCGAATTTCAAGGATGTTACCGAACGCAGTGTTGGGCCTGGTTCCCGTGAAATATGGGAAGATCCAGTTTACGCCGGCGAACGGACCATCCAGAACATTGATTCTGGCGGTGCCCGTCGGCGGATTGAGATTGGTATCCACGAACGTGGTCAAATGACTTCCATAACTGAAGAGATAAGAAGCGGAAACCATCGTGTTGTGTCCGATCTCACGCTCAATCACTATGTCACCCTGATGAATCATCGGGTTTTGAAAACCTTGCCGGTAATAGTTGACCGCCGCCGTTCCGGCTGGTGCAGTCGCCAGAATATTCGGAAAGATCGGAGCAGCCGCATTGCCGGCCGGGGTGATGGGTGTACCGTTGGCCGGTACCGAGCTGACGGCCTGGCCCGTTGAGAGGCCGGTATTGATCAGAGCATTAATCATGATCGTGCCGTTAATGCGTCCGTAATAAAGGCCCCAACCGCCACGCAAGCTGGTTTTGCCGTCGCCCGTGACATCAAGCGCGAAACCGACGCGCGGACCAAAGTTGTTCTTATCGCTCGGCTTGTTGGCCGTTTGCGGCAGCGCCGCGTTAACCAAAATCGGCGGGGGAAACTGTTCGTATTCCCACCGCACACCTAGGTTCAGAGTCAACCGTTGCGTCATGCGCCAGTCATCCTGGACGAAGAGAGCGTAGTCGGTGGTCTTCTCCTGAAAGCGAGACTGGCCAAAGCCTTGCGCATAGTTGCTGGTATAGCATTTACCCGCCAGGCGAGTGTTGCCAACAGGGTTTGCCAGCGTCGCGCAAACGACACCCGCCGTTCTCAAAGCTCCCGAGGACGTGAAGTTCACATAGTCCACGATGAAGTCATTGATATTGGAGTAGGTGTAGGAACCGCCGCCGGTAAACAGGTTGTCATCGATGTCCCGGACACGATTGACGTCCGCGCCGAATTTGACCGTGTGACTTCCGGCGGAGTAGGTCGCAGTATCGGCGAATTGAAATCGTCTTTCATCCGGCAGGGCGAGGCGATCCAACGACGTGGCCTTGCCAAAGGTGAGGCCATTTGTCAGCGCGACCTGGGGAGAAAAGCCGTTAGAAGTAGTTGGTTCGCCGGGCAGCGGCGGCTGGGCAAACTGGGTGTCCAGTTCATCCGCCCACAGGAAACGGAACTCGTTCAGGAAATGGCTGGAAATCGCTGATGAGAGACGCAGGTTAAGCGAATCGGATTCAACAAAGTCATCTCCGAATCCGGCACGATCACGAGTTACGGTTGCGCCCGTCTGCACGCCCGCTGGTGAAGCCCAACGCAAGCGATTATAGGTGGCGGTGAAGGTGTTATTCTGCGTGATGCGCCAATCCAACTTTGGCAGAAACAGTTTTTGATCGCCCCGGCGTGGGGTCTCACCGGTGAGGCTGTTGATAAAGTTCAACGCTCCATCAACCTGGGCAGTGGTTAAGCCTCTGGCGGTCAGAGTCGTGCGGTTAACCGTGGTGAGATAGTTGGCGGTGCTGAATACCGCAACACCAGGAAAATCTCGTTTCTGCTGGTCGTAGCTGAAGAAAAAGAATGCTTTGTCTTTGACGATGGGGCCGCCGACGGCGCCACCGAATTGGTATCGAACGTCTTTCGGTTTAAGCGCTTCCCGGCCTACAACACCATTGACGAACGTGCTGATAAAGCTATTTGGGTTTCGAGCGCCCCACGCATTGTTACGATCAAAGAAGAACCCTGAACCGTGAAACTCGTTGGTCCCGGATTTGGTGACGGCGTTGATAACTCCACCGGCGGAACGGCCATACTCGGCCGAGAAGTTCGAGGTGTTCACCTGGAACTCACGAATGGCCGCCTGGCTAATTACATAACCGATGCGGGTGCGGCCGCGCTCTTCGGAAAAGAACGCCTGATTATTGTCGCCTCCGTCAATCGTACTGTTGTTGAGCAGGCCCGAAATACCGCGAAAACTGATCAAGCCGAAGGTCCCGTCGGGAACCGCGCCCGGTGTCAGAATTGCGAAGTTGGACCACCGCCGGCCATTGGCCGGAAGGTTATTGAGCGAGACTTGATTGACGTTCGTCGAGAAGTCCTGCTGCGAAGTATTAATAACCGGCGCTTCAGCGGTGACCTGAACAGTGTTGACTGTGCCCTGCAAGCCCACGAGTACGTCGAGCGTAGTCGCGCGCCCCACTTCAACCACAACGTTTTCGTTGCTGAACGGCGCGAAACCCGAAGCGTTCACCGAAAGGGTGTAGGTTCCTGGCTCTAGATTGGTTATCTTGAACCCGCCATTGTCGTCGCTCGTGGCGGATGATTCTTTACTTGTTCCATTATTCTTTGCGGTGACAGTTGCACCCGCGATTACTTCTTTGTTGGGATTGGTGACCGTACCGTTAATACCGCCGGTGACGGTTCCTTGCGCCATTGCACTGACGGTGCACATCACCAGTACAGCCAAGGACGCAAACGTAGCTTTTAGAAATTTACTCATAACAAGAGAACTCCTTAAGAAGGTCAAAATCGTTTCATACCATTGTGCGCGACGCGGCGCACGTTAATTGAGACCATTGAGAACTGTCTGAACTGTTGCTTCGTGGGACTAGCTGCGAATAAGGTGCGGAAGGCGATTTCTATCACGATGAGCATTGAGTGCGCGAGCATAAAACCGATAACAATGTTGTCTGATCGATGCTCGCGCTCGACTAAGATTCCCGTAAACGGACTCCCACGCGCGTGGAGGCCTAATTTTCGCAAGAATTGTGCCTTAGCAGCTGTGTCAGGCCGATTTCATGCAGCGCATGGTTTATTACCAAAATCGCCACGTTAATTCGGGATTAATCCGAAATCGCGGACGAGATTTTGGATTTTCTATGAAAATCTAGAGGTACGATAAAATCTCAGTTTGTCCCGATGCGGTAATACCAATTTGCCGCAATCAGATCTGCGGAAGAATCGACAAACTGAAATTGTGTCGTAACCACTTCACACTCGCTCGCAAATGATCGCGATGCCCTGCCCCCCGCCGATGCATGCGGTCGCCAAACCATATCGTCCGCCGCGTCGCCGCAGTTCAAGCAATAAAGTCAGAACCAGACGCGTTCCAGTCGCCGCCAAAGGATGGCCCAGGGCGATTGCTCCACCGTTGACGTTCGTCTTATTCCGATCGAGTCCCAGCTCCTGCTCAACCGCGAGATACTGAGCAGCGAACGCTTCATTAACTTCAACCAGATCCATATCCGAAAGTTTCAGCCCGGCCTTCTCGAGTGCTTGCAGCGTTGCCGGCACTGGTCCAATTCCCATGATTTCCGGTTCAACGCCGGCGTAGGCCCAACTGACGATTCTTCCCAAAGGTTGTGCGCCCTTTGACTTCACATAATTTTCATCCGCGATCACCAACGCCGCGGCGCCGTCAACAATTCCGGATGCATTTCCGGCAGTCACGAAACCGTCTTTGCTGAAAGCCGGCCTCAGCTTCGCCAGAACTTCCATCGTTGTTTCCGGACGCATGTGATCGTCTCGATCAAAAAGTGTCGAGCCTTTCCGGTTCTTGATTTCAACCGGAACGATCTCTTCACTAAAAACTCCGGCATCAAGCGCGCGCTTCGCCTCCTGCTGGGAACGCAGGGCGTACTTGTCCTGTTCTTCACGGGAAATTTCGAACTTGCGCGCGAGATTCTCAGCGGTCCCGGCCATCGGTGTGTTGCAGTAGGTGTCGAGCAACGCCACCATCAAACTATCTTCTAATTTGCCCTGGCCTAAGCCAAATCCCGAACGCGCGCCGCGAATCACATGCGGTGCTTGTGACATCGACTCCATGCCGCCGACCAGGCAGGTGTGCGCTTCTCCGAGCTGAATCATTTGCGCGCCCGAAACAATCGCCTGGATGCCGCTGCCGCAAAGGCGATTCACGGTCAGTGCCGGACGGTCAAAAGGCACGCCGGCCTTTAACGCCACGTGTCGCGCGCCATAGATTGCGTCTCCGGAGGTTTGCAATGCGTTACCGATAATTGTGTGATCGATTTCTTCCGCGCCTACGCCGGTTGACTCCAAGGCGCCGCGCGCGGCGACGGCCCCGAGATCTATTGCCGAAATATCTTTCAGCGCGCCGACATACTCGCCCATCGGCGTGCGCTTGCCGCCGAGAACGAAGACATCATGAGTCATTACCAGCTCTCCATAGTCAGAATTTTTGCGTTAACCCAAAACTTTAGAACCTAGCAGACGGCTTGTGAAAGAGTCAATTCGTCGCGCGATTTTGGTAGTTGCAGTTTGCCGACGTGGCACGGGCGGCCCGCCCGTGAATCATGCGCAAGATGCGCGTGCCCCATTCCGCAAGTTGAGCGAATTCATACGCTTCTGCTATTTTGCCTCTTACTTTCCCGTCAGAGCGCTCGACTTCTCTGAAATCGACAACAATTATTGTGGAGTTTGGTATGTCTCAAAACCGTCTAACGCGCCTTACCTTAACCGTAATTGGTCTGGCCCTGCTTGTGTGCACTGGGACGCGCGATTTGAACGCGCAACAGATGGGCCCTTACGATCGCGACAACGCTCGCTCGATGCTGGCTCTGGTTAAGGACGATCTGAAGGGTAACTACTACGACACGGCCTTTCACGGGATGAACGTCGAAGAGCGCTTCAAGGAAGCCGAAGCAAAAATCAAAGCCGCAACCACGCGCGACCAGTTGATGATCATCATCGCGCAGACTCTCCTTGAGTTAAATGACTCACACACATTTCTTTTGCCACCCTCGCGCGCGGCGCGGATCAAATACGGCTGGCAAATGCAGATGGTCAAAGATGAGTGTTACATCTCTGCCGTTGAGCCGAAGAGCGATGGCGACGTAAAGGGACTAAAGCCCGGGGACAGAGTGCTCGCAGTCGACGGCGCCAGGCCCTCGCGCGCCATTTTTTGGAAGATGCTTTATCGCTATTACGCCTTGATGCCGTCGCGCACCGTGCGAATGACGGTGCAAAGCCCGGGAGATTCGGCCCCGCGCGAAGTTGAAATCGCTTCGCGAGTTCAGGAGGGCGCCGCCGTCACCGACTGGGGTAATCTTTTCATCAAATACTTGTCGGAAGAGTGGGACCTCGAACACGATCGCTTTTTTGAAGTTGGCGGCGACTTGTTGGTCTGGAAGATGCCGACCTTCGAAACTTCAAAGGACCACGTCGACGCGATCATGGCGCGGGCACGAAAATTCAAGACGCTGGTAATCGATCTGCGGGGCAACGGCGGAGGTTACGTCGATACTCTCACGCGCCTGGTTAGCCACTTTTTTGATAAGGAAATCAAAATTGGCGACCTGAAGGGCCGCAAGGAAACAAAAGCTGAATTAGCCAAGAAACAAAGCGGCGCGCCTTTCAACGGCCGCCTCATTGTGCTGGTCGATAGCAACTCTGCTTCGGCTTCAGAACTCTTCGCCCGAGTGATGCAGTTGGAAAAGCGAGCAACTGTTTTGGGAGATGACACCGCCGGGGCCGTCATGACATCCAAATCGTACGATCACGAGGTTGGTGTGGGCCGGGTTCTCTACTTTGGAACCAGTGTCACGGTCGCGGACGTGATTATGACCGACGGCAAAAGTTTGGAACACGTAGGCGTAAGACCGGACGAGATGATTGTTCCGACTGGCGCAGATCTGGCGGCAAAAAGAGATCCCGTGCTGGCGCGGGCTGCAGAAATCGCCGGCGTCCAGTTGACCTCAGAAAAAGCGGGCTCGCTATTCCCGGTCGAATGGAAGAGGCAGTAGTTGAGCAGTGGGCGGTTTAGAGTTCAAGCTTTATTAGCTTGTCCTGATAAAAAAGACAGCCTAAAGGCTGAACTCTGAACCGTCGTTTCCGAAAACGTACGACTACCAGTAGTTGAGCGAACTTCCGAACGCTAATCAATGAAGCGATGCTTCTCGCGATACCGGTGGAGCAGCTCTTCCAGAAAGCCTTCGTAGGTGAACGTCGCCAAATCGTATTGCGGACGCAGCTTGTAAAGAATCGGCATCGATACCCGCCAGGCCATCCATTGCCGCGGATAGTTTTTCAACTCCGAGCGGCGGCGCAAGAAACTTTCAACCACTGAAATCTCTCGTTCAGTCAGCTTATTAACATCGGCGGTGAACTGCACGGGCGCGAAGGACCGGTGCATCGCTGCGTCTGAAATTGGCGAAGCAAAGACTTTGTCGAAGGCCGGTGCTTCCGATTCGCGTTCGCGCACGACCACGGTGCCGGCGACCAAATCGCCGACGCGCTGATCGCGCTCAGTCGCAAAAACTGAAACCAGGCCGACTGAATAGAATGGCGGCACGATGAAATCGATCACGCGGATGAGATTGCGAATCATCGCTTCAAAGAAAGAAATCGGCCGTCCGTCTTCGCGAATGACGCGCAGCTTCAGCCAACGCTTTCCCGGAGTCTGACCGCTCCAGAGCCATTCGAAGATCGCAAAGTAACCATTGATGATTATGAACTGGACAATTACCAGCAGGGCAATTACCCACTTCGGCGCGTTGGCCAGCCGCGCACCGAAATCCGCAGCGTCCTTAATGATGAGAAAAACGATCACCATAACCATCAGCACAATGATTTGAATTATGTGATCGATGGCGCAGGCGATGAAACGATTCCCAATCGACGCCAGCGCAAAGTGCAAAGGCACGCGCTCAGGCGTCTCGATTACCAGGGTGTCGTCTGAGGTGATTGCGGCGGACATCTGTTTGCGAATTATGACCCGTTCATTATTTCAAATAACTCTTCAGGAGTCTTGCCCGTAAGTTTCAGGTAAAGCGTATCGCCGCATAGCTCGAGGTCATTATTCCACTTGATCTCGCGATGATTTCCGATACGCACTTTCTCAAAGACAGCGTAGTCGTTCCAGATTTCAAAACCCCCTTGCCTCGAAGGTCTGAGAGATCCACGGTTCCCTTCGCGCCATCGGAAAACTCCAAATAGACGCGGTAATTCGGGAGTGCTCGCACTAGAAGTGGTCGAATCATTACTCTTTTTGATCAATAGTCATCTTAAGAACCTTTTTCACAGCTTCAGGATAAAGCTGGTGCTCTTCCACGAGAATTCTTTCCGCCAAACTCTCGGCCGTGTCGTCCTCATGCACCGGCACTTCGCGCTGCGCAATAATCGGCCCACCGTCGAGAGTTTCATCAACATAGTGAACCGTGCAGCCGCTCACCTTTGCGCCGTGATCGATTGCCTGTTGCTGCGCATTGAGTCCGGGAAACAAAGGCAGCAGGCTCGGATGAATGTTCAGAATTCGCCGTGGAAAGGCCTTGAGAAACTCGCTCGACAACAGACGCAGGTAACCTGCGAGACAAACCAGATCGACGTTTCTCGCCTTGAGCTCCGCCACGATTTCGCGGTCGTGATCCGCTCTCGGTCTGCCACGCCGCTCGATGACTAGCGTCTCAATTCCGCGCTCGCGTGCTTTCACCAGCCCGGCCGCGTCCGCTTTGTCGCTGATTACCAACACAACCTCGGCGTTGGGTATCGTTTCGTTGCGAACCGCGTCGGCGATGGCGATCATGTTTGAACCACGACCGGAAATCAGAATCCCAAGTCGCGCCCGCCGCTCGCTGGTGAAGCCATCAGGCATGACTAAGCTATGGCGCCGGGGAGGATTTGATTCAAATGATGCTTCAGATGGACGACGTAATCCTGCATCAGGTATTCGAGAGTCACCGGTTCGGATTGCGGCACGGTCTTGAAGGCAATCTCCTGGAGGGTGTGCAGTGTGCACGGAGTATTCATTTTCTGTTTGTCAGCGTGAGCCATTAAGTGGACCAGATGAAGATTGTACGAGCGCCACAGATCGACAAGTTGCGGCCAGTCAGCTTCCTGGTAATGATTTGTCTTAACCCAACCATCCTGATCGTAACCGGCGAAAAGCAAATCATCTTTCAGCTGTCCGAGCACGAACCGCGCGTGATTGTTGGCGGCCGAATCGATTAAGTGACCCAGGATTTGTTTTGATGACCAATGTTCCTCGGCGCGCGGCTGCCCAGCCTCCGCCTCGCTGAGATTGAGCAGTTGCAGAGACGCGGTGTCGATCGTGTGCTTAAAATCTTCCAGCCATTGTTCCATCACAGAATCTCCTTTTTGAACTACACCAGAGAAACTAATCTGCTCCCTTTGACCACACGGCCAATTTCGTAACATGAGTTTAGCGAGGCTTTAATTCCCGACGCCTCTGCCGGCGCACAGACGATAACCATGCCGATTCCCATGTTGAAGGTGCGAAACATCTCAGGCTCTTCGATATTTCCAATGTGCTGCATCAGGTCAAACATCGGAAGCACCGGCCATGAACCTTTCCGGATCTCAACATCGGTTCCCTCAGGAAGTATGCGCGGAATATTTTCGAGCAAGCCGCCGCCCGTGATGTGTGCGAGTCCCTTGATCTTTCCAGTGTCGAGCAGACCATCGAGATCGCGTAGATAACTCACGTGCGATTTCAAAAGCGCCTCGCCGATAGTTTCGCCGAGTTGATCAAGATAAGTATTTGCTTCGTATCCGGCGTCTTCGAAAAAAAGCTTGCGCGCCAGCGAATAGCCATTCGTGTGCAAACCAACTGAAGGCAATCCGAGCACGACATCGCCGGGCACAATCGTCTTTCCGTCAATTATTTTTTCGCGATCGACCACGCCGACGATAAATCCAGCTACGTCATATTCGCCGTCAGCGTAAAAGCCGGGCATCTCGGCGGTTTCGCCGCCGAGTAAGACACAACCGTTTTCGCGGCAGCCGTTGGTGATCCCTTCAACGATACCGGCGACAGTGTCAGGCGAGAGCTTGCCGGTCGCGACGTAATCCAGAAAGAACAGAGGGCGCGCGCCCTGGACCAGGATGTCGTTCACGCAATGATTGACCAGGTCGCGTCCAATCGTGTTGTGGATTCCGGTCGCGAAAGCGATCTTCAGTTTGGTGCCGACGCCGTCGGCGGACGCGACCAGCACCGGTTGCTGCATGTTCGGGAACGCGCCATCGAACATGCCGCCGAAGCTGCCAATCTCGGAAAGGGTGCGCGCGTTGAAAGTCGTGCGCGCGAGTTCTTTGATTTTCTCAGTCGCGCGGTTGGCGGCGTCGATGTCGACTCCGGCCGACGCGTAAGTAGCAGATTGAGTCATAGTTCAGAGTTCAAACTTTAGTTTGCGATTCCAGAGAGCAAGCTAAGAGCTTGAACTCTTAACTACTTTTTCTTCTTCTCGCCTTTCGGTTTCGGCGGCGGCCCAAAATCTCCGTAAGCGATAAAGCCCGTGCGTGACGCGTCATCCTTTTGCGCTTCGCGGCCGGCCCAAACATCTTCCGTGGTTTCCTTCGCCGACTTGATTTCGTAGAAGCGAGACGAATCGGCCCGGCCTTTCGTCGTAATGGTTATTTCGCCCTGCAGATCCGTCCGATACACCTTTGCGTTAACCGCTTTTAAACGATCGAGGATGGATTGCGCCGGGTGCCCATAACGGTTCCAGCCGCCATCGGAAATAATTGCCGCCTCAGGTTGCACGCGCTTCAAAAAATGTTCCGAGGTCGCGTATTTCGATCCGTGGTGGGCGATCTTGACTATCTTTGCTTTCAGTGAATTCTGTTCGAGATCTTTTCCGAGCAACCTGTCTTCAGACTGACTTTCAGCGTCGCCCATAAAGAGCATGGTGAAGTCGCCGTAATCCAGGCGCAGCACGATCGAGTTGGCATTGGTATCGTTGCCGCCAGTCTTCATCTGGTCTTTGGTAAAGAAAGGTTCGGTCGGCGCCAGGACTGTCAGGTACGCGCCACCGCCCAGGTCGTATTTCTTTCCCGGCTCGGCTTTCTCGTGCTGGGCGCCGACCTTTTCGATGGCCTCTTTGTATTCGTCAAAGAAGCTCGTGACGGTCTTTGCGCGGTTCTTCTTTGCCGGTGTCGGAGTTGGTTTCGGTTTGGCGCCTTTTTTTGTGGGCGGAGCCGGCGGCGCGGGTGTCGAGAGATCGACGCCATTGTCGATCACGGTCCCGACCTTGATTCCATTCATCACTTCATCGGCGCCGCCGATATGATCCGGATGGGGATGAGTGGCAATGAAGTAATCGAGCTTTTCAATTTTGTAGCGCTTCAACGCTTCCAGGATGACCTTTCCTTTGCCGGCGTCACCGGCGTCGATCAAAACGGATTTGCCTCCGGGAGCAACAATCAGAATTGAATCACCTTCGATTGGTCCCACGTCGAGCACGTGCACCTGCAGTTCGCCCGTCGGTTTTGGAGGCAGCGAACGCAGCCGTGGTAAGCCCCATTTCCAAAATGCCGCGCCGCCCGCGCCCAGCAGAACCACGAGCACCGCGATTGCACAACCACATCCTCTGGTCGAACGCTTCATTGTCGTCTCAACTTAAAATATCACTCGAGGCTTTTCGCGATCGTCTTTGTTCGCGACGGCTCTGACTTTGGGAACGATATGATGCTGGCCGCGAGAATACGCCCGCAGAGCCTTTTCGGAATCGACGGCGCGCCAGATCGTTTCGCTGCCGATTACTTCATCAATAGCCAGAAAATATCGATCACCTGTTTGCGCTTTCTCTTTGAGGTGAAGATTAAACTGAAAAGTCTTGATTGAGTAAGCGGCCAGTTCTGATTCTTCCGACCAGGTCGTACGCGTTCGGAGTTTTCCACCCGAGTCGACAGTCATCAGAATCAAACGCATCCCGAGTATCGGTTCTGCAGACCGGTTCGCGATTGCGCAGTTCAATGAATATTTGTCGTTAGCCCTGGACAACTTTGGTTCATCGATTCGGGCTGGGAGATCCAGGATGTCGTAGAAGGTAACCGCTAATGTCTGCTCATCAGTATGCGCCGGGCGAGAAATATTGGTTGCAGGGGAGCCATGCGATTGCTCGATAGCCGCAAGCACAAGCAGGGCGCCTATCAGATGAGGAAGTTGAACGAATCGCTTCACCATTTGTACTTTTTAATTGTCCCGGTCGATCAGGGCTGTAAGACCGGCTTGCTCAAAGTGTCTGTCAGCGGTCAACGCCTCGGTTAGATTGAGTTCCCTCATAACGACAAAAGAAATGCAATCGACCAGTCCCCACGCTTTGTCGTTGTGAGATCGATATAATTCAAAAGCACGGCGAAACAGGTGCGCTAAGGTGGATTATTTCGACCTCATCCGCAGCAATGAAGTATTCAATGATTTGGATGGATTCGGTTTTGAAATTTCGGGCAAGTGCATTGCCAACCTCAAGCAGAATAGCATCCGTAGTTACCAGCGACCGTTTATCGAACCTCGAAGCAAGGTCGATCGCCTGGTTATGATACTGGTCATTCTTATTAACTAGGGCAACAACAAACGAGGTATCGACAAAGGCGTCAGCCAACGGTCTTTTCTCCGGCCAAGTAGAGATCTATGTTCTCGGCAAAATCCTCAGGAGCTTCAATAACCACGTCGCGAAGCTTTGACATTAAGCTCCGACCATCGCCATTGCCGGGAGGGTTCGTATAACTCTTTACCACTGAATAAAGTTCGGCCAGCCGATCCTCCGGCACCTTTTCGACTTCAGTCTTAATTAGTTCTTTGGAAATCATGCCTTGGCCTCGAAGATAGGCCTTTCATCCAATGTTTTCAAGCAGAAAGGTGAGTGTCGTGATCGACCGACAATCGTCAAACTATCAGAACTTCATTCGTTCCAGGACTATCAATCCAATCGACACCAGCGCCAGCACGTACATCACGGGATGGATCTCGCGGCGGCGTCCGACCATCAGATACAAACCTACGTGTGAAATAAATCCCCAAAGGATTCCCTGCGTGATCGAGAACGTCAGCGGAATCAAAACCAGAGTCAGAAACGCGGGCACGGCCTCTTCAATCTTTGAAAAATTGATTTGATTAACGCTCTGAAACATCGCGGCGCCAACCAGAATCAGCACGGCGGCGGTCGCAAAGGGCGGCACCATGCCGGCCAGCGGCGCAATAAACAGACAGGGCAGAAAGCAAAGCGCGGTGACCACCGAAGTCTTGCCGGTTCGGCCGCCCATTTTGATTCCGGCGATGCTTTCGATGTAAGCAGTGCCAGATGAAGTACCCACCAGGCCCGCGCCCATCGTCGCCAGCGAGTCGACGATCAGTCCCTGGCGCAAGTTGCGTGGGTGACCGTCTTTTTCAAGCAAGTCGCCCGCGTGGGCCACTCCAATGAACGTCGAGATCGAATCAAAAAGATCGGTAAAGAGGATCGCGATGATCGACGGTATCAAACTTAGTTTCAGCGCACCCCAAATATCGAGTTTGAAAAACACTGTCTTGAAATCCGGCAGACTCAACATTCGCGGTGGCGCTGTGACTAAACCCAATGCCCACGCGACCAGTGTTACGACGACGATCGCCGCGAGAAAGGCAAAAGGATTTTTCCGGGACATCAGGAATATTGAAATCGCGATACCCAGGATCGTGAGGAGCGCCGGTTTCCCGAGCGCCCCGAGTCTTACAAACGTAATCGGATCAGCAGCGACAAAGCCCGCGTTCTTCAATCCAATGAACGTGAGAAAAATTCCGATGCCGACGGCGGCGGCGATTCTGATCTCGCGCGGAATTGCTTTGGCGATTGATTCGCGAACCGGCGTAATCGAAATCAGCAGAAAGAAAACGCCGGCCCAAAAAATTATTCCCAGAGCCGTCTGCCACGGCACGCCTTTGCCCAGGATGATCGCGTAAGTAAAGAACGCGTTGATGCCCATCCCCGGCGCGACTGCAAAGGGCAGCTTTGCGTAGAAGCCCATCAGCAAAGTCATCGTGAAGCAGATAAGCACGGTCGCCGTCAGAACGCCGCTGAAAGCCATCCCCGTCTTACCGTCGGCCGAGAGGATTTGCGGATTGACCACCACGATGTAGGACATTGTGAAAAAAGTTGTGATGCCGGCGATGGCTTCGGTCTTGAGATCGGGCTTGCTGGTCGCAGTCGCGTCCATTTGATTAGTGATTAGATCCGGTTACGGTTGGTTAGATCTTTCATGCATGGAGATTTCCGTGTCTCCTGTTTTGCCCAAAAAAGCTTCCATTGAGAACTTTGCTGGACCTTTAGTCTTCGCCGCGTAGCGGCGGTGTGAATTTAGCCCGGTCTTTCAAGGCCGGGACCAGCCCGGCGCCACAAACATCGTCGCTGACGCGACGTCTGAAACGTTCACTCAATCGTCGCTGACGCGACGTGAGTGGCTTGCTTCTTCGATCCCGGCCTTGAAAGGCCGGGCTGAATTCAACCGTCGCTCCGCGACGAAGCCGAACGACCTTAAGGAATGATCGACTTTTTGGGCAAAGCCGGCGGCTCCTGACCGATCTGATCCAGCGTTTGCCGAAGTTGTTGAGGTGTCATTGATGGATTAAAACCAACAAAAGTTTTTCGCACGGTGCCGCGAACTATTACGAGGGTCTGCGGCAACACAATTCGGCTGTCAATTGCCTTCCTCAGCGAATCGCCAAGGTTTTCGGTGTCCCAAACCACCGGAAAGTTGACTCGCTGATCTCGAACAAACGCGCGAGCCGCCTCGATGTCAGGGTCAGTCTTCCGAGAGATTAGCCCCATTACCTCGATCGGGTGCCCTACGTAACTTCGCTTCAAATCGATCAGGTCGGGCAGATTCAAACGGCAGGGGCCGCACCACGACGCAAATAGATTCAAGACGATGGTTCGATTGGAATAATCTGAAAGTTTAAGATGGCGATCATCGATCGTCGTTAGCTCTTGATCGAGAATGCTCGACGGTAACTCGACGATAGATTGGGTGGGAGGCGTCGGAGTTTGCGCCTGCGTCCAGACAAAACAAGCGAGGATGATGAAAACGGTCATCAATGCTTGTCGTTTTCGCGATTGCATATGCAGACGTTTCACTAACACGGCCGGTATGTTGGCTCGGTTGTGTAGTTGCCGTTGTCGTCGTAGTAGGCGCGATTCACGCAACGCTCGAGTTGGTACTGCGAACCGTCGTACCGGTACGTTCGCAAAATAGTTTCGTTCGCTGAGGCATGGCTCTCGCTGACGACGTCGCGATAACCTTTCGCAGATTTTTGTCCCGCGCTGACTTTGGTAGATCCGGTTCCGTTCAAAATCAGTTCATAGCGATTGCCGGTTTGGCGATAAATCCAGAACAGGCAGTTCTGGGCGCCGCAGAGACAAATGCCCGAACCTTTAATCAGAATCTGCCGGCTGTGATTGGCGAGTTGAATTGCCCGGACGTGAACAGCTTTATTCAGACCGCCATTGGTTACCACGCAATCACGATCTTCCTTATCGAGGATTTCCAGCAACGCCGGCGGTGCGCTTGCGCGGCGGGAACTCTGGCCCTCGCTGACGCTCGGCAGGAGTGAGAGAACCGAGCAGGTTATGAGAATTACGATCGACTTCATCTCGGTACGCACGCGTCTGGCGCGCAATTTCCCAGATCCTTCGTCAAGCACGCTGGAGGCGTGCGTACCTAAAGGATCTTTCGCAGAGCGTTCAAGGCAGTCTCGATCCCGGCCCGCGAAACATCGAAATGCGTGACCATGCGAATTGATGTTCCAAAGCCAGAAGCAAGCACATCGTACTCTCGTAATTGAGCACAAATCTCGTCGGCAGTTTTGCCGGTGCCGGCTACATCAAAAATGACGATGTTGGTGGCGACCTTCTCGGGGTCGATCTTCACGCCCGGAAGTTCAGCCAGACCTTCGGCCAGAAGCTTTGCGTTGGCATGATCTTCGGGCAGCAGCTTTGGTGATTCTTCCAAAGCAATCAAACCGGCGGCGGCCAGCACGCCCGCCTGGCGCATGCCACCGCCCAGTACCTTACGGACCACCCGCGCTTCATCGATAAAGGCTTTGGTCCCGAGCAGCATGGATCCGACCGGCGCACCCAGGCCTTTCGATAAACAGAACATTACGGAATCGACGGGACGCGTCAGGTTTGCGACTGAATCATCGAGGGCCGTTGCGGCATTGAAAATACGCGCACCGTCCAGATGCACCGGCAAATTGTTTTCGTGGGCGCGGGCGCAGATGTCTTCGGTGCGCTCGCGTGTGAGCAGCGATCCGCCGGCCAGATTGTGAGAATTTTCCAGGGCGATGAGCCCGGTCGGCGCCACATAATAGGCGGTGTTGTGATGCAGCGCGCCGGCTATTTCGTCCCAGGTCAGAATGCCGCTGCCATCGTTGCTCTTCACTGGTCGCGCGAGGACGCCCGCGAACGCAGACATGGTCGCCATCTCGAAATTGTAGATGTGACCGCGTTCTTCGATGATCACTTCCTGGCCATGCCGGGTGTGAATCTTCACCGCCGTCTGGTTTCCCATCGAGCCGGTGGGAACAAAGATCGCGGCTTCCTTTTCAAAGATTTCCGCGGCGCGTTCCTGCAAACGATTTACAGTCGGATCTTCACCGTAAACATCGTCGCCGACTTCAGCTTCGGCCATAGCTCGCCGCATCGCGGGCGTTGGTTTGGTAACAGTATCGCTGCGCAGATCGATCATATGTTTGTGGCACAGATCTCAGTCTGTGAGTTCGGTAACAATCCAAGCACAGACCGAAAGTCCGTGCCACTTAGAGCGCGGCAACTTTATCACAAAATGATCGAGCCTTAATTGCCGCGGTTAGATTTTGGAGTGCGGTAACTTATTACCGCTTTGGATCTGCTTGCGAAAAGAAAAGCGGCGACAAGTCGCCGCACTCCATACATGAAACGCAGTCTTAGGTAGGTGGAGACGATTTACTCTTCGTCGCTCTCTTTGAGCATGCGGCAGTCACCCTGGAAAACGGCGCCGGGTTTGATCGAAAGCACGGGCGTGGAAATGTTGCCGGTGACCACAGCTCCGGAACCCACCTCGACTCGCTCATGGCCCACCACGTTGCCGACAACGGTGCCGCTGATCACGCAGACACCGACGTCAATTTGAGCTTCGACTTTTGCTGAGCCGTCGACGATCAAGGTGCCTTTGAACGAAGAGACTTTGCCGGCCACGTGCCCGTTGATCCGCAGCATGTCTTTGAAACTGAGTTCACCGTTAAGTTCGGGAGTATCGGTCGGCGTTCCGTTCTTTGGTCGCTGCTTGATTGTCAGCACGCTGCCACTGGCTCCAATTTGTCCCGTGATAACTCCATCAATCGGCATCAACCCGCGATAGTTTGCTTCGCCGGTGATGACAGGGACTCTTGGCTGAAAGCTGGTGTCCTTTCGCGGTTGCGCTGGAAACTGTCGAACTGCGGAATAATCAATGCGTCGGGGGCCGGAGGTCGGCAAATTGGCAGCATGACGACCTTCGTCTAAACGCGTAGCGGTAGTTGGCTCTTGTTGCAGAGCGGGCTTTGCAGCAGACATCTATACTCTCCACAGAAACCCTAGGGGGCGGTTTCCATAATCTTTTGGTTGTCCGTGGGAAGCGCTCGAAGGACGTCCGCCGAGCGAGCCTAACGAGAAATCACCGCCTTGAAGTAGGGCGAACCTTAGCACAGCAAAGCTGGGGGTTCAAGCCATTTTCGCTGAGGCCGGATGCCGTAAGGTCTCTAAATTCGCGTGGTTGACGGGTGAAATGACCCGGGCCGGGCGTCGCCGAATTCTTCCGGCGAACCGGCTATCACTTTCCTTGAATATTCAGGGCCAGCACGTCATCCATCGCGCAAATCGTAACCTTCTTCAACGGCTGACCAATCTTGATGTCCTTCAAATCGATGAATGCGTTTCCGGTTATGTTGGCCGAGCCGAGTTTTATCCAGCCTTTGCCAAAATCGATATACACCGGAATCCGCATCTTGAACGAGTCACTCACGCCGGATTGCGTGATCCTGCCTGAGAAGCCCTGGCCGTCTGCACTAAGTTGGTATTCAAACTTGTAGCTGGGAATTTCCGTCCCGTAAACCCACTGATTAAAGAACCAATCCATGCGCTGATTACCGTCAAGATCCATGTCCCTGGTCATGTGTTTCTCAACGGCTCGTTTGAAGTCCTCAGTCGATACATCTCGATTGAAATTGGTCTGGACAAAATCCTTCATCATCTCCTGAAAGTTCTTATCGCCATCGCGCGGGGAAAAGTACATCATGCGCAGCATGTGCAGGATGTAAGCGCCCTTGGGATAGACTAGGAACTGATACGCCGCGCGCGTCTTGCCGCCGCTCAAACGATAACCGTGAGTTACCGGCCCAATCGTGTAAGGCTTGATGTCGTGAGTGGCCGGACGCGCCTGGATTATGCGATCGCGTTGGTCGTCCCAGAACTCCAGAAACTTTTTCGGGTCATTCCGCACAAACTGGACGTACAGCGAAGCCGAAAACTCGGCGAACCCTTCGCTCATCCACTGATCGTGATAGCTGTCCCAGCCGACTGTATGTCCCCACCATTGATGCGCGACTTCGTGCGGAGCTACGTATTTCCAGAAGTTGTCAGTACCGCCCTGCGTTCCAAGCAATTGCGCGCGCTGCGTTGAATCGATGAAAGCCAGGTAAGGCATAAAGACCAGGGTGGGCCAGGCTTGTCCGAAATTGGCCGCCGGCTGTTGCGTCATAGCCAGTCGCGTGTAAGGCAACTTGCCAAAGTAGGCATTGTAAATACGCGTTGCATTCTGAGCGTCGGCAATCGCCGAATCCGCCATTGCGGTTGTCGAAATGCTGCCGAGCGTGGTTGCGGTTTTGCCGCCCCGAGCCTCGATTTGTTCAATCTGATTCTGGACCTGCCTTATTTCGTCCGGGACCTCGGTGTTGGCATAGAACTCGATGTTGTAACCACTTTCCTTGTCGAGCAGTTCTTTCTTCTTGAACTTCCCAAAATTAAAACCGGCGACGGCTAGTTCGGTCTTGCCACTGGACCATTTCGCCACCATCGCGCCATTGTCCTGTTTATCCGGCTCAACCGCCGCGCCGGTGCCGACAAACATGAATCCCTTCGGATAATGAAAAGTGATATCAAAAATCGCGCGGTCGCCGAACTGTGTGCCGCCGTTGTTAGGATACCAAGTGGACCGCGGGCCTAAGATGAAGTTGCCGCCACCTGAATCTCGCAGCGCCTCGCCGCCCGAATAGTGAATGCTAAGCGTAAGGTCCTTTCCGACCTGCAACGGCTCCGGCATGATTACCCCCACGTCGGCGTCTTCATCCTTACTTTCCTGGATGAAGTTCAGGTCGTTGCCCTGGCTGTCCTGCACGCGACTAATCCGGAGTGAGCGATACAATTCGAAATTCAAAACTCGGCCGGCGACTAACGGCCGCAAGGTCACCTTATCAGTCGCAGTTATTTGCGTTCCTTTTATTACTCCGTCAATTTCGTGATGGGTGATGTCGAACAGGCGATGATCTTCTGAGCTGGCCGCCGTCCCTTTGCTGTATTCATCCGCAAGATGAAAAGCGTTCCAGATTCCGCCGTCGCTTTCGCCGTAACTGAACAGCATCACTTCTTCCGGCGATACCAGCGGAATCCCGAGCGGATCAAGCAGGAAGACCAGCTTCTCGTGTTTCTTACCGCCAATGAAAGCGTTGAAGTAGCCGGGCCGTTGCGGCGCATAGACATCCATCAACGTGCGCAACTCGCGGTTGTCTCGCAGATCTTTGCGCAGCAGCAACTGATTCTCGCGATAGAGATCTCGGGCCCTGGCCGCTTGCGCGCCTGCGGTTCCCATTTTCGCATTTGGCGACGCCTTGATTTCGTCGAATGTCTTGTCAGTGAAGCGAATAACCAGACGCGAAAACGGTTCGGAGAGGGCTTCGCTGTTCGTAAAGATTGCCAGGCTGTGCTTCTCGATCGGCGTAGGCGGCGTTAGCGACAGCTCACCTTCGCCGATGAAGACTGCGGCCGTGATTCGATCTTCGACCGGAGCGGTGAAGTAGATTTCACCGCTTTTCAAAGTGAAGACCGCCGCATCACGCTGGAGCACGAGATTGCTGACAGTCGCGAACGACCCGCTCAGATCTGTATCTGCTTTTCCCTGTTGACGGAGTTGCTGGTAGATCGGATCAGCGTTTCCTTTTACGGTCGCAACCGTCACCGACGCTTCCACCGAAGCAACATCCAGTTTCACGTCGAGAGTTGCCACGCCGCCGTCGCCGACTTTTATTCCTTCACGATGTGATTCGCCGAACCCCGTCGCGGAAATGACGACTGTGTACGATCCGGGAGGCACATTCAGGGTGTAGCGCCCCTGGTTGTCGGTGATGCCGGTAAATGACTTGCCGGTGACCGGATCGGTAGCGACAATTTTCGCTCCTGTCACGGCTGCACCTTTGGCGTCGGTGATCTTACCTTCCAGGCGACCATCCGCGCCGGACGCTGTGATAAAAGGCAGGGTCAGCAGACTTAAACAGATTGCTACGAGAGCAAAGCGGAGACTTTGATTTTTCATTGACACCTCTTTGAGGAAAACTTGTTCGGGAATGCGATGACTGAATGAGTCCGAGAATTGTGAAGCGGCATTATTTGCGGGCGGAGGTCAGCCCGTCAAGTGAAAAGTGGCCGACGTCGCGAGCTGCGAAGCAGCGGTCAGAGTTAAGCCCAAGGCGAGGCTTCGCGAGCCTTGGGTCACACCGCCCTTCATCCAGCGAGCCGCGAAGCGGCGACAGAGAGCTCTATTCCGGAAGATCGTATTCCGCGAATCGAACGAAGTTGGGCTGCTAATCCA